>Ga0224555_1005445_pt1 | contig 10674 bp, 8 predicted proteins | sample 714S23034metaG_FD_180687 | JGI IMG/M metagenome (GOLD analysis project Ga0224555, IMG submission 180687) | Peat soil microbial communities from Stordalen Mire, Sweden - 717 S2 30-34 | ecosystem: Environmental > Terrestrial > Soil > Wetlands > Peat | place: Sweden: Norrbotten County, Stordalen...
ACTGATCGTGCTCATGGACGCGGCGAGAGGACCGCCATGGTCATAGAGGCCTGCCGAGCCGTGCTCACCGAACGTTGCCGGCTCATGTGCAAACAGCGTGGCCGCCAACAGCCCGGCGCAGGCGGGCCCAACGAATCGACGACACGCGTCTGGTTCAGGACGCGGACCCTCGTCACACCAACAAGAAGCACGAATCGTAACCCATCGGGGGATAAAGACCGACACTGATCGTCCCGGAAAGATGATTCGCGGACACCTCTCCGCTCAAGGACAAAAGCTCCCTGTCGGGTCTGCGACTGTTCGACCATCGACCCCTGACCGCCGGCCTCCATCCCGACTTGCCGGTTGCGTCTTCGACGGCGCGGGTGGATGCTTGCGAGCGATCTCGATCCGGAGACGGCCACGTGTGGGTCTTCTTCAGCGAGCGAACGCCCGCCAGCTTAGCTCGACGCATCGGCGCATACCTCCTGCGCGAAGCCATGACGGCTTGCGCGGAGATCGACCTCGTGAGCTACGACCGCCTTTTCCCGGCACAGGACTTCCCACCAGGTGAGGCTTCGGCAACCTCATTGCTCTCCCGTCGCAACAAGGGAACGACCGTCTTTCTCGACCCATCGACGCTCGTGCGCTACACGGACCAATGGGAGTTCTTGGCGCCTGTTGATCGCCTGAGCCGCGAGGCTGCGCTGGTGCTCGCCGAGAACTTCGGCGATGTGCCTGTCGGCCCGGACGCGCGTACCTACCGTCGCCCCAGTCGCGCGCCGGGTTGGCCCCCTCCACCTGCGTCGATACGGGCGTTGGCTTCCGCGCGATGCTGGCGGTGGACCGCATCGGGTCGCCACCGTCCTTGCTCGCCGCGCTTATGCATGTCGCGTCATTGCACAATCCCGACATGCAGTCGAACACGTGTGGGGTCGAGAGGGCGCGTGTGAGTGTTGCTCACCCTCCGATCGGTATCCGCCCCGCAGTCGGCTTCAAGGGAGGGGGAACTGGGAAGTCCCGCTGGAGCACGATCTCGAGTTCTGACTCCGGAAGCGGCTTCGAGAAGTAATAGCCCTGCACGAATGAGCACCCCATAGCCCGAAGCATCTGGACCTGGCGCACGTTCTCTGCTCCCTCGGCGACGGTTGAAATACGGAAGTCGTGAGCAAGTTGCAGGATCATCTGAACTAGATGTGCTGCCTCGGCGCTGTCGGCGATGTGATCGACGAACGATTTATCGATTTTGAGGACGTCGACTGGCATGTCACGGAGTGAGCTGAGCGCTGAGTAACCGGTCCCGAAGTCGTCAATAGCGATTTTCACGCCGATTCGCCTCAGCTCGGAGAGCACTTCTGTCCTTTCTGCCGAGTCCTCGGAGTACAAGCTCTCAGTCACCTCAAGGGTGAGCTGCTGTGGGTCGATCTTGGACTCATCGAGGGCCTTGCGCACCACCGTGACAAAGCGCGGATCGAATAGCTGGCGGAGCGACACATTCACGCTGATGCGTAACGGCTCGTTGCCAATGTGGTTCCACGTCGGGAGAGCGTGACAAGCCCTGTTGAGCACCCATTCGCCGATGGGCACGATCCAGCCTGAGGCTTCAGCTGCGGGAATGAAGTCGTTGGGAAAGACCAAGCCTCGCTCGGGGTGGTTCCAACGAACGAGCGCCTCGACGGCTCTAACTCGGCCAGATTGGAGGTCAACGATCGGCTGATAGAAGAGAACGAACTCGTTCTGCTCCACTGCTCGCCGAAGCTCAGTTCCGATCTTGGCTCCTTCGAGGACCGAGCCATGTAGGTCCGGGGAGTAGACGACGAAGCATCGCTTTCCCTGTGCCTTCGCCGCATACATGGCGAGCTCCGCGTAGCGCAGCAGCTCCTCGTCGGTCTCCGCACCGCTCGCGTCGGTAGCCACGCCGACGCTCGCAGTCACGACCACCGCCTCGCCATCGAGCTCAAAAGGCAAGGAGAAACTCCCGATCAATCGTCTTGCTGCACTCGGGTCGACGCTCCCAAAAGCGCCCTCGAGCAGGACTGCGAACGCGTCGCCTCCGAGACGCGCTATGGCGTCAGCTTCTCGAAACGTCGCCTGAAGGCGCATAGCCACTTGCTGGATCAGCTCATCGCCCTGGTCACGGCCACGAAGGTCGTTCACCGCCTTGAAGTCGTCGAGGTTGATGAACATCACATGGAGCGAGCCACCGCTACGTGCACGACGTCGGACCGCCTGTTCAAGATGTTCCGCAAAGAGTGCGCGGTTGGCGAGGGCTGTGAGAGGGTCGTGGAATGCTTGATGGCGTAGTTGATCCTCAAGAGCTCGTTGATCGGTCACGTCCCGGCTATTGAGTACCAGTCCATTGACGCTTGGCTCGTCCAGCAAATTGGTTACCACCGACTGAAATATGCGCCACGTGCCGTCCAAGTGGCGAATGCGCCACTCGGTAGTCACCTCGTCGTTCGGGTCGGCCTTAAGGCGACCTACCACTGCCTGCCACCGGCTGTGGTCGTCCGGGTGGAGAAGGTCGAGGAGGCTCTTACCGGCGGTTCTCGCCTGCTCCCACCCGAGCACATTGGTAAGAGAGGGACTCTGGTAGACGACGGTCGCATCCTCGCCGAGGATCGTGATGGCGTCTGACGAATGCTCTACAAGAGCCGAGTACCGCGCTTCCCGGTCGCGTAGAACCTGGGTACCTAACGCCAGCTTCGTGTGAAGGCGATGGTTGAGCGTCAGATTGTCCAGGAGGGTGAGGATCTGTCTGAACCCCAGCACGAGGAGGAGGATGAACCCCTCGGAAGCGAGGAAGAGACCGAAGTGGCGTCCCTGGACGAGACGGATTGCTACGGCAACTCCCGCCAGGGCGACCAGGGCATAAGGGACTAAGACAGACATAAGCGTGACGAGTTCGGACTCCGAACTCTCTGACTCGTTCGGCGCCGAAACCAGGGTCCACCCGGCTCCTAACGCCACGAGCAGATACCCGACCACCCATCCAATGTCGAAAACGCTGCCCGATCCGTACGTGTTGACCTCGGTGAAGTACGCGAAGGAGCTGTCCGAGACGGCAAACGCGATGATGCCGAGCATGACTAGACGCAGGCTCCTGCGATTACTGAGCGCAGTGTGTCTGGCGAGGATTACCACGAGCGATACGAGCACTACGTCGCCCGCCGGATAGGCCATCGAGAGGACCTGTCTCAAGATGTCGCCCTGGTGGGACCCGTAGATCGGGCCCAGCACCGTGGCCCAGCTGAGGAACAACAGCGATCCAGCAATAAGCATGCCGTCCAAGAGTGCGCCCAGTCGCGAAGTCACGCGTCGAAGGTTGCTCGGGAACGCCAGCAGACCCACGACAGCGAGTGGGACAGCGGAGAGATACCCGGCGTCAGCGAGGGAGGGGAATGGTACGGCGACGTCGCGTATCAGCGAGTAGTAGCACCAAATTGCCTGCCCGACGGCCCAAGAAAGGCTTGAGGCCCCGAGGAAGGCCCACGCCTTCCGAGTTATTGCAGAGCGCCATGCGGCCCATCCGCACGCGCCGGTGGCGATCAGTGGCGCGAGCAACTGACCGAGATTGTCGACGGCGTTCGTGGTCCGCGTGCCGCCAAGATCGAGGACCACCCATGCGCCGAAGATCGCTGCTGCGACGAAGAGGGTAGCGGCGGTGGCCCAGAACCACCGGAGGGGCTTTGCCACGAGGACGCTGCACGACCTCACGACCTCATTTATCGACTGGCTACTGCAAATACTTAAGGGCCGCGGTAAATCGTTCTCGGCGAAGGCAGCATCCCGGTTTGGTGACAGCGATCGGTACAGACACCACGAACGATTCAAAGGATCAGGCTGCCCAAGACAAGTCTGGACTCCGTCGCGTCGTCGCGGTCACCCCTCTGGCTTGATACTCCGGCCTCGGACCCACCGGTGAAGGCGCTGAGTTCGTGAGACAACCTGCGATTTCCGAGTTCCATCCGATGAAGGTTTTCGATTGTCAACGCCGGGCGAAAATTGACCCCCCGCTTGGGGCCACCGGCCACGTTGGGTGGTCATTCGGCCAGAGGCGCCACCTCCTCGATGGCCGACAGTTGCGCTGGTGTAGTCCTCACCGGGCACCCTCCCGAGATCGCGGCCTTTGAACCTGTAGCTGTCGTCCTTTAGGTTGATGACCTCGGCGTGATGGACGAGGCGGTCGATCATGGCGGCCACAGTGTCGTCACCGAAGACCTCGCCCCATCGGCCGAAGGCCTTATTGGAGCTCACGGTCACGCTCGCTCGAAACGCGACGACACCAGCTGGAGGAAGAGATTGGCGGTTTGGTCCCGGCCTCCAAGGTCGGTGCCGAGTTGCTCCTCGACGTCATCTCGACGGCCTATGAACGCACGAGCCTTATGGTGACGGGCGATCTGCCCTTCGAGTCCTGGACAGAGGTCCTCGGCTCCGAGCGCCTCACACCGGGATCCGTCCTTCGGGATTCGTCGGGACTCTCCGGGTTTGTCCTCCTGGGATTCTGGGGATTCGGGAGATCTCCGAGACGTTGTTGGGCGATTGTTGGGTTGGAGACTTCGCGAATCGGGTCCGAAAAGTACCCTCTGAAACTGTGGTTTCATCGGTGGGCCCGGCAGGGATCGAACCTGCGACCAAGGGATTATGAGTCCCCTGCTCTGACCACTGAGCTACGGGCCCTTCCTGTAACTGCGGTTTGTCGCGCTACTGCTTGCCCTAACTGTGCCCTCGGATGCTACGCCCGAGGACAGGGAGTGCGAATCCGTCCCGTGCCTCGAGCCCTGCCGGCTTGCAACCCGGCCTGGGCGGCTGTGTTTCGAGGATGAGGCCCGGTTCCGGTTCCCCTCTCTCAGAGGGCCTGCCGCGGCTGTCGCGACGCCGGGAGGGGTGGACGAGGCCGGCTCGCGCTCTGGCTAGGGGACACGGATGGCGATTGGTTAACATCCGGCCGTGCGACATCGAGGCGGCGACGGTCACCTAAGGGACCGGTCCGCTTGGCGCCTCGTCCTATGGTGCGCGTGGGCGGTGGGTTCGCTCGTCCTCGTCGGCCTGCTCTACCTCTCGTCCGTGCATTCGTATGCCGCGAACTCGGATGGGGCCAGCGTGATTCTCGAGGGAAAGGCCTTGCTCGGGAATTTCACGCTCACCCACTGGGCTCTCTCCCTCGACTCGTTCTGGTTGGTGGATGCCCCGGTCTACGCAATTGCCGTCCTCGTCGGAGGAGTCCATCCGCAACTACTTCACCTTGTGCCGGCGATCATCGCCGTCGGCGTCATCGGGTTCGGAGCATGGATCGCGCAGCGTGGTCGAGGTCGGTGGGCCGGCTTACTGGCCGCAGGGACTGTCGTTGTGCTTCTCGGTCTGCCGACGCATGCCTTCGCAGAGTTCTTCCTCATCGGTCCATTCCATGTGGCGACGACGCTTTGGTGCCTTGTCGCGTTCGTGGCGTTGCGGAGGGCTCGTTTCGGCTGGGGCTGGCTGCTGGCGGTCGTCTTCCTCGCGGCCGGCCTGCTCGGAGACCTCCAGATTGTGGTCCTCGGAGTGGCACCGATTGGCCTGGCGGGGATAGTTGCCGCGCTACGGGCTCGGCGATGGAGAGCGGGTGCTCCTGCGTTCACTGCGGCATTGGGCAGCGTCGTGTTTGCCGAAGCCGCGCGCAGGATCACTTGGGCAATCGGGGCCTACACGATCGGCGCGGCGAATCCTCGGGCGCAGTTCCATCAGATGTTTCACAACGTCTATCACGTCATCACCTGGGGAGCGGCGTTGGAGGGTGTCGGGTCTCGACCCTTCGGTTCGCCGGGAGTGCCACCGATCCTCGGGGTTGCACACGCGATCGGGCTAGGTCTGGGCGTGTTGGCGATCGGTGTCGGGCTTGTTGCGATCGTCCGCTCGGTCGTGGGCTCGATCGTGGGCGGCGACGTACCGGCATCAGATGAGGTTGCTGGCTCGGACCGCCGGGAGGCCGCCTGGTTCGAGGATGTGCTCGTCTTCGGTTTCTTCGGCGGCTGCTCCACCTTTGTATGGTTCTCCTTCTCGTCGCAGGCTCCTTTTGGCCGCTACCTGACGGCCGCGATGATCTTCGGCTCGATCCTTGGTGCGCGCCTCGCGGGACAGATCGCGGGACGTGCGACGAATGGATGGCCGAGGATTGTCCTCGCCGGAGTGGCTGGTCTTGTGGTCCTCGGCTACGCGACGACCTTCGTGAACACCCTCACGACTCCGTCACCGGCTCAACCCGCCGTGGGCCTGGCTGCGTATCTCGAGCAGCACCATCTCACCAGAGGCATAGGCGACTACTGGAGCGCGTCGATCGTGACGGTGGAGTCCTCCGATTCCGTTGTCGTCCGCCCGGTCGTCACGCGTGCCGGCGGTCAGCATGTCGTGCGATACAGGAGGCTGTCGAGCTCGGCATGGTACGGGGGAGGCTTCGAGTTCCTCGTCTACAACGCGACGACGCCATGGGGAGGCGTCGACGCGCAGTCAGCTCTGGCATCGTTCGGGCCGCCGCAACACGTAGCAGCCGTCGGTCCATACCACGTGCTGACCTGGGCGCACGACCTCTCGCTACGGGGTGACGGCACTTACGCGCCCCAGCCGTGGGCGCACCAATAGCGAGCCTGCTAGTTGCAACTGCGGGACCAGGACACTCACGAGTGTGGTTTGACGTCGAAAGACCTCAAAGCTTCGGTGCGCAGCTCCGGGGGAGAGACTCGAACTCTCAACCACACGATTAACAGTCGCGTGCTCTGCCGATTGAGCTACCCCGGAAATCAGCGCGAAGCCTATACGGGCTGACGGTCCTCGACCGCCGCCTGTTCGAAAGCCACGTCGGACGGCCCTCCGGACGCCCGACGTGGGCGTCGCTGATCACGCCGAAACGGGTGTCTGCCCGCTCAGCCGGGCGAGCCCAGGGGACTTCGCACTGGCGAAGCTCGGACGCGCGATGTAAGAAAGGCGGATGCGGTTCAGGACCGGGTTCGTCGTGGGGTGTGCAGCAGGCTTCTACCTGACCAAGAAGGCGCGCCAGCTCCGGGCCCCGATTGCTAGCCGCGGCCAGCTCGCTTCACCAACATCGGACTGGTTGCTGCACACCAGCCCGAACGTGCGCGCGGCAGAGCTGAAGGCCGAAAAAGTGCTCGCACTGGGCGATCTCGCTCGGGAAAGAGCAAGTGATCTGCTGCGCGGACCGGTCGGGAACCTTGCTCGGGAACGAGTGATCGCCCTTTTTGAGAGCGCCATCTCGCCCCAACGTACGGAGGCGACAAGAAGGACCTGAGCCCGCTCGCTCGGCTTCAGTCGCCTTCCACATAGTCCCGAAGCGGGCGCGACACCATCGGGTGACGCAGCTTCGCGAGCGTCTTCATCTCGATCTGGCGAATGCGCTCCCGGGTGACTCCGAAGATTTGCCCGACCTCCTCGAGGGTCCGGATCCGGCCGTCGTCCAGGCCGAAACGAAGCCTCACCACTTCCTGCTCGCGTTCGCTCAACTCGGATAGGGCACGTTTCACTGCCTCGTTCAGCAACATTCGCGTGGCCGCGTCGACCGGTACTTCGGCAGTGTGGTCTTCGATCAGGTCCGAGAGGCTGAAGTCCTCCTCCTCGCTGATTGGTTGTTCCAGGGAAATGGTGTCCTGACTGATCCGCTGGAGCTCGCGCACTCTTTCGACCGGGAACTGCGTCCGGGCGGATACCTCCTCGACCGTCGGCTCACGGCCGAGCTCCTGGGACAGTTGCCGCTGGGTGCGCACGATCTTGTTGATCGTCTCGACCATGTGGACTGGGATTCGGATCGTGCGGGCCTGGTCTGCGACGGCCCGTGTGATGGCCTGGCGGATCCACCAAGTGGCGTACGTGGAGAACTTGAAGCCGCGGCGATAGTCGAATTTCTCGACCGCGCGCATCAATCCGAGATTGCCTTCCTGGATGAGGTCCAAGAACGCCATCCCTCGATTGCGATAACGCTTCGCGATCGAGACCACCAGTCGCAGGTTCGCCTCGATGAGGAGATCCTTGGCCTCCAAGCCTTCGTGGATCGCCCGTTCGGCGGCTCGGCGCTCCTCGAAGGCAATCTTGTCAAAGGTCCCTGATGCCCTTAGGGCGGCCAGCTCTGCGGCCGCCTCCTGGCCGGCCTCGATCTTTCGTGCGCAAAGAACCTCGAGCTCGGGCGAAAGCAGCGAGACGCGCCCGATCTCCCTCAGATAGGCGCGAACGGGATCTGTTGCCTGGGCATCGCCGTTCCCGCCCCCGAGTGACATCGGCACCGAGACGACACGTGGGCGAGGCTTGGGGAGGATCGCGCCGTTCTCGCGATCGCCGTCTTGCAACAGCGCGTCGGCTCCGATGCCGTCGAAGTCCACCAGGGGTGGCTCGGCCGGTGCAGGCTCGCGGACCTCCGCGGTGCCGTTGGCCGCGCTGGTGCCAGTCGTGGAGCCTTTGACTCCCGACTCGGGGGCCTGCTCGGTCGTGCCGGTCATCTCGCCTCCAGATAGCGCTGCGACAGCCACGCTACCAATCGATTCGCAGCGTCACTCACGGCAGGCGAAGTCCTATCGGCCGTTCCCGGTTCCTGCACTAGCTCCAGCTCGGACTTTAGCCATCTGATGGCGGCACCGGCCGCAGCGAGCCGGGTCGCGTCGTCCTCGGCACTGGCCTGGCGGGCCTCGGCCTTGATTTCGTCGAGTGCTACCTGGGCGGCGGAGCGGGCCAGGGCGGTCACGGTCTGGTCCGGGTCCGCGTCGGGCTCGGACACCGCGAGTTGCCGAAGCAGGTCCGCCACTTCCTCGTCTGCACTCTCGATGGCGTCATGCAGGTTTGTCGAGCTGGTAAGTGCCGTGAGTGCAGCTCGCTGGAGCGGGTCGGCGAACATCGCCTCGTTCAATCGCCCAGCCATGGCCTGCGGCTCGCGAACCGCGAGCACGAGCGCGTCCCGTCCGGCGCGCTCGCCCGAAGGAACAGGGTTCGGTTCCCGCCAAGAGCTGGAGCCAGGCCCGGCTGGTCGTGTTCTGCCCCCGGACTGCTCCCAGCTGCCCTCGGGGTCCGGTTGCCATGGCGGTTCCTCGTCTGGTGGTTGAGACCGCCCGCCGCCAACGGCCCGGCCGGCCTCGCCGGTAGTCTTGCGACTCGATGCCTTGAAGGCCTGGACGAGCGCCTCCAAGCGTGGTCGCAGTCGCTCGGGGTCTTGCCTGGTCAGGTCCGACACGCTGACGAGGAATTGATCGCGAACCAGTTCGTTCGGGTGCTCGGCGACCATCGCGAGAGCAGCTTCGGCCGCGTGGGCCCGGCCTTCGCCGGTCTTGAGCTCGCCCGAGGCCAGCGCCCGATCCACCCTGAAGCGGAGAAACGTCTTCGCGTTCTCGACCGCATCGGTCAAGGCCTGCGGCTCGCGCATCGCGAGGTCCGCCGGGTCGCTGCCCGCGGGCAGGGCGGCAACGGCGACTTCCAGTTCGTGACGTTTCTCCCATTCATAAAAGCGGGCAGCAGCCGATTGGCCGGCAGCGTCGGCATCGAACGCTAGGACGACTCGTTTCGCGAATCGCCCGAGGAGGCGGAAGTGTTCCTCGGTGAGCGCCGTCCCGCAAGTGGCCACCGCTCGGGGCAAGCCGGCAGCGAAGAAGCCGATGACGTCGGTATAGCCCTCGCAAATGATCACTTCGCCGGTTTGAACGATGGCATGTTTGGCCCAGTTGAGGCCGTAAAGGGTCCGCCTCTTCGAATAGATCGGTGTCTCGGGCGAGTTGCGGTACTTAGGGCCGGCCCCCTCGCCGGCACCGGGGAGGATCCTGCCACCCAGCCCGATCGCCTTGCCCGCCGGGTCGAAGATCGGGAAGATGACCCGGCCCCGGAAGGCATCACGCAGTCGGTTCTGGGCCTCGTGGGCGAGTCCTGCTTTGACGAGCAGATCTGCGGGGGCCCGGACCGCTTCAACGAGCGACCTGCCTGCCTCAGGTGCCCAGCCCAGGCCGAACTGGCGCACGGTCTCACCCTCGTAGCCCCGCGACCGCAGGTACTGCCGTGCACGTTTCGCGTCCGGCTGGCTGAGCAGCTCCTCGTGGTAGAAGGCAACCGCCCGCTCCATGACGCCGAGCAGGGCCTTGCGCCCTTCGCGGTCGGGCTGGTCCTTGCCGCCCGTGTCGTGGCGGATCGCGATCCCGGCCCGTGCCGCCAGGCGCTCTACTGCTTCGACGAAGTCGCAGCCCTCGATGTTGCGCAGGAAGGTGATCGCGTCCCCGGAGACCTGACACCCGAAGCAGTAGTAGAGCCCTTCTTCGGCGTTGACCGAGAACGATGCCGTCTTCTCGGCATGAAACGGGCACAGGCCGACATAGCGCCGCCCAACCCGCTTGAGCGGCGTGTACTCACCTATCAGGGCGAGGATGTCGGTTGCGGAGCGGACCGCAGCCACGTCGTCGTCGGGAATCGCCATCACTTGGACGGTACCGCGTGCGTGCGCGGGCGCGCCCAGGGGTCGCGGTTCGGTTGGCCGGAGCCGATCTCGTGCTACGAGGAAGCTTGTTTTGCCTTCTCAGCGTCCATCGCGAGCACCGCGTGGGCTGCTGCGAGTCGCGCAACAGGTACCCGGAACGGCGAGCAGCTGACGTAGTCGAGTCCTGCCCTGGCGAAGAAGTCGATCGAGACCGGGTCGCCACCATGCTCGCCGCAGACCCCGATCTTGAGTCCCGGGCGAGCGGCGCG
>Ga0224555_1005447_pt1 | contig 10664 bp, 8 predicted proteins | sample 714S23034metaG_FD_180687 | JGI IMG/M metagenome (GOLD analysis project Ga0224555, IMG submission 180687) | Peat soil microbial communities from Stordalen Mire, Sweden - 717 S2 30-34 | ecosystem: Environmental > Terrestrial > Soil > Wetlands > Peat | place: Sweden: Norrbotten County, Stordalen...
TCACGCCGCATTAAATGGAAAGAAAAACGAAAATGAAAAATACTAAAACCCTCCGCAAGGCAGGTTTCACATTGGTGGAAATCATGATTGTCGTGGCCATTATCGGCCTGTTGGCGGCGATCGCCATTCCCAACTTCGTGAAAGCCCGTGCCACCTCGCAGATGAATGCTTGCATCAACAACCTGCGGCAGATTGACGCCGCCGCGAATGAATTCGCGCTGGAAAAAGGCAAAAAGACCGGTGATACAATCACTTTGGCCACCGACTTGACGCCCTACATCAAGTTGAACTCTGCCACCAGCATTCCTCCGTGTCCGGCTGGCGGCACTTACGCTCTGACGGCTGTGGGCAATACTCCGACTTGCTCGCTGAGTTCCCTCACCACCAGTCCCCATATTCTGCCGTAATAATACGGTTTTGATTCAAAGGCTCGAAGCGTAAGGCTTCGGGCCTTTTTTATGATTGCATTTATCACGCTGCCTGCAAAATTTTTGCAGCACGCGGTGGTAACTCACCCGAAGGCTACCCGATTCTCAACCATACCGTTTTCAAATACGCCGGCTCGGCGCGGCTGATGGGAAAATCCGGCGGTTGCGGGACATGATGCCGCTGCAAAATTATCCGCCGCGATGAGTGAATCGCCTTTTCCACGTCCGCGAGAAATTTCTCCGGCGGCCAGTCCGCCGCGTTCGTCGAGGCGAACAAAACTCCGCCCGGCTTGACCAGCGGCAGCGCGGCCGCCACCAGCTTCCCGTAATCTTTTTCCGCGCGGAACACGCCGTGTTCCTTCGATTGCGAAAACGTCGGCGGGTCAAGTGCCACCGCGTCGAACGCGCGTCCTTTCTTCGCCAGCCGCCGCAGCCAGTCGAACGCGTCGCCGTAAATGAAATCGTGCGCCACCGGGTCGAGGCCGTTCAACGCAAAATTGCGCCGGCCCCATTCGAGATATCTTTTTGAGAGATCGAGGCTCGTCGTTTTCGCGCCCGCCCGCGCCGCGCAAACCGAAAAGCCGCAGGTGTAGGCGAAACAATTCAAAAGTCCAAAGTCCGGAGTCCAAAGTCCAAAGTCAAAATCGGCGGCGACGTGGCTGGTCAAAAATCGCCGCCGGTTGTCGCGTTGGTCCAGAAACAACCCCGTGGAATAGCCTTCGTTGAAACCCAGCTCGAAATGGACGCCGTTCTCGCAAATCTTAAACCGTTCCGGTGCGGCTTCACCCCATACCGGCTGCGGCGATGCTTCGGCTGCGGTTGTGCGCCGCACCTGTCGCGACAGGATTTTGTGATACACCGCGCGCGCGGAAAATATTCTTGCGAGCCGTGCCAGTTCTTCGCGTTGTTCGGCGCATAGCGGTTGTTCGGACTGCGAAAGCAGGAATTTCCCCAACCGCTCGACATACCACCCCGGCCAGCCATCGCTCGCACCGTGAATCACGCGGAAAGCGTTTGTAGAGCAGACATTCTTGTCTGCTGGTTCTCGGGACTTTCCGGTCCCGAGTTTGGCGACTGGAAAGTCGCCGAATCCCGCCATGCGGGACTGGAAAGCCTGCCCTACGTTTGACGGCGTTTGGATATTCTGGCTCTCAAAGCTGAACAAAGCCGCGCGCAGCGCCAGGCGCGGGTCGGCGTCGAAATTCGCGGGCGCGTGAAACGTCACCAGTTCGCCGGTCGCCGGATGGGCAAAGGAAATTTCCGCTGCGTGCAAAAACATCCGCGCCGCCGGTGTGCCGCCGTAAAGCGTGTCGCCGAGAATCGGGAATCCGCTTTCCGCCGCATGGACGCGAATCTGGTGCGTCCGGCCGGTAAACGGTTCAGCCTCCACCGCAGTGTAGCAGCCGACGTGCTTGTCGTGCCGAAGCCGTGCGAAGGCAGAAGGAGGCTCTAACTTTCTTTTAATTTGAGTCTCGTCACCTCGACTCCTACAAAATTTCGTTTCCGCGATTTCCGCGCCCGCGTGCGGCGGCCGGCTCGTGTATTTTTCGCCGATACGCACCAGCGCGGTTTTGACGGCAAACTCGCGTTGCGGCACGGGCCGGTCGGTGAGCAGAAGATATTTTTTTCGGACGCGGCGTTCCGCGAATTGCTCCGTGAGCGAGCGGTTGGCAGTCGGCGTTTTGCCGAAAACCAGCACGCCGCTGGTTTCCTTGTCGAGCCGGTGCAGGATGGCGAGCATGGCCCAGCGCGGCTCGCGGTGCCGCAGCCAGTCATAAATGCCCTCGCCCGCGTGCGGCCCGGGCGCGTGCGTGTTCCAGCCGGCGGGCTTGTGAACCACCAGCAGATGCTCATCCTCAAAAATCACGCACGGCACCATGCGCAGATGAAACCATTTTTCAACCCCCAAATGAAAGCGTGGAATCTACAAGCTGTTGATTGATTTGACTCGCGGACAGGCGGTCCGCGCTCCTATTTTCCCGGCATGCATCTGGCCCATTTGCGACTCCGGGACTTCCGCAATTACCCGCGGTTGGACGCCGACTTTGCGCCGGGCTTCCATCTCCTGCTCGGTGACAACGCCCAGGGCAAAACGAACATTCTCGAAGCGGTTTATCTCATGGCCACGTTGCGGTCGTTCCGCGGCGTCGGCGGCGCGCAGATGATCCGGCATGGGCAGAAGGGATATTTTGTCGGCGGCACAGTGGTCGGTGGAACAATTCCGTCCATCTCCCTCGCCTCCCCCAAGGGAGGAGAGGGGCGGGGTGAGGAGGCCGAAATTTCTCAAATTCAAAACCCCTCGCCTCCGCCTTCGCCCGGCTACGGCGCGACCAGCCAGCCCTCTCCCCGCGCGGGCGGGGAGAGGGAGACAAAAATTCTGGCCAGCCACGGCGAACGTGAAGTCAAAATCTACTGGTCGGCGCGCGAACGCAAACTGGCGCTGGACGGCCAGCCGGTCAAACGCCTGGGCGATTATCTCGGCGTGCTGCGCGCCGTGGTGTTTTGCACCGAGGATGTGCAACTGGTCAAGGGCGCCGCGCGCGCGCGCCGGCGGTTCCTCGATTTGCTGCTTGCACAAACGCAGCCCGGCTATTTGCCGCTGCTCCAGCGTTACCTGCGCGCCGTCCGTGCCCGCAACGCGCTGCTCAAGCACTCCCGCCCGGGCGGGACCGACGAGGCCACGCTGGACAGCTTTTCGCGCGAACTCGTCGAGCTGGGCAATCATCTCATCCGCATGCGGACCGAACTGGCGCCGAAATTCTCGCCGCTCGCGCGGCTGGCGTATCGCCGCATTTCCAACGACGCGGAGGAATTGCGCATCGAATACCAGCCGAGCGTCAAAAAGGATTTCGCCGTCGAACTCGCGCAATCGCGCAACCGGGAACGGACCTATCGCTCCACCCTCGTCGGGCCGCACCGTGACGATTTGCAAATGTTGCTCAACGAAAAATCCGTCGCCCAGTTCGGCAGCGAGGGCCAGAAACGCACGCTGGCCATCGCGTTGAAGATGGCCCAGGCCGAATATCTTGCGGGCATTCACGGCTCCGCGCCGGTGCTGCTGATTGACGACGTGATGGGTGAACTGGACGTGAAGCGCCGCAGCGGTTTCCTGCCGTTGCTGGAGCAGGCGCGCAAAACCAGCGGCCAGGTCTTCATGACCGCCACCGAGGAAAACTGGCCGGCGGAACTGGGCCGCGATTTGCAGCGATGGGAAGTAAAGGCGGGAGCGCTGCAAAAGAAATAACATCGAACAACGAACGCCGAACCTTGAACATCGAATTGACCGCAAATTCAAGCCTTGTTCGGCGTTCGATGTTCGATGTTGGATGTTCGATGTTTTCCCATTAAACTTTTGCCCATGCGAATTTTATCAGGCATCCAACCCAGCGGCGCGCTGCATCTCGGAAATTATTTCGGGATGATGAAACCCGCCATCGAACTTCAGGAAAAGTGTGAGGCGTTTTATTTCATCGCCAACTATCATTCGATGACGTCGCTGTTCGATCCGGCCGAGCGCCGCAAGAACACGGCTGATGTGGCGCTGGATTTTCTCGCCTGTGGAATTGATACCAAAAAAACCGTCTTCTTCCGCCAGTCCGACGTGCCGGAAGTGACCGAATTGACGTGGCTGCTTTCGACGATGACACCGATGGGCCTGCTCGAACGGGCACACAGCTACAAGGACAAAATCGCCAAGGGTATCGCGGCGAGTCACGGCCTGTTCGCCTATCCGGTGCTGATGGCGGCGGACATTTTGATTTACGATTCGAACGTGGTGCCGGTGGGCCGCGACCAGAAGCAGCACGTCGAGATGACCCGCGACATCGCCATCAAGTTCAACGAGCAATACGGCCAGACGTTTGTGATTCCCGAACCGCAAATCCGCGAGGAGGTCGCCGTGGTGCCCGGCACGGACGGCCAAAAGATGAGCAAGAGCTACGGCAACACCATCGAGATTTTCGGCGACGAGAAGGTGCTGCGCAAAAAAGTCATGGGCATCAAGATGGACAGCCGCACGCCGCAGGAACCGAAGCCGGACGCGGACAAGAACTACGCCATTCAACTGCTCAAGCTCGTCGCGCCACCGGACGTGGCCAGGGATTTTGAAAACCGCCTGCGCGCCGGCGGTCTCGGCTACGGCAATTTGAAGAAGGCGTTATTCGAGCACTATTGGAATTATTTTGCCGACGCGCGCAAGAAACGGGCGGAACTCGTCACCAACCCGGATTACGTGAACCAAGTGCTCGCGGATGGAGCCGTCAAAGCCCGGACGCTGGCGCAAACAGTTTTGAAACGCGCGCGGAAAGCAAGCGGGTTGGAGTAGGACAGGCGTCGCGCCTGTCTCCATAATTTTAAGTTAGAATCAGGCGCGACGCCTGACCTACGGTGTTTGTGATTTGAAAGCACCCGCAAAATATCAACCTGCCGCCGCAAACCAATCTGCGGCGACACGCTTGCGGTTGCGGGTTACCGCTGCGGCTGAAACGGCGGTGCGCTCCGGCCATCCGTGGGTTTATTCCGATAGTATTCACGAGTCGAATCATGCCGGGCAGACCGGCGAACTGGCGGTGATTTATGACCGCAAGGACCGTTTCCTCGCCGTGGGTCTGTTTGATCCCGACTCGCCGATTCGCGTGCGGATTTTGCACGCGGGCAAACCGCAGACAATTGATCTCGCGTGGTGGGAGGCGCGGCTGGAGCAAGCCCTTGCCCGTCGCCGCGATTGGTTCGACGCGCAAACCACCGGCTACCGCCTCATCCACGGCGAAAGCGACGGCTGGCCCGGCCTCGTGCTGGATCGCTACGACACGACGCTGGTGCTGAAACTTTACACGGCGGCGTGGCTGCCGTGGCTCGATGAGACATTGGCGTTGCTCAAGGAAAATGTGCCGTGCGAACGCATCGTCCTCCGTTTGAGCCGCAACATGGAGCGCCGGCCTCTGGCACGGCGTGATGGCGAAATTATTTTTTCTGAACACGCCGTGCCGGAGGCCGGCGCTCCGGTGATTTTTCTGGAAAGCGGCCTGCGTTTTGAGGCCGACGTTTTGCGCGGACAGAAGACTGGCTTTTTTCTCGACCAACGCGAGAACCGCCGCGAGGTGGAAACACTGGCGCGGGGCCGCCGCGTGTTGAATGCGTTCAGTTTTTCCGGCGGTTTCTCGGTTTACGCAGCGCGAGGCGGGGCCGCGGCAGTAACAGACCTCGACATCAGCGCGCACGCGCTGGCCGCCGCCCAACGCAACTTCGCGCTGAACCAAAATTTTCCCGGCGTGGCTGCGTGTCATCACGACACCGCGCAGGGCGATGCGTTTGAATGGCTCGCGGCGAGCGCAGCGAAATTTGATCTGGTGGTGCTGGATCCGCCGTCACTGGCCAAGCGCGCCACGGAGCAGGCGGGCGCTCTGCGCGCTTATGAACGGCTGGCAACGCTAGGCATCGCCCGGCTCGCGCCCGACGGAATTTTGGTGGCGGGTTCATGTTCCGCGCACGTTCCGGCGGAGGAATTCTTTGAAGTCATCCGGCGCGCGGCGGCGAAATCGGGAAGAAAATTCGCGGAACTGAAAACCCTGCGGCATCCGCCGGATCATCCGGCCACGTTCAAGGAAGGGGAGTATTTGAAGGTGATTTACCTGAAATTTGCGACGTAGCCGTTGGAGTTCAATCTTCAGCCGTATCATTCAATTAAACCACGGATGAACACGGATTAAGACAAGGCAAAAGGTCTCTTCGGTGAACCCGGAAGGCTACACTGATGAATGAACTGGTTGCCTGGCTGAAATCCTTTTCCTATCCGTAATCCAATCCTGCAACTTCGCGCACGGATGACAAAGATTTGGACTGCGGTGGCAGCTTGCCGAGGCGAAGCGCAGCGAAGACTGGAGCGCAGCGGCGACACCGCTTTCCGTGCTGCCGGTTGCTTCCAAAAGCGGCGTGGCTCCCGCTCTGCGGGATTCCCGCCGCAGTCCAAAATCTGTGGTTGCGGCCAAAGGCCGCGTTGGGTTTATCTGTGTCCATCCGTGGTTAAAAGATTTTTCTACTGTCTGGATACGGCTAAAGCGTGAACTCCAACACGTTCACATAATCTTGAGTTTCGGCAGGTCTTGCGAATCCACCAAGCCCACCAGCTTGCGCTTCGTATTCACCACGATGAGATTGTCAATGTTCCAATCGGTGAAGATTTTCATTGTTTCCGAGGCCGCGCTTTGGTTTGTGGCCGTAGAAAATGTTGGCGAGGTTTGTTTTGACCCTGACGAAGCAGAGAATTAAAGTTTTGCCACGAAAGAATTGATGCTTGATGAAATTATACCAATCCCAAGCATTCAAACCGGCGTCCAGCCCGGAATTCCAAGCTCCAAGGATGGTATGCGCAGGCCGGGTGTCAGCCTGGAGCGCACAACATCCTGTTCTGGCGATCGGATTTGTTTCGTTGTTGGCAGTTGTGGTCAATTGTTATCCGGTCGTCTTCTGTGGCAAAAGCTTTGTCTCCCCCACGCGTGGAATGGCCATGGTCTATGACTGGTGGCCGCCACTGCCTGGCATGGGACCCACACCTCAAGTATCAAATCATGGAAGCGACACTGCGGCGGAGCTGATATGGGGGGTTCCGGTCGGTTTTATCGAATCGCGCAGTCTGCTGGAACACGGAGAACTTCCGTTGTGGAACCGATACGGCCACGCGGGCGAAGCGCTCCTGGGGCAGGCTGTTTCCATGCTTGGCGATCCCCTGCATTTGATTGTCATCATCGGACGCGGTTCGGCGGGCGCCTGGGACATCAAATTTCTCACGGCGAAATTCCTCTTTTGCGTCGGCTTTGGGCTGCTCATTCTCCGGCTGTTGGGAAACCGGCCGTTGTCACTGATTTACGCCGCGCTGGCCGCGTATTGCGGCGCCTGGTTTTACATCAATAATCATCCGGCTTTTTTTGTGTTCTCCTATGCCCCGTGGATTCTGCTCTCCGCCCTCGGTCTGCTCGATTTGCGATCAAAGAGCCGCGTCCGATGGGGGCTGGCATGGTTATTGGTCACTTTCGCTTGTTTTAATGCCGGTCATGTGGAATTGGCGGTGGTGTTGATCGTCGGGTTAAATTTGGCCGCAGTTGCCTGGGCGTTGACCGGCTGTTGCAATATTGCCGATCCGGCCAGGGTGGTGGCGCGCATGGTGATGGGCACGCTCCTTTTTTTGGGACTGACCGCGCCCATGTGGATGTCGTTTTTGGTGGCGCTGGAAAATTCCTATTCCTTGCACTCGGAAGTCCGGGTGACTCAACTTCCGTTCGTGAGTCTGCCTGGCGTATTTGACGACCTTTTTTTCCTCCTGCCCTTGAAGGACGATTCCTTTGCCTCAGTCGCACCAGGAACCAGCCTGTTGGTGATGGCGGGTTGCCTTCTTTCGGCATTGAGATGGCGGCAACTCAAAGGAGAACCTTTCTTTTGGGTTAATGGCGGTGCCATCCTGCTGTGGGGTGGTTGTGTTTTTGGGTGGGTTCCGGTCACGGTTCTCGCGGCAATCCCATTGTTGAACCGTGTGGGCCATGTTTATACCGACTTTTCCTATCTGTTGGTCATCCATCTTACAATTCAGAGTGCCTATGGCTTCAAGTGCCTGGCGGGGGAGGGAAATTTCCAGCGCGCCGCAGTTGATTTTCTTCGGGTGGGGCTGATCTTCGCAGGGATCATTCTGCTATATTGCATCGGAATCACGCACCGTCCCATTCCCTGGGGCTATTTCTTGTTTGTCGGGGCGGGGGCGGTGGGAGCGTTGTTGCTCTTTGCGTTTTTAAGAAGCCGCCCGGGCCCAATCCCCGCACTCGGATGGGCGGGTATTATTATTTTGGGATTGGTCGCCTATTACCGTTTCGGCCTTTATACCTTTGGCAACAAGGATTTGCTGATGCTTCCCGGCCGGAGGGTGGTTCTGAATGCCCCGAGTCAGGCCATTGACGAGATCCAGGCGGACAAGTCCGATCCGTTTCGTGTGGTCGGGATGCAATGGAATCTCTTCGGCAATTATTCGGCGGTTTATGGGCTCGAAGATATCCGCTCGTGCGCGCCTTTAAGCAACGGCGAATTCATCAACCTCATCCGGAAATTTCCTGGTGTGGAGCTCCGCAAGGGTTGGATTATCGAAGTGGTGGCTCCGTTTGCCGCGCAGCCCCTGTTGAACCTGCTTAACGTCAAGTATCTGCTGATGCCTCCGCGCGTTGTCCTGCAGGAGGGACTCAATTTCCGGCTCAAGGACCGCAGCGATTTCGGGATTGAGGAAAACTTGGAGGTGTGGCCGAGAGCTTTCTTTTCTGACAAAGTGGTTTCCAGTTCATCTACCGAAGAATTCATCCAACAACTTTTGGAAAATGGAAAACAGCCGTTCATTGCCATGACTCCGGAAGAAATCGAAAAACAGCCCGGCTTGCGACAGTTGGAAACTGCAAAGAAAGCAACCATATCGGCTGCGACGAACTATCGGCTCCTTCCCAATTCAACCGCGTTCGATGTCCACGCCGCTTCCGCCGGGATTGTCTGTCTTGCCGAAGGTCAAGCCAGAGATTTTATCGCCCGGGCCAACAGCGAACCCAAAGAAGTCCTGACGATCAACCGCGCGTTCAAAGGCGTGTATCTCGACAAGCCGGGAGACTATCATCTGGAGTTCGTTTACCGTCCGCGCTATTGGCGGCTGGCTGGCACCTTGTTTTGGATTGCGACGGGAAGTGTCATCGTGATGGCATCCGTGAGTTTCATTCGCACCAGGGTTCAACGAAATAACGGGCCGAATGTCTGACCAGAAAATAACCAGCCGTATGGACTGTCGCTCAAACGAAAGACCACCTGTCAAAGCCTGTCACGTTTGTGGGGGAGGGAGAGTTTACTACCTCTTTTCGACCTCCGACCACCGGGTGGTGCGATGTGAAGATTGCGGGTTGGTATTTCTCAATCCACAACCAAGTGATGATGAATTGGCCCGGATTTACGGCGCAGATTATTTTCTGGGCAGCGACCGCGAAGAGGGACGTTTGGCTGCCAGCGAAATCAAACGGGCCACAGCACGGTTTTATCTCTCGGAAATCCGGCGCTATCGAGGTTCGGAAAGCGGCCGACTGCTCGAAATTGGGTGTGGCGACGGTGATTTTCTAGTCTTGGCTGAAGCCGAGGGCTGGCATGTCACCGGAGTCGAGTATTCACCAACCGCTTGCGAAAAAGCGCGGCAGCGCCTGAAAGACGGCTCGGTGCAGTGCGGGGAGTTGCAGCCGGCGGGGCTGGCGGCGGAGCAGTTTGACCTCTGTGTGATTTCCGATGTCCTCGAACATGTCCGTTCACCCCTCGACTTTCTCCGGGAAGTCCATCGCGTGCTCAAACCAGATGGCACACTGTTTATTGCGACGCCTTCGATTGATTCGTGGTCAGCCCGATTCCTGCGGCAAAAATGGATGGAATTCAAGGCTGAGCACCTGACCTATTTCAGCCGCCAAACGGTTCAGACCGCGCTCTTTAAATCCGGTTTCCGTGATGTCATTGTTCAGCCCGGCTGGAAGATTCTCAATTTTGACTATGTAAAAAAGCATTTCAAACGATTCCCCGTCCCCATGATAACGCCGGTTTTGAACCTGGCTGCCCGCATCCTGCCCAAAAGGGTGCAGCTCCGGCACAATCGGATTGTCGCCAGTGGAATAATGGTTTTCTCGCGGAAAGCGGAATCACGGCCACAGCCAGTGCTGTCCGTGATTGTTCCGGCGTATAACGAGGGAAAGACATTCGGGGTGATGATGGAAGCACTCTTGCGCAAGGACCTGCCCGGCCTCCAGATGGAAATTATCGTGGTGGAAAGCAACTCGACCGATGGCACCCGTGAAGCCGCGCTGAAATACCAAAATCATCCAAAGGTGAAATTGATTCTCGAAGATCAGCAACGCGGAAAAGGCCATGCGGTGCGAACCGGCTTGAAAGTGGCTTCCGGAGATTATGTGCTGATTCAGGATGCCGACCTTGAATACGACCTTGAAGATTACGATGCGTTGCTGGAGCAACTGGTCGCCGGGCGGTGTGCATTCGTTCTCGGCTCCCGGCATGGCGGGCGCAATGTCTTGAAGATGCGGCAGTTCACCGGACAACATGGCTTGATACTATTTTGCATTCAATCTAATATTAACAATCCAATCAAAACCGGTGAGGGATTGGATTTGGGCGGGTGAGGATTCCAGTTGGCAGAGGCGTTGTTCCAAGGCGTTTTCGACCGCGTCCATC
>Ga0224555_1005448_pt1 | contig 10663 bp, 7 predicted proteins | sample 714S23034metaG_FD_180687 | JGI IMG/M metagenome (GOLD analysis project Ga0224555, IMG submission 180687) | Peat soil microbial communities from Stordalen Mire, Sweden - 717 S2 30-34 | ecosystem: Environmental > Terrestrial > Soil > Wetlands > Peat | place: Sweden: Norrbotten County, Stordalen...
TACGGCTACTCACGGTGTCCCGCTCCGCGGGACTGCTGCCGTTCCTGTTGGCGTACCCGCTACGCAAGGAAAGGCGGAGGAACCCAGCAGAATCCCAAAACCCAACTTTTATGTCGCGCACCCTACCGGGGGTCGGGATTTGTGAACGGCGCTCAACGGGTTTATACTGGTGTCAGTGCGCTTCGGCGCTGACTTGATCGGGGCGAAGAACGACAATCGGCCGTTAAGTGTGGTTGAGGTGAGGGGATTTACTATCGTAACGGGGAAGCCTGTAAAGCCCTAGCCCCCCCACCAGAAGTTAGGGACCGATCCTGAATACTGCCGACTGGCGCATCTTTAGCGGGAGCCCCAAGACGTAAGGGAGGAGAAGTTCGATGAGGGCAGTTATACTCGCAACCTGCATCTTGGCTGCCTGTCTCGGTGTGAGCATATTCGCTACAGATGAGCCTTCCTCGACTGCAAACTCTTCGTCCTGGAGCGGCAAGGCGGCCGCCGCCTACCTGGATGGGCGAATGGTTTGGTGGATGGGCTGGGAAGCCGCTGCCCGCGATCATAAAACGTTTTGCGTCTCCTGCCACACGGTAGTGCCCTACGCAATGGCGCGGCCCGCCCTTCGGGCGACGCTCGCAGAGCAAGCCCCCTCCGCGACGGAACGCCAGCTTCTGGCGAACGTCACCAAGCGCGTCCGGATGTGGAAGGAAGTTGAGCCCTTCTACCCCGACGCAAAGAGAGGCGTACCCAAATCGGAGGAATCGCGCGGAACAGAGTCCATTCTCAACGCTGTGATTCTGGTGAGTTATGACGCGCCCACGCGCAAGTTGAGCCCTGACGCGCGGCTGGCGCTGGACAACATGTGGGGACAACAACTGAAGACGGGAGAAGCCAGGGGAGCCTGGCCCTGGCTGCAGTTTCACAACTCGCCTTGGGAGGGTGATTCACAATACTACGGGGCCGCGCTGGCCGCGCTGGCTGTGGGGAACGCACCCGGGAACTATCAGACTGCCCCGCAGATTCAGAATAATATGAAGTTGCTCCGCGAGTATCTTGTTCGAGGGCGCGAATCGCAAATCTTGATTAGCCGACTGGTTCTGCTCTGGGCGTCGATGAGGGCGCCTGGCCTGCTGACGCCTGCACAGCAGAAGTCCATCATCGATGAAGCGCTGAGCAAACAGCAGGCGGACGGAGGCTTCAGCCTGTCTGCATTCGTGGGAGGGTGGAAGCGGCATGATGGTACGCCCCTCGAGACCAAGAGCGACGGCTATGCCACCGGAGTCGTCACGTTCCTGCTTCAGCAGGCAGGCATGAAGCGCGATCAGCCCCAATTGAAACGTGGTCTCACCTGGCTGATGCTGAATCAGGACAAGACGGAAGGCCGATGGCTGGGTTACTCGCTGAACAAACAAGAAGACCTGTCGTCCTACACCGGCCATTTCATGAGTGATGCGGCCACAGCTTTTGCTGTACTAGCCCTTCAGTACGCCAAGTAAAACCCGTTTAACATTTATGGGGTTCCAGCCCGGATCTCTCACTATGTTTGGACACTCTTAGGGGAGTAATGGAAGGGCGGGGGAACGGGACACAGGAATAATCAGGAAGGCCTTGTAACGGCGGGGCTGAAGCCCCGCCCTTCCAAACCCGTGATGAGAAATCCGCGCTAGGGCCGGACAGTGGACAGCCTCCTTAGACAAAGCCTTCAGGAGACTGCTGCCTGCGGCTACCGCCATCAGACCTGTAGATTGCGATTGACCCACCACCCAAACTTCGCGTGAGCAGGGTGGGCCAAGCCGATCTACATGTTATTGCTCGAGGCTGTTGTAGTACTCCTTCAAAATGGCGATCACCTCGGGCCTGGAGAATTCCGAGGGAACGGGTTTCCCCTCGCTCATAAGCTTTCGCAGCAAGGTGCCGGAGAGCAGCAGACGAGCGCCCCCCTTGTAGATGCCGTTGTCATCAATAACGGCGTTGCTCTCGTGGGGGCAAGTCTTCATTGAGGCCATGCATCCACACTCGAAGCAATAGAACGTCCAATCCATGCACAAAGGGCGCAAGAGCAGGGCGTCCGGGGGAATCTCGGCAAAGATCTTCTGGGCATCGAAGGGGCCGTAATAGCTGCCCACGCCGGCGTGGTCGCGTCCCACAATGAGATGGGTGCAGCCGTAATTCTGCCGGAAGACGGCGTGGAGAAGGGCCTCGCGCGGCCCGGCGTAGCGCATTTCCAAGGGGTAGCCACCCTGGATCACCCGATCTTTGCGGAAATACTTGTTCACCAGCGCGTCAATGGCTCTCACCCGCACCTCGGCCGGGATGTCGCCGGGTTTGAGCTTGCCCACGAGCTGGTGAATGTAGACTCCGTCGCAAACCTCGATGGCGATCCAGGCTAAATAAGCGTGGGAGTTGTGCATGGGATTGCGTGTTTGCAGAGCGGCCACGGTGTTCCAACCGCGTTCCTGGAAGAGTCTGCGGGCTTCGGCAGGCCGCTGATAAATGCCCTTGAACATCTCCGGGTAATAGGATTCCGAGAAAACCTTGACAGGACCCGCAAGATTCACCGGCCCCTGCTGCATCACCTTTTGCACGCCGGGGTGGGCAAAGTCGGTAGTGCGGAAGACTTGCTTGCACTCGAATTCCTTGTCGATCGCGTACTTTTCGGTGACCTTCATGGTGCCCATGATGGACTCGGTTTCAGAGTCCCACAGCGCCACTTCTTCGCCCGCCGCAATCGAATTCGCGCAATTTTGATCCGCCGAGAGGGTAATGGGTACGGGCCAAAAAAGACCCTTCTGGCTGGGCAGGCTGTAAGTGGCGCAACAGCCCTGCCAGTCGTCCTTGCTCATGAAGCCCTCGAGCGGCGTAAAGGCGCCAATTCCCATCATGATGAGATCGCTCGTTTCCCGGCTGGTCATCGGGACCTTCTTTAGCTCCTGTGCTCTCTTGGTCTCCTCCTCCCGCGCCGCGGTTTCCAGAAGAAGGGGCTTCAGTTCGTTACTTCCGTGGGGAAGAATCAGCTTGCTCAATGATCGCCTCCTATACGAGCTGTATTTCCCAAGTTGTATTCCATCTGCTCACTGTTGACTCTTACCGATCATATTGCGCTTTGACGCATTCGTCACCGAATTTTGAATTTAGCATGCCTGCGAAGAGCTCTCTCCATCCCCCCCCGTCAAATGCGGTCGGCGGCCGGTGCCAATGTGGAGCGGAGCAATTCACCATTCATAATTGTGAATTCAGCCACCGGTCTATTGTTTTCATAGATATTCCCGCATCGCTCCTTCAGTTTTGTGTCTTCCACCGCTTCGACACCCTGCGAGTCGTCGGACACAATGTCGTTGCCGGGGGCCTCGTCGATGCTCTCCATACTCGCGCCATCGTCCTGACCAGCGCGAGCGGTCGGGAGGTTCGTAGATTCCTTCCGCAGCCTCAGCAGTATCCTCACTTTGCGGTCGATGGAGCGGTCTAGCGCGCCTTCCTGGCGCAGCAGCATGCTCCACGTTTCCCCCTCCGGAGGAAGGCAGGTCTCCCGTTCTATCGCCACGCTCTCCTCATTCGCCTTCTCGGCATATTCGAATTCTTCCCGCACGCTGGCGATTTCCTCATCCAACAGACGCAGAAGTTCCTGGTATTCCGGCTCGCCCGGCGGCTCGCAGTTGAGGCCTGTTTTGCGAATGAACTCCAGTTCCTCCCCCTCGGATTGTTGCGCGTCGAGGTACAGAGGGTCACTGAAACGGTGCATCAGCCCGAAAATCAGCGCCTGTCGCCACCCCGTCACACCTTGGTAAAGGGATTCCAGCACGGAGTACTGGCGCTGCCGGAAGGTGCGCTGCTTGATCTGGTCTCGGACGACTTCAAGAAAGGAAAGAGTCCTTCTCAGCCCCACCCCTCGATCCGTAGACCCGGATAAGTTGGCATCGAGCATCTCGGACTGGGAAGCGTCGAACGTGACGCGGGCCATCTCCTGCCGGCGGCGGTGCTGCCAGTCTTCGACCCCCTGCAAGGCGCGCCGCTTCAGGCCGTCTTGCGACCGCTCCAGCCTTTCGCGGCGCCAGTAGAGCCAGGCAAGGTCTTCGATCTGCTTCTCCCAGAGCGCGTCGCCGGGACCGAAGGCGCGCATGAGTTCCTGGATGAGGGTTTGGAATTGTTCCGGGTCTTCGCCCAGCGCACGCATGGCTTGGCGCTGATTTTCGTCGCTGACGTATGCGCCATGCTTCAAGGCGTTGAGCTTGGAATTCTGCTTGGCGGCGGGGCTGCGCGGTCCGGTGGAATGCTGGGCATTGTTGCGCGCGGCAGCGAGCAGTTCGGGCGTAAGTTGAGGTGATTTGCGTAAGGACATGGTTCCTCCTGAGAGGGGGCGTTGGGATAGCGGGGAAAGGACTTCCCCGCGGGTCAGGCTGTTCACATGAATAGGCTAGCAAAACGGAGGCGCGTTGTCAAGAGATAATATGTTCACAGATGTAGCCCGGGACTTCTTCGAGACCTTTCACCACCAAGACACTAAGACACCAAGAGATCATAAGGCAAATCGCGGCATCCCTTGCTTCATGAGTGCACTATTTCAACGCCACCCATTAATCGCCTGTTCAACACCACCCCTTTGTGCCTTGCTCAGCACCACCCCGGCGCTCCGAGCGCCGGGGTGGTTGTTCTTTCTAATTCCCCCCAACAGGGCTGGTCAAGTGGTCACTGATCATGTGAAGCACGCCCTCCAGATTCTCAAACACGAGACGGTTTTCGAATCGCAGCACACGGATGTTCAATTTTCTCAGGTATTCCGACCGGCGATAGTCATACTCCGACCTCATGGAGTTGAAATGCCCCTGGCCGTCGAGTTCCACTGCCAGCCGGCACTCCGGGCAGGAGAAATCCAGGATGTAATGCCCGACGCTGTGCTGGCGGCGAAACTTCTTACCGCTCACTTAGGACCTTTGCAGACTCGTCCACAGCGCGGCTTCCGCGGGAGTCAGGGAGCTTCGCAGTTGTTTGCGCCGGGGTTTCAGTGGCTGCCGGTTGTGGATTTGTGGCATTGGTTTGATTTCACCACCCTTTAATTCCCTTTTCAGGACCACCTCTTAAATCCCTGTTCAAAACCACCCCTTATGCCTTGCTCATGGTCCATTGGTCGGGGAGCACGTCACAAAGCACCTCACAAACGCGCTGCCAGCGGCCTATGAACGTACGCAAGTTGGTAAACAGATTGGTCGGGGCGCCCGGATTTGAACCGGGGACCTCTTGCGCCCAAGGCAAGCGCGCTACCAGGCTGCGCTACGCCCCGAAATGGGAGGCAATTCCATTCTGCCAAGCTTCTTGCGGGGTGTCCAGTGCCAATCACGGAGTCCGATAGTGCGAAGGCGGTCCCGCCCCCCTAGTGTTGTGTCTCTCAAGAACCTTTACAATCCCGCGGCGAGCCGACGCCCTCGTAGCGCCGGGCTTTAGCCCGGCATGCCGCCCTAAAGGGCGGCGCTACGTCTGTAAACCTATTTGAGAGACACAACACTAGCGGGGCCGCAATCCAAGTCTTCAGCGGCAACTCCGCTGCCGGCAAGCCTTGCTCAAACCGCCGGATAAAAACCGCCGGATATGGCTGGCGACTCCTCAACGCTGGTGTTACACTCACTCCGCCAGGTGAAACGGGAGCATGCCCGCCATTGCGAGATGGGAAGCAACCCGGCGCAGGGATAATCCGGTGGGCTTATCGCGGCGATGAAGTCAGTGTGTGCGAGCACCGCTCCACAGCTCCTTTCCAATTCATCGGTCACACCTGATCAAAGCGATGGACCTGACAATTCGGGCTGATATTCGACCGGAGAAGCCGAGGTTTGGGCGCGCTTTCGGGGCGCCCAATCACTTGCAGAAGGAGTAACCATGAAGAACCAGATTGATCGGAGAGAGTTTCTGAAGATCGGCACAGCGACGACGCTGGGCGTGGGCGCTATGAGCAGCGGCCTGCGGCCTGCCTTAGCGGCGCCGGAGAAGCCTGTGCGGCTCGGCATGATCGGTGTGGGCGGGCGCGGCACGAGCCACGTCGAAACCTTGCTCGCCATGGGCGGCGTGGACATCCCCGCCATCTGTGACATCAACCAGGAGCATCTGACGCGCGCCCAGTCGATGGTGGAGAAGGCCGGGCAGAAGCGGCCCGAAGGGTACGGGCGCGATGTGGAAGACTACCAGCGGATGATGCATCGTGACGACCTGGACGCCGTGCTCATCGCGACATACTGGGAGTATCACATGCCCATGGCGGCCTGCGCGATGAGGTCCGGAAAGTACGCGGCGGTGGAAGTCCCGGCCGCGCTCACCGTGGAAGATTGCTGGGAGCTCGTGAACACGCAGGAAGAGACCGGCGTGCCCTGCATGATGCTCGAGAACTGGAGCTTCCGCCGCGACAACCTCGCGGTGCTGAAAATGATTCGCGCCGGGATGTTCGGTGAAATCGTACACTGCCATTGTGCGCACTCGCACAACTGCATCGACCACTGGTTCTTCGATGAGCACGGGGACATGCGTTGGGGCGGGGAATACCTGGTGAAGTACAATGCCAGCCAGTACACCACCCATGCCCTGGGGCCGGTGATCAGTTGGATGGACATCGGGTGCGGCGATTATTTTGACAAGGTCGTTTCCTTCGCCAATCGCTCGCTTGGGATCAACCACTATTTCACCACCAAGTTTGGTCCCAACCATCCAAACGCGAAGCGCAAATATGCGCAGGGGGATATTGTCACCACCCTGGTCAAAACTAAGAAAGGCAATACCATAGTTATTAATTACGACATGCAGTTGCCCCGGCCTTATGACAACCGCTGGGAGGTCCAGGGTACGGAAGGCATTTACAACGAGCAGCGCAACTCGCTTTATCTCCCCGGGCGCAGTCCTAAATACGAGGAGTGGGAGTCCTTCGACCCTTACCAGGAAAAATACGAGCACGCTTGGTGGAAGGCACAGAGATCGAATTCCGCCGGCGGCGGCAAGAATGAGGTCGGCAGCCAGGTCGCGCTTGGGCACGGTGGGACCGATTACCTCGAGCTGAGTCAATTTCTGAAGGCCGTGCGGAACAAAACGCAAACCCCTGTTGACGTGTACGATTCCGTGATTATGAGCGTCATCTATCCGCTTTCCGAGAAGTCGATCGCGGAGGGCGGTTCGACCGTCGAGTGCCCGGATTTCACACGTGGAAAATGGCAGGCCAGGACGCCGGCGTTTGCCCTTGAAACTTAGCGGGTCGGTTTGCCGTAGCGGCGCGCTCGGAGCAGACTCGTCCAAACTACGCTCGATCCGGTCAACAATGACCGGCGGCTCCGCCGCGTGATGTGCGGAAAGCCTCCGGCTTTCCGCAAGACGGAGCGGCAGAGCCGCGCTCAGCACTGGCATGAGCTGCTATTTTGGACAGCCCAGCTCTCCGTGCGCCGGAACTCGTTGAGAATTCAAGTCTGGCGGTCATAGACCGCCACTACAAGAATTGTATGCGCATCTTGTCTCGAATCCAGCGCCTGTTGGCGGCAATCTGTTTTTTCCTAGTCGCCGGTGTTCCACCAATCCTGGGTGAGAATACCGCTGCGCCGCCTGCAATTATCCCCAAGCCTGCGACGATGGGGGTCCGGGAAGGGGTTTTTGTTTTCGGTCCGAGCACGACGGTCGATCTGGAAGCAGAGGGCAGCGGGGCCCGGTGGGTGAGCGAGTACTTGTGCGCTCTGCTGTCAAACTCCATGGGACGGGCAGTGCCGCTCCACGTTGCAGCCGGAGCCGGCCCTCGCAGCTCCATACAATTGTCGCTGCGAGCGGCCGGGGCGCTGGGGCCGGAAGGCTACGAGATGACTGTGTCTCCGCATACAATTCGCATTAGCGCGGGCACAGTGGCGGGATTGTTCTATGGCGTCCAGACGCTGCGCCAGATGCTGCCGCCGGAAATCGAATCCCGCTCGCCCCGGACAGAGCGAATGGAAGTGCCGTGCGTAAACATCCAGGACACCCCTCGCTTCTCCTGGCGTGGCCTGATGCTGGATTGCAGCCGAACGTTTCTACCCCTGGCTTATGTCAAGCGCACTATCGATCGCATGGCCTTGTACAAATTGAATGTTCTCCACTTGCACCTGACGGATGACCAGGGCTGGCGGTTGGAAATCAAGAAGTACCCGAGACTGGCCACGGTGGGCGCGAGGTTTGCCGACCGCTACGGCGGCGGCGGTGGCTTCTACTCCCAGCAGGAAATGCGCGAGCTCATCGCTTACGCCAAAGAACGTAACATCACGGTGGTTCCGGAGATCGAGATGCCCGGCCACTCCATGGAAGCGCTGGCTGCGTACCCGGAGTTGGCCTGCGACCTCCCCCGGCGGCAGCCCCTGGAAGTGTATCCTTTCTGGGAAGGTGTGCCGGGGTTCTCGCCGCCCTTGTGCGCTGGTAACGACAGGGTCTTCGAGATGTACCGGGACATCGTCTCGGAAGTCATTGACTTGTTCCCGTCCGAATTCATTCATGTGGGCGGGGATGAGGTGCCGAAAGATTCCTGGAGCAAGTGCCCGAGGTGCCAGGCGCGAATCAGGGTTGAAGGGCTGAAAGACGTCGAGGAGCTCCAGAGTTATTTCATCCGGCGCATCGAGAAGATCATTGCGGCGAAGGGGCGACGGCTGATCGGGTGGGATGAGATTCTCCAGGGGGGACTGGCTCAGGGCGCGACGGTCATGTCCTGGCGTGGGACCGAGGGTGGTGTGGCCGCGGCCAACTTGGGGCATGACGTGGTAATGACGCCCAATGGGAATTGCTACTTCGATTACTCTTACCATACAACGCCCACGGAAAAAGTTTACGCCTACGATCCGGCGCCAAAAGAGTTCACCGGCGCCATGGCCAAGCGCATCCTGGGCGTGCAAGGCAGCATGTGGACTCACATCGCGGTCACCGAGAAGGCGATTGACTACCAAATGTATCCGCGCCTGGCCGCACTGGCGGAGGTGGCTTGGTCCCCCCAGCAGATCCGGGACTGGTCCGATTTTAACGCCCGCCTGGACCGCCACTCCAGACGCTTCCAACTGCTCGGCATCCGCTATTTCGACCCAGCATCTGTCGGCCAAAAGATCGGGGCATGGCAGGCTTCCGATCTTTCCGGCAATGCCCTACGCATGTTTGAGTGGGACGCGACGCCCATTCTAAATAGGGCGGGCGAGTATGAAGTTCAAGTGCGGCGGGAAGAAGGGCAGAAGCCGGTATACGTGCGATCGGTCGCACTGTTGGAAGATGGCAAGGAAATTAGCCGGGAAGTCTTCCCCGGACCACTTACGGAAGGCAACGACGTCGCCATCGGCTGGTTGGAGCTCGGCAAACGCAAGCCCGCCGCCCGTTACACCGTTCGCGTAACTCTCCAGGGCACAAATGAAGGCGGCTTGGCCGGCAGCGTGTGGATGATGGAACCGCTTGCCGCCGGGAGCAAGGCTCTACCCTGACTTAACAGTGGTCCGCCACCTGGCGCCAAATCATGATACTTTGGTGGCGCGCCCCTGGCCAATATTGCCGTGATGCATGCCGACGCCGGAAACGCCCGGTCCAGAAAAGGAGATGGAGATGAATGAAAGCGGTGTGCGTCGCGGACGACGCTCCACGTGGTATTTTCTGCTGCTCGTTTTGGTCAATCTGATGTGGGCTTTCCAGTACACGGGGGCCCGGATCGCGACGCGGAAACTCGGCCCCTTCACCGTCACGCTATTGCCCATGGCTATGGCGGCGTTGCTCCTTGGCATCCTGCTTTTCTCCCGGCGGGGCAGAGAACGCAGAGAGGTTCTAAAGGAACGCGGTAGTTTCGGCTGGCAGTTGCTGAACTTCGCCATACTGGGACTCGTGGGCTGCTTTTTGGCGCAATTCTGTTTGACTTTCGGCGTCAAACTTTCGCTGGCCTCCAATGCTTCCGTCATCACTCTGTCGATTCCAGTCATGACCGCGGTCCTCGCCACGCTCCTCCTGGGTGAGAAGATGAGCCGCCTCCTTTGGATTTCATTTGCTTTGGCCATCTTGGGCGTGTTGCTGGTGTCGGACGTGGACTGGCACTCGGTTCACATCTTTCGTGGTAAATATCTGGCCGGCAACGCCGTGATCCTGGTGGCCTGCTTCGGGAGCGCGTTCTACAACGCTTTCAGCAAGCGGATGCTGCGCACATTCACCCCGCTGGAGGTGCTCGTCTATAGCTACATGGTTGCAATCGTGGCGCTCTTCACGGCGATGCTGGTGCGCGAACCGTTGTCGTGGCGGCAACTGGCTTCTCTCGGGTTCGCGGTATGGCTGAGCCTGGGGATGATTGCGTTCCTCTGCCTGACCTCAGCCATGTTGCTTTTCTTCTGGGTGATTAAGCGGATCGACCTCACCCAGGCATCGCTCTCCTTCTATCTTCTGCCGGTTTTTGGCGTGCTCATCTCCACCATAACCCTGAAGGAGAAGATCAGGTGGCAGTTACTCGCTGGGGGAATCCTGGTATTTCTCGGCGCCTTTCTCGCCACCAAGTACGGGGACCGCGAGAGGGCTGGTAATCCCTGAGTTTCCGGCGGCAACGAACGTAGCGCCGGGCTTTAGAGTCTGTGTGAAAACTCGTGTCTGGCATTGGCCAGGCTGGACCCCCGCTTCCGCGGGGGTGACAGCGCTGGATTTAGGGGCTGTATTCCGACCTGTCATTCCCGCGAAAGCGGGAATC
>Ga0224555_1005450_pt1 | contig 10661 bp, 11 predicted proteins | sample 714S23034metaG_FD_180687 | JGI IMG/M metagenome (GOLD analysis project Ga0224555, IMG submission 180687) | Peat soil microbial communities from Stordalen Mire, Sweden - 717 S2 30-34 | ecosystem: Environmental > Terrestrial > Soil > Wetlands > Peat | place: Sweden: Norrbotten County, Stordalen...
CGGCCTTGGTTGCGGAAACCGGTAAAGACTGCTATCTTTACTTCAAGGAGTTAAAGTAAAGATGCCTCCGTCCAGCACCATCAGCAGCAAAGGCCAGGTGACCGTACCCATCGAGGTTCGCCATCGTTTGGGCCTCAGAGAAGGTGACCGTGTGGAGTTCGTCTTCGAGGAAGGCCGGACTGTTCTGCGGCCCGCGCGGACCCAGAAGAACCCATTTACCGCCTATCTGGGAGTACTCCCTGCTTTTTCTTCTCGCGAAGAGATAAATGCGTGGATTCGCGACCTGCGTGATGACGATCCTTGGGAAAAGCGGTCGCGAGAAGAGGGTAAACCGTGAGGACGGCCATCGATTCCAATATCATTTCAGCGATCTGGTCGTGGGAGTCCACAGCGGAGAAGATTGTCGAGCAGTTGGGAATGGCAAGACAAGAAGGAGCGCTGCTCATCTCGCCGTTTGTCTTTGCAGAGCTGCTCGCTTATCCTGGCGCCACCGAGACGTATGTGCGCGGCTTTCTTGAGGCGACCGGGGTTGTAGTTGATTACAAGCTGGACGAGAGTATGTGGAATGAGACGGGCCGGCGCTTCGCTCGCTACGCCGCACGACGCAGACAAGCCACAGGGGAAGGCCCACGGCGTTTGCTGGCCGATTTTCTGATTGGCGCTCATGCGCTGGTGCAGGCGGATCGGCTGTTGACCCTCGACCCAACGCGATACGCCCAGGATTTCCCTGAGTTGCTGCTGCTTTAGAAATTCTCAACGTAGCTATCAATGACTGCCGTAACTGAGAGTTGGTTATAGCAATGAATGCAGTTGTGCCAACCCGGAGGAGGAAAATGAAAATGCGACGTACAACAGTCTTAATCTTACTGGTGCTGTTTGTGTGCGGAATCAATATCAGTGGATGCGGAATCACAAAGAAAGAGAAGCGAGAATTTGCGGCTGGCCCCGTCACGGGAGATCAATGGCTAGCCCTGTCCTCTTCTCAGCAAAATGGCGCAATCTATGAATACATTCAAGGGTATCTCGACGGTTTGAATCAGGCATGCGGTAAACTAGATAGCCTGTTTGAAACAAACGTTGCACATCAGTATCGGTACATCGACAAGCCCAGTACATTTCCATCTGACCGTTGTCGCGCGAATGCTGACTATTATTCGAAAATGACGCTTGCCGCCAATCATCATGGCTATGATTACAGTGTTTATATAAACGTTATCACGGAGTTTTATCTGAAGCACCCGGAATATAGAAACATCCAGCTTGTAATCTTGATGCATCATCTGACCGATCAGCAGTTTAAAGGCGCTGACGATTTATACACCATGGCTAAGCATGGCGATATAGGCCCTATTTGACCTTCTGTCTAGGCGAAATGTTCCCATCCCTGCGGTTCAAGCGGCTTTGCACCTTGCGCGGAAATCAGCGTCAGAGTGGGTCGGCCTGCTCGAGTCTTTACGATGCGGCCGATCTTTGTAATTTCGACGCCGGCGATGGCGCGGGGCAGCTTTGCAGTCGCCGGAGCCGTAAAGAGCAATTCGTAGTCCTCGCCGCCGTGCAAGGCTTGGGTAAGAGTTGCGCCGACGTGGATGGGCAGCGCGCTCGCGTCAACCTCCGCGGCCACGCCGGACTCGTCGCAGATATGAGCCAGGTCCGAAGAGATGCCGTCACTCAGATCGATGGCGGCGGAGGCTACGCCGCGCCGTTGAAGCCAGAGGCCCTGGGCAATGCGCGGCTGAGGGTAAAGGTGCGGGGCAAGCTTCGCGGCCAGCTTTTTGGGGATTCGTGGCGGGTTTGCGCGGCCGGGCTTGGTGTTGGCCAAATTCTCCAGGCAAGCAAGACTGGCAACTGCTCCGCCCAGAGCGCCGGTCACATAGAGCAGGTCGCCCGGCTTTGCGCCGGAACGCAGAAGCGCCCGTCCGCGAGGAACGGCGCCGACCAACACAATGTCGGCCACGGCCACGGAGGATTCGGCCAGATCACCACCGGCCAGTGGCGTCGAGTGGGCTTCAGCCAGGGCCAGCAGGCCATCAAGTAAGCGCTGCACCCAAGAACGGGATCTCGCGGCCCGCTGTCGGCCAGCGGGCACAGTAAGCTCGCGCGGCAAACCCAGCGAAAGAAAGGCACCCACGGGACGCGCGCCCATGGCGGCCAAATCGCTCAAGCCGCGCGCCAGAACACGATGGCCGACGGCTTCAGGCTGGTGCCATTCCAGGCGGAAGTGCTGGCCTTCAATCGACAAATCCGTCGTTACCGCCAGCTCCTCGCCGCGGCGCGGAGCCAGCAAGGCGCAATCGTCGCCTATTCCCAGCCTGATGCCGCCGCTTTGCCCACGGCTGGCAGCGCTGGCCGCACGCTGGCGAATCTCGCCGAGCAGGGCAAGTTCGCCTCGTCCGCTACTGCCTGAATGGGTACGCTTCATACTCACCTCATGAGAATAGGACAAACCAGCGGGATTTTTACCGTCCGAGCGGGATAAGGGGCCATTTTGCACTGATTCTGCAACAAGATAGGCAATGTTCTTCCATCAATTTCGTTGACCACACGAGGGGCGATTTGTTAACCTTGACAGACGTTCTAAGAAATGCGCCCGCTAGGGTGTATTTGTTATTTTGGGGGCCGGAAGGCTCTGCTGCCTTGGGCTTTTGTCGAGTACACGGCGAATTGCAGTCCTGCGCATCGCAGGAATGGAAGGCAAAGATGCTGCGCAAGCGCTATTACATTCTATTTGTTGCCAGAGACGAAGACGGCCAGATTCGCAAGATTTCCCTGCCGCTCAAGTATGTGTATGGATTTGTGGCCGCCGCGCTGGTGGGAACCTTCACCATCGTTGGACTGGCCGGTTCGTACACGCGCATGCTGCTCAAGACCGAGAGTTTTAACCAGGTCCGCCAGGATCGGGAGACGCTGCGCAAAGACTACAAGCAGATGGCGCAGATTGCGCATGAGCGCAATGTGCAGGTGGCCTCGCTGGGAGCCTTGGCAAGCGAAGTAACCGCGCTCTACGGACTGCGACAAAACAAACTGGCTACGGCCAAGTCTGCGGCTGCGGCAAGTGCGGCGGCCGAGCCCACGCCCGCCAGCCTGGCCGTGACCGATGACGTCTCCCAGCAGCAGGTGAAGCTCTCCATCGACCAGTTTTATGCGCTGCGCTCAGAGGCCATGTCGGGCCAGGTTGCCCGCGCCCTGCAGAGCGGACTCTCGCCCAGCTTTGCCGGCGACTGGACCGAGTTGGCCGACGCTCCCTCGCTTTGGCCGTTGGAAGGCCGCATCGGCTCCAGCTTCGGCGAGCGCCAGGACCCGATCAACGGCGAAGGCGCCTTCCACTCCGGCATTGACATTGACGCGCCTACGGGTTCGCCGGTGCGCGCCGCCGCCGACGGGAATGTGACCGAAGCCGCCATGAACGCAGGATACGGCCGCGAGATTGTGATCGATCACGGCCACGACGTGATGACAGTTTACGGGCATCTATCGGCCATGGCCGTCGTCCCTGGCCAGCATGTGATGCGCGGCCAGGTTATCGGTTATGTAGGCCAATCAGGCCGCGCCACTGGTCCGCACCTCCACTATGAAGTGCGCGTCCACAAGGTTCCGGTCAATCCGTACAAATATCTGCGCACCACCTACGAACAGATGGCCTTCAGCGACCCCGGCGGGGCCGCGCAAGCAAATTAAGTCATTCTCGGCGGAGTTAGCCGCGCTGGCGTGCGTGTTGGCGGAGTTCGCGCGCTCTTGACGGCCTTGCTGTTCGGGCTAACTCCGCCAACCCCGCTAACTCGGCGAACTCACTTCCCACCCACATAACTCACATGCCAAATCGAGCGCGAACCGTCGTCGGAGACGAACAGCGAGCCGTCCTTGGCTTCGGCAACGCCTACGGGCCGGCCCCATACGGTTCCGTTGGAAAGCACGAAGCCGGTGAGGAAGTCTTCGTATTCGCCGGTCGCATGACCGTTCACCATCGGTAGCCGGATGACCTCATAGCCGCCGCGCGGCTCGCGGTTCCATGAGCCGTGCTCCGCGGCGAATCCCTCGCCCTTGTACTCGGCGGGAAACTGACGGCCCTCATAGAAGAGCATTTCGAGCGAGGCAAAATGAGGATTCACCAGGATGTCGGGTGTGATGACTTTGGCTTGCAGCTCCGGATGCTTGCCGGGGTGGCGCGGATCCTGCACTCCGCCGGAGGGGCCATGGTAGTAGAACCAGGGCCAGCCGTAGAAGCCGTCCTCCTGAACGTGTGTGATGTAGTCGGGCGGGAGGTTGTTGCCCAGGCCGTCGCGCTCATTGGTCGAGCACCACAGCTCGCCGGTGATCGGATTGATGGCCTCGCCCACGCAGTTGCGCAGACCGCTGGCGTAGATCTTCACTAACTTCCCTTCCGGCGTGAACTCCAGCACGTTGGCGCGGTGGAACTCCTCGGGATGTGTATCGGAGTCGTCCACGTTGGAATGAGAACCCACCGAAGCGAACAGCTTTGTGCCGTCTTTGGAGAAGACCACATCGCGCGTCCAGTGCCCGCCGCCCCGTAGGCGTCCGCCGCCGGGCAAATCGGCCAGGTGCTGCGATGGACCGGTCGCCGCCAGGTCGCCGTTCTTATAGGGGAAGCGGACGATGCCGTCGGTGTTGCCGATATAGACCCACGCAGGATGTGCGCCGGCAGGGTAAAAGGCGATGCCGAAAGGCTGGTGCAAACCCTCGGCGAAGACCGAAACCTGCGCAGCCTTGCCATCCGGGCCAACGCCGCGGAAGACCTTGATTTTGCCTGTCTCGCTCTCGGCCAGGAAAAGATCGCCGTTCGGAGCGGTACGAATCAGCCGCGGGTTGTCCAGGCCGGTCGCATAAAGCTCCACCTTGAAGCCCTTGGGCGCAATGGGCAGCACATTCGCGGGCCGGGGAACCATCGTCGGCCCGTTGTCCACGGACTGCTCTGGCGCCGGGCCGGGCAGGTCGGCCACAGTCAGGTGACGGCGGATGCCGGGAGACTCGTGGGCCGCGTCGGTGAAAGCAGCCTGCCCGGTTAGGACGGAGTGTCGTTGCGCGGCGCTTGCCCGCCAATGGTTGATCTCATAGCCAAGATAGGCCAGGAAGGCAAGCGAGCTGATGAGAGCTACGGTCCTGGAGGACCAATCTGGACGAAGCATAAAACCTCCGCTGGGGATGCGGTTCAATTCTATGGACGGTTGAAATGGGGCGGATGGACGCGCCGGCCACCCCGCTTCGTTGCTGTTTACTTGGACGTTTCAGGAGCGGAAGAGGAATCAGCCGGGGTTTTCGGGCTTTCGGCCGGGCCGCTGAAGAGCTCGCGGTCAAGCGTGGCCGTCACCACCACCCGGTCGCGCTCCTGCTTCACCTCTGCGGTCTTCAGCAGCTCTCTCAGCCCATTGTTGGCGGCGTTGTCAGCCAGGGGAATGGCAATGCCGCGGGCCATGATCAACAGCAGATTCAGCGCATCGCTCTGGCTGGCGGCTTTGCCGCTGCTCGGCGCTATCTCCACAACTTTTACGTTCAGCGAGCCGCCCAGTGACAACGCCGGCGTTACGCTGGCGATGATCGTTGAGTCGGCCTCCAGCGGCAGCGAGAAACCCAGAATGTTGATGCCCCCGCTCTCCGAAAAAGGCAGGCCAATCTGGCCCACTCCCCAGGCCAGCGAGAGCAGCGGAACATCGTGATAGTGCTGCCTCAGCAGCGTCGAGCCGGCAAAGGGCCATGCGGCCGTCGAGTGCCGGTCGAGCATCGAGTGAACCATCTCCGAGGTGGGATAGTTCGAGACGGCCACCATGTCGTAGCCGATTTGCGCAACCCTGACAGTCCGCCCCTCGGAGGGAATCGAGTAGACGGTGTGCCCCGCGTAGGACTCGCGGGTCGCCGCGTGTGCGTCGAGCCAGTCGTTCAGTCGCTTACCTGTAATTTTGCCCACCAGCACCATCGAATACGCCACCGTGCCGTTGGGTCCGTTGGGGTCCGTCATGCGGTGCAGCGCGATGGCCGCCTCGTCCAGGTCGCGCTCCGGATCAATCCCAATCGCATCAATGAACTGCTGGTACTCGGCGGCGCGCTCCGGCGGCTTCAGGTCCTTGTGAAAGAAAGCGCGCACCGGCTTGAGGTTGATGTAAACGATGCCGTCAGACTCGGGCAGCAGCCGCGCGGCCTCCGGCGGAGCCTTCGAGCGCAGAAAGATAGCCACGGCCAAAACAATCAGGACCGCGGCCACCACCATTAGCGTTCTACGCGTGCGTCTGTTCATCTGCCACATTGGCTCGAGCGGAACAACCCTGAGCCAGTCTTCAGCATAACGGATAAGATTCGCTATTCGAGGATAGTGAAGGTGTACATTTTGCCGGAACTCGCGACGCTGCCCATGTTGCCGGAATCCGTAGGCGCGAGGAATCCATATTCTCCCTTGCCCAAGTCCTGGCCCAGGGTAACTTGGTAGGCCCGCGGTGCGATCTTCTTGCTTTGAAATTCGACGGAGTCCCTGGCGGCACCAGACGAAACATGAACGAAGCCGCCCGTAACTGATCGGAACTCGCGGCTGCTGCTGTGTACTCTGAACCGGATGAGATCGTATTCGCCCGGGGAGCGTCCCTCAGGCAAATAAAGAATAAAGCTAGCAGGGAATGTGAGCTTGAGCCGACTGGTAGACCCCTTAAGAAGTCCGTTAACGTCTCCTTTGACCAGGCCGTCCGTGGCCAAAGTCTTTAGAAAACCCCCAGTCTTTCTGTTGACGATCTCCGAGTCAACCTCCTGCCAGCTGCCGTCCTTCGCTTGGTAGTATATGCCAACGCTGTCGACACCCTCCGGAAGGTTAGGTGTGGCGACAGAAGCTTGCGCAGGCATCGGAGGCAGCGGAGGAACTGGGGGCTGCGCAGGCTGTGCGGCCTCGGCGACCTTTGCCTCAATCGCCGTGACCACTCTGTCGCTGACACCTGCGGTTTTGAGGGCGATCAGGCCATCCGTGGAGGTGTCGTACTTTCCAGCCTGCGAATTGATGGTGGAGACGATTAGATCGTCGGACAGGCCGGCCTTGACCAACTTGATGACGGAGTCATTATTCATCGCCTGCTGGGCAACGAGCAGGGGGCAGATTGCCAGAAATACAAATGCGAGAATGTTCTTGCGCACGAGTCTTCTCCTTACGATTCAAGACCAAAAAAACTGTTTGAAGATGGCAATGGAATCATCAACCTAGACCCTTCATTTCGCAAGAGATTTCTCTTCAGCGCATTGAACGCCGCGACCGGACCGCTGATCCGTGAAATCTACACCGTGGTCTTGGCATAAGTACGCCTTGCGTTCCGATACGCGGCGCGTTATTATAAGGCATGATCGCTGGGTTTCGGGATGCGGATACCGAACGGCTTTGGACGACAGGCAGATGCAAGCGATTGCCAGCCCAACTGAACCGGCAGGGGCTGAAAAAGTTGTACATCTTGAACGCCGCTCTGGCGCTGGAAAACTTGACCGTGCCGCCGGGTAACCGGCTGGAAAGGCCGCGCGGAGATCGGGAAGGCCAGCACAGCATACGCGTCAATGATCAATACCGCATCTGTTTTGTTTGGCGCGACAGAAATGCGCACGATGTCGAAGTGGTGGATTATCACTGATTGATTTACCGAGGAGACACAAAATGCCTGAGAATGCCGCGTTGATTCATCCCGGAGAGATTTTGCTGACCGAGTTCATGGAGCCGTTTGGACTCACGGCGTACCGGCTGGCGAAAAATCTGGCTGTGCCTGCCCCACGGGTGGGGGATATTGTGCGCGGTAAGCGCGCAATATCCGCCGATACGGCGCTGCGGCTGGGGATTTATTTTGGACTCCCTGCGCAGTTCTGGCTGAATTTACAGAACGAGTACGACCTGAGGCGGGCCGCGGCCAGTCCCGCGCTCAGGCAAGTCGCGCCCAGAGCCGCGTGAGTTCCTGCTGGCCGGGGCCGGTTGAGGTTCGTGGCCTCTTCAGCGGCCAACAACCAGCACAACAAAGCTGCCGGGAACGATGGCCGGCCGAGGCCGCGGATTGTCAGCTGTAGGCGCGGGGCGCGGGCCAAACTCTGCGGTAACCAGATAGACGCGGTCGGCCGCGGAATCGTAAGCCATGGTACGCGCGTCGCGCTGCGTGGCCAGCTCCTCAATCGCCGGATAGCCGGAAGCGCCAGCGTCGATGACGGTGAGCGTACCGCTGCCGCCGTTCGACGAAAAGGCCAGCTTGTGCGCGGCGTCCCAACCGGCAGCATCGGGACCATCGCCAATCTCAGGCGTGGCGAGCACTTTGCCTGTCGCGGCGTCGGTCACGGCCATTTTCTTGCCGTCGCAAACACTGAAGAGCCGCCCGCCAACAACATCAAAAGCCAGCCCGGAAGGTCCGTCGCAGCCGGTCAGCGGCCACTCTCCAGTGAGCTTATTGGTGTGTGCGTCCAGCCTGATTAGCTCGCTCTTGTCTTCGATATTGTCAAAGATCGTGCCTTTGCCATCGACAGCGGCAAACTCCGGCTTGCCGGGAAGCGGAATGGTGGCCAAAACCTTCCGCGTGGCAGCGTCGATTTTGGTTGCGTCGTGGCTGCGTCCGTTGAAGGTCCAGACAGTCTGCGTAGACGGCTCAAAGACGATGGCGTCAGGGTTGGTTCCGGCGGGGATGGTGGCCACCGTGGCCAGCGTGGCGCGATCAAAGACCACCACTGCGTTGCCGCCGCCGTCGGAGATGTAGCCGAATTTCCCGGCGTCATCAAGCGCGATGCCGTGCGTGCCGTGCAGTCCTGTAATGCTGCCCACGAGCTTTCCAGTCTGCGTGTCGACCACATCCACGCGCATGCCGTGAGCGAGATAAAGCCGGTGCGCCGCAGAATCCGCAAGCAGGTAATCCCACCCGCCCTCGCCGCCCAGCTTCCAGGTGTCAACAATTTTGTAAGGCTGCTGCGCGGCGAGTTGCGCCGGGGCGGCGAGCAGACCGCAAAACAAAACCGCAGCCGCAATAGGCCGGGCAAGAAGGCAAAAAGTGCGATGCATGGACATGAAAAATCTCCTCGTGCGACACGGGAAGAATACCATCTTTCTCCTGCGGCAGAATCATCCGGGCCGTTCTACCCCGCCCCAATACATTACCCTCATAGTTGCAATTCAATTCGGCTTCGAGGCCTCCACTTGCGCATTGTTCTCTCGAATATCGGCACCTTCGGCGACATCAATCCGCTGATCGCCATTGCATTGGAACTCAAGCGGCGCGGCCACGTGCCGGTAATGGCGCTGCCTGCCGTCTACGAGCCGAAGATTCGCCCGCTGGGCCTCGAGTTTCACGCCGTCCGCCCGGACATCGACCCGACCAATACGATTCTCGTCGAGATGGTCTACGACATCAAGAACGGCACCGAGCATGGGCTGAGGAATTTTCTCTTTCCTGCGCTCCGCCAGACCTACGACGATCTGCTCGATGCGGCCACCAAACCCGAGCGCGCTGACCTGCTGCTGCTCGGCGAGCTGAACTACGCCGGCCCGCTGGTGGCCGAGGTGACCGGGATTCCCTGGGCCAGTTACGTGCTGGCGCCGCTCTCGTTTTTCTCCGCCTTTGACCCGCCTGTGCTGCCCCCGTACCCGCGTCTGGCGCGCGCCGACAAGGCGATTCCGGGCTTCGGGCGGGTCATCCGGCGAGTGGCGCGGTTTGTCAGCCGCAAGTGGCCGGAGCCTATTTACGAGCTGCGCCGCGAACTGGGATTGCCCAGCGGCGCCAATCCGCTCTTCGACGCCAAGCACTCGCCTTATCTGGTGCTGGCTCTCTTCTCCCGCGTGTTGGGCATCGAGCAAAAGGACTGGCCGGCGCACACGCGCATTACCGGCTTCTGCTATTACGACGCCGACGCGGGCAACCAGTCTCTGCCGGAAAACCTCGAACAGTTCCTCAAAGAAGGCCCGACTCCGGTGGTCTTCACCTTGGGCTCAGCGGCGGTGCTGGCTGCCGGCAAGTTCTATGAGGTTTCAGCGAAGGCCGCCATCCGCCTGGGGATTCGCGCCGTGCTGTTAATCGGGACCGACCCGCGCAACCGCCTGAAGACGGCCCTGCCTGAGTCAATCTGTGTGGCCGAGTACGCGCCCTACTCCGCGCTGCTTTCCCGCTCGGCGATGGTTGTCCACCAGGGCGGCGTGGGGACAACAGCGCAATGTCTGCGCGCGGGCAAGCCGATGCTCATCATGCCTTATTCGCACGACCAACCGGACAACGGCCGCCGCATGATTCGCCTCAAGGTGGCGCGGGTGATGCAGCGCGCCAACTACACGCCATGGCGCGTTGCGCGCCGGCTAAAGGCAATGCTGGCCGAGCCGCTGCTGGCCCAGCGCGCCAAGAGCGTCGCGCAACAGCTCAGCCACGAAGACGGCGTGCGCGCAGCCTGCGATGCACTGGAAAAGTTATATGAGCGTACGCGGTAAGGAGCCTTTGCACAGGTCCTGCTTGTATCAGGGCACGACTTTAGTCGTGCCGAAACCGCTGCCGCAAACTGTCGAGCTTTAGCCCCTGAGGGAATCTTCGCTGTGCCAGCATGACTTGTGCAGAGATTCCCTGATATGGAGTGACCCGTCAACCTGTGCACATCGATGGGGTTGTTTTTGTTGTTGTCTTTGCTTTTGTCGTTGGTCGAGGACAGGGGCAGCAGCAGCCGGGGCAGGTTTGGGCGAC
>Ga0224555_1005452_pt1 | contig 10656 bp, 12 predicted proteins | sample 714S23034metaG_FD_180687 | JGI IMG/M metagenome (GOLD analysis project Ga0224555, IMG submission 180687) | Peat soil microbial communities from Stordalen Mire, Sweden - 717 S2 30-34 | ecosystem: Environmental > Terrestrial > Soil > Wetlands > Peat | place: Sweden: Norrbotten County, Stordalen...
CACTTCGACGGATTTCCCCGGCTCGTTGGGTTCATTCACCAGATTGAAGCTGAGATTGGTGTTGGATATTCCTTTATAGCGCTTGGCAAAGAAAGACCACTGATGAGCAAATGCTTCTGCAGTAGCCGCATCGCTGTATACGCTGGTCTTCTCTTTCTCAATGTGGATGCCGGTGCTTTTTTCGTCCAGAGTATCGAGGATACATTCGCCGGGCGCGCGGTGCAGGCAAATGTTCACGTGAATGCTATATTTCTCGCCCAGCCGGATGGCGCGATCGATGGGCTCGACCTTCCTTTCATCGATCTTCATCATGTCCCTGGGATCAGTCCAGAAGCGATAGTCCATGGGCAGACGCACCCAGTTGAAGCCCCAATCTCGTATCCATCGAAAGTCGTCTTCCTGAAAACGTCCATCGTCCTTGTAGGGAAAGTACTTCATCCAGTCGGGGTCGGTGGAGAAATATTCGAGCAGATTAAAGCCGTACCATCTGGGATTGATCGTGGTGGCCGCGGTTGCGGTTCGCGAAAGTCCGCCGAGCGCAGCGACCGCCGCGGTTGCGGCCATAGACTTCAAAACTGTGCGCCGATCGAGCTGGGAAGCAGCCTGCAGGTCTTCGTTATTTGTCATTTTCTTGATTTCTCACGCTCTCTGAAAATCGCGAACTCAGTGACATCAGTCACAGCGTTTCAGGTCGGCGGCGAGCAAGCGATGGAATAATTGTTCCCCAGCTTCACGGCGGACGGAGAGCCGACCGGCGCGATAGGCACGGGATTTCAGCCCGCGCTGCACGGCCTCGCAGATGCCGAGATCTTCCTCCTGCACGCGATTACCTACGTTCACCGACTGCTGGTTATACTCGCGATGCGCTTCACTGACGCCGGCGAAGTAAAAATCGAAAATCACATGGCAGTGATCCACATCAACCGGGATTACAAGATTCGTATCCATGTATCCCTCATAGCAGTTAATCATGAAGTTCGGGTGTTGCCAGAAATACCAGGCGCGGTCGCCCCTGCGGGTGGCGCCGGTTGAGGCATCTTGGTCAGAAGCAACCATCGGGCTCGATTGCAAGCAATGACGATCCTCGTTTTCGATGGTGTACTGCTTGTAATCGAGGACTGAACTCAGCCCCTTGTGCAAATGCGGAACATGGTAGCCGCCGTCAAGATAGTTATCGACAAAGACTTTCCAGTTGCAATGGATCGCGTAAGTGCGGCGATCAAAGTAGTGCAGCTTGGAAATTCCGAGGGGCTCGACTCTTTTCACCAGGCCCCCGAGGAAGTCGCTGAGCGGCGCCGCAAAATTATCGAGATTGACGAAGACAAAGCATTCCCAAGTCTCGACTCGTATGGGGACGAGCCCGTTCTGCGCGCGATCAAAATTCTCAACACCTTCGAACTCGGGCATGCCTTTCAGAGAGCCGTCGAGACCATAGTTCCAGCCGTGATAAGGGCAATGCAAAAGCGTCGCCTGCCCGCAGGGTTGAGTTACAACGGCGGCAGCGTGATGGCGGCAAACATTGTAGAAGGCACGCAGGACGCCGTCATGACCGCGCACAATCACAACCGGCTCGTCGGCCACGGTGGTAGCAACAAATTCCCCCGGCGATTGGAACTGATCGGTGCGAGCCACGAGTTGCCAGGTCTTGCTGAATACGTTCAGCCGTTCCAGTTCGGCGATCCGGGGATCGATATACCAAGCTGCAGGAATGGTTTCAGACTGCGACAAAGGCGCGCGGTCGTTGTAACTGGACAGAATCTGCTCGATCGAAGTAGGCATGGACGGAAGCGTTTGGTAAAGCACTCCATCCTAATTCGAGTTGCGCGGAACGGCAACCCGCGGAACGGCAACCCGCGGAAGCATCGTGGAGGAATAGGTATAGCGAGCAGGCTCTGCGGCAGAGCCTGCTCTAGAGGGTTGAGAGGACTTAGCCTACGTTGCGAAGGCGGCCTGGCTCGGCCCGGACCAGTGGAGCATCTACCAGATGCTCGCTCAGGAACCACACCTGCAATTCATTGGTTCGGAGTACGTCGCTGATCACGAGATCGTTGGTGCCGTCGTCGCCGAGATCGTCGGCTCGCTTCGCCAACTCGCGGCAGTGGCCGATGATGATCTGATGGGCATCGAGCAGACGGGAAATCTGCACGGGCACTTCTTCCCTGCCCCGCGGTGGACGCTGGATGCGTGTGGTTTCGGCAACGTCAGGCGCCATGGCAATAGAGATCCCACCCAGAAGTTGAATGCGTTCGGCGATGGTATCGACCAGTCCGGACTGTTCGCCGTAATGCTTGTCGAACAGAAGGTGAAGTTGATAGAACGTTGGTCCTGCGACCTGCCAATGCGACTTCTTGTAGAGATCGCGAAGGGTCATGGTATCGGCCAGCAAAAGGTTAAGTTGCTCGGTCATTTCCAGACGGACCGGTTCTTCGAGGTCGAGAGGCAACATGTGCGAAACGGTTCCGTACTCCTGGATTTCGGGAGCACTCTGGTGGAAACGCGGTTGAGCGTTGACCTTGCCGCGCTCAGTGGTGGACGCCTTAATATTTACGTCTTTTTTGGCCATCGATGTTTTCTCCTTGGCGCTTAGAAATCTTGCAGATGCAGACACCTGGTTTGGTGATTTTCCGTATCAACAGCATTCGGCCATTTCTTCGATGCCACGGGCCGCGGATTGGATGCGGTGACGATGTGCGGCGCGCGCCAAATGGATTTGTTGCGGAGATTCGAATGAGACGAAGGTTTGACGATGTCTACCACATTGACTATGATCGAAGTGCGGGGTGGAGCAGTCTGGTAGCTCGTTGGGCTCATAACCCAAAGGTCGGTGGTTCAAATCCACCCCCCGCAACCAAAGGAATCATAAGCTTACGGGAATTTGGGTTAAACCGAGAAACCCCCAAAAACCCCCAATAAGAAAAACGCAATTGATCAGGGAGCCGCAACGTCGGCTCCCTTTTCATTTGTCTGCGCCGAGACTTCCGGGTTGAGCACCATCTGAACGACCTTGCTGTTTGCTTGGCGCTTTGTGCTCGATAGAGCCTGCCCATAAACGTTCATGGTCGTCTGAATACTGGCGTGCCGCATTAGCTCCTGCTGCACCTTCATCGGCGCTCCGGTTTCGTCGAGGAGCGTCCGATATGTGTGTCGGAATGTATGCCAGCCGATTCCGGTGCCCAAGCCAACCGCTTCTGCAGCGGATTTGATGTGCTTCTTCTGGATTTCTTCCTGCCAGTAAGGCTTCTCCGTGGCGGGATTTGGGAAAACCCAATCCTCATCCCGTTGAAAGCAGCTCTGCTGTTTCCAGTTGAGCAACACTCTTGCCAGATCATCATCGAGCGGAACAAAATCGTGTGAGTATTCGGTCTTGACGAAATCCACACGGCAATGGACCGCGCTTCTCTGAACGAGCAATACCCGGTCATTGAAATTGAAGTCGCCCCACTTCAAAGCCACAATCTCGCTGACTCTGAGCCCCAAGCACTGCGCTACGATCACCATCGTCCTGTAAGGTTGTTTCAGGTGCGGTAGCATCGCGCAGAACTGCTCAACCGTGAGCACTCGCGGGCGCTTCAATCGTTTGGTGCAATCTTTCACACGAACCAGTGCGATGGGGTTCTTGCCCATTTCAATCAGGCACCACCGCTCTGCGCAGGTGAAGACCAGGTGCATCAGACCTCGGACGTGCGCCTTGGATTTCGGAGCCAGCTTGAGTGCCCGAAGCCATTGTTCAACCGGCATCGGCTTGATCCGGTCCAAGGGATAATCGGCCCACTTCGGTCGAATATGCGTCTTGATGTTTGACTCATACGACTTGCGAGTTGAATACCTGGCCGGCATCTCTTCTTCGGCGTATTTGTCGAGAAGAGTGCCAAAGCTTGGTACTTCCAACTCGGCCCGTGGGGCCTCCGCATTGAGGTTGAGAAGAAGGGCTTGAACGGCTTTTCGAGCGAGGGCTTCGGTCGGATACCGCGCACATGTGCCGATCGTGACGTGCTGACGCTTCCGTCCGCCGTCCAATTGGTCCACGTAATACCGAAACTCCCAGGCTTGAGATCCATTCCGCCTCTGCTTCAGCCGTAAACTTCCGAATTGATATCGTGTCCGCGTTAACAAAAGGTGTTGCTCCTTTCGTCGATACGGGCACGAGTGGCTTTGGGCAGCATAGCTTGAGTTGCGGGTGGAGTCTAGGTTGTTTTGGGACTACCCGGCGAGTCTTGAGGCGAGCCAATCGTTGAGAGTGGACGCGCGAAAGCGCCAAAGATCCCCAATTTGGACGCCGGGGACCTCTCCGCTGCGTGCCATTCGTTGCAAAGTCTTTTTGTGGATGCCCAGAAGGGCTGCCGCTTCGTCGCTATCAAGCAGGCGCTCGAACTGTCCTGAAGTGGACAACTGGAGCGTCGCAACACTTTTCTGAGTGGCTGGCTGCTTCCTTGTATTGAACACAACTGCTCCTAAATGGAAATGGCTGGATCTGTAAGTAACCGTAACGTGGAATCGAGGGATAGTCCAAGACTTCGTTGGCGCGAACCGATGCTGCATTGGAATAGCTGAGGTGATTGGAAGCGATTACCGGAACGAACAGGAATACTGGGCGCTAAGAGGAGCGATTGATCCAGAGCTACTGTTCCGGGAATCGTTCAACTGCGTTGAATCGAGGCTCCCTGATTCATGCCTATTGCGCATGGATTTAGCCTTAAAAGGAATCGCCGCCGTGATCCAGAGACGCATCTAAATTTGCACAAGATGTTGAGCAAGAGCCTTGGTGCCCAAACGCTTGAATAGCTCGGTCGGAGACGCTTATGTCGATAAATGTTGATCTCGACAGGCTGAAGAGTTTCGTTGCCGTGGGCGAAGAGCTGCACTTCACGAGGGCAGCCCAAAATCGCTTGCACGTTTCCCAACCTTGGTTGAGCCGGTCTGTAAAAAGCCTGGAACAGAAGCTTGGTGTGCAATTGTTCGAGCGGCACAGCCGCCACGTGGAACTCACTCCTTCAGGACGACGTTTGCTGTATGGAGCTCGCAAGATCATCTACGACTTTGATCGGATTGTTTCGGCAGTTGTCCGAGAGAGGAAAGGCAATGGGCATCTAACGGTTGGTTATTCGCCTTATGTTGATTTGCGTTTCATGACCGAACTGAAGGAAATGGCTCTTGGCGAGTCACCGGCAGTGAGCATTAGCTTTGAAAGCTCGTCCTCTGAGGAAACAGTGTTTCACGTTGACCATAGGGACTGGGACTGTGGAATCATCATTCTCCCGGTCGATGCGCCACATTTGGATATCATTCCGCTGTTCAGATTGCCGCTGGCGGCAGCTATGCAAAAAGCACATCGACTGGCAAAAAGGCGAGCGCTGAGACTTGAGGACTTGCAGAACGAGAGATTGATACTTGGCGGAAAGCGTTTCGATCTTCAGTTTCGTGGCTGGCTGCTGAGTCGTTTTTCGGATGCTGGTATTACACCAAGGATCGCGGCGGAGGCCGCGAGTCCTCACGAAGCACAGTATTTGGTCACACGGGGCACCGGAATTGCGCTGGCAAATTCGGGTGCGTTCAGAACCTCCCCAGAAGGAGTCGTTGTCCGGCTGTTTCCTTCCGAGCTTGTGCAAACACAAACGGCGATTGTACTTCGCAAGGAAAGGCATTCGTCTGTGATTGAAGCGTTTGTTAATCGGGTCGTGCAAATGGCAGAGACACGCGGGAGGACGCGCTTACCGATGCACTCCGCGGCATAGCCGCTGCCTGTTCCTCTGACGTGCCGAGAACACAGAACGCAGAGTCTTCACAACGGCAGCTGACGGAGTTCCCAAGATTCCATTGCAGCCGCGAGCAAATGGGAGTTTGTGTTGATTCTAGGCAGATCGGTATAAAGCCAGTTTTGTTCGAATGCTTCGCGTGTGCTCCACATTTGAAAAAGAACAAGCGTATTCTCGTCTTCGGCGCGGGTGAACAATTCGTAGGAAAGACATTCGGGGGCAATCCGGGAGCGTTCAACGATATCGTAGAGTGTACGTAGGAACTCGTCACGATGGTTGGCATCGAGTCTTAGCTGTACAACGACAATGATTTCTCGCGTATTCATCAGAGTGGATCGTCCACTCCATCGATCTAGTTTCCATGCACACCTGTAGATAATCCTGCCGCCCGCCCGAACGAATCATTGGCATCAGTCGATTCCGCTAATGCCCCGTTTTCATGATAGGAAAAATGAAGATTGTGGTGCTGGTCAAGCCCGGCAAGTTGTTGGCTCAGCGCAGGTGGCTGAGTGTGGTCAATCGCAGGGTAGCCCTGGTTACGCTCAAGTCTTGAGCCGGGACGATGCCTCAGTACAGACGACGAAGCTTGACCGTCGGGGAACACCGCTCGACCCCCAGGAAACTACCTTACGACAAACGTGCTTCGCGCCACGAAAGACGGCCGCGATACGCGAATGGCTATGTTTGAAGAACCCGGCCAGCCCCGAAAAGTTCCTCCTAATACAAATTAAAGTCAGCCGCCGCTGGGGCGAAAGCCGCTCGGAGCAAGGATTCTGAGGGCTTTGGCGGGCTAAAAGGGGCAGAGATGGGCTGTTAAAACACCTCAACCTATCCTAGATTGAGAGGGTTGAGCCGTTCCAAAGTTACCGTGTTTGTCCTGCAGCGCCCTGAAGACGTTGGCGAAGAAGCGACGATAATGACTGCCGATCCGGCCTGGCTGCGGAAGCATGGCATCTCGCGGACTAGTGGTTGCCGAGCCTGCCCTAACCCTATAGAATCCACCTACCTGTGGTGGGAGTTTCCCCCGTCTTCCCCTTCGGAGATAAGTTCATGTCCTGTGACTGCGCCACTCGTATTTCAGATGCTGCTTGTGGCGAGCGCAAATGAGGAACCCGCAACTCGCCAGGGATCAGAAATGTCAGGCATAGGTGTCGATTCTCCAAATCGAACAGCTTCTAATCATGCGCCCGACCTCGCTCATAAGAGCAGCGCTCTTCTACGACTCGGCGACAACCTGCATTCCTACGACGGATTGCAAGCTGAGTATATGTCGCTGATCCACATGCCTGATTTCCACATGTTTGCGGAAACTTGGGCGAAGAGCCTTTATCGCCCCGTTCAAGATGTGATTCGTGGTCTGATTGAGAGCGATGCCAACGCTGATCCTTCAACTCTTTTGTACTGTGCGCCCGGACCGCACGTGCCGTTATTGTCATTGACGGAGGGCAATTCATTTACTGAGAACTTCGCTGTTATATCGCTTGCCGATATAGACACCGGCAATCTACTGAGTGCTGCTACAAAGGTGAAACGCATTGCATCCCAATGCGTGGTGCAAACTGTCCGGGCGGATTTCACAGGAGGTTTAGGCCAAGGGCTGGCGGATATCTTCAGAAACTCCCTCAAAGAGGCGACAACCCTGCAAGAGGTACACAAAATCCTAGCGGCAGCCAGCAGCATTGTCGATGACTTGTTTCAGCCTCAACGAGTTCATGCCGCTTATCAAAACGTGCGCAAAGAACTGCTCGTTGGGGGGATTGGCGGTTCTCACACCGTGGTTGTAAGTGAAATGGTTGCATCTTTCACAGCGACAGCCGTCTGGATGGCATTTCGCAGTGGCTTGTACACGCGCTTTCCTGATCCTCGACAGCGCGACAAGCTGGAAGATTGCTTGGGCGCAGCCGCTCACATCGTTCAGCTTTACAACGCCCGCTTTCTCGCTTTTCACCTAGAAACGCTCGCAGGATGTACCGCCAAAGGCGGCTATCTAGTGACGATATTCGACACCGTTACGCGCACAGGGCTTCCCGAGGTGTTCCGTAATGACGGACGAGAGCACTTTGGCTTCATAGGGCGCAAATGCTAGAAGTTAAACCAGCAGTTCGATCGTTAGGAAACGCCGAATCGATAGCTCGCTGTTACACCTTGGCTCTCAGAATCTTCGTAGAATTGGGGAGTTCATTTGGCTTCTTCGTCGAACAATCCCTGTCAGTTTGCGGACCGAGCCGTTGTGCGTACGCCCTTGTTGGAGTATGCCGGTGACAAGCTTGAATGGAGTCGCATCTATCTCAAGGATGAGACCAAGCAGACAACAGGCTCTTTCAAGTTCCGCTCGGTATTCCGTAGGCTGAATAGCCTTCCGGCTCGCGATGCTCTTTTCGTGGCTGCATCGACCGGAAATCACGGACTCGCAGTGGCCGCCAGCGCCGACTTCAAAGGTGTGCCATCCCGGATCTACGTCCCGGAACGCACACCTCAGGCAAAAATCAAAGCCTTGTCCTCTTTCAACGCCACCGTTATAGAGGTGAATGGAGACTACCTAGATTGCGTGATGACAGCGAAGAGATGGGCGGAAGAGAATGGCGCTCACTATGTAGAGAGCTTCGAAGACCCCGACATCATTGATGGACACCGCAGCTTGTGCCGTGAAATAGACGAGGCGCTGGCCGAATTCGATGCGTGTTTCGTGCCCGTCGGAGGCGGTGGGCTACTTGCCTCCGCGCTGGGGCACTGGCTTGATCCGCCCAGAACCGTCATCGGAGTGGAAGCTGCGTGTACAGCGGCAATGACGCAGTCTCTCGCAGCTGGGACTCTGGTTCGCGTCCCGCCGTACCGGAGCATAGCGGAAGGAATCTCTCTTCCTTCTGTCGGCTGGCTGCCTTTTAGCATCTGCGAGCGCGCGATGCCTCAAATGACGCAGGTCAACGAAGAACAGATCCGCCGAGCGATGAAACTCTTGTGGGGCTACCATTCCATTCGAGCTGAAGGCGCGGGGGCAGCGTCATTGGCTGGCGCTCTTCAAGTCGCGGGACGGGGGCGCTGCTGTATTTGCTTAATCAGCGGCGGAAACATTGATCCAGAGGAGTTCCAGCGCCTCATCAGTTTGGAACAGATTTGAACACCCGGCCCAGAAACAACATGCGATCGCCGTTCCTCTCGTCGATGGAAAGGCGCCTCAACAGGTGATCCTCCTGCCCAAAGAGCGAACCGAGCCTATTCACCTCATCATCGGCGTATCTGGCTTTTGCGTAACCGCGCAGCACGAACGGATGATTTTCTGAGCCGAAGGACGCCATGCCATAACTCGACTTAATTAACGCAATATCGCGTGCGTCCTGTCCTGCATACTCGCCGTTCGCTGTCGGTACGACGTGTGGCGCAATTTTCCAGATGGCGTTTGCAACGATTGGCGTTGCCGTATGAAACCACCAGACAACCGTTTCCCCGGTGTTGGTAGCATGTTCGGCTGCATCGTGGAAAAACGACCGATACAGCTTTCCTCCGATGCCCTTCGATTTCGCGGTCTGCGCGACGGAACTCAACCCCAAAAACACCGTCTTGCCCTCGATCCCAGCGACTGTGTCCCATCCCACCATGAAGAATCCGTCGATTCTGCGATCGTGATCTCGATGAAGGTAAATCTGGTTATTCTTTCGATATTCCTGTTCCAGCAAGACGGGCACATTCGCGTAGTTCTGCTGTGTAATTTCTCTAATTGATTGACGAGTGTCTTCGGACTCAAGAGCACTTGCGAGCCCCGTCAACTCTATTCCATCAATAGGCATGACTTCGACCAGCACCCCGAAAAGGCTCACCGCTTGTACATGGGGGAAAATGACTTGTGCATTGAGTACTACCTGAAGTATTTCACAACGACGGAGGAGAGCATGTCGGCTATATCGGCTGCAAGTGCTAGAAGCTTCGTCGCGCTGCTATTTCACAGGCGTGGCTTGAAACGAGACAGCGAGCCACTTTCCAGCTTCTCGCTCGTAGACCCGCGTGAAGGCATACTCTCCACTGATGTCCGTGCTCCCTTCTTTGCCCGACACCGTGATTAAGCCGACTACAACCGCCACATCTCCGTAGTGACGAACTGTCATTTTGCCAGTTTGCGCTGTGCTAATTACCAGCCGTCCGCTGGAGTAGGCTTGTAGTACCTCTGCCCTTGACCGAATATGCCCAGAGACTCCGACGCTCGTGTAATCGCTCGCGAAGAGACTGCCCATTTCAGCCACGTCTCTCGTCATTACGGCGTGCGATATGCGATTCTCCAAATCGCGAAAGACTTGCTCGTCCGAGTTCTCCGCAAAGGCAAGCGCGACCGAAATCATTAGGGTCAAAGCAACTGCAACTGCATTGTTGATGCGCATGGTTTTCCTCCAAGACCGCCAATGGATTCAATCCGACATGAAATACTACATATCATTCAGGGTAAACACTAGTCACGGTTCTCTGGCTCTGAAATGCATAGCGAGCAAGAACGCAGGGTAACTTAACGCAACGAATGCCAGAGCCAGAAGAACGTTCCTGAAATCGAAGCCAATATTGAGCGCGAGATAGACCAGCGAACCAATCAGGGCCACGAGGGACGTCCAAGGATAGCCCCACACTGGGAACGGTCGTGAGAGGTCGGGCTCGCGCCTTCTCAAGACAAACAGGGAGATGAATCCGGTCACATAGAGCACAACCGCGAGGATTGACTGAATGGCAATCAGTTTCTCAAAGCTGCGGCTCAGAATGAGTGCAGTCGCCGCCAGCACGCTGAGGAGAAGCCCTGTTGTCGGTGTCCCTCCTGTGCTGGCTCAGCCTGAAATGGAGAAGTGACGTTCTCCGTTAGGGTAGATTCCGCCCCTGCGGGGCGGGGATTTTCAAGGCATGTGGGTCTATCGTCCGATGACTCCCT
>Ga0224555_1005456_pt1 | contig 10650 bp, 5 predicted proteins | sample 714S23034metaG_FD_180687 | JGI IMG/M metagenome (GOLD analysis project Ga0224555, IMG submission 180687) | Peat soil microbial communities from Stordalen Mire, Sweden - 717 S2 30-34 | ecosystem: Environmental > Terrestrial > Soil > Wetlands > Peat | place: Sweden: Norrbotten County, Stordalen...
GGCCTCGCGATTCTTTCGCCCGGCGTGAATGCGGAGCTGCCCGGCGGCACCGGCGCCGACTCCGGCCTGGGCAACGCGCCCATCTGGGCCAACGGCCAGCGCGACACATCCAACGCATTCCTTGTGAATGGCGTCGATGCCAGCAATCTCTTCAACGGCAAGAGCACCAGCGAGGTGGATTCGTTCCGCGTCTCCAACAACACAGGCCAGGCCAACAATGCCGCCGGCGGCGTGATTCCCAGTGCCGCTTCGGTCTATCTGTCCATCGGCAACGCCATCCCCACGCCCGCGCCCGAGACCATCGCGGAGGTGCGCGTCAACGCTTCGATGTACGACGCCCAGCAGGGCTCCGACAGCGGCGCGCACATTGACATGAGCACCAAGTCGGGCACCAATCAGTTTCACGGCGGGGTCTACACCCATCGCGGCACCAACTTTCTTAATGCCGCGCCGTTCTTCTTCAAGAAGGACAACAACATTCCAGCCAGCGACAAGAACCCGCAATTGCACCGTTACATTCTGGGTGGCGATCTCGGTGGGCCGATCATCAAGGACAAGCTCTTTGGCTTCGTCGGCTATCAGCACCTGCACATCTCCGACCAGGAGACCGGCGACGAGCTTCTCGACGTCCCGCCCGGATTGAGCGCAACGAACCGCGGCGCGTCAAACCTGATCTCGGTCGCCGAGAACAACTGGACCTCAAATATCGGTTATGAGCAGTACCTGGGTTTCGATCCGACCTATGGTGGCACGTTCAATAACTTCAGCAAGTCGACAAACCCCGTGGCCTATAGCCTGTTCACCGCACCGGCGCAACCCGGCGAACCTGGAAATTATCTGGTTCCAAGCGCGCTTCCCACCGCCAGCCCGAACGTCTATTCGCCCTACAACGCATTCCTCCCCGGCACGTCCCGTTTCATTTCCGACCAGGGCGTTGCCGATCTTGACTGGAATGTGAGTTCCAAAGACATACTTGCTGTCAAGTACTACTACCAGCACGATCCCTCGAGCTCGCCTTACGCTTACTCGAATGTGCCCGGCTTCACGGGCCACATGGATACCGGCTCGCAGCTGGGTTCGCTCAACAATGTTCAGACCATCGGTTCGAGCCTGAGCATCTCTGAGACCGTTGGCGTTCTCCGCGAGAAGGTGTACGCCACCAACGATCAACCCCTCACAGCCCAATCCGTCGGCATCCCGTCGGCGTTCGGATCGTATTTCCCTGGTTTCACCATCAATGACGCCATCGGCGATGCCTACGACTCAGAAGACGGCCCGCTTTTTGGCGGGGTAGCCCCGTCGCTTTCCATTGGCCCGGATGCGGAATACCAGGCCGAAAACACCGGCGTGTTTCAGAACCGCATCGAGCCCTCGAGCACGGCCATCTGGACCAAGGGTCGCCATTCGCTTAGCTTCGGCGGCAGTTGGGCGTATACGCAGTTGAATCTTCGCGATCGCCGCACGGGCACGGGCAGTGTAGCTTCGCCCGACTTTGTCGCCTTTCTCGATAACTGGGTCACACCCTACTCGACGCAGAATTTTACGGCGTCCACGTATCTGCAGGGCAACGCCAATCGCTATTTCCGCGCCAACGAGACCGGATTGTTCGCACAGGACAAGTTCCAGGTGACGCCGACCCTTAGCATCACGGCCGGAATTCGCTACGACTGGAATGGCGGCCTGACGGAGAAGAACGGCAATCTCTTTAACTTCGATCCCAAACAATACAGCTACAGCGTCGCCACCGACACCATTACAAGCTCCGGTTTCATCATCGCCGGTAACAACGTGAACGGAACTTCGGGTGTGAGTAAGACCACGCTGACCGGCCGCCAGTGGGGTATTGCTCCACGCCTGGGCTTTGCATGGCAGCCGTCCAGCTTCCACTCCAAATTCGTGGTCCGCGGCGGCAGCGGCTTCTACTACGATCGCGGCGAGCTGTTCACTTATCTCTCGCCGGGATACGCTGCTGGCGAAGTGGAAGGCGGCCCCTTTGGTATTATGCAGACGCCTCCGTTCGTGACACAGCAGCACTGCCCGTATTCCTCTTCTTACAATGCTAACGACCCGACATTCCTTTATCTGGCCTACGTCCCGATCTGCAGCGGAGACGATTTCACTCCTCCGGGTCCGGGCGCGACCTATACTCTCGCCACTCCCTGGGGCACATCGCTTGGGCCGGGTCCAACCAATCCTAAGGCGTCAGACGTAACCAAGTATCTTCCCAACGCTGCAGCGATCATCGACGGCACGGTGACGGGCGGCCCTGTCACTGTTGGCAATGCGCAGCAGCCATTCATTCTGGGCGTCTACAATCGCGCCAACAAGCTGCCCTATAGCATTAATTTCACGCTGAATCTCCAGTACCAGCCGCGCAACGATCTGATGATCGAAATTGGATACGTTGGCAACCTTGGCCGCCACCAGGTGATTCCCGTGCCCTTCAACCAGGCCCAGATTGCCACGCCGGGCAACCCTACCCATCCCGGCGGCGTGGCCACGCAGCATTACAGCTACGGCTACACGGTACTCGACCCGTCACAAGCCATCGGCGACTTTATTCCACCCATGTGCGTAAATCAGCCGGGCGCATCGTGCTCCCCGTCGCAACAGATGCTGAATAACTACGAGGGCGGCAACGTGGATCTGCGCGTGCCGTACATCGGCTATTCATCCGAATCCGAATCCTACACTGCATCCGGAATCGCGGCATACCACGCGCTCACATCGCACGTCGAGAAGCGCCTTAGCCACGGCCTCGAGGCCGGCGTCTCCTACACTTACTCTCACGCCACCGACGAACAAAGTGGTTTGGGGCTGTTTTACAATGGCGACAATCCCACCAATCTGCGCTCGGGCTATGGCTCATCCGACTTCGACCGGACACATGTAATTAACTTCACCTACGGCTACACGACCCCCAAACTCTTCGCCACGGACACGCTCGCGGGTAAGGCTCTCGATAGCTGGGCGCTGCACGGTGTGGCCACTCTGCAGAGCGGCCAGCCGTACAGCGTCATCGACTATTCGGGTGCTGTCGGCAGCGTCTTCTACAGCACTTTCAACGGCATCACCAATCCCATTGTTCCGCTGGCTCCGGGGTGCAATCGGAAAAACGCCCTCACGGGAGTGAATGGCGCTTTCTATAACGTCAACACCGGCCAGGGTGCGGCGTTGAAAGCCACTTGCTTCAACGTGCCCATCCTTCAGCCCGGTCAAATGGGCGTTCCCAACGGCGACGACTTCGAGACCAACTTCGTCTCCGGTGAGCGCAATATTTTCCGTCAGTCCTGGCAGCGGCGCGCCGATGCGTCGTTGACCAAAGACCTGCCCATCCACGACCAGTTCACGTTGCGTTACAGCTTCGACGTGTACAACATCACGAATACCGCCAGCTTCGACATTCCTCAGAACAACGTGAATCAAAATCAGTTGTTCAACAATGTCCCCGTCGAAGTTGGTTCCACCGCCGAGGCCCTGCCCACCGGGTGCAACACGACCAGCCCCGCGAGCGGCGGACTCTACAACTGTCCCGCGGGCCTTGGCATCACCAAGCACACCATCGGCAGCGCGCGCCAGGTTCAGATGGCGCTGCATCTGGACTTCTGATGCGCGCGACTCGTCAAAACTCCAAGGGCGGCTCTCCCCAGAGCCGCCTTTTTCGTTGCGCTCGTGCGGGCACATTCACGGCCGCGCGTTCTTGAACCCTGCAGCCCCTACAATCTCTGTATGACCGCCGTCCCGTGGACTCTCCGCACTCTTCGCCGCGCACTCGCCGATGGAACCACAAGCCCTTCGGCACTGGCAGAAGCGGCGCTCACGCGCTCCAACGGAAATGCGAGCCGCAACACGTACCTGTGGCAGGATGCCGCGTGGACCCGCGCGGAAGCTGCCCGCGTCGAAGCGATGCCGCGTTCGAATGGCGGCCCTTTCGGCGATGGCCGCTCCGCGCTGTGGGGCCTGCCCATCTCGGTGAAGGACTGCTTCGATCTCGCCGGCTCGCCAACCACGTGCGGCGTGCGTTTTTATCGCGATCTGAACGGCACAGCCACGCGCGACTCCTGGCTGGTGGAGCAGTTGCGCTCCTCCGGTGCCGTGATCGTGGGCAAAACCCATCTTCATCCGCTGGCTTATGGAATCACGGGCGAGAATCCGGAGTTTGGCGACTGTGTGCAGCCCCGCGATTCCGGCGCGCTCGCGGGCGGATCTTCGAGCGGCGCAGTCGCAAGTGTGCAGGAGGGTTCGGCCGTGGCTGCGATCGGGACCGATACCGGCGGTTCCGTGCGCGCGCCCGCGGCGCTCGGTGGACTGGCGGGTTATCGCGCCACCATCGGCCGCGGCGACTGGCGCGGCGCCGCGCACCTGTCCGTCACCTTCGACACCATGGGCTGGCTCTTCCGCGACCTTGAAGATGCGCCAATGCTCGCTGCGCCGTACGCCTCTGTCCAAAACCAGAAAAAACTTCGCTTCACGCGCTTCGCTTTTCCCGGCGTCAGGTTCCTCCACGATTGCGAGCCGGAGGTGATCGAAGGCTTTCGCCGCGTCATCGGCGAACTTCAGGCGTTAGGGCTCGATGCCGAGCCCATCGATTCGGAAGGGGGGCCGGAGTGGTGGCAGGACTCGATTGATATTTTCGCGCCGCTGCAGGCTTCAGAGGCCGCTCTGGTGCACGCCGGCCACTTCGACCGCTGCGAGCCGGCCATTCGCGACCGCCTGAAGTGGGGCGCGAACCTCACACCCGATGAAGTTACCTCGTTGCGGCAGCGTCATGCCGAATTCCGCGCGCGCATGGATAAGCTTTTCGCAGCGCATCAACTCGTTCTGCTTCCATGCGCTCCCGTATCGCGCCTCGCGGCCGGGGCCGACCACAGCCAGACGCGCAGCCGTCTGCTGCGCTACACATCGCCCTTCAGCCTGGCCGGCGTACCCGCAGTCACCATCCCCTGCGCCCACGGCGGCATGCAATTGGCCGCGGCGCGCGGTTGCGACGAGCCGCTGCTGGCGCTGGCCGCACAAATCGGCGCGCAAAGGAATGCAGTTTCAGAATTGTAGCGCCGGTCTCCAGACCCGCACCGAGCAGAGACTGATTAAGAAATTACGCGGTCAGAGACCTAGAACGGCTTCTCCGTAAGGAAGGTCTCGGGCTTCATGGTCCCGTCGCGCTGCTTCACCAGAACCTGCACCTTGCCCTCGGCCGCTTCCAGCTCCTGCTTGCAGGCGGCTGACAGATTCACGCCCTGCTCGAAGAGCTTGAGCGAATCCTCGAGCACCAGATCGCCCTTCTCCAGCTGTTCGACAATGCTTTCGAGCTTCTTGAGCGATTCTTCAAAGGAAGGCATGGCGTTCACCTCTTGCTATGATTTTCCCTGCGACAGCGCCCCGGCAATGACCTCAGCCGCAATGTCGTAATGGCCGTAGGGTGCGCTCACCTGCACGCCCTGCACGTACGGGCGCACCGCCTCCGCCATCTCCTGGGCAATCCTGATTCCCTCGGCCCGCGCGGCCTCGGGCGTGTCGGCCTGCGCCATGCGCAGCATGATCTCCTCCGGCATGGCAATGCGCAGATCGTTCTTCATGTATTCGGCGTTGCGCAAACTGGTGAGCGGCCAAATGCCGGCAATGATCGGAATGCGGTGGTCCTTCACCCGTTCCAGGAACTCCTCCAGCAACCGCAGATCGAAGACCGCCTGGGTGATGGCGTACTCCGCCCCCGCCTCCACCTTGTAGGTAAACCGCCGCAGCTCGTTCTCGATCTCGGGCACGCCGGGATTGGCGGCCACGCCAATGGTAAAGTCCGTGCTCGCGCCGATGGAGTTCGAGCCGATGTCGAGCCCGTGATTCAGCCGGTTGGCGATGTTCACCAAACCGATGGAATCCACGTCAAAGACTTGAGAAGCGTCAGGATAGTCGCCTTGTTTGGGCGGTTCGCCGGTAACGCAGAGAATGTTGCGCAGGCCGATCGACGAAGCTCCCAGCAGATCCGACTGAATCGAAAGCAGATTCCGGTCGCGGCAGGTGTAATGCAGAATCGTCTCCATCCCGGTATGCTGCTGAATCTGGATGCAGAGACTTTGCCCGCTCATGCGCGCCGAGGCCTGGGCCGCGTCGTACACGTCGATGGCATCGACTCCCAGCCGCGCCAGCAGTTGCGCGCCCTCGATCTCTCGAGAGCAATTAATGCCCCGCGGCGGCACGAACTCCACCAGCTTGATGAACTTTCCCTCGGCGAGCAGTGCGCCCAGCCGCGAGCGTTGCCCAAGGGTTGCCGGGGGCGTCTCCTTGCTCACCTCCGGCGCCGCGCCGGTCACCGTCACGTGGGTTTGCTCGTCCATGGCCCGGATAGCCGAGCGCATGGCGCGAATGTGGTTTGGGGTGGTTCCACAGCACCCGCCCACAATCTGCACCCCGGCGGCAACGGCCTTGCGCGCAAAGCTGGCCATATACTCCGGCGAGCAGAGATAAATATTGCGCCCGTCAACGGCCCGCGGCACGCCCGCATTGGGCATGGCCGCCAGCGGCAGCGCCGTCGCCGCGCGCATGGCCTCTACGGCCGTCAGCACCGTGGCTGGCCCGGTAGAGCAATTCACGCCCACGGCGTCGGCGCCCCACTCGGTAAGCAAAGCCGCCGCCTGCGCGGGCGAAGCGCCATCCAGGCACTCGCTTTCATCGTCCACCGTCACCATGACCAGTACGGGCAAGTGCGGGGCCACCGCCTTCGCAGCTTCCAGCGCCTCATGCGCCTCGTTCAAAGCCGGCATGGTCTCAATGATCAGCAGGTCAACTCCCGCTCCCGGGCCGTTCCCGGCCAGAATGCCGATCTGCTCGGCAAATGCCGCGCGCGCTTCGTCCAGTCCGGTTTTACCCAGCGGCTCCAGACGCACGCCCAGGGGCCCGACCGAACCCGCAACCCACGCGGCAATTTCCACATTGCCCGCCTGCTTTTCCTTCAAACGCTGGACCGCCTGCCGCGCCAGGCGAACGCCCGCGGCGTTGATCTCGGCCATTTTTCCCGCCAGGCCGTGTCGCGCCAGCCGGAAGCGGTTGGCGCCGAAAGTATTGGTTTCAAGAATCTCCGCACCAGCCTGCAAATACTCCTCATGCACGCCAAGGATCAGATTGGGGTCAGACAGGTTCAGCTCGTCATAGCAGCGGTTGACGAAGATGCCGCGCGCGTAGAGCACCGTGCCCATGGCGCCATCGGCAAGCACGGGGCGGTCGGCAAAAAGCTCGGAAAAGCGGGTCATTCTGTTGTCATGCTACCGCATTGCTGCTGGAATTGTATGCAACCTCACCGGGGTTCCAGCGGGAGTTTGCCGCGGCCTGCCGGGCCTTTCCTGGCGCTGCTTGCCCCCGTCTCCACAGCAGGGACAAGAGCCGGAACGAGCCCCCTGGTGGGGACCGCTCCGGCGCCGCGAGCAACCGGGTGGCTTTGTTATACTTCGTTAGTCATAACCTGCGTGGAAATCGGTTTCGGCTACTTTGATTTGAACGATTTCCGTGTGCACGCATTGCCATTTCTTTGTCGCGGCAGCTTGCGCCGCTCCATCAATCGAGGGTTGGGATTTTGAAGAAGAAAAGCCTTTGGATCAGTGCCAGTACCGCTTTGGCAGCAGCCGTCGCGCTGGCAGGTTGCGGCAGCACCTACTATTTTGACGGCCGCGTATTGCCGCCCAGCGGGCTCACGAACCGCGTCGTCATCGCCATCCAGAACCCCGGCATCCTGTCCAAAGGGGCACTTCAAATTGTCGACGCCTACTACGACGAGCGCAGCGGTTACAACGGTACGCCAGGCTCATTTTCCATTGCCGGATACGGCGGCGCGCTCCCCATCACCATCCAAAACATGCCTGATGAGCAGTTCGGCGCCGTCTATGGCGCGGGCGACGGAAGCCTTTCGATCGCCAACTACGCGGGCGAGAAGACCACGGGTACCGTGAGCGGCCTCCCCGGTCTTTCCTCCAGCGTCTTCATTACCCGGAACGGGAGCTTCGTCTTCGCCGCCAGCCAGACGGCGCATCAGTTCACCATCGTGAATCAAGCCGGAGGCGGTTCCATTGGTCTGAGCCTTCCCAACGTGTACCGCGTCAGCGTCAATCCCGGCGGGTCTGTAGCATTGGCCTTTGTGGAGAACTCCAATTACGTCTACTACCCGCGCGAACTCACCGGCGCGCAAACGCTCAACTATTCCGGCGGTCCTGCTACATGGCCAAAGGCCGCGGTGGACTGCGAGCCGCAGAGTGCGCCCTACTGGTGCCTGTTTCAGATGCAGAGTCCCGATAACATCGACGCGACAGGCAATTACTACGGCGCGCCGCTCACCTTCGATCACCCGATCAAGGCTCTATTTTCGTCCGACGGAAGCACCGCATACATTCTGAGCTGCGGGCCGGAGTGCGGAGGTACCACAGCGGCGTACACGCGCGTTCCCATCGCACCCATGATCTTTCTTCAGGGCCAATGGTCCGGGCTTCTGCCCACCACCAGCGCTCTTTCGAGCGCCACCGCCCCTATTCCGGGCGGTGCCAGCAACGCGCTGGTCAACGGCACGACCATGTATGTGGTGGGGCAAAAGCCGCAGGCAATCAACGGACAAACGCTCTTCGGCGGCAATCTGACCGTGGTCAACCTGGCCAACAACACCATTTCGAGCAGCACAGCCATCAGCGACGGTCAACCCGGCGCCATGAGCCGCATCCTCCAGGCCGACGACAATACCCTGTGGATCGCCATGACCAATTGCACGACCGGCGTGCGTTATGCGACCAATCCCACTAGCGGCTACGGCTGCCTGACCATGTACAATACCTCCACCAATAAGGTGGTGCTGCTTGAGCCGTACATCGGCGACGCGACCGGCATTGCCGCAGTTACAGGCCTGCACAAGCTTTACGCGGCCGAAGGCGGACAGGTGTACATCTATTCGACCGTCGATGGCTCGTCGATCAACAACGAGTACGTGACTGTGACAGGCACTGCCTACGACGTGGCCTACATGGACGCGATCACCGACGCCAACAACACCGTCTACTGATCCTCTCCGTACCCGACGATTCGCTCCGTGCCCATCCCAGCGCTCCGTGCCCCATCCTTTTCGCGCTTCTTGCGAAAAGGCTGGGAACGCACGACGGCTTTCCTCTCCACCGACCTTCCTGTAAAAATGTCGTAGGATAACTCCCATGCCCACCGAGGCCATCGACTTCCGCGCAGACGTTCTGGCTGTCGCCGCACACCGCGACGACGTGGAGCAGACCTGCGGCGGGACCTTGCTGCGCATGGCGGCGCGCGGCCTGCGCACTGCCATTCTCGATCTGACCCAGGGCGAGGCCGGAACCCGCGGCAGCGCCGCGGAGCGCGCCAGCGAGGCCGAAGAAGCCGCGCGCATTCTGGGCGTGGGCTGGCGGCAGGCGCTCACACTGCCCGATGGCGCCCTCGAGAACACGCTTGAAAATCGCGTCGCCATTGTGCGCGTTCTCCGCCGGCTCCGTCCCCGCGTGGTGATTCTTCCCTACTGGCAGGCCCGCCATCCCGACCACGCCGTGACCGGGACGCTTGGTTACGACGCCTGCTTCCTCGCGGGCCTCAAAAGGATCGACACCGGGGCCCCCTCGGACAGCCGGGGTCCCAAAGAAACGACTTCGGCTTCTTGGGGTGGGGACGGGTCTTCGTCCGTGGGGTGGGACACCGGAGCGGAACCGCATCGTCCGTTCAAAATCGTTTACGCCAGCCTCTACGCCGACGTGCGCCCCAGCTTCGTCATCGACATCACGCCGTTTATCGAGCAGCGGCATCAGGCGCTGATGGCCTATCGCTCGCAATATGCAAACCAATCGGCCGGCAGCGGCCTCTTCGTGCCCGAGGAGGAGATTCGCGAGCGCACCTTTGCCGAAGCGCGCCACTACGGCCTCCTGGCCGGTGTCCGTTACGGCGAACCCTTTGTCCAAAAGGAAGTCGGCCTCGTCGACGATCTCACGCTCCTTCCCGTGCAATCGATCTGAAGAATCTATTCATTCGCTCCCGGAGGGAGCGCCGAGAATAGCCCAGGGCAAGCGAAGCGCCGCCCTGGGAATGCTGCGCAATTGAGTTCAACACGCCCCGTAGGGGCGACCGAGTTCGTTGCCTTATGCCTTTACTTCCGCGACACTGTTCTTGAGGAGGGCCATCATGCCGCAAACCTGGAACCCTGAAACCTACAGCCGCGACGCGGCATTCGTTCCCCAACTCGGCATCGGCTTGCTGGAGTGGCTCGCCCCGCAACCCGCCGAAAACATCCTCGACCTCGGTTGCGGTGACGGGCAACTGACGGAACGCATCGCTCAAGCAGGAGCAAGCGTGACCGGCATCGACGCTTCGCCCAAAATGGTCGCAGCGGCGCGCGCGCGCGGCATTGCCGCCGACGAAGGCTCCGCGGAGTCGCTGCCCTGCGCAGATCACTCTTTCGATGCCGTGTTTTCGAACGCGGTGCTGCATTGGGTGCGAGGACAGGACGCGATGATGACCGAAGTGCGCCGCGTGTTGCGTCCCGGCGGGCGTTTTGTCGCCGAGATGGGTGGTCACGGCAACATCGCCGCCATCCGCGTCGCCTTCGCTGCCGTGCTTGCGCGCCTCGGCTACGCGACCCTGGGCAAACGCGGCAACTACTATCCCACTCCC
>Ga0224555_1005457_pt1 | contig 10649 bp, 5 predicted proteins | sample 714S23034metaG_FD_180687 | JGI IMG/M metagenome (GOLD analysis project Ga0224555, IMG submission 180687) | Peat soil microbial communities from Stordalen Mire, Sweden - 717 S2 30-34 | ecosystem: Environmental > Terrestrial > Soil > Wetlands > Peat | place: Sweden: Norrbotten County, Stordalen...
CGTATTCAGAAAACCGTTCGCCTGATCGAAGAACGTGTACTGCCAGTTGTCAACGGTCTGGCCCTTCCCCGGCGAAGCATAAAAGTGATACGAAATCATGTCCAGCGGAATGCCGGGCCGATGATTCTTATGGTCAAGGAAGTACTCAAAATACTGCGGCGTCAGGCTCGGCATCGCCAGCGCCATCCCCACAAACTTCGTCTCCGGCGACACCGCATGAATCGCACTCACAATCGCGTCGTACCGCTCCGTGTATTGCTCCGGCGTGGTTGAGTGCTCAAACTCCGGCTCGTTCAGCACTTCCCAATAGGGAAATCTGTAGTGGTACCCCGACTCGTGGCGCGCGCCGTTCTCATCCGTGAATCCGCCGTTCACATACCAGCTCACCAGCCGCGCATAATAGTCGCCCACTTCTTTGCCCGTTGGATCGCGCAGCTCCGTTCCCTGCGTATAATCCCAGTCCACCTTGTTCGCATCGGCAGAATAAGTTACCGGCTTATCCGTCTTGAACAACCACGCTGGCATGGTGCTGAAATTCATGATCGTCGTGTGCCCATCGGTGGCGTCGAGAAAGTCTTTGGTCATGGGATCGATCAGGCTGAAATCCCACGAGGTCTTTTGCGCCGTCGGCGGTTCCAGCTCCGCAACCGCCAGCCGCGGATACGGCAACCACGGCACGTAGCGCACGTAGTCCGCGGCCAGCTCCTTCACCGCCTTGTACGCCGCAATGCTCAGCGCTTCGCCGTGCCGCAACGGCGGGTTCACCACCACCTGCAAAGTCGGCGTCGTGTTCTCGACCACCGTTGTCTTATCCCAATGGATGGTAAGCTGCGGTGGCTGCTGGCCATTCACCGCGATATTCGCCCCAACCAGCGCCAGGCTTAAGCACACAAACCGCTCAACACCACGCATTGCACCCCAATGCCGCAACAGATTCATCGCCAACCTTCCTTTGCCTCGCGCACGCTGTTCGCCCTGTCAGCGCGTAGCCCGGTTCAACAACGCCCTGCCAGAACCCGCTCACCAGCGAGACTGTAAGTGTAGCGCGACAATGTTGGAGGGTGGGAGGGGCCGTCTGTGACAGGAGTCAGGCTTTGAAAGGGCACGACTTCAGTCGTGCCGAAAGTTGCCTAAAATGAGAGAGGGAGCTTTAGCCCCTGAGGAATGCATCTTCAGAACTCTCAACGTGAGTCCCTTACGCAGCACCAGCCCCAGCTCGACCTCTCTCAAAGACCCCCACGAATTCCTGATAGCGGCGGGCAATCGCGTCGACTGCTGCCTCCCGTGAGGTCTTGTGGTCCCGCCAATCAACCAGCGGCTGCCAGAAATCCGTTCGCCCAACCGCAAAGCCGATGAATCCCGGAACGCCAGCCGCCGTGGTCAACCATTCGCGCACCTTTTCGTCATTCTCGCCACGCCCGAGAATGATGCAGCCCACCGCATCGCGCCCGCCAGCCCGTGCTGCCTCCACGATCTTTTCGCAGTCCTCGCGGCGATCCAGTCCCTCAATCTTCCACACATCCGGCTCGACCCCGGCATTCTGCAATTCCTTGATCGTCTCAATCATCAGCCCCGGACGAATCTCCAGGTCATACGCTTTCTTGTCGCCATTCACTTTATCGAGCTGCGCCTTCTCCGCCGGCACCAGAAGCTCGAACATGAACAAGCTGCGACTCGCACCATGCAGGTAATCGGACAGCAGCTTGAGCCGCGCCGATTGCCGCGCATTCAATACCGCATCGCCCTCCGGGTTATACCGCACCAGTACCTTGCAGAAGGTGGGGTGAAAGGCCTCGATGTGCGCGGCGAAATCCTCGCCATATTCGAAATCCAACTCCTCCTGCCCGCTCTTTTCCGCCGGCATGGCAAAGATGTGCCCGTTCGCCGACGCATCGCGCAGAATCGCCGCGCCGAACTGTTCGTCCACCAGGATCCCCGCCTTTTCTTTGGGCACCCCGCCCGCAATCGCTTCCTTGAAGCCCTCGTAAATCACCTGCTTGGCGGCAGCGATCTGCGCCGTTTGTTCCTGGGTCAAATCGCCCTTCCAGCCAAACATCCCTGTCTCAAAGGATCCGCGATGGTCAAAGGGCAGAATGTACAACGGCTCCCGGTAGCCACGAATCGTCATGTTTACTCCTTGAGTTTGCGGTAGCGGCGAATCGCATTGTTGGTCGAACTATCATGCTTCAATTCAGGCTCGGTCTTGCTTTCCAGTTCCGGAATAATGCGCTGTGCAAGCACTTTACCGAGTTCCACGCCCCATTGGTCAAACGAATTGATCTGCCAGATAGTCCCCTGCGTGAATACACTGTGCTCATAGAGCGCAACCAGCTTGCCGAGAACCTCCGGCGTCAGCCGTTCCGCGAGGATGGTATTCGACGGACGGTTGCCTTCGAACACTCGATGCGGCACCAGCCAATCCGGCGTGCCCTCGGCCTTCACCTGCTCCGGCGTCTTGCCGAACGCCAGCGCCTCGCTTTGCGCAAACACGTTTGCCAGCAGCATGTCATGATGCCGTCCAAGCGGGTTCAACGACTTGCCAAACCCGATAAAGTCGCATGGAATCAGCCTGGTCCCTTGATGAATCAGTTGATAGAACGAATGTTGCCCATTGGTGCCCGGCTCGCCCCAATAAATGGGCCCAGTCTCGTAATCGACTTCGGTCCCCGCAATCGTGACGTGTTTCCCGTTGCTCTCCATCGTCAACTGCTGCAGATAGGCCGGAAACCGCTTCAGGTACTGCTCGTATGGCAACACCGCCACCGTCTGCGCGCCAAAGAAATCGGTGTTCCACAACCCCAGCAACCCCAGCAACACCGGCAGATTCTGCTCGAACGGCGTCGTTCTGAAGTGTTCGTCCATCTGGTGAAAGCCGTCGAGCATCGCTCGAAAATTGTCCGGCCCAATCGCCAGCATCGTCGCCAGCCCGATCGCCGAGTCCATCGAGTAGCGTCCGCCAACCCAGTCCCAGAACCCGAACATATTCGCCGTATCGATGCCGAACTTCCCCACCCCCTCGGCGTTCGTCGATACCGCAACGAAATGCTTCGCCACTGAAGACTCGTCGCCGCCCAGCCCCTTCACCGACCATGCGCGAGCCGATTGCGCGTTGGTGATCGTCTCCAGCGTGGTGAAGGTCTTTGAAGAAATAATGAACAGTGTCTCCGCCGGATCCAGGTCGATCACGGCTTCCGCAAAATCCGTCCCATCCACGTTCGACACGAACCGGAACGTCATCTCGCGATCGCTATAATGCTTGAGCGCCTCGTAGGCCATCACCGGCCCCAGGTCCGAACCGCCGATGCCGATGTTGATCACGTTGCGGATCCGCTTGCCCGTGTGGCCCTTCCACTCCCCGCTGCGAACACGGTTGGAGAACGCAGCCATCCGATCCAATACTTCGTGCACCTCCGGCACCACATCCTTGCCGTCGACATCAATGACCTCGCCTTTCGGCGCGCGCAGAGCCACATGCAGCACCGCTCGCTTCTCGGTGAAGTTGATCTTGTCTCCGCGAAACATGGCGTCGATGTGCGACTGAAGGCCGGATTCCCGCGCCAATGCAATCAGTAGCTTGACGGTTTCGTCGGTGATGCGGTTCTTCGAGTAGTCGAAGAACAAACCCAGCGCTTCGGCCGTCAACCGCTCCCCGCGCTCCTGGTCTGCCGCGAAAAGATCCCGCAGATGCAGCCCGCGCACTTGCTCATAATGCGCCTCCAGAGCCTTCCAGGCCTCCGTTTCAGTGAGCGGTCTGAATTTGTGGTCGCTGGCAGTGGTTGTTCCCGTTGACGCCATTTTCATATTCCTTTCTGCGGTTGCATGCTCTCGCACCGGATCGATTCATCAACCAGAATACCCAATCGCCGGACTCCGCCGTTGGCAATCGAAATGTTCGAAGGCTCTCGCCACTCGGTTAGATTCATCGCGGAAGTTAAAGTAACATTATGAAGTCGAACGGCACGAAACAAAATGTGAAAACCGGGGAGGGCGTAGCGGGGAATTGAAGTCGACTGGAAGGGCAGTCGTTCTCATATCGTTGCAGTTTGGTCCTCGATTCTACATCTGCCAAGTTGCCGATTCTATGGTGGACGCGGTTGGAATCGAACCTGCAGCCCGTCGGTCAGGAGAACAATAAACAAAGTAATATCAATGAATTAAGCAGAACGACTGGCAGCCTGAAGTATTGAAAAGAAACATTGGGCAATCATGAGAAGTTGGTACGGCAAGGAAGAAACACGGTTCCAGGTTCTCACCGAGCCCACCAATGCGGAAAGAAATCCAGGGCGAAAGTCATCCCGTCGCGTCATGCAAGGCGAACCAGTAGTACCTTCGCCAGCAAAACATGCAGCGTACCGGCCGCAGCGCAAGCATGCGCAGCACGCCATCGAACGATCTCAACTCGGCAGGCTTGAATTTGAGCGAATTGCAGCGAGGGCACTCGTGCCTTATCCACAGCAGCCGCGGCACCCAGTTTGGCCACGTCCTGTTTGAAAAGTTCACTTCTCCTGCTCCCAATTGCCGGAAACCAGGCCTTGCTGCTGCGTGTCTGCTTCCGGCGGGCTTGAGTTGGCATCCAGCCACGCGAGCGACGAACGTATGCTTCCGGTAGCCAATGCCATCGACGAGTCCGATGCACCGTAATAAAGATTGATGGTATCTCCGTCGTCGCCGATCGTCTGGCCGCATGGAAACACGACATCCTTGACGTCCCCTCCGCGTTCATACGCGGCTTCGGGGCCGAACATCCAGGAGTCTCCGCGCTGCAGGCAGATCCCCGGTCTATCCAGGTCAAAGAGAGCCATGCCGAGGCGATAGATGCTTCCTGAGGCCGTTTGGCGCACTCCGTGGTAAATGGTCAGCCATCCCTTTTTCGTTTCAATTGGCGGAGAGCACAGGCCAATCTTGTTCGCGTCCCACCATCCGCCGCGGCGAGCTTCGAGCATCATCTTGTGACCGCCCCAGTGGCGCAGATCGGGCGAATAGGAGATCCACATGTGCGCGCCCAGTGTCGTCACCGGCCGATGAATCAGTGCCCACAATCCGCCGATTCTTCTGGGAAGAAGAGCCGCATCCTTATCCTCCGGTTGCATGACTACGCCATATCGCTCAAATGTCTTGAAGTCTTTCGTCATTGCCAATGAGACACCAGGACCGCCGCGCGCAAAAGAGGTGTACGCGATGGCATATTGCTCCAGTTCCGGGACGTATGTGATGCGCGGATCTTCGATGCCCCAGAGTTCTTCAGGGTAATCGCGAGGGTTGGCCGGCAACGTCGGTCGCGGATCGATTCGCCAGTCATCGATGCCATTCGCTGACCGCGCAGCGCACAGATGGGACAGACCTCGCCGATCTTCGACACGGCAAAGCAGCAGGGTGTCTCCGTCGGCAAGTCTTACGGCGCCTGCATTGAACACGCTGTTAATTGGATAAGGCCAGTTGTTTTGCGTAAGAATCGGATTCGACGCACAGCGGGTGAATAGAGGAAGCCCCGTATGCGTCTCAACATGAGATTCAGAGGAGCCGCAGTCTGTGGTTTCGGCGGGTGATGCAATGGTATTCAAGAAGAGGAACTCATTTCAAGATGCCGTTCCCGTGCGTTTGTCACTTTGGCCTCATGCATTTCAAGCAGGGCCATCAGGAACGAAAGCGTTGACTCCGCTCCCTGGTTTTCATTGATGCGGTCGGGATGAAGACCGTCTCTGCAGCCGCCTGTCGTCGCATCGTAGAGCGGCACCTGCAAGTCATTCTTGCCGAGAAACCAACGGAAGACTCGCTGCGCCTCTTCAAACCATAGTCCTTCTTCGGTGAGCCTGTATACCTCAAGGCAAGCCGAGATGGTCGCGCATGCCTCCACTGGCTGCTGATCGAAGCGCGCCTTTTCATTTCCTTCAACAAAGAAGCCGTTGGATCCGATGGGCACAAAAATCTCCTCATCGTCGCGGTGCTGCTCGGCGACAAGCCACTTGAGTGAATCCATTCCGGCTTCAATCATCCTCTGGTTGTTGCTCCGCCATCCCGCCAGGATAAGTGCCTGCGACAGCCGTGCGTTCGCGTAGGAAAGGCTCTTCTCAAACCATTGCCATTTCGAAGACTGGCTGCGCTCATAAATATCGAGAAGTCGATTCGCAAGGTTGTTGCGAGCGCCCTGGATCGCTCGGTCACCGGGGAACCAATCGAGATAGGCCTGCATGCCCAGAATGCAATACGCCCATGCACGCGGGCTGGTGAATGTCAGGGCCGCGGGAACTGCGGCTTCAAAGAGCCTTCCCGCCGCTCCCCGCAAACCCGCATTGCGCGAATGGCCCAGCACGTCGCCGAGGGCCCACAACGCGCGGCCATGGCTGTCATCCGAACCAACCGCCTCCAGCCATCTGCGTTCATAGCTGAGAAAGTTTCTAAACCTGCCCGTAGCGTGATCGAATGCAAGCCACAGGAAAGCCAGGTAACGATGGGAGAGATTTGCAAAGAGCTGTTCGGACCCGTTCGCCAGGCTTTCGTCCAGTTGAGTGGCCACGATCAGCGCGCGCGCATTGTCGTCTGTCGTATAACCTTCGCTTGAATTGGGCACGGAAAAGATCGCGTGCTGCAGAATGCCCGTGTCGTCCGTCAGCCTCAATATGTGATCCGTGTTCAATGGCGGCAGGTAATCGATCGCGTCCATTGCTACGTCGTCTTTGTGCGCTGCCCTCGGCTGCAACGTACGCTCGAAACGCGCACGCTGGAAGCTCGCCATATATTTTTGTGCGGCCTTCGGCCAGATGGTCTCGCGTGAGTGCAGATAGGCCCGCTTGCGCATCGCATGCCGTTCCCCGTCGTTGTCCAGCAGATGCAGCACAGCCTCGGCGATGGCTGCCGGATTCTCAAAAGGCACAAGCACGCCCCTGTTCTCTGCGAGCAACTCCTTTGCATGCCAATACGGCGTAGAGATGATTGCCTTCCCTGCTCCCAGAGCGATTGCGAGAGTTCCAGACACAATCTGTGCCTCTTGCCGATAGGGTGTTATGTAAATATCTGCCGCGCCCACGTGCTCAACGAGTTCTTCCGCGCTGACAAAGCGGTTGACGAGGATAAGGTTCGATGACACTCCAAGCTCTGCGGCCAGAGCCTGCAATCCTTCCCTGTATCTCTCCCCGTCGCGGCGGCGAATATGCGGATGCGTCACGCCAGACACGATGTACACCACATCAGGGTGCCTCGCCAGAATCTCCGGCAACGCTCGAATCACGTTCTCAATTCCCTTGTTTGGCGACAACAGTCCAAAGGTGAGCAAGACCGATTTCCCTTCGACGCCGAACCGGTCCTTGTAGTAATTAGGATCCATGAACTGAAAGTCCGGCACGCCGTGCGGGATGACATCGATCTTTCCGCTCGGAATTGCATACACCTCGCGGAGGAACTGCGCTGCCTGCTCGCTCATCACGATCACTCGGTCGGAAAGGCGCGCTACCTCCTCCAGCACCCTCCGTTGATTTGCATCCGGATCGCGCAGAACGGTGTGCAGCGTTGTCACAACAGGCATCTTCAATTTGCGCAACAGGGTCAGTATGTGCTGACCCGCAACCCCGCCATAGATGCCGTATTCATGTTGAACGCACACCAGGTCGTTTCCGTTGAAATTGAGAAACTCGGCAGCTCGCTCATACGAAGTCAGATCTTCTTGCTCAAGCTCCAGGCGTACCTGGCTGGGATAGTCGTAAGCCGACTCAGGATCGTTCACTGGAATCGCAAAGAGCCGATCGCCGCCAAACTCTTTCGCCAATGCGCCGCATAAATCTGTCGTAAAGGTGGCGATGCCGCACTGGCGCGGCAAATAGTTCCCGACAATCGCAATGCGTGTCGGCAATGGCAGGTAGCAACCCGTCGACCCGATCGGCAGGGAAGCAATGGATTGAACGCCCAGGGGAAGGGAGGAATTTAGATTGCTGCCGGTGCTGGCCATGCTTCCTACTTTCGCTTCGAACGGACTGGTTCAAGTGTGCAGCGGAGCATGTTCAAAGATGCGGCGGTCTCTTCGAGGCCGCCGCAAAACTACGTCCTGTTAGCGCAGGCTCCCTGTCGTTGCATTCGCAGGGCTGCCAATTGCATCGCCGGAAACAACGAGCTCCACTCTCCGGTTTTCCTGGCGCCCGGCGGAGTTGTCATTCGATGCTACCGGGAGACTGTTACCAAAGCCTTGGGCACTGACTGACTGTGCACCAACGCCTTGCTGAACCAGGTAATCTCGAACTGCTCCCGCGCGGTTCTCTGAGAGCGTCTGATTCATGTCGTCGCCGCCCACGTTGTCGGTGTATCCGCCAACCGCGATGTTGAGGCTTGGATAAGCAATCAGGATTCCGGCAACCTTTGACAATTTCTCGCGAGCACCGGGCTTCAACGAGTACCGCCCAGTGTCGAACAACACATCGGACATGCTGACGATCAGACCACGAGCGCTGTCGCGCGTCTCAAGGATCTTGTTCAGTTGCTCCGACAGTTGGAGGCGCATTGCCGCCTTGTCGCTGTCAGCCTGGTTTGCCGTCTGTTGAGCCTGCTGTGCAATGAGGCGAGCCCTATCTGCATCGGCCTGGGCTGCCGTGATCGCCGCCGCCGATGCTGCCTGGTTATTCGCCATATCGGCCTGGGCCTTTGCGGCGTCGGCTTGCGCCTTGGCTGCATCGGACTGTGCCTGTTGCGCCACTAGAGCGGCGTTCGCGGCCTGTGCCTGCGAGTTAGCCTGCGCATCGCTCGACGCCTTCAGTTCGTCCGCTCGGCGAACTTCCTCGATCCGCTTCACAGCGATCTCGCGCGCATCCTCCGCAGTCTGCACCGCCTCGCGGGCGGAAGCAATCAGAGGCTTTTTGTCCACGTGCCCACCAATCGCATAGCCGTCGGTGGTCTTCATCAACTCTGCGGCATGCTCGTAGCTTTCGTGGGCATACTGCTCCGCTCCCTCTGATTTAGCAATGCGCAATGCATTCCGCGCCTCGTAGAATTCCAACGGCAGATTCGCATTCAGGACCACCGGGTCAAACGTGTAGCCGGTGGGAAGATACCCGCCACGTTCCATCAGTTCATACTTCGCTTCAACTGCTTCGCTGGTCCCCTTGGTGTCTGCCAGAATGACATTCTCCAATACCACGACGTTGCTGGGCTGGTGCACGGCAAAGTACGGCTCGGCGGTAACGATCAGCGCAAATGCCTGCAGATCTGTCGTTGCAGTCAGCTTGCTTCGGTCATTGTCGCCTACCAGCACTTCTCCCAGGTTCACGGCGCGCCCTTCCGGCGAAATTGCCCACATGACGTAGGTGAGGTATTCACTGCCGAAGGTTGTGGGACTTGTCAGGTTTCCGAATTCGGCTTCCACTTCCATCGTGCCGCGCTTGCTGCGCACCTTTGCGTGCCCGTCGGCGGAAGGCATCAGCGCGGTGCCGGCAAAGCCCACTTCCGAGACTCCGCTGCGATGCCGGTAATTGACAGCCTGGACCGTGCGGCTGATTTCAACCACGCGAAACATCGGCGTGGGGCCTGTGGGTTCGACAACGACCGTCGCTTGCGCGTTGGCTTGAGCGAAGGCGCCCAAACCGAGTGCACAACCTAATGCTGATAAATAGATGCTTCTCACAAGATCTCCTGCGGGCGAAACTCAGCCCTGTTGCGCTACGTTTGTTTTGCGTTGACGGAACCAGTTGCTGCGGCTTGAATGGGAGGCGATCTGCGCCGAAACACGGTCGGCTGAGAGGGACACATGTCCGATGGTCCGTTTCTGCTCAGGAGCCTGGAATGAGGACAGCCGTGAATCTTCTTCCTGCTTATTGTTTCAAGCCCGGGCATCCGATGGCTGAGCTACACTGCTCATCGCGGCGTCATCGCGAAGGACCGATAACCCGGATGTTTCCCTGTCCAATCCCGGTATATTGATTGCCATCAAGCAGAAACCGCGCGTAAAGACAAGGCGTCCGAACGCGGATATAAATGCGTCGCACATACCCCCGCGAGCTTAAGCAAGTGCCCCGTCAAGCGGCTCATCGTCCACCAACTGTACATGGGTCATGCCAAGGCGGATGTGCAGGGTTGCACATCCGCATGTGCCATTTCTTGACGACGCGTGAAGGAATGCCGTCAGGCGCTACTGCACTGGTGTATCTCCGGTGGCATCGAACGTCGCGCCTGCCGGAATCAACGTCGTCGTGACCGTCTTATCTCCCCGAGCGCCCGTGTAGACCGTGATCCGGCTTGAGTCGATTCCCTTCTCACCCACCAGGTAGGCTTTCGTGTTCACCGCGCGCTTCTCAGCCAGTTTGCCGCTGTCTTTTTCTCCGGCAGCCACATTCCCCACCAACACCAGCTTCGCATCCGGGCTGCTCTGCAAACTCAGCGCAACTTGATCCAGGCAGGCCTTCCCTTCGTTGTCCACTCGAGCGGGCCGGCGCGCATCCCGCGCAAAGCTGACCGAGCACAACTCGCTCACCGCGGGCATGGGCGCCTGCGGAACCACAACCGTCACCGCGGTCGTGCCCGAGGCAGTCTGTCCCTTCGCATCGACCACGTTGCACGTCACCGTGATAACTCCCGCGGCCGCACCTCCAGTAGTTAGAGTCGCCGTCGTACCCGACCCACTCACTAAGCCCGCACTCGTGCTATAGCTGTAAGTCAGGCTAAGTCCCTGGGGA
>Ga0224555_1005458_pt1 | contig 10647 bp, 11 predicted proteins | sample 714S23034metaG_FD_180687 | JGI IMG/M metagenome (GOLD analysis project Ga0224555, IMG submission 180687) | Peat soil microbial communities from Stordalen Mire, Sweden - 717 S2 30-34 | ecosystem: Environmental > Terrestrial > Soil > Wetlands > Peat | place: Sweden: Norrbotten County, Stordalen...
CTCGCGCAGAATCCTGGCCGCACCGGCATGGGCGGGAGCCACGATCTTGTAGTGCATCCACTTGCCTTCGCGGCGCGCGGCCACGATGCCCGCCCGTCGCAGATACGCAAGATGGCGCGAAATCTTGGGCTGGCTCTGCCGGAGAATCTCCACAAAGTAGCAGACACACACCTCCCTGCCATCCATCAGGTTGAGCAGCCGCAAGCGGGTGCGGTCAGCAAGCGCCGCAAACAGCAGGGCGAAATCGTAGGTTTTCGAGGCGCGCTCCACGCCTCCATCATATATGTATTGACAAATATGTCCAGCTGGAAATATATTCGTTTTAGCGTATGTGAGGAGACGCAAAGGCATGGAATCTGCGGCGAACATCCAGGAACGGGTGAAGGAGAAGTATGGAAGCGCGGCACGGGCGGTGGCAAAGTCAGGCAGCGTGCAGGCTTGTTGCGATCCTGGCCTACGCTGCTGCGATCCAATTACCACAAACCTCTATAGCTCGGGCGAGAAGGACCTGATCCCGGAGAAGGCCGTGCAGGCATCGCTGGGATGCGGCAACCCAACCGCCCTGATCGATCTGCACCCCGGTGAGACGGTGCTGGATCTCGGCTCGGGAGGCGGCATCGACGTGCTGCTTTCGGCGCGGCGCGTGGGACCAACCGGCAAGGCATACGGGCTCGATATGACCGACGACATGCTGGCCCTGGCCCGCGATAACCAGCGGCAGGCGGGGGTGGCTAATGTGGAGTTCCTTAAAGGCGAGATGGAGAACATTCCGCTCGCTGACGGCTCCGTCGATGTCGTCATCTCGAACTGCGTGATCAATCTTTCGGCTGACAAGGACCGCGTGCTGCGCGAAGCCTTTCGCGTTCTGAAACCGGGCGGGCGGTTTGCCGTCTCCGACGTGGTAGTGCGGGGCAAGGTGCCGGACGAGGTGCGCAAAAGCATGCTGCTTTGGGTGGGGTGTATCGCCGGCGCTCTCGAAGAAAATGACTACCTTTCGAAGTTGACGTCGGCAGGTTTTGAGCAGGCTTCCATCGAGCCGACACGCGAGTACAACGTGGAAGACGCCCGCCGGTTCCTGACCGAGGCTGGAGTCGATGTGGACGGAATCGCGCCCCAGGTGAACGGGAAATTCTTCAGTGGTTTCATCCGTGCGCAGAAGCCGAAAGCCGCCTGCTGCCAGCCGGGTTGCTGCGTACCTGCTCGGGCGGGAGCAAAGGAATAACCATCATGGCCGATCATTACAATGTTCTGTTCCTCTGCACCGGCAACTCGGCGCGCTCGATCATGGCCGAAGCTATCCTGAACCACAAAGGCAAGGGCAAGTTCACGGCCTACAGCGCAGGCAGTCATCCGACCGGACAGCCGCGGCCGGAGGCGCTCAATCAGATCGAATCTGCGGGATTGTCGACGGCGGGCCTGCGCAGCAAATCATGGGACGAGTTTTCAGGGGCGGCAGCGCCGAAGCTGGATTTCGTCTTTACGGTGTGCGATAACGCCGCAAAGGAGCAGTGCCCGTACTGGCCGGGGCAGCCCATGACCGCGCACTGGGGTATCGCTGACCCGGCGGCTGCGAAGGGGACGCCGCAAGAGATCGCCCGCGCGTTTCGTGACGCCTTCACGGTGCTTGACCGCCGGATCGGGTTGTTTCTCTCGCTGCCCCTCGCGACGCTTGAGGACATGGCCATCAAGCGCGAAATCGATCAGATAGGCCGCTCGTAGGAGGCAACGGTGAAAAAGAGTCGGCTGTCGTTTCTGGATCGCTATCTGACGGGATGGATCTTCGCCGCCATGGCGTTCGGCGTGGCTCTTGGGTGGCTTGCTCCGGGAGTCGTGCCGCTGCTAAACCGCTTCAGCATCGGCACAACCTCCGTGCCGATCGCAGTGGGGCTGATTCTGATGATGTACCCGCCATTCACGCGGGTCCGATACGAAGAGCTCCACGAGGTCTTCCGCAACAAGCGCGTGCTGGGCCTGTCGCTGGTGCAGAACTGGGTGATCGGCCCAATTCTGATGTTCGTGCTGGCCATCGCATTCCTGCGCGGTTACCCGGAATACATGGCCGGCCTTATCATGATCGGGCTCGCTCGCTGCATCGCCATGGTGATCGTATGGAACGAGCTGGCGAAGGGCGACACCCAGTACGCAGCTGGACTGGTAGCCTTCAATTCACTGTTCCAGGTCTTCTTCTACTCGGTCTACGCCTGGGTATTCATCACGGTGCTGCCCGGCTGGTTCGGCCTGCGCGGAACTGTGGTTAAAGTCTCCGTCGGCGAGATCGCAAAGAGCGTCTTTATCTACCTGGGCATCCCGTTCATTGCTGGCTTCCTGACGCGGACCGCGCTGGTTCGGGCGAAGGGGCGCGCATGGTACGACGGAAACTTCGTGCCCCGAGTCGCCCCGCTGACGCTGGTCGCCTTGCTGTTCACCATCGTGGTGATGTTCTCTCTCAAGGGTAGTTACATCGTGCGTCTGCCTCTGGACGTTCTGAGGATCGCCATACCGCTCCTGATCTACTTCGTGGTGATGTTCCTGGTGTCGTTTTACATGGGCAGGAAACTTGGCGCCGATTACTCAAAGACAACAACGCTCGCGTTCACAGCCGCCTCAAACAACTTCGAACTGGCGATCGCGGTTGCCGTCTCGGTGTTCGGCATCAACTCCGGCGCGGCGTTCGCGGCAGTCATCGGTCCGCTGGTGGAAGTGCCTGTGATGATTGCGCTTGTCAACCTGGCTCTTTACTTCCAGCGGAAGTACTGGGAGAACCCGCAGCCCATGGATCTGCAAGGGGTATGTGGGCCGGAAAGTCGTTGAGGCCTCGACCGTCCGGCGCCTCATGCCTTTGTGGGTCATCGAAGCCTCGCCCAAGCCAAGCCTGGACGGGGCTTCGGCGCCTTCTTGCTTAATGTGCTCCGAGCGCCGGTTTGCCCGCGATCTTCAGGAATTGGTTGAGGACTTCGGTAAGCGCGATGTTGAAGTTCTTATCGTGGGTCTTTTGCAGGTAGGCGAGCTCGATGGAGCTGGTGACGGTCCAGAGGATGTAGTGGGTTTTGCCGTCGTAGACCACAAGGCGGAACCTGGGCCGGGGGTCGGCAGCTCCGATCTGCTTGTTGGCGTTGGTTTGGTTGGTTGGACCGTAAGGAGCGAAAAGCCGCAGCTCGAGCACGAGGTCTGCCTGGCTGGGATCGCCAACCAATATGTAATCGCCGGTGGTTTTGAGGGCGGAATAGAACTCCGTGTATGCGCGATCGGGGTCTCCCGTAAACGGCGACTGAAACAGGCCGCTGTCAGCGCCGGCGTTCGAGACAAAGATGGTTTTCGCCGCGGCGATCACCGGCGGAATCGGGCCGGCCTGGTCGTATGCGGGCATTTGCGCGAGGCCCGCTGAGGCGACTGGAGCCGCAACGGCCAGGCACAAGCAAGAGCAAACAAGAAAAGTGCGCATGGTTCACCTCTCTTCCAATGAAAACAACCCCATACATCGCCCCTCGAACGGGCAGGCCAGGAGCCTGCCTGCGAAAGGGCGCCACTCGATCACAAGGTATTTAGTTTCAGTGTTATATCGCACAGATGCCATGCCCTTGGAAAGGGTTGTCTAAGTGCGCGTGATTTTGCGGGAAGAGAGATTTGGCCCAAAATGGGAAGGAAGATGTGACCTAAGTACCGGGTGTAACCCGAACAAGCAAAGTACCTTACCGGAAATAGGCCCTTGAACCGGACATTTTCAACAGAAATCCCAGTGTCTATCTTGACAACGGAGGGGGCTTCCCAGTGTCAGCTTAGTAAAATAGGCAGATGGTTAGAACAAGGAAAACACGCAACTTAATGCGACGGACTTCGCTATGGATGTACCTCGTAGCGGGAGTCTCTGCCGTTGCACTGGTGGCGGCGGTGGTGCTCTTCACTGCGCGCACAGTGCATGCCGATGCGAGTCTTTCTCGGCCAACCATCACAGCACCTGCGAACGCAGCCGCCGCGAGCATGACACCGGCCACGCTGGCTACCGCGCAGCCGACGATTCCGAAGAGCGGCCCCACGCCAGAAGCCCAGCACTGGACCAACAGGATTCACGGCGTCGCTTCCTGGTATGGCGGCGTGTTCAACGGCCGGAAAACGGCCAGCGGCGAAGTCTTCGACATGTATGCCATGACCGCTTGCCATCCCAGCCTTCCCTTCGGCTCCCTGGTACGGGTGGTGAACCGGTCGAACCACCGCTCGGTGGTGGTGCGCATTACTGACCGCGGCGATCTGGTGGAAGAGGGACGGGTGATCGACCTTTCGTATGCTGCGGCGGAGAAGCTGGGGATGACCTGGGCCGGGATTGCGCGGGTCGATCTTCAGGTGCTATCGCTGGGAAAGACGGAGAAGCAGTGACTCGTGGGTAGTGATTAGTGGTTAGGACGACGGCCAGCTCAAAGGAGCTGGCCGTCGTGGTTTAAGCCGCTGGAATGAATGCGTGATCCGAGGCTATGCGGCTCTGTCGGCGAAGCGAACCTGCGCTGTGGTTCCCTCTGTTTTTTGAAGATAGACGACCAGTTCCAGGAGATTCCTTGCCTGGGGATTGCCGCTGGAGCTCAGCATGCGCATAAGGCTTTTGGGAGAGCGGCCAAGCGCGTCCGCAGCCTTCATAAATCCTACGGTCCCGTTGATGTATTCGCGGAGGACCATCTTTGCCGAATCCAGATCGCCGGCCAGCATGTCGTTGATGGCCTCGCCAAGAAACGCGCGGCGATATTCTCTATCCCGCAATTCCTCCATGACCGACTCGCGAAAGCTTCTTGTAAGTGCCATCACCGTTCCTCTCTTTTGCGCTTCTTGTATTCGGACCAGAGCCGCCGCGCCAGTTCAATATCCTCTTGCTGCCGCCTCTTGGTGCCCCCGGCGAGCAAAATGACAAGCTGCTCTCCATCCTGCGCGAAATAAACCCGGTATCCAGGACCGAAATCGAGCCGCAATGCCGAAATCCCTTCACCTTCCGGCTTCACGGAAGAGAAATTGCCATCCCCCAATCGAAACACCGCCTTATCAACTCTTGCCCTTACGCTCGGGTCTAGTTTTGACGCCCACTTGCGGTAATGATTGTGGCCTTGCGCATCTACGTACTCGCGCAACTCGATCATTTCCTAATGGTAACCTGTACGTTACCATTTGTCACGCGAAAAAGACGACGTACCATGATCGAGAAGATGAATTCGGGTTTGCTACAAAAGAGGGAGCGGTCCCCGAAAGGAAATCGGCCAGCCCGAGGGCTGGCCGTTGCTGTGTTGGAACTGTAAAAGGCTCGGGAGGGGGCGGGCCGCACTCAGGCGCGGCGGAGTTTGCGCCGTATTACCCCGGCCATGCCAAGCAGCCCGGTGCCGAGAAGGAGTATGGTGCCGGGCTCTGGAGCGTCATTGACTTGAACGTCTTTTGTCCCCGGGATGTTTAATCCCGGTAGGCCAGTGAGCGCGTCGACTGCGTAGGGAGTGAGCGTGATGTAGCTTATCCCGAAGTCGCCGTAGTCGACCTCGTCAGGGAGGAACGCCGTCAGTTCCACCGAGCACACGTTGTCAGTATTTGCAGGATAGATAACTCCCATCACGCAGGTTCCACCTGCATACGCAAGGCCGATGACCTGGTCCGTAGGGTCTCCCGAAACATAACCCCAAGTTGGAGTCCAGCTGAGGAGATCTACGGGGTCACCGGGGAACGTGCTATACCAAAAGGTGACTTCGAGGGACGGAATAGCCTCTGGAACACTGTATACGATTGGAGCACCGTTGAGACCGAGTGCGTATGGGAGAGGAAGCTGCCAAGGGTCTGCCGACGCGGCCGGGGTTGCGAACAGGATTGCGGCTACTACGATTGGGATGAACAGGCCAGCCATTCGGAAGCGTGAAGTCTTGGTGGCTACAGATCTGAGATTCAGCGATGTCTTCATTGCGCCCCCCTCTTAGCGGACGGGTTCGTTTACGCCTGGCGCGGACTGGTGCCGCTGTGTGAGAATCCGCGACAGTTGCCGGCCGTCGATCCTTCGCTTGGCGCCGGCTAGCCATGGGCGAACGGCAAGGCTGATTGTTCCGAGTATCTTCCGCTTTCGCCTGAATCCTGCGGCGCGGCCCGCCCTGCATTCATGGGTCGCTCCGATTCCAGTGGGAAAGGCTACGCTTTCAACCATGGCGGGCTCCATCCGCCATCCGTTTGCGCATCACCAACGCAATTGCTAGCAAGCCGGTTCCGAGGAGAACTGCGGAGGTGGACTCAGGCGTGGTGTCGAAGGAGACACCATTGAAGTCTACGTTCGCCCCTGCAAATACGTTGGAACCAGCCCCCCCAGTTGCTGCGAATGACAAAGTCTGATTTTCGTAGGATATCCCATTGCTAAACCATTCCAAGTAGCTCATTGGGGGTTGGCCCGGAGGACTAACGACGTCGTTGTAGAAGGTCCATCCGGCTCCGGGCAGCGTCGACGTCACTGTACTGTAGTTACCCTTAGTGAGGGGCAGGATGACGCTCTCCAAATCGTAGTTGCCTATTACGACTTGAAATGTGATGCCTGATGCGGATTGCCCAGTGTTTATTACGGTCGGCATGTCGTCGGCGAATGCGCAGCTAGCTCCGAGCATCGTCACGACAAGCCCAACGAGTAGCCACCTTGCAACACTAATCACCATGGGTGGACAAGGCTCAAGGGCAGTCAGGGCGGCCATGTTAGGACGATTCCTCACAGCGACCGCTGCCCCGAAACTCAGAGGTGTTTTCATCGCCGGAATCCCTTCTAGCGGAAGGGCCCGTTTACACCTGACGCGGCTGGCGCCGCCATTCAAGAAGCCGCGACAGTAGGGGAAGCGGCTGATGTGCGTTCTCTAATATGCAATTCGCGTGCCATTCACGCGGTTTTTGCAATCATGCAGTTACCTTCGTCATCGTGTGGGCAATATGCACTTTGTTGCAGGTCAATGCGCGAAAAGTTTACCTACGGCCCCTGATTTCCCTGGGCAGTCAGCGGCTCGCACCATCTGGCTGCACGCGCACTCGGCCCCCGGCCGGGTATACGGCTTGTCGGGCAAAGGCGACCCGCACGGCAGCCGTCAGGAGATCAGCGCTGCGGCGGACGCTAGTTGTCTTCAGGGCGCTTGTAGGGCTTTTGCAGATATTGGCGGGCTTCGTTGACGGCGCCCTGTGTGTTGTCGTTGGTCTGCACGGCCAGACGGTACTCGTTGACGGCGCGGTCGCGCTGGCCGGTCAGGTCGAAGATCTTGCCTATGGCGATGTGGCTCCAGACCTCGGTCCAGGGCGGCTCGTCGTCGCCGCGAAGAGAATCGCGGAAGGAGTTGACCGCGGCCTGGTAGTTGCGCTGCGTGACCAGCACCTCGCCGATGCGATAGCTGGCCAGGGAACTGAGGGGGTTGGAGTCGAGCGCCTTCTTGTATTCGGCGAGAGCGTTGACCAGGTCGCCTTGCGCCACCAACTGCTGGCCCTTGAGGATGGCGATGCGCACCTGCAGGTCGGGGGTGGTCTTGAGCACCCAGTCGCCGGGATCGACGCTGATGCGGCGAGGGCGGCCGAAGGTGTCGACCACGTACTGGGTATCGGTGCCCACCACATCGATCTTCTGGACTTCAGTTTTGCCGTCGGTTTCGACGCGGAGCTCGATCGGCATGCGGAAGAGGTCGAGGTCCTGGTTGATCTCGCCAATAGTGCGGAAGCCCTTGTTGTTGCCTAACCGGTAGACGGCGTATTTGTTGGTGAAGCTGGGAGCCCCGGTACCGTCGACCCATTGCGAAAAGAAGGGGAGCAACTGCTGCTGGCTCAGCTCCTCGGAGACCTTTTCGAAGTCCTCGGTGCGGATGGAGGTGTCGGTAAATTGGCTGAGCGCGCCTTTGAGGATAGTGAGAAAGGCCTTGTCGCCCACTTCGCCGCGGAGCATGTGGAAGATCATGGCGCCCTTTTCGAGGGTCATGGACTGGAACTGCGGCGAGAAGGGATCGAGACGGCTGGTGCTGGAAAGAGGGACGGTGTCGTAGGCGAGGGCGCCGGCGGCGACGTCTTCAAGAGCGGCCTTGAGGGCGCTTTTGCCGCTCTCGTCTTCGACATACATCAACTCGCCGTAGCGCGACATGCCGTTGGTGATCCAGGCGTCGCCGAGGGTGTGGGGACTGATTTCGCATCCCCACCACTGGTGGGCGATGGTGTTGGCCAGCAGCCGGACGCCGGATTTGTCGCCCACGCGCGAGCCTTGAATGGCGGCCAGCTCGGGAGCGTAGACGGCGGGCAAAGTGTCGTCGGGGAGCTCCACGACGTTGAGATGCGTGGTTTCCGGCTCGCCGAAGCTGTCGGTAAAGAAGTCGAATTCTTTGGAGGCGGTTTGGGCAAGCTGGTTGCCCGAGGCCTGATGACTGATGGTGAGATAGACCTTGACGTTGCCGGGGCCGGCGGTAAAGGGATCGGCAAAACGGCCGGCGATGACGGTGCCGGGAAAGCCCGGCTTGGCCCACTTGAAGTCGTACTCGGAGCCGGGCTTGCCGTTCGAGAGGGTGACGGACTTGGGCGTGCCTGTTGCGCCTGATGCAAAGACCCGCATGCCCTGGGGCACGCGGATGTGCATCTCCGCGGTGAAGCGGTCGGTCATGTAGCCGGTTGTGGGGAACCAGCGGGACGCGTAGAGCAGATAGCTGATGGGTTCCTGGATGGCTGCCAGTTTGAGTCCCTCAATGGGGCCGTCTTCGTTGCCCGTGATGGTGCCGTCGTAAACGAATGTCCAATGGGCCGTTTGGCCGGCGACGAAGGGCGCAGAGGCGGTAACGCGAATGGAGCCATCGGCGGTGCGCTCGCCCTCGAGCAGCTTGCCGCCGTCATCGGTGATCTTTGTGACCTTGAGCGCGGGATGAAAGCCGAAGTTGACCACGTCGAGATTGGCGGGCGCTGTGAAGCTGACCACGGTGGTGGCCGTGAGGTGGTGGGCCGTGGTATCCAATTCGGCGTCAATTACATAGCCGGTGATGTTTAATGCCGGGCGCTCCCGTTGCGCGGCTGCGGGAAGGACCGCGAGGGCGGCGCAGAAGAGCGCAAAAAGAGCGAGTTTGCATGGGCCAAGAGTGCGCATCTTCGAGGACTGAGAACGTTCCGAGTGTCTAACCATTCGAGTCATCATCACCTTGCCGTTCTTGGTGGACGGGTTGAGTTATTCGAGCGATTTCAAGTAAACCCTGCTTGGAATTCGGCCGGCCCTACGGGGCGGGGACGGTTGGGGATTCGCATTCCCAGGGTTTCACGCTCTACCCCACGGACAAAGACCTATCCGTGGGGACCCCGCCCTGGGCTATTCTCGACCGCTCCTCCGGAGCGGAAGGCCGCCGGGTACGCCGCTTCAATCTCCCGGGCAACGATGGCCGCTACGGTCTCGATAGCGCCCAGGTCATTACCCCGGCCAGCGGCCGGGTGCACGTGCAAGGCTTCGCGGATGGCTCCCAACTCCCTCATCATGGACTCGCGAGCGGGGCCGTCGGGTAGCAACTGCCTGAGGTGTTGGACGATATTTGCCGCCGTGAAGTCATTCTGGATGAGTTCAGGAACCACGCGCTTGCTGGCAATGAGGTTGGCCATGGCCACATGTGGCACCTTTACGAGACGCCTGGCGATAGCATACGTCAGCCGGGAGACGCGATAAACCACGACAAAAGGATTGCCGATGAGCGCGGCTTCGACGGTGGCGGTTCCGCTGGCGACCACCGAGGCGCGAGCATGGAAGAGGGCGGCGCGGGCGTCGTCGACCAGGCGGACGGGGAGCCCGCCGCCGAGTTTCTCGACCATGTGAAGAACGACCCCGCGCTGGGCCGGGTCGAGCGTGGGCGCGAGGGGAATCAAGAACTCGTAACTTCCTTCGGGATGGGTGCGGGCGGGATCGGGTGTGAGCAGATTTCGTGCGGCTTCGAGCATCTGCGGCAAATTGGCCTCGATCTCTCTGAGACGGCTGCCGGGCAGTAGGCCGATCCAGGTTTTGGAGGGGTCAAGCCTGTTTTCGGCGGCGAACTGCTCGCGGGTGATGGCGGGCGGCGGCAGATCGGCGAGAGGATGGCCGACGAATTCGGCCTCGACGCCGCGCTCGCGGTAGAAGGCCTGCTCAAACGGGAAGATGACCAGCATACGCTGGACGAATTTGCGCACCAGGCGGATGCGATGCGGCTTCCAGGCCCAGAGTTGCGGGCTGACGAAGTAAATGACTGGGACACCGAGGCGGTGAAGCTCTTTGGCGAGGCGGAAATGAATCTCCGGAAAGTCGATGAGCACGGCTACGGTGGGCCGGCGCGCGCGGATAGCGCGCTTGAGCTTGCGGAACTCGCGATAGATGCGGGGCAGATGCCGCACGATTTCCGTGAAGCCCATGACCGCCATGTCTTCAGAGCGGACCACGATCTCGACTCCGGCCGCGGCCATGCGCGGACCGCCCACCCCAAACAGCTCCGCTCGTTCACCTTTTGGAGCGCAGCGTTGCCGGAGCGCAGAAGCCAGTAGCGCCCCGTAGAGCTCGCCGCTGGCTTCGGCCGCCGAGATGAAGATGGTTGGGGTCATTCGTAGTTCGCGCGTGACGCTTCCGAGAGCGCCGGTGAACCCATGATAGCGGCTGGGCGCGTGGCGGGAGCGGGGATTGCGCGGGGCATTATGAACAGC
>Ga0224555_1005459_pt1 | contig 10647 bp, 13 predicted proteins | sample 714S23034metaG_FD_180687 | JGI IMG/M metagenome (GOLD analysis project Ga0224555, IMG submission 180687) | Peat soil microbial communities from Stordalen Mire, Sweden - 717 S2 30-34 | ecosystem: Environmental > Terrestrial > Soil > Wetlands > Peat | place: Sweden: Norrbotten County, Stordalen...
GCGTTGCTGATCTGGCGAATTGGTTCTTTGGCGAGTCCAATTCTCCCTGATCACGGCACCTTTTTCGCGGATGGTCAAGCCATCAAAGGCCTATCTGCGCGGTGATTCCAGGCTTAGGCTCGCTCAAGCGCAGCTCGCAATCCGCGAATGCAATCTTGTCGAACCTCGAAGGCAGGCATGTGCAACATGATCGACGAGGACCCGACTGGGTGACCAGGCCCGCCTAGTCTTCAGATGTGGACGACCCGCTGCTTGGCCTTGAGCTGCATGCCAGCACGGTCGATCTGCTCCGCACCCTGCTCAGCGCGCTCGCAAAGATGAGCGAGGGCACGGCGCCCGCGCTTACGGCTGAACAACGAAGCTACCTTGCCCAAGCGATGGACATCGCAGCCGACCTCGATATCGTCTTCGAGGTGTTGGCAGGAGCCTTCGATCTCTTGCCACCTACGATCGAACCGGGTCGCGAACATCGGACCTAGCCCGCCGACTGGCCACTTGGGTCGCGTCTCCGACCCTATGTTCTGTACCTCTTCCGCGTCGTGCGGAGCCCTCGCAGGAAGTTGGGATTGCAGGAGACCGCGGCAGCTTCTCCCGATTTTCCCACGGTTGATCAACAAGCGCTCGCGCCGATCGGCCGAAAACATTCACGTCGTCCCGCAAGGCCTGCCGTTGCAAGCGCGACGCCACGCTGTCCGACCCTTTGAAAGCCTGTGGGACCGTTCGTCCTGGGTCAGCCGCTGCCACCAGTCTGAATCGCCGTAAGAGGTGCGGGCGTGGCGACCGGACTGCCGTCAGGCAGCGGCGTTCTCATTGCCGCCGCGACTAGAAGTCCGATCCCGACTGCCATCACGATGTCACCAGGACTGATGACGCTCCGAAACCAAGAAAGAGGAAGGACATCCCCCAGTACGCGCAGGACGGTGCCCTCGTTCACCAGGACGTGCTTGGACAAGTGACCATGGATCACCGAAGTGGACGGCGCGATGCCGGCCCGGTCAAGTGCGGACTCGGAGACTGGCATACCTCCGTTCAGGACGATTGCGAGAAGGTTAAGAGCCCAGCCGCCCTCAACAAGGCTTAGCCCGAAGCGCGCGCCGCCTGATGAGGCTCGAGCGTTCTCAAAAACCCACCAACCTACGACGAGGTAGGTCACTACGACGATGGCGAATCGCAAACTTGACGGCCAGCTACGGATTCCCGGAAGCTCGAGGGCTGCTTGTGCCGCGATCGCCCCCAGGACGAACGAGGGATGGCGGAACCGAACTTCTGAGAGCGCGCGCCAACTACCACCCACCGCCCGTCCGGCCAGCGACCCCACAACGAGCGCGAACGGGAGGATCAGCATCTCGGGGCTGCACGGACTACCCAGTGCTCACTGGAACTTGCATCTGGGCCAACGAGGGGTACTACGGGCTCGCCGGCGAACACCGCCACTTACCAGTGAATGCGAGGCCCTTGGAAAAAGGGGGCGGCCACTGCGAACCAAAGAGCTCCGATCGTTCCGGCAGCGGCCGCTACCCGGACCATTCTCTTGCGGGCCGTTGTCGTGCTCATCTTGTGTCCTCCTGGGCCGTGTCTGCGACGTGTTTCGCCGTCTTCACCTGTACGGAGCGTCACTATACAGATTGTCACGAGTCGGTCGCCAACAAGCAGTTCTCAACCAAACTCCCCGCACGACCGAGACCGTCTTCGACGAGGCACGGGCTGGCGGACACGCCGCGGGCGCTATCGAACTGGTGCTGAACATCTCAGTCGACCCAGCTATCAAGGCTGTCTTCGACGCGATAACCGGCGACCAGAAGGGTTGCGCACTCGCTGCTCAAGGCTTAAACCTACCGACGACGAAGGTGGTCGGAGAGCTTGTCGCCAGGCGTGCTGTTGGATCTAGGAGGTGGTCGCGTGAGCGGATACCGATGTGAGACGGGGCCGCGAAACGGCCAAGTTTGGCCACTGGCCCCCACTAGTTGTGGACGAGCGTCGCGTTTTCGTTCGCTTGGCCTTTGACAGCCACGTGATGATGCTGACGAAGGAGCACCTCCTCTATCTCCCCGACGAGGACAGGTTGGGTGTCCAGGTCGGCCCCCGTCGCGCGTTTGAGGCCCTCATTCGCGATGGTCGTCTCGCCGCGTACCAGGCGTTTGCCCCCGAATACGAGGCAGCCGTCTCGGGTGCGGTCGATGCGTCGGCTCGGCTCCTCGCCCTCGCCAACTCGTTTCAGCCGACCATAGTCCTCTGGTCGCACCCGCCGGCCTCTCTGGCGACATCCGAGATTGTCGCCAGACTCCGGAGTCTTGACTCGTCGCCGACAATCGTTCTCCAAGACATGGATCCCTGGGGGATGGTTCGAAAGCGGCTCACTCCGAACACACGGTTGCTCGCGAAGGAGGCCGATCTGGTCTACCTCTCGGGCACGGGACGGCTCGCTCGCGTGTTCCGACGAGCCGGTGCGGCTCGTGTTCGCTACGCCTTCGACGGGTTCGATGGTGAGCGTTTCGGCAAGCCATGGTCACCGACCGCGCAGCGCGAGTACGACGTGGTCATGATCGGCCAGCGCAATCGAGGGAGAATTCCAGGCAGCGCTCTGCCGGGTGCCTGGCGTCGGGAGCGACTTGCCGAACTGCTCGAACGCCAGTACGGACCGCGCTTCGCTCTATACGGTGACGGCTGGGCAGGTCATCCCAGTTGGAAGGGTCCGCTCGCGTTCGAATACCAGGGCGAGGCCAACCGTTCCGCTTGGGTGAGCGCGATGTGGGACCACTTCCCGGCGATCGCGAACTACACCTCCAACAGGGTGCCGATCTCGCTCGCGAGTGGCGTCCCACACGTCACGAACTACAGACCCGGATTCGAGCTGATATACCCACCTGGTTCAGGGCTCTACTGGGGCAAGACGGTGCGCTCCGTCGCCGAGATGGTTGCTGTCGTACTCGCCATGCCGAGGAAGGAGCTGCTGGCGATCGGCGAGCACGCGGCGTGTTTTGCACGCGAACATCGCTCCCAGGAAGCTTTGATGGTGCGCTTAGTCGAGGACGTATCGGCGTTCCGGTCGGCCACAAGCTCAACATGACTGTGCTCGCCGAGGGGATCGAGACGCAAGGACAGCTTGAGCTTTGCCCATCTCGGCTGTGAACTCGGCCAGGGTTACCTGTTCTCACCTGTCGTACCGGCCGGCGAGGTGCCGGCCATGCTGGACCGAGAGCCGGGTAGCTGGGGGGCAGTCGTTGGCTTTGTCGGCGCCCGCCGACCCTCCTCCGGTTCATAGTCGGGCGAGTACGAGATCGCTCGTGCGACGGGGTGCTCCAAGGCGTCCGCTAGCGACATCAGGCGGGGGAAGTGGACGCCGCACGTGTCGACGTGGGCGGCGCTCGGCGAGCTGGTCGACCTGAGAGGTATGCAACAGGTGGTCTCCTCCAGAGCGCGCACCCCCAGCTAGCGTGACCCTTGGAGTCGATCGGTTGCAACGAGGGAGACGAGGTGCCTGGGTTCGACCTTGCGAGTTGTCTCGGCCAGCTGGCGGACCGGAATCCGGGCCGGACCGAGGCGGACATCCAGGCCGACGTGCGCGAGGTCCTCCTCTTCGGTGGCTTCGACCTCGGCGAGGAGCACGTCCGTCTCGAATCCCCGGCCCCCGATCGTCGATGCATCGACGTCAAGGTCGACGCGCTCGTCATCGAGTGCAAGCGGGATCTCCGGCCTGGGCGCGTCCTCCAGGACGCCGAGCGCCAGCGTGCCGTCTTCGAGCGCGCCTATGGCCGAGCGGTTCGGGATCGGCAAGGACACGCGGACGTGCATCTGGAAGAACCACAATCTGAAGCCCTGGGCGGTAGAGACCTTCAAGGTCTCTACCGATCCGAACTTCGAGGAGAAGCTCGTCGACGTTATTGGCCTCTACCTCCACCCATCAGAATGGGAGACCATCTTCAGTTTCGACGAGAAGACCCTGGTCCAAATCTCGATCGCACCCAGCCGTCCCTGCCCATGAATCCGGATCGGCAGGGACCATGACCCGCGACTACAAGCGCCATGGCACCACCGGCCTATTCGCGGCGATGAACGTCGCCACCGGCGAGGTCGTCTACGATACGACGCGCTCGCACAAGGTGACCGACGTGCTCGCCTTCTTCAAGCTGCTCGACCTCCACATGCCACGGCACCTCGAGGTCGATGTCGTGCTCCACAACCTCTCCGCCCACAGGGTCGAGTCGATCGCGACGTGGCTGAACCTCGTCGAAGGGCAGTTCTCGCTTCTCACCGAGCGCCGACTCCGACGTGGCGTCTTCAGCTCGGTCGATGACCTTGTCACCGCCATCGAAACATGGGCAGAGCACTCGACTAATGATCCCAAATCCTTCGCGTGGAAGAAGCCGACCCACGAGATCGTCTCCAACGTGACGCGGGGTCGCTCGATACTCGCTTCAGTCAAATCCGCCTCGCACCAGCCGAGACCAGATACGAGGTAAAGATCGCATGGCGACACGTTCTAGACTGGGATTCTTTCCAGGTGGCAGTCGATACCGAACGAAGCCTGACAACCGGATAACGACTGGCAGTATTGCTGGAACGCTCGCAACGCTGAAAGTGCTGGGCATTTCGTCCCTTAACCGGCGACTGGTTTGGCTTGCGACCTGTTCGTTCTTCTCAGGCTTGGCACAGGCCAGCCTCTTGCTGGTCGTAAGCGAGTTTGCCGTGAACAGCGCACAAGGAAAGAATCAGGTTGAAGTACACGGCTACTCCTTTTCTATTCCTGACGCCATTTTCCTGTCCGCAATACTGTTGGTCATATATTCAGGAGCCAGTATTGCGGCGGCTCTGAGCGCCAGTTCTATGTCAAGCAAGGCCTTAGCGTCGGTCCGAAACAAGATGATTGATGCCTTCTTTCGCGCGAGTTGGAGGGTGCAGTCACAGGAGCGACTTGGTCATATCCAACAACTCCTCACAGTCAACTGTGAAACCGTAGGCGAGGTTGCGACAACGATGGCAGCGGGGCTCCAGGCGCTTGTCACTGTGGTGGCACTTCTTGCTGCTGCTTTTCTAGTGAACCCGATCGCTGCAGCGGTAGTGCTGGTGTTTGGCATATTATTACAGTCAGCATTACGTCCTTTCAGTAGGCGGAGCCGGAAAGCTTCAGCTAACTTGTCGGAAGACAGCCACATTATGGCGACCCTTGTCACCGAGTATACGAGGCTTACGCGTGAGTTTCGTCTGTTTGGCGTCGAGCGAGAGGCGACGGCACGGCTTCACCGAAGTAATGAGGTAGCTGCGGGGACGTTCCGGAAATTACGGCGTATATCGCAGCTTAGCGGTGTGGCATATCAGGCGCTGGCGCTCGCGTTTGTTGTCTGCGCCTTTGCGGTAGTGGCTGGTCGTAAGGGAAGTGATCTGGGTTCGATAGCCGCAGTGCTGATATTGATGTTACGGTCGATGACCTATGGATCTGCGATCCAGTCAGCCAGTGTAACGTTGCGTTCCTATAGTGGATTTCTAGACAAGATCAAGCAGGAGTTGGAGCGCTTCTCGGAGAATCGGTGTGAGTCGGGAACCGGCGGGCTCCCTGCGAGCTTCGATATCAATGTGAAGAACGTGTCGTTTGCTTACGACGACAGGGGACTCGTTCTCAGACAGGTATCGTTTTATCTCCCCAGCGGTGCAATTCTTGGAATAGCCGGGCGGTCCGGAAGTGGAAAGAGCACGCTTAGTGAGATTCTCCTCGGAATGCGGCAGCCGGCGGACGGCGTTGCACTGGTCGGGGATGTGCCTGTGGCGAGGATTGGAAAGGGAGGCGGGGCGAGTCCGCTAGCACTGGTCGCACAAGATCCCGTCCTGCTGCAGGGATCCATTGCGTTCAATATTTCATTCTTTAGAGGTGTGCCGCCGGAGAAGATTGAGGCTGCGTCGCGAGCGGCTCATCTTCATGAGGATGTGACGGCGATGCCTGATTTGTACGAGACGTCGGTGGGAGAGGGTGGTACGGCCCTGTCGGGAGGCCAGCGACAGCGATTGGCCATCGCCCGGGCCCTTGCTGGTACTCCCCGTGTGCTCGTTTTGGATGAGCCTACAAGTGCCCTCGATGGTCGATCGGAGAGTCTGATTCGACAGGCCCTCACTGAGCTTCGTGGAAGGATGACAATCGTCGTGATCTCGCATCGGCTCGGCCTCGTCGAGGACTGTGACCTCCTCCTCGTGCTCGACAAGGGTCGAGTGGCGGACTTTGGGCCTCGTAGGGAGGTTCTGACACGAGACGCGTTTCGAGAAGTTGCCGAAGCGGCGACTGGTGATGTGATGCCCTAGCCGCTCCAAGAGGTGACCGGCGTTCAGTCCGCATGCGCACAACTCGACATCGTCGGCCTCACTGTCACTGGTGCGACGCTCCGCAATGAGCAAGAGACTGCCGTAGACCCCTAGTGGGGAGCTGACTCCGGCAGCTCAAGACGCCCGGCCGGTTGCTCGGAGGCGTACGCCTCGGATATCCAGCGCAGGAAGTGGACGCCGCATACGTGGATGCGGCCGGCGCTCGCAGGACTAGTAGGAGTGGTGTGCCCATTGGTACGAGTCGGCTGACCAACGAAGAACGCGTACACCTGGGCAGCGCGAGCGGGTGACCGTTGCCGGGAAGGTGACAAATGACCGACTACGACTTCGCCAGGAGCTATGCAACATTCAAGGGTGACGCGCCTGAGCCACAACAGTTCACACGCTTCCAGAGCGCTTTTGGCAACGAGTTCATCCAAGGGACAGGCTGATACCATGACCGACGGTGAACGGAGCCCTGAGAGACGAGCTGCGAAAAGTTCGCGGTGCGCGCAACGTCGCACTTGTTCTCAAGCGCCCGACGGTCGCCATACGGAGTGTTGGACCCTACCTCAGGGACCTGAGGGAATACCGACGCTTGGGCGGCTCGGCGCCGCTGGCCATCATCTCGCCGCAGTTCGGGGAAGACACAGGCACGCAGATGACCGACCCTCACTACTTCCACCAGGCTGGTTGGGCGGCGCGTCACATCGGCGAACGCAGGCCACGGACGCACTATGACATCGGAGGCCAAGCTATCTTTCTCGCGGTGCTCACCGGCATCGCCGACGTGGTCGGGGTCGAACTCCGACCGCTCACCAACCGCATGCCTCATATGCTGAACGTGGCTGGTGACCTTTTAGCCCTTCCGTTTGCCGACCGCACGGTGTCGTCCCTCACCTGCCTGCACACCATCGAGCACGTCGGCCTCGGCCGGTATGGCGACCGACTCGACCCGAGCGGTACCGAAAAGGCCGCGGCCGAGCTGGCGAGGGTCCTCGCTCCCGATGGTGCGCTGTACGAGACGCTCCCGATCGGACGAGTGACGCGCACCGAGTTTAATGGGCACCGAGTGCACTCGGTCGATCACGTGCTTGCGATGTTCGACAGCCTCACTGTGTTCGACTTCGCGGTCGTCGACGATGCAGGGGAGTTCCTGCCTCACCAGAACCCGTCTGATGAGTGGGACCTGCATTACGGGCTCGGCCTGTTCGCATTCGGCCGCTGATCGGCGCAGCCCGGAGCGATTCGCCAGTCGGCACAGGTACGTCACTATGTGCAAAGCCTACGAGCCGACGGAGGGAAACGAGCCCCCGCCGATCGGTGCTCTCATCTGGTCCGCGTTTCTCTCATGGCCGAAAAGCGAGCCGCTCGAGGGGAACAGTGTCGACCGCCCGCCCGGCCCCCGAGCAGCGGACCGCCGACCGGGCGATCACCCACACCTCGCCTGATTGCCTGACCAGATCCTCGTTTCTGTCGGCATCACCCGTCGCACCCCGCCAGCACAAGTGGCGGAGGTGAGTTGCGGGAGCTGAGGCCGCAGAGGGCGAGGATCAGGGCCTCACGACGCCGCGAAGACGAAGTTCGTGGCGGCGAGACGCACCCTCAAGCCTCGTTTTTCCAGGCGCATTAGCTAAGATCCTTTTGGTGGCTGCTATGACGCTAGCGGTTAGAACGACGCTTTGGCTTGCCGGGCTCGGCCTTCCGTCAATTCGAATTGCACGGCGCTATGGCATCTTGAGGGGATTGGGGTAGAGGTGGACGAACTCACTCAGAGCCGACAGGTCGTAGCGCTGAGAGGTGGTCTGGGCAACCAGTTGTTCCAGTTTTCGTATGCACTCTATTTAGCTCGGCACGGTTGGCGGGTTAACCTTGATCTTTCCTGCGTTCGTCATGGCGTCCCCGCCATATTCGAGGTACCACTCATCGGGGACCGGGCCCGCCAGATGGTCTTGCAGGCGACACGCTTCATCCCTTCTCCATCAGGGCGGCTACCGCTTATGGGAAAACTGACGCGTAAGATCATGAGGCCACGCCGGATTGTTCTTAACGAATCGCCTCATGGGCCGGAGCCATCTTCGAGCGTAACGCCAGCGTGGTGGTTCGGTTATTGGCAGCGCTTGATCTACGCGGAAACGGTCATCCCGTTGTTGAGGACTGGCCTTGCCCCCGCACCGCCGTCCGAGGCCGCCGACCAGGATCGGCCCTCAATAGCCCGAGTTCACGTACGACGAGGGGATTACGCTGGCACCCCGATGGAGTTGCCAGCCGAGTGGTATAGGCGGGCAATAGATATGGTGTATCTACTTGGTGGCGATGCCGTCGAGACCGAGGTGGTAACCAACGGTCCAGAATGGTGCAAACGGAATCTCGACTTCGGGCACGCCTATAGGATCCTCCCCACAGGGACGGCGCTGGAGGACATGCGGTCCCTCGCGGCATCAGATTTCATCGTCATTTCGCGAAGCACCTTCTCTTGGTGGGCTGCCGCCATCAGCGATGCGACGGTCATAGCGCCGGACCCTTGGTTTCCCGAAATGCCACGGGGAGAGAATCAAGACCTCCTCCCTGGGACGTGGCTATGTTGCGCCACATAGTCGAATCCTAGGAGACCGCTGAGCAATCCGACAAAATTCGCGATTTCGCCTCAGGTCTAGAAGAATTGGGGGATGCAAGGATCTTCCAAACCGGATCGCCAGCTCCTCGACGCCGCCGTCTTCTGCAAGCACCTTGTGAAGCCGGGTTCCGTGTACGCCTTCTTGGCTGAGCACCGCCAAAGAGTGTTCCCGGACGCGCTGTTCGAGGACCTGTTCCCAACCGGCCGCGGCCGGCCGTCAGTGCCAGCAGACGTGATCGCCACGGTGATGGTCTTGCAGGCTTTGGAAGGGCTCTCCGATCGGGAGGCCTGTGAGATGCTGCGGACCTCCATCGCCTGGAAGGTGGCCGCCGGCCTGGCTCTGGACGACGAGGGCTTCCACCCGACGGTGCTGGTTCTCTGGCGCAACAAGCTGCGCGCCTCGGATCGCCCGGAGCGGATATTCGAGGCCGTGCGGGAGGTGGTGAAGGAGTCCGGCGTCATCGCCAAGCGCAACCGCCGGGCGCTCGACTCGACAGTGCTCGACGACGCCGTGCAGCGCCAGGACACCATAAGCCTGCTGCAAAGCCAGATCCGCCGGGTGCGAAAGCTCGTGCCCGAGCTGGCCGACGGCGTCTATGTGCACGAGCACAACCTCGGCTCGGGGCGCCCGCCGTGCGACTTCGAGGACCAAGACGACATCGACCGCCTCGTCTCTGAGCTCGTGGAGGATGCCTACGAGCTCGTCTTTGCCGCCGAGGACCTCGGCCTCGAGCTCGACCGGGCCCAGCAAGAGGCCGTGGCGCTGCTGGCTCTTTTGGCCGGCCAGGACGTGGAACAAGGAGAAAGGCCAGGCACCTGGCGCATCGCCGAACAGACGGCCCCGGACCGGGTCATCTCGAGTGTCGATCCCGAGTCCCGCCATGCCCACAAGACACAGCACTCCTACCGGGACGGCTACAAAGCCCACGTGGCCGCCGAGCCCGACACCGGCATCATCACCGCCACGGACCTGACCGCGGGCAACAGCGGCGACGCGGAGGCCGCTCCCGGGCTCATCGAAGACGAGCCGGCCGGCACAGAGATCCTCGCCGACTCGGCCTACGGCTCGGGCGATCTCCGTCAGCACATAGGACAAAAGGAGATGAGCGCCGTCATAAAGCCACTGCCGCTGCGCCCGGCGGTCGAGGGCGGCTACAGCCTGGACGACTTCGACATCGACGAAGAAAACAAAACGGTCACCTGCCCCGAGGGCGTGACTGTCAGCATCAACGTCCATGGCCGTGCCCGCTTCGCCAAGAGCTGCGCCACCTGCCCGTCCAAGAAGCGCTGCACGAAGTCCAAGGCGGGCCGCACGATCGTCGTCCACGACAACTCCGCCATCCTGGCGGCTGCCCGCCAGCTGGCCTCGACAGCAGAGTTCCAGGAGACCTATCGGCAAAAGCGCCCGATGATCGAGCGCACGATCGCCTGGCTCGTGCGCGGCCAGAACCGCCGCCTTCGCTACATAGGAATAGAGAAGAACAGGATCTGGCTCGCCCATCGGGCGGCTGCCGTCAACCTGATGCGGATGCTGAACCTCGGCCTCAGCCACGACGGCTCGACATGGCTGGTTGTCACGGCCGAGTAGCCAAAGGCGAAACAGCCCGCTGAGAACAAAGGAGAACGGCCCCAAGAGCGCCGAGAGAGCCTCTTCCCGGCCGCTCTCCGACCGAATCTCTCCCCGAGCTTTGCCCGACGGGCAGGCGGCGAGCCGAGCAGCTGACGCCTAAGCGGCGATCGAA
>Ga0224555_1005460_pt1 | contig 10645 bp, 8 predicted proteins | sample 714S23034metaG_FD_180687 | JGI IMG/M metagenome (GOLD analysis project Ga0224555, IMG submission 180687) | Peat soil microbial communities from Stordalen Mire, Sweden - 717 S2 30-34 | ecosystem: Environmental > Terrestrial > Soil > Wetlands > Peat | place: Sweden: Norrbotten County, Stordalen...
TTCACATTGTCGAACACCACGCCTGAAACCTGCCCCGTAACTGTCGACCCTTCCAGCGCCGGCTGGTCCAGCACCCAGATGTTGCGAAACGTAAAGCCGTGCAGCGCCGGCTGCTCCTGCTCAATCTGCACCAGCGAGTACCAATCGTCGAGAAACAGATTCTCAAATGTGTAGGTCGAGTGATCGCCCCGCGCTCCGTTCGCGCCCCAGAATCCCAGCAGCCCAAACGTCTGACCACAGGCGCCGATCCCGGCATGAAGAATGTCGGAGTTGCGCAGAGTAAAATTCCGCGAATTGAAAGTCTTGCGCGGCCACCCCGCGCGCACAATGTTTGAAATGCTGGTGGAAAGCTCGCTGTTTTCGACCACAATGTTCTGGACGTCCTTTCCCGGTCGCAGCATGTCTGTGTCCGTATAGCCGTCCCAGTTGCCCATCAGCGCAATCACGTCGTCCGACGCCCTGAAAAACGAATTGCGCACCACCCCATCGCCGCTGCCCAGCCAGTCCATCCCATCCTGGTTGGCATTGCCTGGGTTGCCCCCGATCACCCGCAGATCGTCATAGATAAATCCACTCGAATCCTTCATCTGAATTGACCACGTCCGGGCGCGAATGATGCACGTAACCCCATCGATCTCCACATTGCGGGCTTCGAGCGCGCCGATGCAGTGCCAGTCCGGCTTCTGCATCCAGCCTTCGTCTGTGTTGGGATCCTGGGAGCCTTCATACACAATCGTCCCGCGGCCCATGACCTTGACGTTCTCAACCTTCCACAGGTTCAGGCTGCCGAAAATGAAAGCCCCCGGCGCAAGGTAGTAGGTATCGCCGCTCTGAGGGTTCATGCTCTCCCGGTGAACCCCCGCCGGCACAATGTGGACGTTCGGCCCTTTCGGTGCAGCCGGAGGCGGTGTGCTCGCAAAGAGAAAGAGCATGTGCGCCTGGTTCAGGAAATCCCCAGGCCTTGAAATGGAGAGCTTGGCCGGTCCCTCGAGACGAAAGCGGATGGTCTGACCCTGTCGCGCGGGCCGCAGGTCCAGACGCCACGGCTGAATATCGACGCCCTTGTCCCAAAACCCCGGCTCGGCTGCGGTAATGGCAACGTCCACCGCGCCGGTCACATCGAAGCTGACAAACTCATAGCGGGTGGCGGCGTGGGCAACGTCCACTGGCTGGCCATTCACGGTGACGGTGAAGGCTGTCGACCGCATCTCCTGCGGCACCGGCGCAGCCTGCACGCGCGCGGCTGCGTGTGCGGCGGCAGGAACAACGAGAAGAACCACGAGAAGCAAACGAAAACCCAACAAGGAACGCAACTCCGCAAAAGAGTGGGAACCAATCCACTGTAGAGCATTGTGGCCAATCCTGTAATAAGATCGTCGCGCTATCCCACAACGGTGGGTCGAATCCGAAATTCATTGCATATTTGCACAAAGAAAAGCCGAACCATCCAGCCAATCCCAAGACCGTTAGTCCCTCAGTCCCTTAGTCCCTTAGTCCCTTAGTCCCTAATCCCTGCCTTCATATCCCTTCGCCCATCGAAACATATTCCTGCAGCCGCTCCAGCTCTTCGCGGTAAGCGCTCCGTTCCGCCTCTTCCGCCGCGAAAGGCTCGGCGGGCTGCGCATCGCCGCCCAGCCGCTTTTCCAGCTCCTCAACGCGGGCCGAAAGCGCGATCAGCGCGTCCGACAGCGGGTCCTTCACATCATGCGGATCGGTAATCAGCACCCGCTGCCCGTTGCGATAGACAATATGCGCCGGAACCCCCACCACCGTCGAGTTGGGCGGCACATCCGACAACACCACCGAGCCGGCGCCCACGCGCGAGTTCTCGCCAACGGTGATGTTGCCCAGCACGTTGGCGTTATTCCCGATAAAAACTCCGTCGCACACCGTCGGATGGCGCTTGCCGTGGCCCTTGCCGGTCCCGCCGAGGGTAACGCCCTGGTAGAGCGTCACGTCGCTGCCCACAATCGCGGTTTCGCCAATCACCACACCCAACGCGTGATCGATGAACAACCGCCTTCCCAGCAGCGCACCCGGATGAATGTCGGTGCCCGTAAAGAAGCGCCCCACCTGGGAGAGAATGCGTGCGGGCAGCCGCAGCTTCGCTCCCCAAAGCGCGTGCGAAACGCGGTGAATCCAGACCGCCCACAGCCCCGGATAGCAGAACAGAACCTCCAGCCTGGAGCGCGCGGCCGGATCGCGCTCCAGCACGGAGTTGATGTCTTCGCGGATGCGTTCAAACAAGGCCATAAAGCAGGGACTAGGGACTAGGGACTAGGGACTGAGGGACTAAGGGACTGAGGGACTGAAACATCAGCGGCTCAGCAACTTGGAATGAAGAGTCCCAATGAGACTCAAAAAGTGAACTCCGACGCTCAGCGACAGTCTACGCTCAGTCCCTTAGTCCCTCAGTCCCTCAGTCCCTAGTCCCTCAGTCCCTGCCTTTTCACACCGTCGCAACCACCGCAATCGGCTCCGTCGGCAGCGCCAGCGCCTGCTGCCGCAACGGCTCAAACAGCACGCTCGACAGATACCGCTCGCCGAAGTCCGGCAGCACCACAACAATCAGCTTCCCGGCATTCTCAGGCCGTGCAGCCACCTTCAGCGCGGCAGCCAGTGCGGCTCCTGAAGAAATCCCGACAAACAGCCCTTCTTCCAGCGGCAGCCGGCGCGCCAGGGCGATCGACTCGTCGTTCGTCACCTGCACCACCTCGTCGACCAGGCTCGTGTCCAGCACCCCAGGCACAAAACCCGCGCCGATGCCCTGAATCTTGTGCGGCCCAGGCTTGCCGCCCGAGAGCACCGGGCTGTCGGTCGGCTCCACCGCAATTGCCTTGAACCCCGGCTTCCGCTCCTTGATGTACCGGGCCACGCCCGTGATCGTCCCGCCGGTGCCCACACCCGAGATGAGAATGTCCACCTTGCCGTCTGTATCGTTCCAGATCTCCGGCCCCGTCGTCGCATAGTGAATCGCCGGGTTGGCGGGATTGGTGAACTGCTGCAAAATGTATCCGTTCGGCGTCTTCGCAAGGATCTCATCGGCCTTGGCGATGGCGCCCTTCATCCCGTTCGGCCCTGGGGTCAATACAAGCTCCGCGCCAAACGCCAGCAGCACCGCGCGCCGCTCCAGGCTCATCGTCTCCGGCATCGTGAGAATCAGCCGGTAGCCCTTGGCCGCGGCAACAAAAGCCAGCGCAATGCCGGTATTGCCGCTGGTCGGTTCAATCAGCACAGTCTCGCCGGCCTTGATCTTCCCGGCCTTTTCAGCGGCATCGATCAGCGCCAGCCCAATGCGGTCCTTCACGCTCGAGAGGGGGTTTTGGCTTTCCAGCTTGGCCACTACGGTAGCCGGCAGTCCGGCTGCTACGCGATTCAACCGCACCAGCGGGGTGCGGCCAATGAGTTCCGTTACATCCGCGGCAATTCGCGCCATGACGTTCTCCTCTTTCTGGGATTCTTTCCCAGTTCAACTCTTAGATTTTTGGGTGCTTGAAATTCTTGGGTGCCAATTCTTGGGTAATGGTGGCGCTCGAGAAGGCGGGAAATTAGCGCGCGATTCAGGCGCACATCTGCATCGGAGCTGTCACCAGGACGGTGTTAGCGACATCGACGCATACCAACAGCCTAGTCCCGAAGTCCCGTCCAATGCAAGAGCAACCCTGAAGAACCCCGCAAACCGCCAGCCCGATCGCACCTTCAACCAGGCACGCTTCCCCAGTCCTACTCCATTTCCCGACCCTGGGGCGATTGCGGGGAGTAATCCTGAGCAGTGCCCTTAACCTGTTGTCAGTGGGCGTGGTGCCCTGAATTCATCCATTGGGTTCGATGTCTCCATATAAGCGGTTGTCGCTAAGCCCGTAAAGTCCTCCCCGACAGATAGGTCCCGCTGGCGGAAAGAGACCCGCGGAAGGCGCCTCTTCAACTTAGGTCTGTCGTTGCAGTATGCTGTTGTGTTTGTGGAGGAGAGATGCATATCTCGTGTCCAATGGATTCGGAGCCTGATGCTCGGGGGCGGTGTATGAGCCGGCAAATTCTCCTGAAGTCCCTCGCGTGGTGGCTGAGTACGTTGCTTGTAGCCGTGTTGTGTTCCGGACTGGCGACCGCCCAGAACGAGGGCCTGGTGCTGGAGCGCAATGGGCGCGTCATTTCGCTGGTTCCCTATGCTCCGAACATCTTGCGCATCACCATGAGCACGAGCAAGGCCGCTGCAATCGGCGCCCCCGGAAACGGGATCGAAGCAAATCCCTCAACGCAGGGATGGACCCACGAGCGCGATGCGCAAGGCGACGATGTATTCCGATCGCAGCAGATGGTGGTCCGTGTGGCGCCCGGCGATCTGCCCAAAGACAAACTGCCGCAGCCCATGCCGCTCGATGCCCTGAACCTTCAGTTGCGCAACAAGTTTTTCCCGGCGGAAGAAAACCCATTTGCTCCTCACAGCGATGCTCTTTCAGTCGCGGCGGCGGATGGCAGGATGCTGCTGCACATGCGCACCTGGACCATGGCGCCGGTAAGCGCGGAAGTAGCCAGGGAGGCCCCCACCGATCACGGGTACAAGGTGTCAGCCCAATTCGACTCGCCCGCGGGTGAGCACTACTACGGACTCGGTCAGCAACAAAAGGGCTGGATGGATCTGCGGGATCACGAGATTCACTGCTGGCATGAATACTCCGCAATTGGCGGCCAGGATGTTTGCGTGCCGTTTATGGTGTCCAGCCGCGGCTACGGTCTGGTCTGGGATAACCCATCCAAAACAACGGTAGATCTGGGATTCAACGGCCAGAACGTGTGGTCGTCGGAAGTTGGGGACTGCGTCTCGTATTTCGTCATCGCGGGAAGCTCCAGCGATGAGATTTACCAGGGCTATCGCACGCTTACCGGCGTCACTCACATGCTGCCGAGAGCAGTCTACGGGTACATCCAGAGCAAGGCAATCTATCCAACGCAGAACCAGATTCTCGACGTGGCGAAAGGATATCGGGATAGAAATCTGCCTCTCGATGTTGTTGTGGTGGACTTCCTCAACGGAACGCGCCAGGGCGAACTTGACCTCGACCCGAAGCGCTGGCCCGATCCGGCGGCGATGAATCGTGAACTGCATGCGATGGATGTCAAAACGCTGCTTAGCGTCTGGCCGCACTTTGCCCCTGGGACCAGGTTCTACGACATGCTGGACAGCAAAGGCTGGTTAATCCGCAAGCAGGATGGAAAGCCGGATCCAGGATGGGAGCCGCAGACCATCGGTCCCAATCTCGACACGACGAACCCCGAGGCGGCAAAGTGGTTCTGGGAGCAGATCCGTGACCGGTTTGTTAAACCGTATGGATTCGATTACATCTGGCTGGATGAAACGGAGCCGGATGTCGACCCCGCCGGAGATGTCTTCTCGATTGGTTCGGGAACCCGCTTCTACAATGTCTATCCCCTCTTCCACACCGCCGCGGTGTACGAAGGTTTCCGTCGCGATTTTGGAGACAGCCGCAGGGTTATGATCCTGGCTCGAGCCGCCTACCTGGGGGCTCAGCGCAACGGCACGGTCTTCTGGTCGAGCGATATCAGGGCGACATGGGACATGCTCAAGCGCTCCGTTCCCGCGGGGCTCAACTTCACCGCGACCGGGATGCCCTATTGGGACACAGACATCGCCGGCTTCTTCTCGCCTTCAATTCCGGCCGATTACCACGCACCGCATAGCCCGCTGATCGATGGATCGGACGCGCGGGAGAACATAGGAAACTACGAAGACTATCCGGAACTGTTTGTGCGATGGTTCGAATGGGGCGCCTTTCAGCCGGTCATGCGCGCCCATGGCGAGAGGATGCACAACGAGGTCTGGTCCTACGGCAAGCAGGCGGAGCCGATTCTCGCAAAGTATCTCAAGCTGCGTTACCAGCTCTTGCCCTACACCTACTCGGTTGCTTATCGGAGCTACCAGACCGGCGCCCCGTATATGAGGGCCCTGTTCATGGATTTCCCGAATGATCCCAGGGCTGCGGATATACCGGATGAGTATATGTATGGACCGGCTTTCCTGGTTGCTCCGGTGACCCAGCAGGGTGCGACTCAGCGAGCGGTTTACCTTCCGGCGGGGTGTGACTGGTACAACTACTGGACGAACCAGCGGTTCCACGGCGGAGAGACCATTACAGCGGATGCTCCAATTGATACGCTGCCGCTCTTTGTGCGGGCGGGAAGTATCGTTCCGATGGGCTCCGAGGTTCAGAGCGCGGATCAGCCGCAGACGATTGCGGCCGTCCGGGTGTACCCGGGCGCCAATGGAAGCTTTTCCATTTTTCAGGACGATGGCAACACCTACCGCTATGAAAAGACCGGCGGCTCAATCACGAAGCTGATATGGGATGAGGCCGCGCGTCAGCTCAGGCACGAGGGCGCCTCTGCGTGGAATGGACCAGACCAGTCGATAGTAACGGTGATGGGCAAGTAGGGGCTGGCATAATCGATTCCGTAGAATGAACGCGGTCGTTCTCAACCAGGAGTCAATCGCCGAGTCACTCATCGAAATCGATGAGTTCCTTGCAGTCGGCTTCCCGCCATCGATCATCGCTGACAGGAACGTTTACCGTTACCTATCCGATCTTCACCGCGGAATGCACGTTGGATGAGTTGGTTAGCCAGTTCGCAGCAGTTGCTGGGACTAACTCGTGAAAGTCATTCCTTTGCGCACGGGAACCGTCGAGATGAGATTGAATGCCCTCTAATCGGCCAACGGTGTGCGGAAGGGGAATAGATAGCAAATTCGGACGGTCTCGGGCAGGATTTGAACCAATGACTTTTGGATGATTCCCGTGTCTACCCCAATTCTCCCACACAGGTGTTGAGGGGGCCTGATGCCTTCGTTGCTCGTACGCAAATCACACTTGCGGCAGAGCACAAGCAACCGGTCTGTGTAGCTCAGATTTGCAATTGATCCACCAATATACTCGCGCTCAGCAATGAAGATTGTGCGACCCACCCTGGCAATGCCAGCACCGGCTTACATGAAGATCGTCAATCGGTACCAGGCCGCCCAAGCCGAATTTACTAAGTTGGCCGCTTGGGAGATAGCCAACGGATTCCCCAGAACACCCTTGGCAAATGAGTGCAGAACAGCAGGGGTCTGAAATGAACCGCGGGCGTGAGCTTTGTTGCTAAACGAGGAGGTTACGCAATGAAAATTCTAGTGGCTGGCGGCACCGGACACGTCGGTGCGGCCGTGGTCCAGGAACTCCGGAAGCGCAAAGCGGATATTCGCCTGCTAGTACGAAAAGAAGGCACACCCACACCGGCAGGTGTAGAGGTTGCCATCGGCGATCTGCTCGATCCAGTATCTGTCCAGAAGGCAATGGAAGGGGTCGATAAGCTGTACCTGCTTAACGCTGTCCTTCCAGACGAACTGACACAGGGCCTCATCGCCTACGATCTGGCGAAAAAGCTGAAGCTAAGCCATGTCGTGTATCACTCAGTCTTCCGCGTGGAGCACTTCAAGGATGTTCCCCACTTCGCCTCCAAGCTGGCGATAGAGAGCGCCTTAAGAGAGTTCGAGGTTCCGTTTACAATTCTTCGCCCGAACTACTTCAATCAGAACGATGCATCGTTGAAGGACCCACTCACGAAGGCTGGCATCTACCCCGTGCCTCTGGGCGATGTCGGCGTGTCGGCGGTGGATGTTCGGGATATTGCGGAGGCAGCGGCAATCGTTCTGACCTCGGGCGGACATAACGGCAAGACCTATAACCTTAACGGTCCCGAGGTTGTGAGTGGTGCGAAAGCAGCCTCCATCTGGAGCAAAGTGCTCGGCAAAGAGATTCGGTACACCGGTCACAACATGGATGCGTTTGAGGAGCAGATGCGCAAGACAGCCCCCTCCTGGTCGGCGTTCGATATTCGCATGATGTTTGAAGGCTACCTGGAACGTGGCTTCGTTGCTGAGGATGGAGACGTAGAGAAGTTGACCAAGCTCCTTGGGCATGCTCCTCGCCGATATGAAGATTTCGCCAGGGAGACTGCCTTGCAATGGCAAGAGATGTCGAAGGCTGCGTAGGAACAAACCTACCTTGGCGTGCGCGGGCGCCAGGATTAACCAGATGCGATTGTCATTTCCGATACTGGGGATAAGCCCGAGGGGTGCGGCACGGAGAATGGTCGCATCGTCGGTTCGGCGCCGATGATGCAGAAGGCCAGCTGAACATACTCAGGAGAATTCCATGAGCGCTGGTTCAAACGTGCAAGGAATTGCGAACTTCAAGACTGAGACGGCCGTCGTCAACGGCGTCCGCCTTCATTACTGGATCGGCGGCGACCCGAAAGGTGTGCCCGTGTTGTTATGGCATGGGTTCCTTGGCACCGCCTACTCCTGGCATAAGGTCATGCCATTGCTTGCAGAAGCAGGTTTTTCAATCCTCGTACCCGACATGCGCGGTTACGGGGACTCGGACAAGCCGGCCGGTTTGGCGGGGTACGATTCTCGCGCGCTCGCTGAGGAGTTCCGTCAACTTGTGAAACAGATTGGCTTTGGGGACGGACGCCCACTGCTGCTCGTTGGCCACGATATGGGCGCGCCCCCGGCTCTGTTATGGGCAGCTGACCACCCCGAGGAGGTTGCGGGCCTTCTCTACATGGAAGTGCCCGTTATGCTGGCCGAGGTGCTCACAAAGATATTTACTTATACCCCTGAAGCGATGAAGGAGGGCTCGTTCTGGTGGTGGATCCTTCCGCTGGCGCCTGGTGTGATCGAGAGGCTGATCGTGGGACACGAGCGGAGTTTTCTGACTTGGTTCTACGAATTGGCTACAGCTAATCCGGCGGCAATCCCGGCATCCACCGTTGATGAATATCTCCGCACTTTTTCAGGTATCGAAGGCGTTTTGGGGGCGCATGGCGTATACCGCGCTGCCTTTATCACGATAGACCAGACCGCTCCCCTGATCACACACAAGGTGAAGATCCCTGTTATTGCCCTTGGAGGCGAAAAATCTCTCGGGGCCAAAGTCCTCGAGATGGTGGCTATGGTCGCCACCTCTGTCGAAGGCTACACGATTGCTGACTGCGGACATTTCATCCCGGAGGAGCATCCGGAAGAGGTAGTCACCTACATCGGAAAGCTGGCGGAGAGAGTAGCCCGGCAATGAACCTTGACCGCGGAGCGACATTCAAGGCCGCCGCTGTTATTGCGGCCGTTTTTCTTTCCATAAAACTCAGGGCAGCCATTCGCGCATTCGGCAACGGCAAGCAAACGCAAAATCTCACCCTGGAGCCTGTTATTAACTTTCCCGCGGGCGGCGCTGGGAGCCAATTTTTCTCAGTTCTAGGAGCGAGGAGCGACGAATATCGGGAATCTTCGAGCAACGAGCGACGACGAAATGGGGAAAATTGGCCCCAGCCCTTCGGGTGCGGCGAAAATGGGGCCATACGTTGTTGTCGGCCTCGACTGTGGTCCCGCCACAGCCTTCGGCCTCCGCCTAGTCTGGCCCATTTTCGTCCGCATACCGGGGTCCCCAGCGCACGAACTTTGTGCCTTGGGGTGGAACGCCGCCCACGCGAAAGTTAATAACAGGCTCTAAGGAGATCCACTATGTCCGAGAATCCTCCGGTGTACCCGCCTCTTCAACCCGACGAACTGAAGCGCAACCTCACCATCGCCCAGCCCGATACGGATCAGAGCCTTCCGCACCTTGGGATCGTGGGAGATACCTACACCATCACAGTGTCCGGCGATGAGACCGACGGACGCTTTTGCGTCATCGACATGTATGTTCCGCCTGGCGGCGGTCCTGGTCCGCATCGTCACGACTTCGAGGAGACTTTCATCCTGCTGGAAGGACAGGTGGAGGCTACTTTCCGGGGGAGAAAGTCCATGATTAAAACTGGCGACACAATCAACATCCCCTCGAACGCTCCACACCAATTCCACAATGCGTCTTCAAGCGCAGCCCGGCTTCTCTGCATCTGTTCGCCGGCAGGCCAGGAAAAGTTTTTCATGGAGCTCGGCGTAAAAGTTGCAACGAGAACTTCGGCGCCACCTAAACTCAGCCCTGACGAACAAGCTGCCTTCATCAAGAAGGCAAAGGAAATCACGCCTCGCTATCGGACGGAACTGCTGAAGGAAGCCTGATTGACAGTGGTGGCTGGAGGCAGTGGCGAAGCGTTTGTTCCCACACCGAATCAAACGATTCGATCTTAATCGTCTCGTGCCGCTCGCATCGCGCTTCCCGCTTTCGCCGATATCCTTCAGGCCGTATGAAACGGGTCGATGGCACATTAGTAGTGGATGTCGGCTTGTGGAAAGCGATAGGTCGGAATGAGGGCCGGTGTACAGCTTGCGCCACAAACGCAAATCTTCAAATTCTTCTGATTGGGTGGGAGCCGGGAGCGAATCCCCGGCCCAACGCACCCCGCAAAAAAATCCCAATTCTTTGCGCCCGGTTTTGCCGATTAATTCGCGGGTTTGTAGATAATAGTGAATAGATCGGGAACCGGAATGCCTGGGCGCCCCCATGGAAGGTCAAAGCCTCCCCAAGAAAGAGCCTCAACTCCTTTGTTCTCTTATATCTGCAAATAACTCCTTTGTTTGCCACAGATGCAGCGCAAACAAGCCCCTAATCCGATGAAAATAGGCCGCTTATTTTCAGGGATGGGGGGCAGG
>Ga0224555_1005461_pt1 | contig 10643 bp, 10 predicted proteins | sample 714S23034metaG_FD_180687 | JGI IMG/M metagenome (GOLD analysis project Ga0224555, IMG submission 180687) | Peat soil microbial communities from Stordalen Mire, Sweden - 717 S2 30-34 | ecosystem: Environmental > Terrestrial > Soil > Wetlands > Peat | place: Sweden: Norrbotten County, Stordalen...
AGGGGTCGGTCCCGGCAAACGGGTTTTGATATAGCTCGGCTTCTTTTTATTGTTCACCAGCACTCCGCCACGCCTTTCAACAATTGTGATTTTACTCTTCCCAACTTGGCGTCTTCATTTCCTTTCACCATTCGCACCGCCCGCGTCACTCCGGGCTCCTCACCCCATCCTAAGCCGCCGGCTCATCCACCCTCGCCCCGCGCCATCACGTGATGGGCCGCTCCGGCGTACTCAATGCGCATCTTGCGCGCCATCGCCGCAAAGCCTCTCCTCTTTGCGTCCCTATGCCAACTCGTCAACTCATTTCCACGTTTGCCGGGACCCCTTTCCGAGTCGCCTGTTCCACCCGGAGAGTTTTTATCTGCGTTCATCTGCGTCCACCCGCCGTGCTCGCGCCCGTCGCGGCAGGTCTGCGGTGAAAAGTCTTCCGTTCCTTGTCAGGAGATGAATTCGAGATAATTCGCGATTCGCGGAAACTCCTCTTGCTTTGGTGGTTGTTTGGCCCCCGGTCTTCCGCCCGGCCAGTGGCCGGGCGTCACGGGCGAGTCGCCCGTTCCACCCAAAGGGTGTGAAAGATCCGGGCTAACGCTGCACCCGCGCGCCAGCGCCCTTCACCAGGGCCTCCACTTCCTTGAGCGTTGCCATCGAAGTGTCGCCCGGCGTCGTCATCGCCAGTGCCCCGTGCGCCGCGCCGTACTCCACCGCCTTCTGCGGATCGTTGAACTGCAGGAATCCGTAAATCAGTCCGCTGGCGAAACTATCGCCTCCGCCGACCCGATCCAGAATTTCCAGGTCCGCGCGATTGGCGGCCTCGTGGAACTTCCCGTCCGCCCAGCAGATCGCGCCCCAGTCGTTGCGCGAGGCGGTCTTGACGGCGCGCAAGGTCGTGGCGGTCACCTTGAAATTCGGGTAAGTCTTGACGGCTTTCCCGATCATCGCCTGGAACGCCGCCACGTCGATCCGGCTGATGTTCTCGTCCATGCCTTCGACGGTGAAATCCAGGCACGCCGTAAAGTCCTCCTCGTTGCCGATCATCACGTCCACGTATTTCGCAATTTCCCCGTTGACCTCCTGCGCGCGTTTCTGTCCGCCGATGCTTTTCCACAGCGACGGCCGATAGTTGAGATCGTAGGAAACCACCGTGCCGTGCTTCTTCGCGGCCTTCACCGCTTCGATGACCAGGCTGGGCGTCGAGTCGCTGAGCGCGGCGAAGATGCCGCCCGTATGAAACCAGCGCGCGCCGCGCCGGCCGAAGAGGTCGTCCCAATCGAAGTCCCCGGGCTTGAGCTGGCTGGCGGCGGTGTGCCCGCGATCCGGAATGCCCACGGCGCCGCGCACGCCGAAACCGCGCTCGGTGAAATTCAAGCCGTTCCGCACCGTTCTGCCCACGCCGTCATACGGAACCCAGCGGATGAACGCGGGGTCCACCCCTCCCTGCAAGATGAAATCCTCCAGCAATCGCCCCACGTCGTTGTCGGCAAAAGCCGTGCAGACCGCCGTCTTCAATCCAAAGCAACGGCGAAGACCGCGGGCGACGTTATATTCGCCGCCGCCCTCCCATGCCTTGAATTCGCGCGCCGTGCGCACGCGTCCTTCGCCGGGATCAAGCCGCAGCATGATTTCACCCAGCGCGATCAGGTCGTAGCCGCAGGAACCAGGAGGTTTGATTTGGAGCGTGGTCATGCGAGGGACTTATTTGGGTGACGCCGACGGATTCATCGTCAGGAAGTTGGCGATCGAAGGCCGCCATCTGTTTCCGGACCGCTCAGCGGTGATGGAATAAAGTAGTGGGTCTGGGCGCATCCCGAAACCAGCAACATCAGCAGCAATGCCGGCAAAACAACGCCCGCGCAACCTCCACGTCGCGAATCTCTTTTCATCGTCGTCCCTTGACCCATTTGATCTCCAGTTTATAGGGAACAGGGGGTTGCATTCAAGCCCGGGCTGTGATGTATTATCGGCGGCTGACCCGTTTAATTACCTGGCAGAAAATGCCCGCGTCAGCGCACAAAACTATGCAAACAACGACTCAAGAAAGCACGGTTGTCCAGAAGACAAGGGAACTCTGCCAGGCGATTCTGGATCAGCCCGACCTCCGCTCCGCCCGACAGGGCATCGATGCCTTCATGTCCGACGACGCGGCGCGCGCGCAATACGATGGCGTGATGTCCAAGGGCCAGGCGCTTCAAGAGAAGCAACAACGCTCCGTACCGCTGACGGGCGAAGAGATTTCAGCCTTCGAGAAGGATAAGGATGCCCTGTTGAAGAATCCCGTCGCCCGTGGTTTCCTCGATGCCCAGCAGGAATTTCACGACGTGCACAAGTCCATCAACGAATACGTTTCCAAAACGCTCGAGCTCGGGCGTGTGCCCACGGAAGAGGATTTTGAATCCGGCGAATGCGGGCATGGCTGCGGCTGCGGCCACGATCATCATTGAATCGCCCCGAAATCGCGGACCCATAAGTGGAACGATGCGGTTGGAATTGGGGAGCACACGCGCCATCGCGTGTTCCGACCGGCGCCTCGCCGGCCGGAGGAGGACACAACGCAATCACTAAACGGTGACTGGCCGCACGGCTCAAAAGGGGTTGGCAAGGCGCCAATCACTGCACGCGAGGGCGCGTGCGCTCCCCTGCGACTGAATAGATATGGCTGAAGGCCGCGCGCCGGGGGCAGTGTCAGGATGCGCCCGAGCGGGTCGCAGGCTCAAGTTTCATCTTGCACGGAGGAGGTGGGTAGGTACAGTCCTCCTCGCTTTTTGACCACCGGTGTCGGTGGCTTTTTGTTTCGAACCAAAGCGACCATTGTGAAAATTTTCAGCGGCACAGCCAACCCGCCTCTCGCCAGGGCCATTTGCGCCTCCATCGGAATGGAACTGGGCAAATGCTCCGTCCAACCGTTCCCGGACGGCGAAACGTTCGTGAAGATCGAGGAAAACGTCCGGGGCGAAGACGTGTTCATCGTCCAGCCGACATCGCCGCCGACCAACCACAATTTGATGGAGTTGTTCATCATGATGGACGCGTTGCGCCGGGCCAGCGCGGCGCGCATCACCACGGTGCTGCCGTTTTACGGCTATGCGCGGCAGGACCGCAAAGACCAGCCGCGGGTGCCCATCACCGCCAAACTCATCGCCAACCTGCTCATCGCCGCCGGCGCAAACCGGATTTTGACGATGGACCTGCATGCCCAGCAGATCCAGGGGTTCTTCGACATCCCCGTGGACCATCTTTATGCCGCGCCGGTGATGTATGAGTATTTGAAGAAGAAACGGTTGACCGATCTGGTCGTCGTCAGCCCGGACATCGGCGGGTTGAAAATGGCCCACGCCTATTCGCAAACGTTGGAGGCCAGCCTGGCGATCGTCGCCAAGCGGCGCAAGAGCGCCACGGAGGTGGAATCCATGGCGGTGATCGGCGAGATCCGGCGCAAGAACGTTTTGCTGGTGGACGACCTGACCGAGACGGCGGGCACGTTGACGGCGGCGGCGGCGTTGCTGAAAAAGAAGGGCGCCAAACAGATCCTGGCCTGCGTCTCACACGCCATTTTGAACGATCTGGGCATCCAGAGATTGCGAAAATCAGTGATTGACGAGCTGATTACAACTGATACTGTCCTTCGCCCTGCCATTGACGGCGTGAAGATTACGACGCTGTCGGTCGCAGGGCTTTTGGGCGAAGCGATCAAACGGATCCATAGCAATTCGTCGGTGACTTCGCTGTTTGAATTCAAAGGCGGACGCACCAGTTGACCTGGGAGCCATGCCGGCAGGAATTTAAGAAAAATGAAATCAGTACCATTGAACGCATCGACTCGCTCGCTCAGCCGGCGGGCTGGAGCGAAGAAACTGCGCAGCTCGGGCCAGATCCCGGCCATCATTTACGGCCGGCAGAACAAACCCCAAAACCTCGAAGTCAACGCCGAGGAAATGGAGGATCTCATCAACCATTCCCTCTCGGAGAACCTGCTGGTGGATCTCACCGTTAAGGACGATGCCCGGCCCAAGCGCCTGGCCCTCGTCCAGGAGGTCCAGCACCATCCCCTGAACGCCAACGTCCTGCATGTGGATTTTCACGAGGTTTCCGAGAACGAAAAGGTCGTCGTCATGGTCCCGGTCGAGACGGTCGGCGAAGCCGCAGGCGTGAAAAACAGCGGCGGCGTGCTCGAACACGTGCTGTTCAAACTCAAGCTGCGCGCCCTTCCCAAGGACTTGCCGGAGCAACTCATCATCGATGTCACCCAACTCGAACTGGGCCGTGCCATTCATCTGGGTGAAGTCAAAGTGGCCCCCGGCGTGGAAGTTCTCGGGGACAAGAATATTCCCGTCGTCGCCGTGGCCCTGCCGCGCACCGAGGAGGAAGAGGTGGCTGCCACCGAGGAGACACCGGTCGCCGCCGGGGACGTCGAAATGATCAAAGAGAAGAAGGAAGAGGGCGAAGAGGGCGCCGAGAAAGCCCCCGCCGGCAAAGGCGCGGAAAAGGGCGCGGCCAAGGGCGCCGAGAAAGGTGCGGCCAAGGGCGCCGAGAAAGGCGCGGCCAAAGCCGCCGCAACTCCGGAGAAGGGCGCCGAGAAAGCCCCGGAGAAGGGGGACAAGAGGGCCGAAAAATCGGCCGAGAAGAAAAGGTGAGAACGAAGAATGCAGAATGCGGGAGCCAACGCCCGATGGCCTTGCCTGTCGCCCATTTCCTTCATTCTGCCTTCCAGCTCTTGCCGTTGATCGGATACCCCGCGCATGGAGAATTTGCATCTCATCGTGGGATTGGGGAATCCCGGCGCGGAATATGCCAGGACGCGGCATAACGCCGGTTTCCTGCTGGTCGAGAGTCTGGCGGAGCGATGGCGGGCGGGCTGGGTTTACGAGAAAAAGTTCAATGCCCGCGTCGCCCGCGCCGAATCAGCCGGTGTCCGCGTGCTCCTGTGCGAGCCGCAGACCTATATGAATTCCAGCGGCGAAGCGGTCGGATCGCTGGTTGCATTTTACCGCGTTCCGCTGGCGCGCTTGCTCGTGGTGATGGACGATGCGGACCTGCCGCTGGGTGAAATCCGCCTGCGGCCGAATGGCAGCAGCGGCGGCCACCATGGCCTCGAATCGATCGAACAACATCTGGCCACCCGCGCCTTCGCCCGGCAACGGATCGGGGTCGGACGGGCGGCGGGCGCGCGCGAGATTACGGATTACGTCCTCGGACGATTCAGTTCGACCGAAGCGGCCGTGGCGGATAAGGTTTTGACGGTGGTGCGCGACCAGGTGGAATGCTGGTTGGCGGACGGAATACAAAACGCAATGAATCAATTTAACGGAAACCCGATCGACCGGGATTCCGCGAATGAAAGAAAAGAGCAGTGAAACGATACGAAGCCTTGTTCATACTGGAAACGACCGGCAAAGAGGAGGGGATCAAAGATGCCATCGACAGGATCTCTTCCGAAATCACGTCCTCCGGCGGCAAAGTCGAGACGGTGCAGAAGATGGACAAAAGGAGTTTTGTCCGCATCGCCGACAAGAAACACAACGCCGGCTTTTACGTGAACATCATTTTCGAAAGCGAACCGTCGGCGGTTGACCCGATGAAACACCGCATTGCTCTGAATCCAGAGGTGTTTCGCGTCATGTTTACATCGGCGCCGGCGCCGAAACCTGCGAAGTAAACACTCAACTCACAAAGGGAACCATGGCAAGCTTCAATAAAGTCATACTGGTCGGGAACCTGACGCGCGATCCCGAGTTGCGCTACACCCCCAAAGGCACGGCCATCGCCAAGTTCGGCCTGGCCGTCAATCGGGTCTGGAAAAACGAAGCCGGTGAGTCGAAAGAGGAAACCACGTTCGTGGACCTGGACGCGTTCGGCCGCCAAGCGGAAACGCTGGCGCAATACATGAAGAAGGGCAGCCCGTTGCTGGTCGAAGGCCGGCTCAGGCTCGATCAGTGGGACGACAAGCAAACCGGCCAGAAACGCAGCAAGCTCGGTGTCGTCGTCGAAGGCTTTCAATTTCTCGGAGGCGGCAACCGGGGCGACGCCCCCGCTGCAGGAGAAGCGCCCCGCCGCCCCGCCGCGGCATCGGCAGCCGCTCCCGCCGTGGCCGCCGAAGGAGCCGAACCCGACATGCCGCCACCCGAACAAGACGACGTTCCATTTTAATTTCCGACCCGATATTGCGGCGGCGCGATCCCGTTCACGTTACCCGCAACCCGCATTTTCCTATGTCAAAAACGAAGGTCTTAACACCTTCAAGCGGATACGTGCTGCAAGTTTCCACGAACCTGTTGAACTGGAGTCCGGTCAGCACTTCCACCATACCTGTCAGCGGAACCATCACCTTAAGCAACGCCATCAGCGGTTACAACCGCCGCTTTTACCGAGTTCAATTGCAATAGAGAATAGAGGATAGTGTTCTGTTTTGATTCAGTAGAAACGGGTCGCCGACAACCCGGTTCAAAGGATGACGTGTCGAATCGGAAGCCCTGATTGATCTTCAATCAAGAATCTTTGTCCTTTTTTTGGCCGGTCAAACCACCAGTGCGCCACACACTCTCGGGAAGCTCTTGGTTTGCCGCAGGCCCGCATCCTTCGCATGCGTTGCTCGCGCAATAGGGGCTGGAGCAGGTACGATTTTTAGCCCGACTTCGCAGAATTGGCTTCCAATTTCCGAAGCGGTTGGAACGGGTTGGTACCGTTTGGGAGCGGACCGCCGTAAAAAGCGATATGAGTGGCTCAAAGGGAAGTTTTACGGCGGCATCTGAAACAGGGCGGTCCGCCTTCAAACCGCCGCGCTCTGGCCAGGAAAACGATTCCGTAAAGCGCGGACGAAGGCGGCATCCGCTTTGGCAGAAAACATTTCCAAGGGTGAAAAACCGCGCTGCCGAGCGAGCATGACGGCGATTCCAATTAGAGAAGCGGTGATAACCATATTCGGCCAGGCATTGAGCGCCCATTGGCCGGACCATGTCAGTTGCAATTGCTTTGAAAATGGGAGCAAATAGGGGAGCGGCTATTGATCGCCATCAGGACCCCGCGCACCAACTGAATCTGCCAGCAAATGAAGATGAAAACTGAACAACACCAGGAGTGTCGTTTTGATCTTCTGTCTCGCGAAGATTGCGGCAACTATTGAGACAAATAGGGCAAAGCCGAGGTTGTGTCCAAGCATGTGATGGTAGTTGCTCCACCAATTCAATGGATGACTGGAGTGTTGAGTCAGCTTCTCGGCGATAATGCCCAGCCCGTCGATGTCAGGCACAACACTCGCCCAAGTGTATTCGTGTGGGGCGATTGAAGACATTTTCCACGACAACAACAAAGACAAAAAAGGCACCCTGAAATGAACAGAGTGCCTTGAATATGGGAACCTGTTTTACTTCGTGCCGAGGATGGCGTCCTTGGCAGCTTTGGCCACGCGGAACTTCACGACTCGCTTGGCTTTGATCTGGATCGTTTCGCCAGTAGCCGGGTTGCGACCGACGCGAGCTTTGCGGTTGACCAGCACCAACTTGCCGAGCCCGGGCAGAGTGAAGCTGTTCTTGGCGTTCTTGTAGGCTAGTTCCGCGATGAAATCGAGAATCTGCACCGCCGCTTTCTTGGTGATGTTGTTTTTGGTGGCGATTTCAGATGCAATTTGGGATTTGGACAGGGCTTTTGCCATGATTCAGTTTGTTTCGTTTGTTGTTTGTTAATGGTTGTTGAAGGCGGATTAAAGCTGCTCAGGGGCCTCCAGCCAAGGAAAAACCGCGTCTTTATTGAGGAATGTTCGCCCTCTTGCCCGGTGTGTTCACTCAACGCGTTGAAGGCGGCACAGTAATCCTGTAATCCTGAAAACCGGTTCTCCGTCCGGTTGCTTTTCACCGCCATTCCCAGTGCCTTCCGCTGCCCGATCAGCACCATAGTTCAGGCAGATTCCGGCCAGCGCACGATCCAGTCGGGTTGGCATTTGTGAACGCACCTTAGTGATCGGATTCCACAAACTATGCCCTGTCAAGCCCTTACGCAACAGACTGTCTGCGCGATGTCGTTTCATTCTGATCCGATCCGGCCCGCGATTCTTAATGCTTCTTTCATCTGGGGATAATGTTCGTGGGGTCTAAATTATTAGACGGCCAGGTGTTGATAGGGTGATGAAGCCGTCGAGCGAATTGGACAGCAATATGAACTCAAATCATCATAAATATCCTGCCACGCCGGTTGGAAAGAGAACTTACCTGATGATCAGGCAGTGTTGAGGAGAGCGATGCTATGAAGTGCGTCATTATCTCGGTCTTCGTGATCGGTTCCGCTATTTCGCTTTCATCCTGCGCCACGAGAAATGCCGCGCAATCGGCCAACGTGCCTGTCTATCACGCCCCCGTTGCACCCGTTTATGCTCCGCCTCCACCGGTGACGCCTGCCACGCCGGTCAGTGTCGCATGGCCGCTGGCGTATAACAGTGGCGCCACCACCTACACCATTTTCGAGCCGCAAAGCGACTCGTGGGACGGCCACCAGCTCATGGGCCGCAGTGCCGTGGCTGTCCAGGTGTCCGGCCAGTCACAGCCCATTTACGGCGTGGTATCGTTTGAAGCTATCACCCTCGTGGACAAAAGCACGCGTACCGCCACGCTGATGGACGTCAAAATCGCGAGCGCCGATTTTCCTTCTGCCCGCGACCAGACTCCGACTTATCTGGCATCGCTGCGCCAGGAGTTTCCCAGACGCGTGCAGCCCTTGTCACTGGATCGTCTGGAAACCAGCCTGGCTATCGCCGAACAACATCCGAAAGCGGAATCGCTGAACAACACTCCGCCGACAATCATCATCGCTACCCGGCCGGCGGTGTTGGTGTACATCGACGGCCACCCCTCGTGGCGGCCCGTTGTCGGCACCGGACTGGAGCGGGTGATCAACACCCGCATGTTGCTGCTGAAGGACCCCTCCGGCCGGTATTACCTGCACCTTTTTGACGGCTACCTCCAGGCGTCCTGGTTCAAAGGTCCATGGATGGTCGCGAGCCATGCGCCGGCGGGCGCCGAAACGGCCGAGAAGCAGGCCCTGGATTCCGGACAGATCGATTTGCTGGAAGGTGAGCCTGATGCGACGACGCACAAGACGCCTTCGCTCAGCACGTCATTAACACCGGACGTCTTCGTCGTTACGAGGCCCAGCGAGCTCATCACCTTCAGCGGGCAGCCCGAATATGAGTCCATTCCCGACACGGACCTGCTTTACGCCGCCAATACTTCGGGCAACGTGTTCAAACTGTTGACCGATCAGCAGAATTACGTGCTGATCTCCGGCCGTTGGTACGGCGCTCCGTCACTGAACGGCCCGTGGCGGTTTGTGGCGGGCAATCAATTGCCGCGCGATTTTGCAAACATCCCGGACACCAGCCCCAAGGAGAACGTCAAGGCGAGCGTGCCAGGAACGCCACAGGCGGAAGAAGCGCTCATCGCCAACAGCATTCCGCAAAGCACCGCTGTCGCGCGAACCAGCCAGATGCAGGACCCGCAGGTCGATGGCGCCATGCAACTGGCGCCCATCGCAGGCACTCCGCTCGAGTACGTCGTGAACAGCGGCACGCCGATCATCGAAGTGGATCCGCAATCCTGGTATGCCTGCCAGAACGGCATCTGGTACGCTTCGACCTCGGCCAATGGGCCATGGACTGCAGCTGCCTCTGTTCCGGCGGTGATCTACACCATTCCCACAACGTCCCCGTTGCATTACCTCACTTACGTTCAGGTCTATGGCTCGACTCCCGATCAGGTCTATGAGGGGTACACGCCGGGTTACCTGGGCACGGAGGTGGCCGATGACGGAACGGTTGTTTACGGCACCGGCTATGATTACGCTCCCTGGATTGGATCCGTGTGGTATGGGCCGCCCGTCACGTGGGGCTGGGGATTTGCCGATTGCTGGACGCCGTGGTGGGGCTGGGGATTTGACAGCGGGTTCGGCTGGGGCTGTGGATTTGGAGGATTGGGCTGGGGGGGCTGCTCTCCACCATTCCCATGGTGGGGCGGGTTTGGATTCTGGCATGATCACGACAGGAATGGATGGAGGGACGAAGGTCGCCGAGGCCTGGCTAATACGGGTGCCAATCTTTATCACCATCATGGGCAGTTTGGCGGAGGGGGTCGCGGATGGCAGCCAGCCGGAAATGGCGTGAACGGGATCGGACGCCAAAACCGTCAGGGCTTGGCGGGTGATTTTGGCCGTGCTTACAATTCGCGAACGGGCCAGCTCGCCGCCGGGCAACGCGCACGGGTGCGCAGTGTTTCCAGCAGCGCCTGGCAACCAGCGAGCCGGTCCAGTTTGGCTCGGAATAGCGCGTTCGGCGCAAACAGGCGTGGAGTGCTCGCCAGCGGCAATGGATTGATCACAGGTTCCCGCCAGATGAGTCCAGCCAGGTCGTGGGCGTGGTCTGGACCAAGTCGGGGGTATTCCGGCGTTCGCGCTGGAAGTTTTTCTCCGTCTTTTCAGGGGCGGAATTACGGCAGCCTTGGGCCTAGGTTCGATCGCGCGAATCACAATTTCCAAAACTTCTCATCGGGAACTTGGCGCGGCGGAAGCGGTTTCAACCCAAGTTCGCGGAGCGGAGGATGGTCCCACAGCTTTAGCGGGTACTTCCACGGTGGGGGTGGAGGTTGGGGCGGAGGTTTCCACGGCGGGGG
>Ga0224555_1005462_pt1 | contig 10641 bp, 14 predicted proteins | sample 714S23034metaG_FD_180687 | JGI IMG/M metagenome (GOLD analysis project Ga0224555, IMG submission 180687) | Peat soil microbial communities from Stordalen Mire, Sweden - 717 S2 30-34 | ecosystem: Environmental > Terrestrial > Soil > Wetlands > Peat | place: Sweden: Norrbotten County, Stordalen...
TCACGGATCTCATCAATCCGCGCCCGCGCATCGTATTCTGCCTGTGCTTGCTTGCTGATTAGTAGCGAAGGCTCGACGTACTCCGGGTTCTGGCGGATAGCTTCAGCCAATAGTTCCAGAGCGAATTGAAGCTTGTCGACGACGTATGGCAACTCCGGCGAAAAGTACTTAGGTATAAGCCTCCTCAGCACGCTTGTGGCGTAGATGACCTTGTCCTGCGCGCCCCGCATGGCGGAATATGGGGTCCGCTCATCGATAGCGTCGGGGTTGCCATTTCCATCTTCGTCGTACATATCCCCTCCTCAATTCGGCAGCTTAATCCCGCCGGCCTTACACTCCTCTGCTGTCGCCAGCCCGACCGAGGCCGTAGGCGGTTTCTCGTATTCCTTTACCTCGTCCATAAGCACCAGCGGGCGCACCTTATAATGCCGCACATGGAGCACATGCCAACAAACACGACAGTTGCGCCGTTCCGTCTTCATGTCCCGCAGTGAATGGCACCTTGTACACTGATGAATGATTGCCGCCACACGTAAGAACCCACGCATGATTACCTCCTAATTCAACAGCCTGCCCGTCGTTTCCAGCCTCGACTGCTCCCTGATTAAATCGCGTCTCGTTCCACCTATGTATTCGATACCGGCTGAGTCGGGCGCATAGTCGAGCAGTGCGGCACAGACGATTTCATCCAGCTTGTCCGTCGTTACAGTGAACAACAGCCCCTGCCGTCCATCCTTCGTTTCGTTACGCCTCGATTCTATTCTTGCCAGCTTCGCCAGCCGCTTAGTGACCCCCGGAGTCAACAGACGAGCCTTGACCTCAGCGTCCTGCTCGTGACCGAAATAATGCGTCAAGGCACGAAGCGTGACCTTTTCAAACGCGGCCAATAAAGTAAATTCTGTGTTCAGTACATGCGGCACAGAGTTCTTGAACTCGCCGTCCTGCCACCAGACATCGACGACGCCCGACTTAGAATCGACCAGGAAGAGATACGTCATCTCCGTCCGCATCACAGTTCCCCCTGTTCTGTCTTCCGTTCTTCCAACTTTACTTCTAACGTCAGTGCCTGTTTCAATGGTCGCTACTGGACCAATTCAACGCAGGCGGGTGTTAATTTCTGTGGTTCAGCCCACAGCAAATCGTCGCCGACAAGTGCTCGAAGGGCTCTTTGTGTCGTCACATAGTCCCCGAGCGAACCCCATTCGCCTCTTAGCAGAAACAGTAAGTTCAAGACTGCGGCTAATGACAGGTGAGCGAATGCGCCCTCTGAGGAGCCGGGGATTGCCTGCTCTAGTCTTCTATGGGCAGTTTTCAAAATGTATTGGTACACAGCTTGCTTCGCGGTGTCATCAGTGATCATCTCTCCCTCCGAACAATGGTTGTGCCATGATTGCGAGAATCGCGTCTTGATCTGAGTCCATAGTCACCTGCCTTCGCTGGCGTCGGCGTCTCGCTCAACCGCAGCTGGGCTGCGCAAAGCGGCGAGAGCAGTCCGCAGTTCGTACGTTTGCAACTCGGGCGTGTCGAGCATCTGAATCAGAGTGTCTATTTTCTGCAAGACGGACGCCTCGGTATGGCGTTTCTGACGGTGACTGTGCCGCAGCAGTGAGCGGGTTTGAAGAAGATTCATGCCAGCACCAGCCCGGCGTCTTGCATGCCTTTTGTCAGTGCCCGAGCGTAACGATGCTCCACAATGAGGGCATGGCCGAACCACTGACACTGCCCTTGGACGTGCTCGTCGATCCATGTCTTGGCGCGTGGACTGAGCGGACAGAATGAAAAGAGTGTTCCGGCGTCGTGAACGAGAACGTCAGGATCAGGAGAGAGTCGAGTAACGGCATCGGTCATCGGGCCGAGCCATTCGCCTTTAGGAGGATGCATGCGCGTGTCTCCTTTTCAAGGGAACGCGCATCAGGTGACCGAAAAAAGAAACGCCGCCCACATCAGGCGGCTTCGTCGTGGAGAACTTTGCATTTCTGCCGCATCGGGCCGAAGCCCCATACCACCGTGCTCTCCAAGTCGGTTGGTCGCGCTTTCGCGCTGTCCTGATGCTGGTATCAGCCTACCCGCAGCGGCCTCCGGCGTCAATGGCACGAAGGTGATCAGGGGGCTAATTACTGAAAGGGACGGTCCGGAACACCGGGTCGCAAGCCTTACCAACTATGCGGACTTGCCTTGAACACAGCTCTGTTCGTACCCTTGTGCCGCGCCCCACACCGCGGATTTCGCCCTCGCTGGTCGGGCAACACCTGACCGATGTCATCGTCGGCTAGTTGCTGACATGGAGCAGCCTGCACCGCTCTTCACCGCGGCTCTGAGGCGAATATCTCTGATAGCTCGATCTCAAACGTGCCGAACGGAGCCAAGGAGGCCTGTGGCAGGTACGCCTTCATGGCTTTCGCTCCGGCTTCGTGCTTGGAGTGAATCACCACAACACCCGGAAATGCGGTCTGGGCCAGATAGCGTGCGACTTCCTTACCATTGCCATGTAGGCGGTCCGGGTAGGCCGCATCCAAGAAACCTAGGTCGTGGTCCAGAAAGACAATCTTGAACTCTCGCGTAGACAGAATCCGTAAAGCTTCGTCACAGGAAGTGGCTATAACGGCATGTGGGATTCGGCGCCGGAACCACCCGATGCGGTCGGCCGTGTCTTCTAGCACGAAAACAGGCCACGATTTGGGTACGTTGAAAATCATCGTATCATTCTTTTAGAACCCTACAACCGCATCTATGCTCGGCGGGTGGCGGCAAAGGATTACCACGGCGTAGAAGAATCAACGTCTGATTTCGCGTTTGAAGGACACCGCAATTCGTCTTGGAGAACCTGAATCAGTCTGCGAATGTTCTTCTGATGCGATTCTGTAATCCGGTGGTCTGCATTCATTTGGCTTTGCAGCGACGAGAGGAAATCGCCTACTGCGGAGAGTTGCTTCTTGATGCACTCGGGATACTCTCTGCGCGCCGGGTCGGGAGTCGTCCGCGGATGAACATCCGGTCCAGGACTCGTGCGCACTGAGCAGGTTTTTCTGTGCTGTCCAACGAAACCGACCGTTTTATTGCAAACGCAGCCGGGCATCCTGACGAGGGGGCTTATCGGGAAAACTGCTTTTCTTATTAATGGTGGCTTCGAATCAAAGGCGGCAGGTCCCAGCCCCGAGCCGTCTGATCCAACCCATTCTGAGCTAATTTAGATCTCCTTGCCTGATTCTCTTTCCTCACGCGGTCCCATCTCATCTTGGCCATCACACTCTCCTGTTTTCAGAGCGCAGTACTCCTGTGCACCGCTTTATCATCTTAATGCCTCGATCTCCGAAGCATCGAAGTGAACGACACAGACCTGGTGATGTTCGCGCAGATCGGCATCTCGCTGGGTATCACGGTCGCCTTCATCATGGGGACCATCGATTTCAATGGCGAGCACGTGTCCACGAGGAATTGGTCCAATTTTCCTGCCGAACAGACGAACTCGTCGTCCAGACTTGATAGCCAATTCGCTTTTTCGGTGTGAGCCAGGATATTGCCCTGATTGATGGACGGCGCGATTCGCTCTCGGCGCAGGACGGTCAAACGGTCAAACATTATTGAACCGATAACTTCAGTCCCCTGTATCTGGGTCAGAAAGACGAGGTCTTTCCTCCGCAGAGTGCAATGGCTTGTTTGAGGGCCTTGGCGAATCGAGCGGCATATGGCGCAGGCAGTTCCCAACTCAGCTCTGTAGAGGTGAACATTGCGGGCTGCCAACTCCTATCGTTCACCGTCAGACGGATTGTAGGCAATTTGTCAGTGGTATGCACCCAAACATAACTCACTGGCCGCCCTAAGATATCGTTAAAAGAAGCCTCGTCCACTTCAATGGAGGTAGGGTCGAGGTCTCCCAAATTAACTTGCTGCCGAGTGCGAAACGTCTCCTTCCAATCGCTTTCCAAGGAGTAGACGAAAGTTACCTGACAACCATTGACATCCGGCAACAGATTTACTCCCCTGGACGCCTTTCCGTCCTTAGCCGAATCGATTATAGTGCCTTCCTTATCAGCGAGCGTATTCTGAATCCAGTGCAAGGTCTTCAAGATTTCCGGACTAGTTTTGGGTGAAGGCCGTCGTAAGGGCGAGCCGATGGGAGCTTCCGCGATAATGTCCAGAACGTCTGCTACATCCGCCTTGTCCTGGCCGAGCGGCTCGTAGCGCAATTCTTTGTCCCCACGCCAGATTTGTGCAGCAGCGATGTATTTGCCCACTTTGTCATTGATATACATACACTCGTGTTCCGTCATGGGCCGGCCCAGTTTATCTGGACCGTCAAGCCAGGACAGAGCCTCGCGGCAGGTTGCCGCCAGTTGACGGCCATTGTAATCAATGATGTAGGCACCGTGCTGGTATGCACGAATGTAATAGGAAGGTGTTTTGGGCGACGGCGCAGCGATACCGAGCTCATTCTCCTTCGGGGACGCGGCGTCCGAAGGCAATGCCGTCGGCGCATCGGGTTTCAGTGCGTGTGGTTCTGGCTTGTCTGGGTTGACTTCGTTGGGCAGTTGTTGGAGCTGAGTAGACTGGTTGTGCAGCAAGTTCTTCACGTCGTTGACAGGAATTGCAAAGTTTAGGCTCTCGCCCCCTTCGAGATACAAGGTGTTAACCCCAACGACCTCGCCGAACATGTTGAATAACGGACCACCACTGCTACCATGAGAAATCGGCGCGGTAGTCTGCAAGAATTTGCCTTCTTCTTTGGTTATCCGGACTCCGCTCAATATGCCGTTTGAAACCGTCAATTCCAAACCGAGTGGATTGCCAATCGCAACGACCTCTTCACCGACTTGAATTTGGTCTGAGTTGCCGAGCGTAAGTGTTTGAAAGGTCTTGCCGTGGACCTTAACGATGGCGAGATCATGAACTTTATCGATCGCAAGTACTCCATCGACAGGCAAGACCATGCCGTCTGCGAACTTAACGACAGCAACGTTGCCGGACGCGATTACGTGGTAGTTCGTCGCGATTGCGCCATCGGAGCTCACCAGAAACCCGCTGCCCAGCGCAATGGGCTCATCGTTATTCCCCGTGACGATAGTTACCATCGCCTCCTTCGCAGACTTCGCAATCGTCGGGATGTCCCTTCTGGTGGGCGCCGATTGGGCGAGGGCGACACTTGCCAGCCCGGCGATAAGAATGCTGGGACGACAGAGTCTTATCCCAAGAATCGCGACTTTGTTCCTGCACTGCGAACCCTTAGCTGGTTTCATTCTTGGAATACGAAAGCATTTGAGGCCGAAGAAGCTCTTCTTGAAAAGCCACGGGCCAAACAGCGTGACTCCAGCAATCTTCTTTACGGGATTCGTCAGTATTGCTGTTTCTATTTGTTGGATCACTTGCTCTACCGTGCCAAAACGTGCGAGACGCTTACAGATCGGATGACAAGTGTAGTCCCCTACACGCTTCTTCCACCTTGACAAGTTCCATGTGGCCAGAAGCGGGAGCGGAACAGCCATACCGAGCATCCACCATCCATCTTCGCCATAGTCAAACATGCTGGCATATGTGACGCTCGCGCCGAGCAACACGAGGTTGGCGATGAGCAAGTTCCGGTTGCATCTGCGAATCTGCTGGCCGATGAAGTTCTCCCACATTGAAGCGCCTTCCTTCCGCTGAACAATCCGCCTGGAGAAGCTACTGCATGAGCGGGACGGACGCCGCGCTTCGCTGCTCGACATTACAGAGTCCTGGATTTCTGACCCAATAGATAGGTTACGTCGGTCATCTTAGGCCGGCTGACGTTCGGATCGGGGAGTCGAGATTGCCCGCCCGGGGCCTGCTGCCGATCATGCTGACCCTGATCTGGCGGCAGCGATGCGTTGTGATCCAAGAAAACCACAATGACCTTCGTAATTAGGGCGCTCCCCGGCATCGTGATGGAATTCAGGATGGGGAGAATGGTTATGAAGCAGATGTTCATCGCCGTATCGCTTCTGTTGGCCTTTTGTGTGGGATGTGACGAGGGACAAGACCGTCAATTACCACAAGACCGTCAGTTGCGAGACGGCACCAAGTTGTTCGGGACCCGCACCCTGAAGGACGGCACCGAGAACACGGATCGCGTTGAACTCCCCAACGGGAAGAAGGAGTTTGACGTAACTGAGCTTCCAGACGGCACCATGAAAGCCGGTCGCATTGAACTAGCCAATGGGGAGAAGCAGTTTGACGTGACGAGGCTTTCGGACGGCACCCAACAGGTCGGGCGCGCTGAACTCCCAAGTGGTGAGAAGAAGTTTGAGGTAACCATTTCTCCGGACGGCACCGAAAAGGCCGGGCGCATTGAATTCCTCAACGGGGCGAAGAAGTTTGACGTGACTAGACTCCCAAACGGCACCGAAAAGGCCGGGCGCGTTGAACTCCCCAGCCGGGAGAAGTATTTTGACCTGACTGCTCTTCCAGACGGTACCGTAAAGATAGGGCGGATTGAACTCCCCAACGGGATGAAGCGGTTTGACGTGACTATACTGCCAGACGGCACCGTAAAAGGGCGGGGGCGCTGAATTCCCAACGGGAACAAGAAGTTTGAGGTGAGTTCCGGTCACGGAGGAGAAGTCTAACCATGCTCGTACCTATCGGGCACGAGAACATGTCGGCACGACGCTGGCCGGTCATCACGATTGGGTTGATCCTCGTGAATCTGCTGATCTTTGCCGGTACTCATCGCACCGTGGAACAGCAAGACTCACAACTCTGGAAGGTAAAGAAACACATTCTCATCCTTGCCGCCACCCACCAGAATCTGGTCCTTGCCCCCAAGATCAGAGGGTATGTGGATGGTTATCAGAGCCAGTTTCCAGACTATTGGGCCACGCTGCAGAACCCGAATTCTGGGATAACTGACGAGTGGGACGCCCGGATTCGGCAGATCGACGACCCAGCAGCATTGCAGGCGGAAATGGACTCGCTCGGAGGCCAGTATTCACAACTGGCGGCCTCTTCCATTACAGAGCGCTATGCCTTTTCTCCGTCGCAGAGAAGCCCTATAACCTATCTGAGTTCGACATTCCTTCACGTGGATTGGTGGCACGTAATCGGCAACATGTGGTTCTTGTGGTTGGCGGGATTTGTGTTGGAAGACGCTTGGGGCCGACCGCTTTACTTGCTCGTCTATCTGGCGGCAGGGGCGATGGCTTGCCAGTTTAATGCTTGGGTCAATCCCGCAAGCATTGTCCATTCAGTGGGTGCATCGGGGGCGATTGCCGGTCTGATGGGAGCATTTCTGGTGCGCTTCCCCAAGATGAAGATCCGAATGATGTGGTTCTTTGACTTGGGCCTGTTTCCTTTTCGTCGCTTCTGGATGCGGGCATATTGGCTATTGCCGATTTGGGTGCTGATGGAAATCGATTATGGAATGGGCCCGAGGGACGGCATTGGACACTGGGCGCACGTCGGGGGTTTCCTCTTTGGTGGCATTGCGGCTGTGGCGCTCCGCTACTCGGGGTTGGAACATAAAATGAATAAGTCAATCGAGGGGAAGGTTGTTTGGACACCTGATCCAGAAATCACTCAGGCTGGCGACCTCATGGACCATGGCAAGTTTGATGAGGCCGCCGCGATTCTGAACGACTACCTGACAAGCAAACCTAACTCGGTAGAGGCTTGGAGCTTGTTGCGGGCAGGCCATTGGCAAAGAAGCGACGTTGCGGCGTATCGGGAAGTCACAGTCATGCTCTGCGGGTTGCATCTGCAAGCGAGGGAATACGAAGCGGCTTGGAAGGACTACGAGGAGTTCCTCCAATTGGGCGGCGACACGATGCCGCCAGCCATCTGGCTCGATCTTTGCCGCCTACCGGAGGAACAGCAGGACTTTGAGCGCGCCGTCAGCGAGTACGAGAAGCTCGCCGCGGCCTATCCTTCAGAGCGGCAATCTCTGCTCGCGCAGCTTGCTGCCGCCCGAATCTGCCTCAAGCGATTGAGCCGCCCGCAAGATGCATTGAGATTCTACGAAGCGTTGTCCGCCTCCACCGTCCCGCACCTAGATTTGGAACAAGACATCGAATCGGGGATTCGGGAAGCAAGAACCGCCATCACGCAGAGTGAAGGACTCTCCGTCGGGGCGGCCTCCGCCACATAAACCCCGCGCCCAGCGAATGACGGACCTTATCTTGTTAAGTAGATATCTCAGTGACTTTGGTAATTAGAGTGACGCTTACGATGTGTGCTTAAGTTAGGCGGAAGACAATTATGGAGCAAGATGGGCAAGTTCATCTAACTCCCGTGAAGTGGGGTCATTCGCTGGGTGCCACCGGTCGGGTCACGTCGCTCCCTCCGACCATGATGGCCACAGATGCAGCAGCACCGGCACCGCTGGCAGTTCAAGCAGCAAGTAGTCCGAATCAACTAAGGAGATAAAAGAATGAAGTTCGACAAGCTGATGGGAACATTCGTTCTGGAGTTTGTGCTGGTGGCGACTTTAGTGACTTTGGCAGCGATTGCAGTACAAGCGCAAGCCAAACCAAAGGAAGACCAACCGGACGTACGAAAGACGGTCTTCGTAGCTCAACAGAAAGACTACCTGTCGGAGCGAACCCTACCGGGGTTCAAACCAGCTTCGTCGGGTCAGTGTGACATGCACTGCGGACTCAAGCCAATTCCACCAATTGGCTGCGGCCCGGAAGCAGTCTGTGCTTGCAGTGGTTCCTACTGTCAAGAACCGTGCGGTTGGGTTTTTACCAACTGTCGTAACTGAAAGGTAGTAAGTAAGCCTTTCCCCGGAGCTGTTGAACTTAAATCAAACAAGTAGAAGTGTGTGAAACAGTTCGTCAGTTCCGCTGGGGCAGGTTTCACAAATCAAAGTACACGCTGTCTGGAATGGAATCTGCACCAAAAGTGATGAGAATTGCCGAGCCTGCGAAGGTCTTCGTGGCTGGCGGACTCCCCGGAGCGGATCGCGTGGTTCAGACAGCGAATCCCGCAACCGAAGCGCTCGGGACTGCGGACATACGCTTGACTCAGTACCTCTCGGTCGTTCAGTTCTGCCTCGCTCAGGGTAGCTTCCGTTTGCGCCCACGCGAAAGAGTTCTCCCGTGCTAGACAGCATAGAAGTAATGCTTGGGTGATTACCGAAGCTCAGTTGACAGCGTCAAGCAAGCGGGGTAGTGTAACGATCAGCATCAGGAGCGGCTCGGGTCACCCCGAGTCCGGCAACCGGGCCAGGAGACGCCACGGTGCCTAGAGCGGCAACACCGCTCGATGTGCGGAACGTAAGTTCCGAAGCTAAGATCTCCGCGGGAAGCAGCCGCCTGATGCCGGGCGGCATTTTGCTTTCTGTACTCCTGATGCATGCCAACAGACAGGAGCATGCATCAATGGAACCCCACAACGAACATCAAATCCAACTCACAACCCAACAATTCAAGGCTCTCAACTTTCCGTTTTTCGAGAGCTTTCCCTATTTAATGACCCGTGTCGTTCCGGCGTTCTACCATCTTTCTCTCCTGCCTGGATCCTTCGAGGTGGAGTTGCTGCGTTACATAGCCCAGCGGCAGGTAGCAGCCAACAAGCTGCCAACCTGTCTCGTCTTCGGTCCTGATGATTGTATTTACTACGAGATTGACGGGACGGAGTCCCGATCTGATGCAATTCCACACGGAGGCTATGCCGTATTTGGCAAGCTGCGCCTCTGCGTTGAGTTCGAAAACGACGACGAGCTGCAAGTCCGCCAGAAGCTTTTGGCTGCATACGTCGAGAAGCGGAATGGGGCCGGCGGATACCTCCATGGCGACCTGACCAAGGGCGGGCACGACGCAACTCCGGACGAACAACTTCGCCTGACCGGCGTGCAAACGGGTGGGGTTCCGCGAGGCTTGGACCAGTGTCCCACCTGCGGAGAATGGACAGGACAGTGTTTGGATCCCAACCCTGTATTCAAGGGTAAAGTGATGCGAGTTCACTGTCTCTGCGAGAACGACAACCGCTGCGCTGCCTGTGGTGGCCTGCTCCATGCTCAAAAGCCAAGTGCCAACTACTTCGAGAAGTCTGACGGACACATCTGGCATGTGCCGGGCTTTTCCTGTTTGAGTCATCGTTGCCCGGAGGTGTACTGATGAACCGGCGCCAGTATGTCTTCACTTCCGAGTCGGTATCGGAGGGACATCCAGATAAGGTCTGCGATTACATCGCCGATTCGATTCTGGATGCCCACCTGGCACAGGATCCGCACGCACACGTCGCCTGCGAAGTGCTATGCAAGGGATCGAATGTCATTCTAGCCGGTGAGATCAGCTCGACAGTTGCTGTCGACTACGAGCGGATCGCGCGGGACGCCATCCGCGAAATCGGTTACACGGACCCGACCCAGGAGTTCAATGCCGATGGGGTACGAATCCAGCGATTCGTTACAGCACAGGCTCCCGAGATAGCTCTTGGAGTGGGCGGTCGCATTAGCTCGGGAGAAGAGCAAGGCGCCGGCGATCAAGGCATCATGTTTGGCTACGCAACGGGCGAAACGCCCGAGCTTATGCCGCTTCCGATCACGCTCGCCCATCGGCTTGGGCAAATGCTGGCGCAGGACCGTCACGCCGGCTCAGAACCCTGGCTTCGTCCTGACGCCAAGACACAAGTGTCAGTCTTGTACGAGGGCGACCAGCCCATCGTGTATATCCAGCGTTCTCATTT
>Ga0224555_1005464_pt1 | contig 10637 bp, 6 predicted proteins | sample 714S23034metaG_FD_180687 | JGI IMG/M metagenome (GOLD analysis project Ga0224555, IMG submission 180687) | Peat soil microbial communities from Stordalen Mire, Sweden - 717 S2 30-34 | ecosystem: Environmental > Terrestrial > Soil > Wetlands > Peat | place: Sweden: Norrbotten County, Stordalen...
CTTCATCCGACACGTCGCTGGGGTAACCGCTGCGTCCGCGCTTCTCCATGCCCCAAGCATGAATACCCCAACTACCAAAACCTCATCTCAATCAAAACAAACGTACAAAGTTAATAACAGGCTCTAGACGGCGGTCGACTTCGGTCAACGCCTTTTCGACGGAATCCAACATCTCCCTGGACGTCATTTCCTTCATATCGACGATTTCTCGACTTCTGACCAGATTCTTTGATCGAGGATTCCCTTACGCCGGCTGCAGCTCGCGCTTCTCGTCTTTCTTTTCAACCACCGGCCCATGAGTCTCCGCCGTGGGCGGTGGCGGCGCGTCGCCAATGCGCTTGGAGTAGGTGCACGCGACTTTGCCTTGCTCTGCGGGAGCCGGGGGAGCCTTCTTGCCGCGCTTCTTTGGCGCCACAACCTCTTCCTCCGCGGACTTCTTTTTGTTCGGGCATTCCAGATAGACGCCCGAGCGAAGGGTCTTTTCGACGAGGTACGGGCTGTCGCACTCGGGGCACTTCTTGGCCACGGGTTTCAGATTCGAGGTGAAGTCGCACTTGGGATAATTCGTGCAACCCCAGAAGACGTTGCCACGGCGCGCGCGGCGCTCGGCGATGTCACCCTCGCCGCACTTGGGGCATTTCATCCCCTCGATCAAATTCTGCTTCACGTATTTGCACTTGGGGTATCCCGAGCAGGAGACGAACTCGCCGTACGCGCCCTGGCGCAGCACCAACGGCTTACCGCATTCGGGGCAAGCCTCTCCGGTGGGCTCAGGCGGCTTCTGCTGCTGCTTTGAGCTCAGCTTGCGGAAGGTCTTGCAGGGCGGATCGGCGTTGTAGTCAGGGCAGGCCATGAAGGGACCGAAAAGCCCGCGGCGCATGACCATCACCTTGCCGCAGTTTTCGCAATACTCCTCGGTGTCCCCCGCTTCCTGCGCCTCCGGCGTGTTCAGATCCGGCTTGGCGGCGATGTTCTCCTTGGTGAAGGTACAGCTTGTGGGATCCTTCTTGTTGTAAGCCGAGCAGGCATAGAAGGTGCCAAACTTGCCCCACTTTAAGATGAGAGGAGATCCGCAGATGTCGCACTTTTCCGTGGTCTTGATCTCCATCCGCTTGATGTTCTCCATCTTCTTGCCGGCGTCCTTCAATTCCTGCTCGAAGTAGCCGTAGAAGCCGTTCAGCAGATCGGTCCACTTCTCCGTGCCTTCTTCAATGTCGTCGAGCTCAGTTTCGAGCTTGGCCGTGTACGCGGTATCGAAGATGTAGGGGAAGTTCTTGACCAGCAGGTCGCAGACCACCACGCCAATCTCGGTGGGATAGAAGCGCCCGCGCGAGCCGCCGTGCTTCACCACATACTCACGGTCCTGAATAGTGTTGATGATGGACGCGTAGGTGGACGGGCGGCCGATGCCGCGCTCCTCGAGTTCCTTGACCAGCGAAGCTTCGTTGTAGCGCGGGGGCGGCTGCGTCGCGTGCTCCTCGGGAAGCAGCTCGTCGCGCTCCAGCGTCTTCACGCCGTCCAGGCTGGGCAGCCGGTTCGCCGACTCATCGTCATCCTTGTTGTCGTCAGACGATTCATACAGCTTCAGGAATCCGTCGAAGCGCATCACGGAACCACTGACCCGGAAATCGTAAGTCTTGCGGGTTTTGGCGGAAAGCGCAGCGATGTTGGCCGTGGTGACGTCGTAGACCGCCGGAACCATCTGCGACGCCACAAAGCGCCGCCAGATGAGGGTGTAGAGCTTGAGCTGCTCGTCGCTCAGGTAGCGCACCAGCGACTCCGGCGTGCGCGCGGGATCGGCGGGCCGGATGGCTTCGTGCGCGTCCTGCGCGTCCTTCTTGCCTTTGTACACATTGGGCGAGTCCGGCAGATACTGGGTTCCCAGTTCCTTGCCGATCCACGCCCGCGCCGAAGCAATAGCTTCCGGCGCCACGCGCGGCGAATCCGTACGCATATAAGTGATGAGGCCGGTGGTACCCTCAGCGCCGATGTCCACACCTTCATAGAGCCGCTGCGCCACGCCCATGGTGCGGCGTACATTGAAGCCCAGCTTGTTGGCGGCGTCGCGTTGCAGTTGGCTGGTGATGAAAGGCGCCAGCGGCCGGCGCTGCTGCTCGCGCGCCTGCACGCTGGTGACGGTCCAGGCAGCTTTCTCGAGCGCCGCCAGAACCGCGTCCATCGCCTTCTTGTCGGGCAGGGCGCTCGCGATGAACTGGTCTTTACCGTCTTTGTCCTTGCCGTTCGCTACGCGGACCGGCTCGCCTTCGATCCCAATGAACTTTGCCTTGAATTTTTGATCGGCCTGTTTTTCCGGGTGCAGCAACGCATCCAGTGTCCAATATTCAACCGGCTCAAAGCCGCGAATCTCGCGCTCGCGCTCCACAATCAGCCGCAGCGCCACGGTCTGCACGCGGCCCGCCGAAAGTCCGCGGCGCACCTTGTCCCAAAGCAGGGGCGAAATCTGATACCCCACCAGGCGGTCCAAAACTCGCCGCGTCTGTTGCGCATCCACAAGATTCTGGTCGATGTCGCGTGCGTGGGTGAAGGCCTCCTGCACGGCCTTCTTCGTGATCTCGTTGAAGGTGACGCGGCGAATTTTTTTTCTTTCTTTGGCGTTGGTTCCAAGCTGCAACGCCAGATGGTACGCAATCGCCTCGCCTTCGCGGTCCGGGTCAGGCGCAAGATAGATTTCGTCCGCCTTGGCCGCCGCCTTCTTCAACTGCTCAACAACCTTTTCTTTGCCCGGCGACACCACAAGCTCCGGCTCAAACGTCCGATTCTTCAGCTCTACGCCGAGGTCGTTCTTGGGCAGGTCCATAATGTGCCCCACCGATGCGCGCACATCGAATCCCTTGCCCAGATACTTCTCGATCGTCTTGGCCTTGGCCGGCGATTCGACGATCACTAATGCTTTACTCGTTGCCATTCCTGACCCAATTCCCTCGTTGTCTTCCCTGTTTTGCTTCCCCACACCCTGGGGAAAACTTCCTCCCTGGGCCGCTACGCACGTGCAGCGCAACTCAACTTTGGACTCTTTTCGCGCTCTTCGGTTTCGCTCCTGCGCAGTGCAAAACCGTTTCCTGCGCAGTCCAAAACCGTATATTGATATGCGTCCACTCCCGGACTTCAGAAAAAATGGGCCACAAGTGATGGACCCTACCATGGAACACCCTCGCATTTCCACCGGCGAACCGCAATTTTCTTTATGCGCCGTACCATTTCCGGGAACAGAAAAGCCCGGCCCTCCGCCAAAACCCCCGCAAATCCTTTGGTTTAGAGCGCCGGAGGTCCCGCCGCAAAGATGAACCTAATTGATGCTGGCTTTGATCGCGAAAACCTGCCCCTTCCGTCCGGTAGTCCCGCAGTCCCTGTTTTTCTGATCCCTGACCCCTGATCCCTGATCCCTGTCTTTACATCGTTCTCACATAGTTCTTCCCCGGCAGTTGCCGCACCCGGCCCGCCATTTCCAGCTCGAAGAGCGCGGTAAACACCTCTGAAGAAGTGAGTTGCGTCTCCAGCAGCTCGAGAATCTCATCGATTTGCAGACTCTCGTCCGCGCGGAGCACCTCGAGCACCATGGCCTCCTGGGGCCGCAGCACGGGATCAGCCAATAAGGATGCTCCCGGCTCGGCTTTGGATGCAAACGGAGCCTCCGCCTCCAGTTCCATACGCACCGGGGAGGGCAGATCTTCCCACACGTCCTCCCAGGTGGCCACCAGCTTGGCGCCCTGTTTTATCAACGTGTTAGGCGTCCAGGAGCCTTTGTTGGTCACGTTGCCCGGCACGGCATAGAGGTCGCGGTTCTGCTCCGCGGCGCAGCGGGCGGTCACGCGCGTACCCGAGTTCTCGCTCGCCTCCACCACCAGCACGGCCACGCTCAGCCCGCTCAAAATGCGATTGCGGCGGGGAAAATTCTGCGGCGCGGGAAACGTGCCCATCGGCACCTCGCTCACAATCGCCCCGCCCGCGGCCAGAATCTCCTCCGCCAGCTTGCGGTTCTCCTTGGGGTACACCACGTCGATCCCCGTGCCCCACACGGCCAGCGTGGGCTTCCGCGCCGCCAGCGCCCCTCTGTGCGCGCAGGAGTCGATGCCACGCGCCATTCCACTCACAATCAGCAGCCGCCGCGCCGCCAGATCGCGCGCCAGCATCTCCGCCACACCCGAGCCGTATGGTGTGGGATGCCGCGTGCCCACCACCGCAATCGCCGGCCGGCTCAGCAGTTTCACATCGCCGCGCACCCATAACACGGGAGGCGGGTCGTAGATCTCGCGCAGCCGCTCGGGATACTCGCGGCAGGCGTAGCTAACGAGCGTCGCGCCCTGCGCAACTACATGTTTCCATTCCTCTTCTGCCGCGCGGCGGCCCTTGCCATCAAACAAAAACTGCGCCGCCTCGGCGGGAAAGCGCAGGCCCTCGAGCGCCGTCAGCGGCATGGTAAAAATGCGGCTGGCCGTGCCAATCTGCCGCACGGCGTCGAGGATGCGCTTGGGGCCGAGGCCGGGCGAAAGCACCATCGCCAGCCAGGCCAGGCGCTCCTCGTCAAGTTGCGGCGGGGGGAGCTGAGGCGCAGGGAGTTGCGCCGCAGGCTGGCCTTTAAGTTGTGCGGCAGCAGTGCTTTGGGCGTGCGCCATATGGGGCGCGAGGTGGGGCGCAGCGATGGGAGAGAGTTGGGTCGGGTTCAAATGATGTACGCTCCGGCTTTCGGCAGAAGAAAGCCCAAGCAGGTCTGGGATCAAAGTACGGCAACGCAAGGGGTGTGCGGCCACGTTACAGGCGGGCGCGGCGGAAGTCAAGGCCGGGACTGAGGGACTAAGGGACTGAGGGACTGGGGACTCGAAAAACGCGGAGCGGGGGCAAGGGAGCTAGGGAGCGGGGAACACGAACCACGGAACACGAACCGCGAATCTGCATTTATTGTTTTCGCTAAGGCCTCCGTTTCCAATAACTTATGTGGAATCAACACCAATGTTCGCTTCTGTGCTGCCGGAAAGGGGTCAAATGTTCGCTGGGAAGCTGCCGAACACCCCCGGAATGTTCGCCTGGGGCCTCGCGATTTTTTGAGACAAATTAACGAGAATTGCGCGCATCAAGGGTGCGCGTGAAACGAGAATTTCGCGAATAAGCGCGCACGCGAAAACAGAATTGCGCATCAACACGTTAAAACGGGCTCAAAGGCGTGTTTTCGGGCTACTTTTGGCCCGTTTTGCATAGCAGAAAGCGTATACTGGCGTCCTGAAAGCAGGGACTAAGGGGCTAGGGAAACCGTGGGCGGGCGTCGCCTGTAGACGATAGCTTGTGGCTAGCCGACATTAAGGGAGTGATCCGCTTCAGTCAGTGACTTGGGGATTTGGCGAGAAGCGAGATCAGAGTTTCCATCGAATGGAATAGGAATGTTCGTGCTGCCCCAGTTTGCGGAGTCCAGACCTGAGCCGCGACACCCTTCAATGGTCAAGCGAACATCTGCATCTGCTCATGCTTCAGTGAGTTGATTCGGTCAGACAGTCTGATTTTATCGTCGGCCTTCTGCTTGGCATGCTCGGACATGTACGAGAGCAGTTCTTCGAGCTGTTCGACAGTGGATATGTTTTTGAACAATTTTGCTTTATTTATGAAAACTGCAGACTTCTTCCTGCGTGCCAAAAGCTCTATGACGTTGCTGAGCGTACCTGTGCTCTTGGTATCCCAGATCATCAGACCAAAGTCTGCCACCTCGGCCATGCGAATGTCTTTGGCGGTGAAGAACGCACGCGATCCCTCTGAATAGCTCGTCTCGACACGCTGAACAGGCCAGTTGCCAACATTGTTTCTGGGGCGTTCCCCGCTACAGAAGACCGTAGCCTTCGCTGTTCCGTGGTTGAACAGGTATGCCTGGATCGATGTATCGGCACCATCAGCATCGCCCACCACGACTTCAAAGTCCTGCGCCAATATGTTGTCGATGCGCAGCTTGACCTTAGAATCAAGGTGCTTAATGTTCATCGAGCCAGCAATGAAAACTCTTGTGTTCATTCACGACCTCCACGTCAGGGCGGCTATATAGATTCTCCCTATTTTTGGACACGCGCGCAAGACCTTGCAGGCTGCCTCCATTGAGGCCCCAGTATGGAACAGGTCGTCGACGATAAGCACGTTCCGCCTTTCCTCGTTTGGGATCTCATCGTTCACGCTGAAGCTACTGCCGATTGCTTCGATCTTCTCATCCTTCGTGCTCAAGTCCTTCAGAGACTTTCCAGTTCTGGTCTTGATCAGCACATTGCTAAACACAGGTATCCCCACCAAGGCTCCCAGTTCCTTTGCTACCTCGGTGACGGGCTGGCGAGTTCTTTGAGTCGATGCCGGCATCGGAACAATGAAACCGACCCGAGAAAACTTCGGGTAGATGTTGTCGGCTATAGCCCGAGCAAGAGGCTTTGCTTGCGCCCAGTCATTGCGGTACTTGAGCTGAAACGTCGCTTCGCCTATCTCAGTGCGGGTTGTATTGAATTGCGGACGTCCTTGCTCGTTATCTCCGAGGTACACGCTGGACACGCTGTGCTTATCCAGCACCCAACCCTCATCCCAGAGGCCACTAATCTGTCTGAGCGTAACTTTCAAGGCGCAGCCCCTTTCCTGCAATTACGGGCACAACTGAAGGAAGTGCGAAATCTGAAGCGTGCGTTTACGGCAACGATCTTCTAGCCGTGGGTCTGTCCCGTTTCCGGTAGGATTCGATAGCCAAACGATACATGATCTTCTCGTCTAGGGAAAAAGCCCGAGTCGCGCTTCCAGCTCACACGCCACCCGGATAATCTACGCCTGCCCGGACCACGAAGTCTGCCCCTGTTTCCGGCACCGACCGACTAGCACAATCCAGCTTGCGTCTTCAGATCTTGGCGAACCAACTCGGGTCAATACTGACTTCTTCGACCATCTGCGTGGTCACACCAAGTTTGAGGTTCTTTAGAAGATCGCAGAGAGAATCACCGTCGATGAGGTCAATGGCGGGTGCCCCGTCACGCGTAGCCTCCTTCTTTGCCTCGGCCGTGAACGTTCCGGTCGTTATGAACAGGCCCTTATCCGTGCGGCCAACCATTGCCCCGCGGAAGTCTCTAATTGCACCTGGCGAAACGCTTCCCTTGTACTTCTTGCATTGAAAGTAAACTTGAAATGAAAGCAACGCGAGGCGCAAGACCCCTACGCCGTCTATCCCGCCGTCTCCACTTCGTCCGGTCACTTCTACTTTTACAAACCCTGATTCGCGGAGGATGCGTTGTGCCAGGCGTTCAAAAGCGTCCGGCTTGAGTTGGCTAGTCAACACCGCCAATAACTCGTCCTTCCAATCCTTCAATTCTGGCGAGAGGTCCTCCGCTTCTTGGAGATCCTTGTGTTTCTCCCCTTTTTCAGCCCTATAAAGCTTCCTGACTTCAGCTGGAATCTGTTCAACCTCTTTCGACGTGAGAGCGTTGCCCTTCTCTGTAATCGCCCACACCCCGTGCGACGGATTTTCAAGCGCGCCTGCTTTTCCGAGGTAGGTTCTAGCCCACGCGAGGCGGTAGCCCAATTTGGTCAGGCGCTCCGTGTGCATGACGTTTTGCACGGCGTCTGGAAAGTGCTCTAGCTCGATCACCTTATCCAACAGTTCGTCATTGGTCGATGACCCACCCAGCGCCTTCATTGCCTTGAGGGCTGGCCACAGGAGTTCGTCGTAGGTTGGCACTTTTGCTTCAGAGGGCATTTCGATTTACCCCGTCTTTGAAACTCCGGTCCGGTGACGAACTAGTTTCGCAATGAACGCTTGAACTTGTCCTTTTTCAAGACCGGGCAGCACAGAATGAAAGTTGAGAACCAGCATAAACCCTGCCGTCGTCAGTTGTGGCAAAGTAGAATTCGAAATTCGAAGTCCGCAGATCGGTCCCGGCAAACGCCGATCGCGCGACCGACTCACCCCCACCATCCGCGCCTCCCAAAACCTTTTCTCCCGCCGGTTTGCAGAACAACGGGTACCAGAGATCAGGGATCGGGTCGGTGCTCGGTGGTCAGTGATCAGTTCCCGCCGCGGCAGAGCTGAGATTGGGTGGCCATTCTTTGTGGGGAACGCGAGGTTTGAGCGCGGCTGCGCCGCGGACTTGATTTTTCGTAAAACGGGTGGGCGGGGTGCGGCTGTCGGGGATGAATCCCCGACCTGCCTGCCAGGCCCTGATACAAAGCCTGACCTGTGCGGCCCGTTCTAAAGCGCACTTCTCGCAGATTGCACGTGCAGTGGGAAATTTCGTGGTTTTTGCTTTTCTTATTTGGTCAATTTCACGGTTTTACTCACCAATTGATTGGCCAATTTCATGGTATTCCCGTCGAAAAAGCGCAACCTAACGAGCGAACATTTGCGGGGCGCGCCGCACCATCTAAGCGAACATTTGGCGGGGTCAACGCACCCTACAAACCAACATTCAGCCTGATTCTACTGGACTTAACGAAACGCCCCACCCAAGGGCGCGAGAAATGCGCATTTTTCGGATCGGACGGGTGCGGGTCAGGAGACCCGCCGCTCCCTTGCTCCCTCGCTCCCTGCCTTTTCACTCCCTACTCCCTGCCTTCTCGCTCCCTCGCTCCCTTGCTCCCTCGCTCCCTGCTTTTCGCCAGGCGGGCCAGCGTGGCCTGCTCGCGCAGGACCTGCTGCAAGGGCCGTGCGGGCGTGCCCCAGTGGACGGTGCCGGGTTTAAGGCCTTCGTTCGTAATGGTTTTGCCGCTGAAGACGCCGGCCTGGCCGCCGAGGATGACGCCGGGACCGACATGGACGTGGTCGCCGATGCCGACCTGGCCGGCGAGGACTGCGCCGTTGCCGATCGAGCTCGAGCCGGAGATGCCGGTGAGCGCGACGAGGATGGCGTCTTCGCCGATGTCGCAGTTGTGGCCGACGTGGACGAGGTTGTCGAACTTGGCGCCGCGGCGGACGCGGGTTTCAGCGAGCGCGCCACGGTCGATGGTGGAGTTGGCGCCGATCTCGACGTCGTCTTCGATGACTAGCGTGCCCTGCTGCGGGAACTGCGTGTAAGCGCCGGTTGCGGGATCGCGGACGTAGCCGAAGCCGTCCGCGCCGAGGACGACGCCGGCGTGCGCGATGACGCGATTGCCGATCGTGACGCCGGGGTAGACGACGACGCGCGGATAGATGCGGCAGTGCTGGCCGATGCGCACGCCCGCGCCGATGATTGCGCCGGCTTCAATGCGGGTTCCCGCGCCGATTGCTGCGCCCTCGCCGACGACGGCACAGGCGGCGATGGTCACGTCCGGACCAAGCTGGACATTTGCTCCGACGACCGCCGAAGGATGAACGCCTTCGACTGGGAGCGGCGGCGCGAGGAGTTTGGCGGCGCGGGCGAACCAGAGGCGCGGGTGATTGTGTTCAACGATTGCGGTGGTGCGGGCGCGGGCGGGGTCGGGGGCGAAGAGGCCGGGTTTGACGACCAGCGCGCTGGCCGCGGATTCGAGCGCTGCGGATGTGGTGGCTGCATCTTCGGCAAAGACCAGGTCTCCCGCGGCGGCGTGGGCGACGGCGTTCACGGCGCGAATCTCCGTGTGCGCGTCGCCATGCAGCAGGTTGCCGCCGAGTGCGTCGATGAGTTGTGCAAGCGTCATGCGCTGCTCCCATTTCTGCAGGGGCTAAAGCCCCTATTCATTTTGCGACTCTTGCGGCACGACTAAAGTCGTGCCCTTTCACGAAACCATTTACGAAGCACACTCGACCACGAATCACTTCCCATACAAACTCGGCTCGCCCGGTGGGCGGGTCTTCCAGCGGCGGTGAATCCACAGCCACTGGTCAGGATAGCGCCGAATCCACGACTCGATGACAGCCGTCGAGCGCCGTGTGCCTTCCAGAATATCCGCGGCGCGGTCGGCGGTGCGGGGGATCTCGACCTCGGGGCCGAAGCGGAGCACGTAGCGGCGCTCGGCGGGCTCCCAGAACATGAAGCCGGGGAGAACTGCCGCGCCGGTTTGGCGGGCGATGTGCGCCAGGCCGGTTCCGGTGCAGGCATCGACGCCGAAAAAGGGCACAAACTCGCCCTGCGGCGGGGTCATATTCGTGTCCATGAGGATGCCGACCGTGCCGCCGGCGTGAATGGCCTTCAAGAGTCCGCGGCCGAAGTCGTCTTTCGAGATCACGAAGTTGCCGTGAAGGCAGCGGATGCCGTTGACGTATGCATCGAGGCGGCGGTTGTCGAGATTGCGGATGATCATGCCCATGGGATGACCCATGAGCGAGTGGTAGAAGCTGGAAAGCTCCCATGCGCCCAGGTGTGCGGTGATGATGAGGACGCCCTTGCCGCGGGCCTCGGCCGCGAGGTAGTGTTCCAGGCCCTCGGTGCGCATCGAATTACGGCTTTTCTGGTTGCGGGTGCTCTGGTCGCGGGTGTTCTCGGCGGTGTAGTGCGTCATGCGGCAGAACTCGACGAGTTGCCAGCCCAGATGGATGTAGACGCGCCGGAGAATTTTTTTTCTGCTTTTGGACGGGAGCTCAGGGAGAGCCAACTCAAGGTTGCGCACACCCACGCGGCGCAACCTGCCGAAGCACCAGTAGACGGCAAAGGCGAGGCAGCCGGCCAGCAGGCGCGACCATCCCCGTGGCATGCTGCCCAGACAGCCGGCTACGGCTCGAA
>Ga0224555_1005465_pt1 | contig 10630 bp, 5 predicted proteins | sample 714S23034metaG_FD_180687 | JGI IMG/M metagenome (GOLD analysis project Ga0224555, IMG submission 180687) | Peat soil microbial communities from Stordalen Mire, Sweden - 717 S2 30-34 | ecosystem: Environmental > Terrestrial > Soil > Wetlands > Peat | place: Sweden: Norrbotten County, Stordalen...
ATCTCGATTTCATTGCGACTTCCTCCTTACTGAATCTCGCTTCGTCTTTCCACCCCGTTGCCAGAAACCCTCGGTCGCGATCTTGATCAACTGCTCGACCGCACGATCGTCCGACATCCCCAGATGTTGTTTTCCGCCGAAGAGCTTTTCCACAAGAAAGTAGGTGAACAACTGGAGGTAGATGGCAGTGAAGGCCAGAGCCGGATCGACGCCTCGATTCCATGCGCCGGTGCGCGTGGAAGCTTCCAGTTGTGGTCCCAGGCGCGCTTGCATGTTCTTGGCCAGGGAGCGAAATGTCCCGGCAAAATGCTGGTTGCCAAATTCGGTAATGTCGATGTACATCAATCGCCAGTAATCAGGATTGTCGTAGACAATCTCCTTGATTACATGCGCCATTCGCTGTAATTCGGCGGGCTCGAAGACTCCTTGAATGGGCCCCAGCGCCTTGCGGCGGAGCTTTTCCATATGGGTTTCGTAACGTTTAATGATGCTGGTGAAAATCTCTTCTTTGGTGGGGTAATAGTTGTAGAGATTTCCGATGGAAACGCCAGCTTCTTTCGCGATGTCGCGCACGGAAGTTCCGTGAAACCCCAGGCGGGTAAAAACACGTAGGGCGGCATCTTCGATCTTCTTCTGGTTGCGTTCGAGATCCTGGAGTCGAAGCTTCGGCATGGTGAATTTAAATAAAAATGAACGATCGTTTTTGTATAACGGTAACTCGCCGCTTGTCAATGATTTTCTTGATGGCCGGTATAAAAAGCTTTTATGAGGGATCGCCCGGCCTCTCCAAAGCCGTTACCCTCTTTGACTTACGAGCCTTATGGTTCCAGCGAGGAAAGGAAGGATTGCAGTACACGCAAGAATTCCGCCGGACACTCCAATTGGGGCGCATGCCCACAGTTAGCAATGGTCTTCAATTCGCCATTGCGAATCCGGCTCAATGCCAGCTCGGCTTGGGCCACAGGCAGAACCTGATCATCTTCGCCCCAGATCAGAAGCGTCGGACATTGCAGTTCGGGAAGGCGGTCCACCAGATAGGATTGCAGGGATAGTGCAATGCTTTTCGAAATAGCGTAGGCATAAGCTGGATAATCGCCTCGTTGCAGCTTGGCGTTTTGTTTTTCCAGGTAACGGGCGCTGTTATCGGATGGCTGAGTAAATACATTGCCGAAAAGCAGAGCGTTGATCTGGGGCGTGAGAGCGGCGAGAATCGGCTCGCTGAAGCGGGACTGGAGCAGAGTCTTTTCTTCGGACGTATGTTGTCGAAAGCCACCGCTGTTCACTAAGACCAGTTTCGAAACTGACTCCGGATGCTGAAGCGCATAGAGGATGGCAATCTGTCCGCCAAAAGAATTGCCTGCGAGAACAAATTGCCCCAGATCGAGTTGCTGAAAGAACTGGTGAAGGGTCGACACAAAAAATTCCGCGGAATACTCCCGGTGGGGTTTACTGGAGCTTCCGAAGCCGGGAAGATCGAGAGCGATAACGCGATACGATGCGGCGAGCGGTTCCAAGACCGGCTCCCAATCCAGAAAATCTCCGAACATCCCGTGGACAAGAACTACCACAGGGCCCCGGCCACGGTCGTAATAGAAGATTTCTTCCGATCCGATTCTTGTTTTGGATTGGTAGCCGGTCACTTCAGGAAGCACGGGAACGTCCTCCGAACAGAGCGGGATTATACAACCTCGTCGCTCAGTATTCAGATTGCAGGATCGATCGCCTTTGCAATCGCGCCGCAACGCCCGACGGCACGGCCAACTGCGAACGGATGCGAGACACCCCATCTTGCGATAGGATTGACTGCCGAAATCGTCCGGGGGGAAATCGCCTCCTGGCACAAGCTCAAATCTGCAGGCGCAACCGTCGAGGTCACACATTGCCGGGCGAACCATCCCAACAGCTCCGCCTTCAAAAGCTCCTGAAGAAGGGAGTGAAGCATCAGCGGGAAGGCCGCGGCGAGCTGGCAGAGGCGTGCTACCGCAAGATAATGAAGCTCGACCCGATGTCGGCCGAAGCGAGGCAAATGCAAAGCCTGTTGCAAGGCAAGATGGGCCAGATGCAGCCGGAAATTCATGGCTTGCAGCAAGCAAGGAAAGTCGATCCTGAAAAGCCTGGACCGGAGTCTGCCGAGGCGCACCTGCATTTGGGCCAAGAGAAGGAACGGCTCGGGGACCTGCAGGCTGCCGCGAATTCCTATCGGAGCGCTCTGGTTCTGAAGCCTGATTCACCGGAGTTGCACTGCCACCTGGCAAGAGTGTTGTGTCGAGGCGGCGCCTTGGAGCCGGCCGCTGAATTGTACCGGCGCGCGCTCGCCCTCGCCCCGCAGAGGCATGACATTTACAGCGATTTGGGTTGCGTGTTGACGGACCTGGGTAGGTTTGAGGCGGCGCTCGAAGCTTTCCGAAGAGCCCTCACGCTGAATCGCCACTCGGCGAGGACGATTGCTTGTCTGGGGCGCCTTTTCGAACGCAAATGCGATCTGCTTTCCGCGGCAGACGCCTTCCGGGACGCCATAAAGCTGGACCCGGCGCTGCGTCCTGCCTATGTGGATTTGGGATTTGTTTTGTACGGACTGGGTGAATTAGCTGAAGCTTCCGATTGTTTTTATCATGTGCTCCAACTACAACCGGACTCCGCGGAAGCAACCGCGAATCTCGCGCTTATTCATCTGGTGCAGGGCCATTTCTCGGTGGGATGGCCGGAATATGAGTGGCGATGGAAAGTCGGAGTCGGCGACGACAGACGGTTCGTCGAGCGGCAATGGAAAGGCGAGCCGCTGCAAGGCGAGGGCATTCTTCTTTATGCCGAGCAAGGGTTGGGCGACACCATGCAGTTTGTTCGCTATGCTCCCCTGGTTGCGGCTCGAGGCGGAAAAGTTATCCTCGAAGTTCAGCCGGCGCTCCACGGGCTGCTTGGCGGCATGGAAGGTGTATCCCAAGTGGTGAGCCGAGGCGACCCGTTGCCGCATTTTACCTGGCAATGTCCGCTGCTGAGTCTTCCGTTAGCTTTTGGTACGGAGATGGGGACGATTCCGGCAAAGGTGCCTTATCTATTTCCCGATCCGGTGAAGATGGAGGAGTGGCAAGGACGCCTCGCGGGGAATACGCGGCGCATTGGGCTGGCATGGGCCGGCAATCCGAAACATCCCCGCGATCGCATCCGGTCCATTGCGCTCGATCAACTCATTGCTCTCATGAAGGTGCCGGGTACGACCTTTTACTCATTACAGTTTGGTCCGGGAGCGGAGCAGACGAAGCAGCTCCCTGCGGACGTGCGCTTGATCGATCTGGCGGAGGAGCTAAAAGACTTTGCCAATGTGGCGGCAATTGTCGCCAATCTCGACTTGGTGATCTGCATCGATTCCTCCATGGCGCACCTGGCTGGCGCCATGGGTAAACCGGTGTGGATCTTGCTGAACAAAGGATGCGATTGGCGCTGGCTTCGGGAACGCGAAGACAGTCCCTGGTATCCAACGGCACGTTTGTTCCGCCAGACCATTGCCGGAGCATGGGAGGAAGTGGTGAGTCGAATCGAAAGTGAACTACAGCGATTCGCGACGAATCAGTTTTTGTCTTCGGATTTAAACATGGACCAGGAACGCATGGAGGGGCCAGCGGTTGTGAACACTAGGGACGCGTTCTCAGCCTCTGCAGGAGCGCCGGCGATGGATATTCACGTCATCAATCTCGACCGCAGCAAAGATCGAATGGCCGCGTTCAAAAAAGTGAACGGGTGGCTGCCGCTCAAGTTCTTGCGCTTCGCGGGGATCGAAGGAAAAAGCCTGTCACGAGGTACTCTGGTCGACCAGGGCTTGATCACGGCCGATCTTGGGTACAACGATGGCGCATTAGGCTGCGCGTTGTCGCATCTGGCGCTGTGGGACCTGGCGATCGAGAAAGACGAACTGATCACGATTTGCGAAGATGACGCCATCTTCAATCGCGGATTCGTTTCTTCGGCGGAAGCGTTGCTCAAGACGGTGCCGCCGGAGTGGCACGTGATTCTGTGGGGGTGGAATTTCGATTCATCCCTGTTGTTTGACATGCTTCCCGGAGTCTCACCCTGCCTTGCGGCGTTCAATCAGAGTGCGATGAGGATGGGAGCCGAAGCGTTTCAATCCCTGAGTTTGAACCCGCAACCATTCAAAATATTCAGCGCATTCGGTGCGGTTGGATATTCCCTTTCTCCGACCGGTGCGCGCACCTTGAAAAAACATTGCTTCCCTTTGCGGAAAATGGATGTTTTCGTTCCGGGCCTGGGACGGTCGGTTGTGAATTTCGGCATTGACGTCATGCTCAACGATGCCTACCAGAAGATCAACGCTTACGCCAGTTTCCCCCCGTTAGTTATAACTAAGAACGATCATGGCATCTCGACGGTTCAACAAAAGAGTTGACTGACGTGGATCTTTCGTGATGATCTGGCATGAAATTGGCGTTGACTCCTGGCCCCTACCAGGAGCCAACCTTCTTATTGCGTCAACTCCTCCGTAAAGACGGCGCCGCCCATCGACGGTAAGACGGCGGAGACTTTCACGACTTTGTGCGAATCTTTCGCCACCCACATCGTCTGTTTGTCGGCGCCTCCGTCGGCGGATGATATTTCTACGCGGTAGGCATCGAAGGTGCCAGCGGGGACTGTAACTTTTTCTACGCCAGCCACGCTGAGTTGCATCAGCTTTACTTTCTGGGTTTGGACGTCAAAATTTCGGAATGACGTGGTGTAGCCCTCGGCGAGAGGCAGGCAGGCGATGACCTGATTGCCGCCGGCGGCATCGCCGAATAGTGGGCCACCCAGATCGACGGAGATTGGTTTATCTTGTCCGTTCATATTCATATGACCGGCGGCCTGGTTTCCGCTGAAGTCGAGATCGATCGTGACCGGCCCCTGCTTCAGATTCCTCTTTTGTAAGATCAAGCTGGCTTTATCGAGAGATGCGGTATCCGTTACTGTTCCCTGCGGAGTGTCCATCACATCGGTTGCGGTCCAGACACCGCCATCATCTTTAATGGTGGTCGCAACTGTGAGTGCCATATGCTGGCCGCCCATGTCGATTCCAGCCTGATACTTGTATTCTCCCGGCTGCAAAGGCGTTGCCGGCTTGGGCGCGCCCACACTATTGGTGTCAACTTTCTGGGCCAGCACGACCGTCTTTGGATCGACCGAAATTTCTTTCAGACGCGCCACAACTTCCGGTGTACCACCTTCCTGAAAACGTCCGCCTAAGTGCTGGGACAGGAATTTTTCGGACTCCATAAATAACGCCATATCGTTTACGGGACGGGCGAAGCCATGGCCTTCGTCCGGCGCCAGGAGATATTCAACGGGGAAGCCGCGGTCGCGGAGAGCCATGACGATTTGCTCGGCTTCGCGGCGGTTCACCCGCGGATCGTTGGCACCCTGAGCGACGAGAAGAGGCGTTTTGATTTTTTCGGCGGAGAAGAGCGGCGATTCCTCGGTCAGCATCTTCTTACCCTCCGGCGTGTTGGGGTCGCCCATGCGTTTGTAAAAAAGGATTCGGATGGGCTCCCAGTAGGGAGGAATCGATTCCAGCAGAGTGATCAGATTCGATGGTCCGACGATGTCGACCGCGCCTGAATAAACGTCAGGCGTGAATGCGACACCGGCGAGAGTCGCGTAGCCGCCATAGGAACCGCCAAGAATGCCGACACGCTTGGGATCGGCGATCCCCTCGGCGACTAGATACTTCACGCCCCAAGTGATGTCATCCTGCATCTTGCGGCCCCACTGATCGTTTCCGGCGTCGAGAAATTTCTTACCGTAACCGGTCGAGCCGCGGAAATTTGGCATGAGCACAGCGTAGCCGCGATTGGCAAAGAACTGCGCCAGCGGATTGTATCCCCACAAATCGCGCGCCCAGGGACCGCCGTGTGGAATCATCAAGGCCGGCAGATTCTTGCCTGGCACACCTTTCGGCAAAGTTAAATAAGCAGGAATTTCGAGCCCGTCGGAAGATTTGTAGGTCACGGGCTTCATCTCGGTGAGTTCTTCGCGGGGAAGTTTCTCCCAGATCTTGTATTGCGGGGTAAGCTTTCGCGTTTTGCGCTCAAAGAGCAATGTCTCGCCCGGTTCGGTGTCGCTGGAGGCGTTCACCAGCCATACCTGTTCATCTCTGGTGCGTGAGACGGGATTGATTTGTTTGCCGGGAAGTTTTTCCTGGAGCCATTTGTAATCGGCAGCAAAGCTCTTGTCTTTGAAATACCGCCGCTCGTGTTCGTCGTAGTAAGAGGTCTCGACCAGTTCGTCGGTGGCTTCGGAGAAGATAGTTCCGCGCAAGTCAACTTTCTTGAGCGGATCGGATTCCACCATCTCCGTTTTGCCGGTTTCCGGATCGAACAGAACCAGGGCGGTCAGGTCCATATCTCCGCCTTTGTTGGTTTCCATGTAGAGGCGCTTGCCGTCAGGCTGGAAGCGCGACGTGCTGCAGGTTTCAAAAACTGTGCAGGAATAAATCTTGGTGAATTTGTCAGCATCGACGCGAAGAATTTCAGTGTCTCCGTTTTCCGCGCTGCGGGTGGCGAGGCGGAGTTGGCCTTTGAGATCGAAGTCCCAGCCTTCAATGCGTTCGGTGTTGGTACGCATGAGCGTCTTTTCGCCGGTCGAAATTTTCAGTTTGTAGAGGTCGTGCCAGGCTTTGTCGCGATCATTTAATCCCACGTAGACGATGTCGGGGTCGCTCTTGGGAACTTCGTAGATCATGACACGCACGCCTTTAAGGCCGGTCAGATCGCGCGATAGCGGCGCATCTGCGTTGGCTTCCGGTTTGGCGGCTGGGTCCACGGAATAGACGTTGTAGTTCTCGTCGCCATCATGGTCTTTGACGTAGAGAATGTACTTGCTGTCGCGCGTCCAGAAGAAGCCGGGGATGGGCCGCTTGGTCTCGGTGGTGAGCAGGCGCGCCGCCGCGAAGGGTTCTTCCACCGTCTTAACGTAGATGTTGCGCGTATCTTTCCACGGTTTTAGAAATGCGATGTATTTTCCGTCGGGGGAAATCTGCGCGCCCGCGATTTCCGGATTGCCGAAGATCAGCTCTCGGTCGATCAGCGGCGGCAGACCTTTCGCAGCAGGTTTTTTGTCCTGCCCCGAAACTATGCCTACCAGCAGCAACAAGAAAAGTGTGTAATACAAGAAGTTTTTCATAAAGATTTCCCTTCTGTGGGGAGTGGAAGATCGATAGATTACGCTGCGGGGCATCGTTGACAGCAACACCGCGCACGTTCACGCGAATAACTATACAAGAGTTTATGCGGATAACTTTAGTTTCGGTTGCAAGCTGCCGCTGTCGCGGAATCGAAATGCTGAGGGTAAAATTAGCGGGGCATTGATCGGGGGGACTTCCATGTACTTCGAGCAATTTTATCTCGGCTGTCTGGCGCATGCTTCCTACATGCTCGCCTCGGAAGGCGAGGCTGTAGTTGTTGATCCACAGCGCGACGTCGAGATGTATCTCAAGGCTGCGGAGGCGAATCACGTTGCCATTCGCCACATCTTCGAAACTCACCTGCACGCGGATTTCGTTTCCGGGCATCAGGAATTGGCGGCGAGGACTGGGGCGCAAATTTATATCGGGGCAGAAGCGGGCGCAACATTTCCTCATGTAGCCGTGCGCGATGGGTTTCGGCTGCAGGTGGGGAAAATGCGCATTGCCGTGCTGGAAACGCCGGGGCACACGCCGGAGAGCATTTGCCTTGTGGTCACTGATGAAGAAAAGGCTGAAACGCCTTGGGCGATTTTGACTGGAGATACGCTTTTTCTGGGAGACGTCGGGCGTCCTGATCTTTCCAAGCGTTACACGCCTGTGCAGTTGGCGGGAATGCTCTACGACAATCTGCACACTAAAATTCTCAAGCTCGCGGATGACGTGCTGGTTTATCCGGCGCACGGCGCGGGTTCGCTCTGTGGACGCAACATGCGGGCTGAGCGCGTTTCTACCATCGGCACGGAACGGCTGACGAATTACGCGTTGCAAATAAAGAGCAGGGAAGAATTCATCCGGCAATTGACCAGCAACTTGCCGGCGCGTCCGGAATATTTCTTGCAGGATGCGGAGATCAATCGCACGGGAGCTGCGGCTTTGTCTGACTTGCCGGTGTTGCCTCCGATCGAACCGGCCGAATTGCAAAGGTTGTTGGCGGAAGGCGGAATTGTCCTGGATGTTCGTCCCGGCGACAAATTCGCGGCGGGGCATGTGCCGGGTTCCATCAATATTGCATTGTCCGGGCAGTTTGCTTCCTGGGCGGGAGCGTTGTTGGGGTTGGCAGCCCATCCGGTATTGATTGCGGAATCGCCGGAGGCGCTGTCGGAGGCGCGAACCAGGCTGGCGCGCGTCGGTCTTGAGGGCGTGCGCGGATTTCTGAATGGAGGCGTGGAATCGTGGCGCGGGGAGGGATTTCCTCTGGCGACGCTTTCGCAGGTTAGCGTTCAAGCTCTCAGCGATCAGTTGCAGGTCAGCGATGTGCAGGTGCTGGATGTGCGCCGCGAGCCCGAGTGGGAAGCTGGGCACATCGAAGGCGCTGTCTGGTGGCCGCTGGATAACTTCAAGGTTGCGCCTCCGGAGATTGATCGTGATGCTCCTATTGCCGTGCACTGCAAAGGCGGTTATCGCAGCATGGTCGCGTGCAGCCTTTTACAGCGTGCGGGTTTTCAGAACGTAGTTGATGTTGTTGGCGGGTTCGATGCGTGGCAGCAGGCGAACCTACCGGTCGTTAAGGAAAAACCGGCGGGAGTTTAGGTCAACCAGATTCACAAGAGTTTAACGGTAGCGGCTCCGTTTGGCTGATCCGCTACCGTTTCTGCGTTGTTATTGAATTTTGCAAAGGCTGATCAGGTCGTTGGCGATTTGTTCAGCGCCAGCGAGCGTATCGGCGATTGAATGTTCGCCACCCTGTAGACAGACTTGCGACTTGGTGGTGGTGATGTTGTTGAACCAATCCTGACCGACGGGGATGCCAGCGCTGTTATCGAGTGAACCGAAGACAAGGTTGATGTTGGTGCTCGGGAAGTCATACACAGCACCCGGCGCTTCGGCGCTGTCTCCCAGGAAGAAGTTCAGGCCACCGGGCGGGAGAGTGCCAGCCACCGCATCGGTACAAATTCCCTCGTCGGTTGGACTGTTGGGATTGTAGGCGGGATCCCAGATCGAGCCGTCAGTTTTTCCAAAGCAGGTGCCCAAGGTCGGTGCGGATCCGCACTGCACGGCCAGTTTGCCTTCGGTGCAGCCGCAGCCCCAGTCGAGGCGGGCGGTGGGCGGACCGCTGGTGATTTCGGCCATGGAAAGAATGTTTGCCGAACTGTATTGGGACAACGAATAGGCCAATGCGCCTGCGCCGCCGCTGTTTCCAGTCGCGCAATAGGGAAGGCTCGTGTTGTTTTGAATGCTGCTGTAGATCCACTGGTTGAGAGTGGCTATGCGGCAGGCAGATTCGAGCACGCCGCCAGGGCCGTCGACCCAGCCGTTGACTTGAGTGGTGTTGAACGGACTTCCCCACGAAATCTGCACCGTGGTGTAGCCGGCATTCAAAACATTTTGTACGGCAGTGCTGCCGTAGGTGAAGACGCTGTCGTACAGGCTGACGCCGTTGGTGCCCGTGCTGTAGGTGACGGTCCCCACAGAAGCGCCGGTAGGCGTATTGGTCTTCACGTAGGCGTAAATGTCAGAAAGGCCGGGGCAGGAAACCGTGACCTGCTGGCAGACGCCATTCCTGAGCGTGCCCTGACAAGCAATGCTGGTCGCATCGCTAACTGTGCCCATGGCGCGCGTGGCTCCGGTTGCGCAGGTGGCCATGATCGTGGTGTTGGCGTTGATCGTCGCCGTGGAGTATGTCGGAATGCAAGACTGATCGGTGGGCTGGCTGGTCACGCTCACGGTGTAAGTGGCACCGTTGGCATAGGTGTTGGAGAAGGTCTGCGTGTTGTTACTGGTAAAGGTTAACGTCTGACCCTGATCGTCTTGCATGACCACAGTGCCGGAGAGTCCGCTTACCGATACGCTCAACGAGTAAGTAGTAGCGGCGCAAGTAGCCGTGACGGTGATGTTGGAGGTGATGGTGCCGCTGGCATTGCTGCTGAGGGTGCAGGTTTGTCCGGCAGGCTGCGTCTGAACGGTTACCGAGTACGTTGCACCGCTGGTGTAGGTGTTCGAGAAGGTCTGCGTGTTGTTGGAGGTAAATGTTAGAGCGGCGCCGGTGTTGTCTTGCACCACCAGAGTACCAGTGAGTCCGGTTACTGCGACACTAATCGTGTATGTCGCATTGGTGACGCAAGTGGCCGTCACCGTGATGTTGGAGGTGATGGTGCCGCTAGCGTTGCTGCCTAAGGTACAAGTCTGACCGGCAGGCTGAGTTTGCACCGTCACCGAGTACGTCGAGCCGCTGGTGTAGGTGTTCGAGAAGGTCTGCGTGTTGTTGGTGGTAAATGTTAGAGCGGCGCCGGTGTTGTCTTGCACCACCAGAGTACCGGTGAGGCCGGTGACCGCGACACTAATCGTGTATGTGGCGTTGGTGACGCAGGTGGCCGTCACCGTAATGTTGGAGGTGATGGTGCCGCTGGAGTTGCTGCCTAAGGTGCAAGTCTGGCCGGTGGGCTGAGTTTCCACGGTTACGGTGTA
>Ga0224555_1005467_pt1 | contig 10625 bp, 10 predicted proteins | sample 714S23034metaG_FD_180687 | JGI IMG/M metagenome (GOLD analysis project Ga0224555, IMG submission 180687) | Peat soil microbial communities from Stordalen Mire, Sweden - 717 S2 30-34 | ecosystem: Environmental > Terrestrial > Soil > Wetlands > Peat | place: Sweden: Norrbotten County, Stordalen...
GCTGCTGTGCGACACGCACGAGTCGAAGACCGACCCGGAGGCGCGATTGTTCCGGCGGAGCCAGGCGGCGGAATCGCGGCCGAGTTATTTGGGGCATGTGATCACGGAGAACCGGAATGGGCTGGTGGTGGCGGCCTGCGTGACGCAGTCGAGCACCAAGGCGGAGCGGGAGGCGGGGTTGGCGATGCTGGAGCAGGTCAGCGACGGGAAGCGGAAGATCACGCTGGGAGCGGACAAGGGATATCAGGAAGAGCGTTTCATCGCCGGGTTGCGGGCGCGACAGGTGGTGCCGCACGTGGCCGAGTACGCGGTCGAGTCGCCACACTGGCCGAAACTGGCTGCGGGCGGAGGAGCGGGAAGATCCAGGGTTTGAGCAAAGTCAGAAGAAACGAAAACGAGTGGAGCAAGTCTTCGGCTGGATCAAACACGTGGCGGGAATGCGGCAGATGAAGTTTCGCGGGCGACGGTGGGTGGAGTGGATGTTCCAGTTGGCAGCGGCGGCCTTGAACCTGCGACGGATGCAGCGTCTGCTGCTGCAACCAGCGTAGTGCCCCGGGAGGAGTGCGTTCACCGGTCGAAGAAATGGCCGGAGAACACGCAATCGGGGCCTGATAGCGCACGGAAAAACAACTCACGGAAAGATGGAACGAGAAAAACATCCCATTTTTCCGCAAGCTGTTCAGCCGTGCCGTGCCGGGCTTGGAAGAATGCGGGCTTTAGCCCCTGAGGGACGCGCCTTCCAAGCGGAAAGGCATTTCTTAAATCAGCTCTAGTGGCTTGTCGCAATGAGTTCGTTACTGCAGCCGCCGCGGGTGAGGTCAGAGTAGTTCCACTGAATGGGCGGAGCGTGGGCTGAGTGAGCGTTGCTGTAACCGCTGAGCTTGCGAGCCGACTGAAAAGCTAGTAATGGTTGCTTCGCGACAAGCCACTAGTACGAAAGTGAGACCAACCCACGATTCGGAGATTCTACCCACGATTTCTCACTGAACCCTCTCCGTGAGCAGGTGAATCCTGTCGCCCAATAGCTGCTCCAGGAACTTCCCCTCTGCCTCGCGCATCGACTCCATGTCCGATTGTGCGTAGAGCTGCATAGTCGTCCCAAAGTCCTCGTGACGTAGCATCCCCTGCACCGTCTCCGCATCCACTTTTAGCTTCACCAGCGCCGTTGCGAGCGCGTGCCGGAAGTTGTGAAAGCCGAAACGCACCTTCTCCCCTTCCTTGATCACGCCCGCTTTCACCGCCGCCGGCCTCAGGTACTTCTGCACCATGATGGACGCGGACAGAGGCTTCTTGCCCTTGAGCCTGACGTTCGGAAACACGAAGTCGGTGTCCTTGCCGAAAGGCGTCTTGTGCGCCATGCGAGAAGAAACCCCGCCAGGAGAGGATGCATGGGAACCGGGGCCTTCGATGCCTTCGACTTCGGCACCTTGAACCTTCCCCACACATACGCCCGGCTCAGAGAGCGTCGGATAAACGAACCGGGAGCGACATGGTTATGAACGAAGTCAATTTTGAAGACATTCCCCCAGGAGTGTTTACTCGGGTGCTCAGAAAATACGCCGAGTCGCTCATTAACTGAATCTCGTCGTGTCGAGAGGAACCCGGCTTCTTGGATTGATCGGCCGCCAATCGCGGCAAAATACGCCTGTCGTCGACAGTCGGCGGAACACGAGGGTTCTCGATTTCAAGCAGGCATAGCGGCACTGATTCGGGTCGCAGTTTTCCATTCGTCGATTTGCTTTAGAGCGGTCGAGTCCCAGCCCAAGATTCCAGCCCAAGAAGAGTGTGTCTTTGACGACCTTTGAAGTACTTACGCAGCCACCTAAGACCTGTTAAGTCGTTGTAAAGACTTATTACCGCCAGTCTGAAAAGGCTGGCGTCGGGGGTTCAACTCCCTCCCTGGCCACCACATTCCAAAGGCTTTAGCCATTCTGATCGTCCCTACCCGTTGTGGGTTGCGACCCACGATAAGCTCAGACCACGGCAGACTTCGTGTCTGGAGCAAGCAACTGCTGTAGCACCCAACCCTGAGCTTCCAACTTGGCCGAGGTCGTGGCCTTAGCGTAAATGTCCAGGGTCGTTCTTACATTTGAGTGCCGCAACAACTCCTGTACCAATTTCGGGTCGTTCCCATTGGCTACGAGCACACTTGCCAGCGTGCGCCGAAGAGTGTGAAAGCCAACTGGCCCGCCGATCCCAGCTTTCCTCGCCGCAGGCTGAAGATGGTTCGCTACAAGCATGTTGGCCCGAGGCGGTTTCTCTCCATGTAGCCGAAAGCTCGGAAAGACAAGATCAGTGTCACGGCAGTACGGTGTCTCTTTCCGCCATGCTTCGAGCAAAGCAGCCAGCAGCGGATGCAACGGCACCGGCCTTTGAGATGCTTTACTCTTTGGCAGTCCGAATTTCCCGTACACGTAGGCCCGAGATACGCGAATGCAAGAGTTCCGCCAATCGATGTCCGACCAACGCAGCGCCAGGAGTTCGCTGACGCGAAGACCCGTGGCTGCATCGGCAAGAACCAAGACCCGGTGCATGTCATCCAGGTTGGCCAGGATGTCCACGCATTGCGCCAATGTCAGCACAACTGGGTCGTAGTCGCTAACACACGATTGCCTGACAAACGCAATCGGATTGGCTTCCTGCGTTCTAGGTATCAGCCCATAACGCTGGGCGTGCTTGAATACCACCAGCATTACATTTCTCAGCTTGACAAGGGTCCCGTTGGCTAGGCCATTCTGTCTTCGCAAATCGCGAAGCCAGTTTTGCACTGCCACCGGTTCCATCTCACTTGCCCGCACCACCTTCCACCGTGGCAAAACATGCTTTGCCAGATACCGGCGGTACGTCGTTATTGTGGAATGCGCTTTGGGGATCACCGCCTCTGCCTGATCTTCCGACAACTCCAACCGTGCGTAGTGGTCTGCTAGTTCACCAAACATGATCGGCCTTCCTCTAGCGGTTCTAACGTTGGGGTCGAAGCCGGTCTTGCGAAGCTTCGCCCACGCTTCGGTTTCTGTCTTGAGTTCCGCTACACTGCCCACGACGAAGTTTGCGTGTACCCGCTTACCATCGGCGCGAGTTCTGTAGTAGCGATACTCAAACACGTCCCCGGACTTGCGGGACAGAATGCGTAGACTTCCATGTTGATTTCGTGTCCGTGCCATCAAGTTTTTCTCCTTGGCACAGACGGCTGCGTTGGCACAGTTTACACCGCGCTCAGCAATGGAAGTAGCAAGTTCTGAAATGCGGAATCGCCACAGGTGGCGGGAACCACTGCCAAGCGGATAGCCCGGAAGAGAACCACGCCGCGCCAAATCAAGGATGCGACGCGGGCTCACCTGTAGAAATTCAGCCGCAGTGTCGGCGTCAACCAACAGCTCGATTTCGCCGCCGACTGAGACTGGATGGCCGCTTTGATGGGAAGACAGGTCGGAAGTGGGAGGCTGGGATTGGGGACTCATACCTGGCTCCGTGTCGCCGAATGGCGGGATAGGGCCGATGTTTCGGTTTTCTTCTTTCGCTTCCATAGTGGCGGGTTGGACTGGAACTGAGAAGGTTCGGTCAAGGGCAACCGGAGGGAGCCGCGCCAGCGGGCCTGCCCCTTGACGGGTTCTTCGCAGTTCCGGTTTCGTTCCTGTGGAAGCGAAAGTAAATGCCGGATGCGCGGGATGTGGTTCGCGCGTCTCATTGTGCCGCCGGGCTCGCGTTCTGGATTGATTGTTCGCCCATTGACTCTGCGCCTATCATTGCCTTCTCGCGTGAAACTATCGTTGATACTGCTGGTCAAGATCAGAGGCCTAAGCCGAAGCTCATGCCTATCCCCAGATCTTTTTCTGGTTGTTGTGGTCGGGCGATCTCGTGATGTTGCAATGGCGCGATCACCTGTTCCGGTTTTAGTGCGCTCTGGTGCGAGATATCTTGACCAAGAGCCTGCGGCAGTTTCTTACGGTCGTTTGTGAAAATCTGTGCGTCCCACTGTCCACGCGAAACAGAGACGTATGCCATCCGGCTATTGAGCAAGTCTTTCGCCGCCAGCTCCGTATCCACGTGAATGAGTACGCGCTCGGCGGTCTGTCCCTGACTGGAATGACTGGTGATGGCATAGCCGTGGTCGAGGTGCGGATGGTGCTGAGGTTCGTAGTCCATGCTGCGCCCGTTATCAAGCTTCAACCGCATCGCGCCGTCCGGCGCGATGCTTTCCACTGTACCCAGTTCACGGTTCGCAATCTTCAGCTCATGATTGGGCGCGGTGAATTGGATACGGTCTCCAACCGAAAATGCCTTCTCCTGCTCGCGATACACCGAGACGCCCATCTGTCGGCGAGGGTCATAGGTCGTTACACTTCCATCTACGCGCAGCACTGTGAGCCGATTGTTTTGCGCGTCGATGCCCGTTACGCGCGTGTAATCGCCCTTCGCAATGCCGGTCTCCCGCGAACTGCGCGAGTAGCGCAGAATGTCGTCAACTCGGTATTGCTGTGCCCAACTGCGATCCGCTCCGGTCATCTCCTGACGCGGCACCAGCGTTTGGACGGAGTGCTCGTCTCTCCTTACGACGCCGCGCGCTTGCAACTCGGCATGGATGCGCTGATTAATCTCTGTACGTGACAAATTGTCCGGCGACACCACCAGCGTACTTTCCGGCGACTTGGCATACTCGCGCGCAATGGCCGTGACGCGCTCCTCGTGCCCTTTCACTTCATGTACGCGGCCATGCCGGTCAAGGCTGTCGATGGCCGCACCAACCTGACCACGCGCCAATTGCTCGACAGCCTGTTTCAGTTCCGGGTCTTTCTGCCGCACGATCTCTTCGAGCCGCATCGTCCGCATTCCAGCTTCTTGAAGCTGCGCGAAAGGGCGGCCCGCTTCGACGGCCTCATGCTGCCGCGTGTCTCCGACAAGGAGAACTCGATCCTTTGGATGAAGCCGTTCCATGAACTCGTGCATCTGGCGCGTCGAGGCAAGCGAAGATTCGTCGAGCACGTAGAGCTTTTTCTCACCAGTGTCCGTCTGCTCTCCCCGTGCAAGATGCCGTTGCAGAGTCGAAGTCTCTATGCCTGCCTCGGCTAGTTTCTGCGCAGCGCGGGAGGTGGGAGCAAAACCTTCGACCTTGTAGCCTTCGGCCTCCACTCCTTCCCGGATCACCGCTAATGTCGTTGTCTTGCCGGTACCGGCGATTCCATCCAAGCCGACAATCTTCTCGCGGCTCACAAATATGTCATCGACTACCTCGCGCTGCGCCGGACTTAACTCTGTATGGCGGTCCTCGGTCGCAATCCTTAGCGAAGGCGAAACTAGCATCGGATCGGCGTAGGTGCGCTGATTGCCGCTCTGCATACGTCCGATGATCTCCTGCTCCATGCGGACCATTTCGGCGGTGGTATAGAGCGGCGCGGCACGTCCTTCAATAAAGCCAACGGCAAGAAACTCTCCGCGCTGGACTCGCTGCGCAAATTCATGCCGCACTTGTTCATAGGTTGCTTGCGCCATGCTGCGGCTTATCGCCGCCTGCAAGATACTTCGCTCATCCTGTACGGCAGAACGCTCGAAGACGTGATTGCGGGCATAGGTCACGGCTTGCTGTTCGGTCTTGTCCGAGCGCGGTGCATGGTCCTGTGTATGTTCGCGCGCCTGGGCTACAACCCGATCCGCCTGATTGCCGTATTGTGCAGCCAAGTCGCGGTGCCGCTGCAGCACCTCTTCCGGGGAATGAATCTCCTTGCCGTCCCGCGTGCGATGGGCGGCAACCTGGGCCGCGCCCGCACCTTCCCTTCCAATCTCCTGCAAGTGCCGCTTGATCTGCTCTCGCCGCGGACTGGATGCATCCAGATATTCTTGCGTGTAGCCCTTGATCTCCGGTTGGCCGTGCTGGCCGCGTTCGATCTGATAGCCGAGCTCTTGCAACCGCATCGCAAGCTCGGAGCGATATACGCTGGTCGCATACTGCTGCGATTGGAAAAGGCTTCGCTCCTGAAGCGCCCGCGTCTGGCCGTTCTCACGCTCGGTCAGATTGAAAATGACGGCATGCGTATGAAGTTGCGGTGCAGCATACCCATCCACCGGGCGGGCAGTGTCGTGCTCGAAGCTGGCGGCCATGAACTTGCCCGTGGTCTCAGGCGCATGGATATTGCCGATGCGCGCTTGCGTATACCGCTCCAATTCACCAAGTGCTACGCGGACACTCTCACGGTGCGCCATGCGCACACGCTGATCGCCGCCCACAAGCGCGGTGAGAGAGACGGATTTCGGCGCTGAGAATGTCGCGTCCCACCCGGCGCGATGTTCGACGCTGGTGATTTCCTTGCCGTACTCGTTGTCGTAGGTCTTTGCAGGCTGGTGCTTAACGAGTTGCGCGCCGCTTTCCGGATGTTGTCCTTCGCTCAACCGCGCGAATCCTTCGGCTCCAACGGAGCCGCGCAGTCCCCACTCCTGCGCAAGCCTACCCTGCCACTCGCTGTGCACCTGCGCGTCACGGCTCCAGTAGTTCTGCGTCTCCGACACAAACTCGCGCGCATGGTAGGTCCGTGCCTGCTCTGCCGATAATGCTTTGGAGATGGTCAACATGCGATTCGGTTTCACAATGAATGCGGCAGGATTCGTTTCTGCCTTCTAACTTAGACTAACCAAGCATCGCGATAGATGCTAACTGTTTGTATTATTTATTGCTGTATTATTCAAGGTTTCCCATGTGGAAAACCTATATTTCTGTAGTTATCTCGCTTTTGCTTTAGTGACTCGACTTACAATAGCGATCCGAATTGGCAGTGTGAAAACACGCTCATCGGCAGTGTGTATCGAGGGCAAGAGCAAGGCTGACACGCTGGACATTGCTATCTATTGACGCCGCTTATTGGAAGCGGGAAAGCATGTCGTTCGCGCGGCTAAGTAGAGGCAGATAGACCGATAATATCTGACCGGGAAGAAATGGGATTTGGAGGCAGGTTATATCGTCTTATCAAACACACTGACCTGCGCTTTATGCGTGCGCTTGGCAGCCGTTCAAAGTCGTGGTTTGGGGTTGTCCAAATGGAGCACATAAGCGCCGTCAATTGGGATCGCATCTCTTGCGATTGGAGCGCCGATTAACTCAGTCGGTCACTGCCATTCGTCCGAGCTTTCGGCCTTCTCATTCCCGGCTCTTTGCCTCGGCGCTCCGGGAAAGATCGTTGGCTCTTTGACGGGCTTCTTCGGAAGGCTGGAAGGTGGTGTCCTCGCATCCGGTTGCGGAGTCGAATCCGCCGACCGAACTGCGGCGGAGAGTGGCACGATAGTCGCCGAATGCGGCACCTGATCGCGACGGGTTTCACCTGCCGAAAGGGTGTGGCTGACATCGACATTACGATGGAGTTGGCGAGTCCAATCGGCCTATCTTGGCAGGGGGCTTTTGGAACTATTGAAGAGGCCATTTTGCGAGCGCAATTGACCCCAGATGCTGTACTGATTAGCCTTCCAATTCCAGCGGCAATCCGAAGGCGATGCCAACCCTGGTGTGTGGCCTAGAAACCTCAATCTAACGCCCGCCAATTCGTACTTCTGACGCGGTCGCAATTCCCACTCGTACCATGTCACAGTAATGATTGGCAGAAGGCTGAAAAGCACGGCCAGAGGGCAACAATCCACCACCTCGAACGCCGAGGAAAGCCACGGGAATCACGGTTCTTTCTCTGGCAGATAAGCGCCGGAATTGGCACGCGATTGGGCCAGGGATTCGTCGGCTTTCAGGCGCTTGATCGACCCGGAATACGCCGACATTTTGCGCAGTCTATATGCATTACCTGTTCGTGCCCGACGGCAAGGCGTACTTTCACTCATACTTGCCCAGCAAGACAGCGGTACAGGATCGAACTTCGGAACTTCGTAAGGAAACTGCTCGCCGTTCTGAAGGGGTTGCCCCGCTGGGGCAGAGAGAGACATTCCGAACATAGCGGGAGGGCCTTTACGGGCGCGGGGCGCGGCCTGTCAACGCCCCGGAGCGAAGCGGAGCCGCAAGGCGTTCCGCGCTCTTTGCGGAACGGGGCTTGACGGGCCGTGATCCGCGCCCGTACCCTCTTCCCGCTTCGGAATGGCTCGGCAACGGTCGCGACGAAGCCTACCGCTGACGCGCTCCCGGTTCGTTCTTGTGAGTGTTTCTCGGACAGCTTGCGAGATTGCGGTACGCCGTTCACAGTCACCAAAACCGCCCATTGTCCTGGTCGTATTCCATCGCGAATTTTGCTCGGAGTTTGCCGCGAGAGTAGCCCTTCGGGCCTCAGTCCACTACCGGACAGACCCCCGGACAAAGCCCGGACGCGCACCGGACAGCAGCACACGCGGCAGCAACGGCCCCGATTCCGCATCTACGCGCAACCCTCGACGGATCAACGCGTTTACGCGCAGAGCGCCGTGGAGCGCCCTGCGGGAACCCATTAGTTCCCGCCGTTCAGTAACTCGCCTATTTTCAATAAGTATCTAACGAGATACGAAGGTAGCTAACCAGCTCCCCACTTGGGGATGACGTGTCCCTATACTCCCGGTGCCGTAGGCACCGCAAAAAACCTCAACCCCTCAAACCGCCCTCCGCGAGCACCAAACCGCCCGCCCTGGCATCCCTCCACCACACATCCGCACCGGCACTCGCCTCGCTTCCGGGCAGCAAATCGGCGGCGCAGTCGGCGCCGCAATGCGCGCCAATCGCACCGCGATTAGGCCCACGAATCGGGAGCGCAAAGCACGGCGAATCGAATCCTAATCAAGGCACGAAGCCACCCTCGATGGCACGCGCAAAGAGCACATGGAGTTCCTGGTAACCGTAGCCTTGCTCATCATCGACGATCTGGGACCACGCGCTGACCTGCCCCTTGCCATCCGCAAAGGCTGTCAATTTCAACCGACTTGAAGCCATGCGAGACGCCATTTTTGATTTTCTGTCGTGTGTCACTACCGATCCGTACTTGGATAATCCCGGCTGGGCTGAGAAAGAAATTCAACGCGGAGCCGACCGGCTTAAAGAAATCAGGGCCAGGAGAGCGCAAGCGTTAGAGGATGCGCGGGCAAAGGGCTGGCGGTTTGTCTACAGAGAGGAGAAGGCACCAAAATGAAATACGGTTCGCCTCACGCCGCAGGGCGGCACGTTTGCCAGCGAGTATGCGGGTCAACCCAAACAGAGAGTGGTATATTCTGGCTAGGATCACAGTATGAGAAATTTTAATATTCAATTTTTCGAGCTGTCTCCCAACACTGCGCTAGCGAACGCTGAACCGACGTACAAGATCGCACTTTCGCCATATTCACACGGAGCGCAGGGAACGAAGGACTATTCATCGAGGGAAGCTTTCGCCAGCGACCTAAAGAAATACCTTGGGTATCCTGACGACGCAATTGAACGGTTCTTTTCTGATCCGAAGAAAAACAACGTAATCCAGGGTCACCCCCTGACAGACGAAGACGCGGCCTGTTTGGGCTGGGTGGATTAGAAAAAACGATCGCCCCGCATCTGCTGACTAAGGCAAATGTGGGGCACCCGGCCGACTTATGAACCTTTGGTTCCAGCCTTGACAATAAAGTCGCAAATGGCCTCATATTCTCTTACGAATGCTATAACTCCTTCGCTTTCCTTGTTATCCTTAAATGCGTTAAACGCGTCGACCCACCGTTTCGAGAGATTGCCTTGCTTCACGTCAGAGGCGAGGTATATACGGTCACGTAATGTTCGCAGCGCTCTGCGGCGTGCATCGTTCAACTGAGTTTGATCCTCGGCTTTGACGGGGATATTCTTGAGTATCGACGGAGCAAGATGAAACATGATCTCGTCGTAATGCTCTGTGATTGCCCCGATAAGTTCCCGGCCTTCCAGCTTCCTCTGTTCAAGTATCCATTGGTTCATTTGCCCAGATCGGGCCAAGATGTGACTTAGAAGGATTCCGACAATCACTGACACGAGACTGATGAGCGCTGTAGTCATTGGAAACATTCCTCGTTACGGATTTGCCTTGGGTGGATGGTCCTCAAACCACTTCCGCGCCCGCTCCTGTACACGAGTCAAGTTGGCTGGTGTCAGACGTGAGGCGGCTATGTCCCGGATTCTTGCGACATCTTCCCGTTTGGCACCTTCGATCTTTCCCGTCGCGGCAATATCCAGCCAGAAATACGCTTCCGTGTAGTCCTGTGGCACACCGTCCCCCGAAAGGTATAGCGAGCCAAGCCCCCATTGCGCTAAGTCATAACCCTGTTCGGCGGCCTTGCGATACCAGACGGCAGCTTGGGCGTTGTCCTGCGTCACCCCGTTGCCAGCCTCGTACATCGCGCCAAGCGAGTATTCTGCATAGGAATCGCCCTGACCGGCAGCCTTTCGGAACCATACGGCAGCCTCCGTATAGTCTTGCGGAACTCCCTGGCCAAGCATGAACGCGGAACCTAAGCTGTCTTGCGCCAAGGCAAGGCCTTGCTCGGCCGCCTTGCGATACCAGGTCGCCGCCTGCGCATAGTCCTGTGGCACGCCTTGGCCGTTGGCGTACAACACTCCTAGTGGCCTGTCGCAGTGAATTCGTTACTGCGGACGCGGCGGGTGGGGTCAGAGTACTTCCACTGGATGGGCCGAGCATTGGCGGAGTAGGCGTTGATATAGCGGCGGAGCTTGCGAGCTAAAT
>Ga0224555_1005468_pt1 | contig 10625 bp, 5 predicted proteins | sample 714S23034metaG_FD_180687 | JGI IMG/M metagenome (GOLD analysis project Ga0224555, IMG submission 180687) | Peat soil microbial communities from Stordalen Mire, Sweden - 717 S2 30-34 | ecosystem: Environmental > Terrestrial > Soil > Wetlands > Peat | place: Sweden: Norrbotten County, Stordalen...
TGACTGCGGGCGTGACAGGGGTCGGTGTGACAGGTGCGGTTGTGGCTGTGTACGCGGAAGTCCAGTTGCCAGCGCTGTAGGCGGCCACCGAGAACGAGTAGAAGTTGCCAGGCGTGAGTCCCGTGAGGGTTGTCGACGTGGTCGTCACGTAGATGGTCTGCTGGAGTGCTCCAGAGAGATACTCGTTTACGTAGTAACCGACGATCGAGGTTCCGCCGTCATAGGTCGGAGCCTGCCACGACAGGTAGACCGAGTTGACGCCTGCTGTTGCGACAAGGTCGGTTGGAGTGCCGGGGGCGGTGACGTAGGTGTCGGAGAAACTCTGTCCGGCAGACGAGGGAGCGGAAGGAGCGGACGGCATGGCCAGGGTCGTGGTGCCAGCTTCGTTCACCATTGCGATCTCGTTGTCGGCGTCCATGTCAGTGCTGTACCAGCCCGTACCACTACTGCCGAAGTCCCCATAGATCTCCGTCCCCGAGAAGTCGACAGTGCCGAAATCTGCCGGGGTCGACTGTTGCCCGCCCACGGTGGGGGCCTCCTCGATCCACTCCGCCGATTGGCCAGGTCCGTCATAGCTGAAGGTGTCGTCGAAGTACCAGTTCTGCGTGCTGTCCTCTATGTAGATCGTCCACACATCGGAAGTGGCCGTCTCGACGACATGCGCGTCTATCTGGTCGCCCGGCTCAACTGGAGCAGGAGTGCCGCCGGAGCTGAAGATTTCCTCCTCATCTGCGGGAAGGATTTCGATCCAGGCGTAGTAGCCGTCGATTGTGTCCTGTCCAGTGCCAGTCTGGATCAGGTCGGTGTTGTTCATGCCGTCGACGCCAACCCACGATGCGGAGTACAGCGCAGACGTCGAGGGCTCAATGGCTGGCACGGTCCACTCGCCCGCAGCGCCTTGGATGCCGCTGCCCTCCCCGCCCAGACCCGACCAGTTGGTGGAGTCGGTGCTCTCTGTGACGCGGCCCAACCGCATCCGGCGCCCTCCTGGACGGGGCAACTCGGAAGCCATGCTTATGCTCGCTCCCGCCCGCAGGGGGGCGAGATGGCCCATGAGCCCTGCGATTCTGCCCGTAGGCACAGGTGACGTCGCTGCTGAGGCGCCGGCTTCCGCGATGCCAGTGGAAAGCAGCACGGTGACGACAACGAGGAGGACAGCTACTCGCACCCGCGAGTGGCTTCCAGCTCCCATGGCCCCATCGCTAGCTCGTTCAGCCAAGCTCATGGCCTGTTCCTTTCAGGTCAATGCGGGGTCCGTCTCATTTCCCCGGCTGGACACGAGCGGTACCGTGCCGGCTCGGTCCAGCGTCTGCCACGGTCGAGTCCTGTGCCTGTGTCGACCTGCACGCCGCCTCCTTACACGGAGCGTCGGCGACCCACGGCTCCTGCGTGACTGACGATACCGCCTCTGCGAGAGCCGCACTAGAGGCGAATATCCGGTACGACTCCTCGCCTTTTTCGTCAATGCGCTTGACTTCATGACACTCGAGAAACGCTTGCATGGTTCTGTGCGACCGCATCAGGTGCCGACTGAAAGCGGTGTCGGGAGAGGCGGGAGGGAACAAACGCGATCCGGCTGGCCGAGATACTCGTCGAGTTGCTGAGACGTCAATGGACGCGCGATCCAATAACCCTGCCCGATGTCCGCACCCATGCTCTCGAGCAACCGGAAGACCTCCTCGGTCTCGATGCCCTCAGCCACCGTGGTGATCTCGAGGGCACGGGCTACTTCGATCACCGCGGCCACCACTGCCTGAGCACGCGGGTCCGACGTGAGTCGAAAGACGAAGGACTGGTCGATCTTCAACTCGTCGGCCGCCAGCCCGAGCAGCTGGGAAATGGACGAGTACCCGACTCCAAAGTCGTCGACCGACATGCGCAGTCCAGCAGCACGCAGCTTGCGCACGGATGCTTCGACCCGGCCAGGGTCACCACCGAGAGCGGACTCGGTGATCTCGAGTGTTAGACGATCGTGGGGGAACCCATATAGCCCTAAGACGCTGTCGGCGTATTCAGGCAAGCTCTCGTCGACCAGGTCGCACCGCGAGATGTTCACACTCATATTGAGCCGATGGCCGGCCCGGCCAAGGCGAGCCGCTTCGGCCACAGCCAGATCGAGAACGGCGCGGGTCAGCTGTGGCATCAGCCCGTTGCGCTCGGCTAGAGGAATGAAGGAGTCAGGGTAGAGCAGGCCACGGGTGGGGTGCAGCCAGCGGACGAGTGCTTCGACGCCGTAAATGGCGCCTGTGCGCATGGTGATGGTGGGTTGGTAGTGCAGCACAAGTGTCCGAGAGTCGATGGCGTCTCGCAAAGCGTCGAGGAGCACCAGGCTGTCGCGGCTGGTGGGGTCGATCTCGGCTCGGTAGACCGATACGACGGACTGGGTGTGCTTGGCTTGGTACCTGGCGACATCGGCGCGTCGCAGGAGCTCATCTGGAGTCGAGCCTTCGGGGCCAGAGACCGCTACGCCGATGCTGGTGCTCATGCGAACGCTCGTGCCGTCCACCATGCACGGGTCGCCGAGCACATCGGAAATCTCGTGGCCGATGGCCACGAGGTCCTCTTCGCAGTGTCCCGGACAGGCGAAGGCGTATTCGTCGCCTCCTACGCGAGCAACGATTCCGCGCTCGTACAGTCGGTGCTCGAAACGCCTGGCCACCACGCAGAGAAGGTCGTCGCCCGCCGTCGGCCCGAGGGCGTCGTTGATTGCTTTGAAGTCCTTGAGATCAGCCAACAACACTCCGGCGTCGACGGAGTTGGCTTGCCCGGACGGGAATGCCGCCCCCAGGTGCTCGAGAAAGGCCCGCCGGTTCGGAAGGCCGGTCAGATAGTCGGTACGAGCATCCTGGTAGTTGGTCACCGAGTGGCGTACCTCGCCGAGCGTCATCCACATGCGACAGATCACGAGGGCGAGGGCGGCGATGGCCATCGACGCCACCACCGGCGAGTCGTGTCGCGAAAGGGAGGCGACGAGCACGGCGAGCGACACGAGTGCGAACAGCATCGGCACGACGCTTACGCCCGCCGGCGAACTGGCGGGTACACGTGGACCGGCCGAGCGGCGGCGGTCGCGCATCGAGGCCGCCAGCCCGACGAAGAAAAGGCCTATGGGCCATGTCGCGTCGAGGGGCGTCCCGGACGCGTAGGTGTTGTCGGCCACGCGGTTCAAGGTGATCACGTCGCCGACCACGAACCACGCGACACCGGACATCAAAAGGACGGTGGACCAGTTGGGCCTGTAGCGATGCGGCGCGAGCCCTGCCGCCAACAACACGATGAGCGCGAGATCGCACGAGGGATAGGCGAGGTATACCGCCATCTCTAAAGGACGGCCGCTCGCATGCAAAAGGGGTCCGAACCAGATCATCCCGACAACGGCGCCAATAGCCAGTCCTGAGATGGCGCCGTCGAGGCGAACACTTACATGCACGCGTCCGAACGACGACTGGGTCAAAAGGGCCACGCCCACGATCAAAGTGGCGTATGCCAACAGATAGACGGCGTCGCACGGTGCGGGCTCGGGGATCGGCTTTAGGTTCTGGTCGTGGTAGGTGTAGACGAGGTCTCCGACCACGATCAGGGTGATCCCGATCGCCATCGCCAACCAGGCCGAGCGCAGCTCGGGCGAACGCCGCACGCGCATGAGCACAGGTATGACAGGCAGCATTTGGGCGATGTTGTAAACCCATCCGTCCCAGGTCGTGTCGTAGCCACTTGGGCCACGATGGACGACAAAGGTTGAGATGGCATACGCGATCACCGCCGCAGCGATCACCCCCTGCAACCACCACTCCCGCGGAGCGGGGCCGAGTGCTGGTTGCTGTCCAGTGCCGCTCTCAGGCGCCGTGGCGGACGCGACGTTGCGTTCGGTGCCGGCAACACCTTCAACCGCAGGTCGTCTCATCGATGACTAGCCGAGGGTCACTGCCACTGTCACGCGTCGACTGAGCGCCTGGCTGGTTGCTCTTCCGACCCGGATGACCATTCGAGGGGCTCCCTTGTAGCCCAGGTGCTTCAGGCCAGCCAGGAGGTAGTTGGCAGCCGCGGCCGCCTGGGTGTGGCTGAGTGTCTTGGCGCATCCACCGGTGCTGTAGGTGTAACCGGTGATGACCACCGAGGATGCTCTCTGAGCCTTGATCGTGGCCGAGAGGTTGCTCAGTTGGGTCTTCATCGAGGCGGTGAGGCTCGGAGAGCAAACTCCGAAGTTGCCGATCACGATGGACTGGGTCACCTGCTTACGTACAGCGACTCCTATCGCAACGGCCAGCCTCTTGTCGGAGGTCGCAAAGCCCTGCAGCTGAATCGTGTGGGATCCGATCGCCAAGCCTGCGGGTAGCCGTAACGTGGCCGAGAATTTGCCGTTTGACTTGACGACGCCAGTCCCGAGCAGGGTAGCCCGGGAGAAGGCATAGACGGCAACGACAGAGCCACGAAGGAAGCCGGATCCTGAGAACCACGCCGTGCCTCCGGTTATCAGCACCACTGTGGCTTTGGTCCCCTTGCCCGTGGTGGCACTGGCGGCGATTACCACCTGGAGACCCTGTCCGGTGGCGATCACCGAGTCGCCCCTCATTGTGACCCCGACCTTGGTCGTTGAACTGCCGGACTGGATGACATCGGCGCTGCCGGGGCTCAGCTCCAAAGTGGTCGTGCCATTTTGGAACGGGGCATCGGTTGGCGTTACGGGCGACGAGGCGGACGAGGTTATCGAGGAGGACGTCGGATCGTTCGAACTGGCGGTCACCATGAAGGTGTAACTCACCGAGTCAGAGATGCCTGTGACGAGGCAGCTCAATGTTCCGGTGCTATCACAGCTCGCCCCGCCCGGTGATGCCGTCACCGCGTAGGAGACGTTCTTGAACTTGGAGACATTCGACGGTGCGGACCACGACACGAGAACCTGGCCGTCTCCGGCTGTGGCCGTCACACTTGCTATCGAACCGAGTCCCGCTCCGCCCGAGAGCTGGCTGATGACGATGCTCTGACTGGCCGTGGCGGCGAGGTAGTCGGTGTTGGCCGGGGTGCTGGCGTCGATTGTGCAGGTACCGAAACCGGTGAACGTCACGACCGCCCCACCGAGCGAACAACCCGAGGAGGAGGCGTCGAGACTGAAGCTCACCGGCCCGCCCGGTGCAGTGGCGCTGATCGTGTAGGTGCCGCCCACTGTGGGCGCCGCAGGAGGCTGCGAGGTGAACGTGACCGTCTGAGCGGTGGGCGGAGTGGGCCCACCGCCACCACCATCGTAGGTGTAGTTGGCCGCGGAGGCAGACTCGCCCTCGGTGGTCACGTAGACCCCGTCGGTGCCGGCCGGCTCTGCGGGCATCGAAGAGATCGAGACCTGACTGCCCGATTCGGTGAAGCATCCCGCCGCCGCGCCGCTCGCGCAGAGGGGCAACGCGGTGCCAACTCCCGCTGCGATCTGGGCGGCCGTGCCGATCTCGACCTGCGTCGCCAGGCTCAGGTTGGTCCCCGTCACCGTCACCGAGCCCCCGCCAGCGATCGGCCCACTGGTGGGCGAGACCGAGGTGACCGTAGGAGCAGAAGGCTCGGTCTGTTGAGTGGAGCTGTACGTGGTGACCGGGTTGGCGTCCGACGACGACATCAGGACGTAGTTGCCGCTGGTGGTGCCGCTCAGTTCACCTTGAGTCTCGCTAGCACTGATTACGACGCCGTTGATGTACACCGACGGGAGCGTCGTGCCGGCCGTCCAAGGCCCGGAGGTGGAGGTAGTGCAGCTGATCGTCTGGCCCGATGGTGCCGAGCAGCTCCAGCCGGATCCTCCGCCACTGGTCGGAGTCACGCCGGTCGGGAGGGTGTCGGTCACCGTCACGGCCTGGCTTTCCGTCGAACCGGACGAGTCGACGGTCGGAGCGTCGACGTAAGTGACGGGATTTCCCTGCGGGGGGGTGCCGTACTCGTTCGAAGCGGCGTCGAGGACCGGTATCGCGGTGAACGTTTGCACCTCCACATTCGAGACGGCGTGGTAGTCCTCGGAGCCGCCGGTCGATGCGACCCAACCGAACGCGATGTCCTTGGGGATCCCACCGGCGCCGAGCCAAGAGGCCGGGTCGTAGGCCGATGCCGAGGGGAGTGTCCCAGAGAGCGTCTTTTGAGAACCTCCGATAGGGGTGAATGCGATCTCCCAGTCGCCGGCACCAACCGAGAGGCCGGAGTTCGTGGTGATCGAGCTCGCGGTCGGGTTCACGGCCACCTCGACGGGGATCAGCGACCCGGCGCGCGTGGTCGAGGTGAGAGCCAACGCGGCCGAGCCGGTCGAAGTGGCGGTACTGGCCAAAGCGCAGTAACCGGCAAGAAGGTTGCCGGGGCCACGCACCAGTACCTGCCCCGGAACATTCGCCCCACCGGTAGCGATGTAGGCCGGGTCGGTGCATCCGGTCCCGTCGACTCCCGCGGTCGAGTAGTTGCCGTATACGTCCATGCCCATGCCGAGGTAGCCGTAGGAGAGCCCATCGCTAGTGCCCGCGACGGGGGCGTAGCCGAGAGAGCCTCCCGGATTCCCAGCCGCTGAGGGGTCGGCCAGGGTGGAAGGATTGACGCCGGCGACAACAAAGGCAACGCCGTCGGCGCCCGTGCCCGACGGCTGGTACTGGTAGGAGTCGAAGGTCACGTCGAGACCGTTAGAGGTCGGGAGCCCCAAGGTCGAGAACAGGGCACCTTCTTGGCCGCCTGAGTCTGCGGTAAGTTGCAGCACCCCCGATCCAGCTGCATCGCTTGCGCCCGAACAACTTGCAGGAGTTCCGCTTCCGCCGGCGACAGTCAGGCAAGTGACGTTGGTACCTGACGGCACCGTGGGAAGTTCTACGGCGCCGCGTGCGGTCGTCGCGCCGACGCTGTCAGCCGAGAGCGAGTTCTGAGTGAAGGAATGGACGAAAAGGATCGCGCCGTTCGTGCTCGCACTTGCCGGCCCGAGGGCCAGCGCGTTCAGTACGGCGAAGCTCAAGGCGGTGGCGAGAAGAACGGTGAACAGTTGCCTGGTCGTGACCGTGACCTTCGCTAGCAGGTTCCGCGCGAGGTCCCAGCTCCGAACCCGAATCGACCCACGTTCCTGAGAGTCGGTCATCTTGGAGCCCAGAACCGTGATGTCGCCATGAGCCTCGGCGGAGGGCACTTGACTCGATGACCAACGAGGGTGTTCCCGGCGTGCAGGCCTGCTGCCAGGCGGGGGACCGAGACGATAGGTGGCTCATAGGTGCTCGAGCAGGCTTGACCGCGGAAGACGAGCACCTGGTCGATGCACGGGTCGTAGGCGGCGGCGCCGCCGGAGCGTTCCGGTGGGCTGGTCGCCGGGCTCAGCTGGGCCCATAGGACTCGTGTCGTCGCTGTGGCGGACTCGGCTGTCGGCGATGGTCCGTTTCCAAAGATTCCTGTCACTGTCCGCTCCTTACGCCCTGGACATGAGACTCCGCGTTCCGTGGGTTCCCGCTCGTGTGTCGCGGTTATCACGATCTGACTTGCCCATTTAGCATCGATATCCGCCGTTTGAAATGAAGCGAAATGCGTGAAAATCACCCTCCGGTCACCCCCGGAAAAGTCAGGTCACCCTCACTTTCACCCTGAATCACCCTCGCTTTCACCCTCTCTTTCACCCTCAGCTGTCACCCGTAAGCGAGAACCAGCTCGGCTGAGGTGGCTCGATGTAGATCCAGGGCCACAACCACGACTCCTAGCGATGTTGCTGCTACAGGTGAGCTGTAGCGCTCAAACGAAGTCCTAGTCGCGAGTCTGTCGGAAGGACGCCAAATCTCTTCTGCTTGGGATCGTGCTCGCCGACGACGCAAGCACTCGTCAGCGGGTGCTGCACTCGGCTCCCGTTCGCAATTACGAGTGGGTACTGGAGCTCTTGTTCGGAGGGATCCGGAATGGACAAGCGTCGCCGGCACGGCCCAGTCGGCACAGCCCGGCCCGGACGCGACTAAAGGCCAGCTGAAGCCGCTTGGCTCAACTAGGGCTCGGCGTCGGGCTGGCGCCGCCACCCCAGCGGTCGTTTCCTACTTGGCAGCACCAGGTGGGCTCGCCGAGGTGCTAACCGTCCAGCTCCAGGTGGACCTGGCCGCGAACTTGTAGGTGCCGGCCTTCTACGGCTGTTGGCCGCCTCCACCAAGATCCGGGCCCTGGCGGGCGACGGTGAGAGAAGGATGGCCTTTTCTCGTCGATGTCAGCACGAAGTCGCCCTTTTTCGTTCCGCAGTCGAACCTCCATGTCAGGTACCACTTGGAGGAGAACGCGAGCGAACGAAGGACCTTGTTCGCCTTCTTCGACTGCTGCAGGTAGTACTTGGTGGCTGCGGTGCTGACCCCAGTCGCTGACGAGCTCGAGATCGAAGCCCGGGGCGAGCCAGTCGTCGGGGCGGCCGAGCCTGCGACGGCCACCACGGTGGCAAAGAGAGCGACGGTCACCGCCGAGGAAAGGAGCTTCGGCGCAATGAGCCGTGGCCTTTTATTAAAGCTGTGAGAGGAGATGAAACCAAAGACCTCATGGGCGATCGCCTTTCTCGGCTGGAAGCGTAGCGAGCTGGCATCGGCGCCATTTCCGTGCGGGTTGAGCAGAGAGTGTGGTGTTGTCCCGACAAGCCCCTGTTCAGATTGGGCTTTACTGCTAGGTCGCGGACATACCACCCACATTTAAAAAAAGCGGTGGCTCATAGGCTCGCAACCTTTCTGATGCCAGCAGGCGAACCGTCTCGTCGCTTCGCGATGGCTCGCGGGGTGAAGGTGGGGGTGATTTGTCGCCCGGCGCGGCTAGAGAGCCGTTGACTGAGGCCTTGTCTTGTCGCTACAGATTCTGGAGAGTGGTCAAACTCCGCGGCGCTCAGGGGAATCGTCGCTGAGGTTCTCGGCAAGGACGTGGTCATGGGCGAGAAACCCCACGCCCATTTGCCAGTAGTTCAGCGCGGAACACCGCCAGGGTGACAGTGAGGGCGATTCACCACCTCACCTCGCCCGGGCTCAAAGATGCGCCTGGTGACGGGGACACGAAGTCACCCCCACCCCCCCACCCCCCCCGCCGGTCCTTGTTGTGCCCGAGCTCACCGGGGTGAAGGCAAGGGTGATTCACACCCGTGGCCTCTCCGTCTAGAAGCGAGTTCTGTCGATACGAACCTTGTGTCAACCACCAAGAGGAGTGGTACGTGCGCGAAATGGACGAAAATGATGCCTCATCCTGTAGCGGTGCAACTCCGAGACCTCTCACGAAGACGCCCGCATCCGCGGCCGCACCGCGTGCTAACTACGTCATCGGTCTCGCAAGGGCATTCTTTCAGATGATTGTCGCGTTCGTTGGGTCCGTTGTGGGCGTCGCGAGGCGCGCAGGTTTGCGGGCCGGTTTTCGCCGCCTGGGCGCAGCCCTCGCGTCCACGGGCGGTTTTCTCGTCGTCATGGCGCTACTAAGCGCGACGCCGGCCAGCGCGGCGGGATCGTCGCTGCTCAATGACCCGTTCACGACTTCTTCGGTGAGCGACGCGTGGACGTTCCCTTCGGGCAATATCGGTACCCCGTGTCTGACTGCCGGCACCACTACCTCTGGGCAGATAATCAACGACTGCACTTCGACCGGCGGGAGCTCGGGGGTACTGCAACTCACCAATAACACCGGCGGTCAGGTCGGCGCGCTCTACAGCGGGACGATTCTGCCAACGGTGAATGGTCTGGATGCCACGTGGACGGACTACCAGTACGACAGCACCAGTCAACCGAACTCTGCCGATGGCATGTCCTTCCAACTGGCGGCGGTGGACCCCTCGGGCGGCACCGCTCCCACGTCAGTCGGCCAGCCGGGTGGAGGCCTTGGTTACGCGTCGTCGGGCAGTGCCTCCGGTGTGCCCCACGGCTACCTCGGTTTCGGCTCTGACGTGTACGGCGGCTTCGAGGGCAGCGGCTACGGAGGATCGACTTGTACCGGAGGGTCTTCCTCGACCGTTCCCGAGTCCTTTACGGTGCGCGGACCGGGCAACGGGACCTCTGGATACTGCCTAATCTCGGGCGCGACCACTCAGCTTTCGAGCCCCTACACGCTGGACGACTTCGGCGCGACATCGTTCACCGGAATTGGCGTTCCCGAAGAGGTCGTGGTCAACACCACGGCTAACGCGGTGACGGCGAGTGCGTCTGGATTCTCGGTCCCCTCGGGCGACTGGATGTTCGCGATTAAGCCGCTCAAGAGTGACGCAACTACCGGCACGACGTGGTCTGACCTGGAAGGGACGCTGCCCACGAACCCGGTGGGAACACCGTCGACGTGGCTGTCGAGTGGCGTTCCCGAGGACCTCGCCTTTGGATTCGCCGCCTCAACTGGTGGCTCCTATGAGTACCACCAGTTGAGCAACATGACGGTGGCGAACCTCCAGGCGGCGCCCACGCTGGCGATCACCAACACTGTCAATGGCGCCTCGAGTGGAGCAGTAGCAGGATCGGGAACTGCCGCGAGCGTGAAGTTGACGGCGTCGGTGCCCAGCACAAGTCCTTCGTCGGAGACTTCGCCGGTGACTGTGACCGACACGTTCCCCTCGCAGTTCACGCCCACCGCGGCTAGACCGAACTTACGGCTGATCTGAGCCCCGATTTGCTCCTTGAGCAGCAAGAAGTGCACTGTTACGGGTCCGTGATGTA
>Ga0224555_1005469_pt1 | contig 10621 bp, 10 predicted proteins | sample 714S23034metaG_FD_180687 | JGI IMG/M metagenome (GOLD analysis project Ga0224555, IMG submission 180687) | Peat soil microbial communities from Stordalen Mire, Sweden - 717 S2 30-34 | ecosystem: Environmental > Terrestrial > Soil > Wetlands > Peat | place: Sweden: Norrbotten County, Stordalen...
AAGCTGGCCTTCTACAGAGATTACCTGAATATCGGTGATGCCGTTATCGCGCAGCATTTTTTGTGCTACTTCGGCGCCGGAGAGGTTTCCGCGGAAGGATACTTCGGAATATTGTTTGAATTTGCTTTTTAAGCGGGCGCCTATACCCCAGCTCACAAGCAGAAGGACGATACCTAAGAAATACAGCATAATCATGTTACTATCAATTTTTGGTTCAGCAATGGTAATAACAAATTACGTGCAAAAGGGTTTTTGGGCAGCGTTTTGTCTATAATTAAGACGGAATGGCAGGGGATTATTATGTTTTGGGAGAATTTTGATGACTTGGGCAAGAGTCTCAGCCCCTTCTATCCCCTAAAAGGCAATGTCATTAAGTTAAGAAATACATCCACGCAAACCCTCTGGCTCCTGAAACGGGCATGTGCGTCAAGTTAAGCTCTGTTTTAGCAGGCCCAAACCCAGTGCTGATAAGCCTTTCACAGGCAAAATATAACTACCATTTAAATGTGCCAAACAGCCGCCCTGCGGGCTAACAACCAACCACCCCGACATCGCTTCGCTCGTCACCCCTCCTGAATCAGGAGGGGAGTTTTAGCAGCCGCAGCCAGACCCGAAGGGTCTGCTGCATTAAGCTCCCCTCCTGATTCAGGAGAGCCTGTCCCGCGGTTTTGGGCGGGAGGCTGCCCTGGGGTGGTTAGGCTGTTGGCACAGTTAAACCAAAAGTATATTTTAACATTGAAAGGCTTACTGGTATTTAGTTTCAGCCTATTTTAACCATGCTTAGCTTGACGCACATGCCCGAAACGGGAGAACCGCTACCCGGAAATACAAAATACAACCACGCTGCAAAATTGTTCTTTTTGCAGAAAAACGAGCCGGGTCGAAAAAGTGATGATTCGGGTAGTTGCTTTTGTTTTCCGTATATCCCGCTCTAACTGACAGCAGAGGAAACCTGTTTCAGGACGATACACCTTTCGCAGGCTGAAAAAATATACACCGGGGCAACCCTTTAGCAACCGAAATCGTTTATAAGGCATTGTTCAACAGGTTTTAGCCTATAAAATTCCCCGCTATGAAAAAACTAAACATCATCCTTATTCTTATTGCGCTTTTCCCGGTTCATGGCTTTGCGCAAACGCTTCCATTTTCAACAGTTGGGCAGGTGTATAATTTTGCCGCGGGTGATACTTTTGAAACCGGTTGTAGTTATAATCCAGGTGATTCAAATGGGTTAAGCATGGACGTTGTTTTACAAAGACAGGATAGCGGAGATTCAATTATTTATAAAATTTTACAAAATAGCTTTCTTAGTTATCTATATCAAGGCCAAAACCTGAGCAATTCGGATTCTGTTACCTTTATTCAAATATATAGCCACATTGATTCATCCATTTTCTGGTATCACACGCACCGGCTGGGCTGCGACACTACTTGTAATTGCTATACTGATACGGCTTACAGAGATACCGCTTTATATAACTGGAAAGTAAACGAGCATGACCAGGGTTGCCGTTTTGCTACCTGGGCAGATACTTTATGGGCCGATGGGTTGGGAGAAATAAGAAGTAATACCGGCGCTGAACCCATTATTTTACCCCATACCTATTGCAATCTTATTTATTATCATAAAGCCAATGGCGATATTTGGGGCACGCCTGTCTATTTTAATTTGATTACCGGAATAAAAGAGCTAACCGATAATGAAATTTTCGTACAAATTTTCCCCAACCCCGCCACCAACATCCTAAACATTAAGGTGGAAGGCGCACAACCCGAAACAATTGCCATTTACAATTTAACCGGGCAAAAAATAATTGAATGCAATTTCACCCCAACCCTCAATACCGCCCCCCTAAGCGCCGGTGTATATTTTATTGAGGTGAAACTACAAGGCGAAGCAGCGAGGAGGAAGTTTGTAAAGATTTCCTAGAAAAAGTTTCCCGGTTTTGTAGTTTTACCCTGATCCCAAAATTTAATTTACTGTACTATCGAATTAAGTAATTGATAATCTGTGTAAAAGTTCGATAAGTCGCGATGTAAGGTTACCTGAACGAAATCCTGCTTAATTTTTGCCCGGTTTCGCTTTTTATTTTCTCTTGAAACCTTTTCCAGGAGTTCTTCAATATCCCGGTAGCTCAAACTAAATCTAAAGTTAAAATAAACTACCTGAAGAATGACGACTTTGGGGAAACAACGGCCCTTAAACATTTGTATTATTTTCGGAGAAGCTAAGAATTAACCGTGGATGCGACAGAGCTATATTCTTTATTGAAAAGCAAACGGAACGTGTGGCGGTAATAAATTGGCATATTTTACCATTAGCAATTCTACGGGATGAGTCCGGGATTTTTGAATATTTTTGATGAAGAGAAAATGTCACTGGTCGAAAAAAAACATCCAACTCCCGCAACTTTAAAGTAGTTTTCGAAAAAATGTTTGCGAATGGGCTGTTCAACAATTTTATAAGCTCAATTAACCTTCACTGCAGAAAATAGTAAATTAAAATGGCGGCTAAATGGCAGGGGCAATCAAGAGGTACATTATCAGGATATAAAATATTTATCTTTTTTATCGAATATGTGGGGCTGAGTGGCACTTATTTTCTACTGTTTTGGGTTGCCCTATATTTTATGTTTTTTGCGGGGAAAGCCCGTGATGAAATATTCCGGTTTTATAACAACCGGCTTGGTTACAACAAGTTAAAATCACTATTACTTACTTACAAAAATTTCTTTGTTTTAGGACAAACCATCATTGATAAAGTTGCCATATTTTCAGGCACTAAAATTGAATTCAGCTACTTATTTGAAGGGGAAAACCATCTCAGAGAGATTATTGCAGGAGGCAAAGGTGGTATTATTATCAGTGCGCATGTTGGAAATTTTGAAATGGCAGGTCACTTTTTAAAAAGATTAAATGCTAAAATAAACCTTGTAACCACTAACTCAGAGCACTCAAAAATAAAAGATTATCTTGATTCAATAATGACCAATCAAAGCAACAACTTTATTTTTGTTGCAGAAGACATGTCACATATTTTTGCCATCAGGAATGCGCTTGTGAATAACGAAATTATTTGCTTAACGGGCGATAGGTTTTTAGACAAATCAAAAGCCATTCCAACCATGTTTTTTGGAGAAACGGCATATGTGCCTGCCGGTCCGTTTCATTTAGCTACGCGCTTTAAAATTCCGTATTCATTTGTGTTTGTTATGAAAGAAGGTAACCGTAATTACCATTTTTATGCTACGCCGGGTAAGATCAATATCGGTACCCTTGAAGATATGGCCGGTGAGTTTTCAAAAGAGTTAGAAAAGGTGGTCCGAAAATATCCTGAACAATGGTTTAACTATTTTGATTTCTGGGCAGAATGACTAAGGATAATATATTATTGATATCCGCTAATCAATTTGATAAGCCCTACCCGGTTTATCCTATTGGGTTATCTTATATTGCTACCTACCTGAAGGAAAGATTACCGGGTTATAATGTTGAAATATATGACATGTACACTGATGGTTTTGAAAACTTGCAATTTATTATCAAAGAGCTTCAGCCAAAATATCTGGGAATTTCATTGCGGAATGTTGATGATGCGGATTCGCTCCATGGCGGAAGTTTTGTGAAAAATTATATTTCGGTTATTGAAATAATTCGATCGGTAAGTAATGCTAAAGTGATTATCGGCGGTGCAGGTTTTTCTATTTTCCCTGAAAAATTATTTACACTTCTGAGGCCAGATTTTGGTATTTATGGTGAAGGGGAAAAAAGTTTTTATGAATTAATTCAATGCCTGGATACCGGTTCTGATTGCCGGTCAATTGAGGGTTTGGTTTTCGATAGTGCGGGTAAACTGTCAATCAATGCAAGGATGAATTATTGCTGTGATTTAGATCTTAGCTTTGACGATAAACTAACTGATTTTTATTGGCAAAACAGTGGTATGATTGGTGTGCAAACCAAAAGAGGGTGTCCTTATACATGCATATATTGTTCTTATCCGGGTATACAGGGAAAAAGGATCAGGACCCTTAACACAGATAAGATTTTGGAGACATTAACTCATCTGTACTATACCAGGGGAATTGACTACGTATTTTTTACTGATTCGGTTTTTAATATTGCGAACGACTACAATATTGAATTAGCTGAGAAGATTATCCGAAGCGGAATAAAAATCCGCTGGGGCGCTTATTTTACATTTAAAGATCTGGATGAAGCACTGCTTAAAAAGCTTAAACAAGCCGGGTTAACGCATATTGAATTTGGAACTGAATCTTTATCCGACGTTACATTAAAGAACTACGGTAAAAGCTTTTCTGTGAAGGAGGTGGTGGAGAAAAGTGAAATGTGTACCAAAATAGGAATCAATTTTGTTCACTTCATAATTCTTGCGGGTTACGGAGAAACAGATGCCACTGTTAACGAAACTTTTGAGAATTCAAAAAAAATCGGGCCAACTGCGTTTTTCCCTTTTGTTGGGATGAGAATATATCCCGGAACCAAATTGCACGATCTGGCAATAAAGGACGGGGTAGTCAGTGAAAAGGATGATTTGATAGTACCCAAGTATTATATCTCAAAAGATGTGGAGTTATCAAGCTTAAAAACGAGGGCTGAAGCATCGGGGAGAAGATGGTTTTTTCCCGATCAGGATTTTTCAGAGAATATTAAAAAACTGCGCAGCAAGAATAAAAAAGGCCCTTTGTGGGAATATTCTTTAAGGTGAATAATTAAGTATGGAATTTAGTCTTTTGGCTAATAGAAACGCCATGCATGTATTTATTTTGACGGGCGTTGCTGAAATTCGGTTGCGAAGTTGCAGAGGGGTAGGGTTAGGAACCTTGTCCGGGAACCCCCGCCAGTATTAAGTTTACGCATGTTTAGATCGGCTTTTGGGAGGGGGTAAAATGCCCATCTAAGCCAGGGTGATTCCCGATAGAGAGAAGTTTGACTTCTCCTTTAAACAATTCTCAAAACCCTTGCAGTTACAAATAATGCCAGCAGGCAGGTTAGTTCTACCAACAGAAATAAAGCCATCCCCGACCGGTTACGCTCTTTTATTATCCTTACCAGGTAGGGGCGCTGCAAAGGGGTATTCCATTTTTTATAATAGCTTAAAAAAACGGGCTTGCCGGTTATTACCCAAAGTTTTTGCATTAATTCCACACCGATTTTATGATACTTTTTGTCGGCCCTTTTATGCAAGCCATCATAATAGCTCCAGCCATCTCCAACATCATAATTTGCTAATGTATTGACCACTGCTTCAGTACCCTTTTGAACAATAAAAGCGGCAGAGTCTTCCTTTGTTACCAACCAAAACCTGCGGACACCTAAAAACGCATACACATGTCCGTTAAGTACCCTTGGCGTATTTAACCCTTTGTCGGCATATTCTTCATACCACCAGCCGTTGGTATCTATGTAAGTGAAGCCACCGTTTTGGATGGGTTGAAAAAAGCCCCGCAGCAGCAATCTTGCCAGGTTTAAATAATGAACATCACCCGATATTTCGTAGGCAGCAGTGAAAGCCTCGATTGCCTTGCCGCTGGTAAGGCCCGAGCGCCAGGGCGCTTTTACGGCAGGATAAAAAGGCTGCTGCCAGTTGAATTCATATAACGCGTATCCATCGCGACGGGTAATATTTTCCTCCAGCCATTGTATGCAGTTGAAAAACTCCTTTCGGGACAGCGAATCATTTTTCTCTTTTACATGCCCGGCATATTCAATAGCATAAAGTGCAATGGTAGTGGGATTATATTTTTCACCAGCGCGTACTGCATTATGCGCGGTGTAACTAACAACCGGTATGCCAGCCGAATCTACGCTTACCGTATATTCAACAGGTGGTGAACCGTGCGTGGCAACCTGGTAATAGAATTTTCGGATAATTTCCTCCCATGCATCTCCTTTATAATTGGAAAGCATAACCGCAAGCAAACCGGAGATAAAAAATATACTGATACTTAATACTGCTTTCTTATTCATTTTCATTCTCCAAAACATTAAAATTCAGTTATAATTGCAACAGTATCCATGACATTGCTCATAAAAAATCAGCATTTAAAGGGCTATCGTTGTAATTGCAGTTTCTGTTGCATCCTGGAAGCGCCGGAGGCTTTGACCACTTCAGGCCGGAATTGCAAATCACCGGAGGATGGAAATTTTTGACCACTCCCTGAAAGGGGCTAACGTATAACGATTCATTACTTTAATGATGGCCTTAAGGTTCTGAGAATTTTGTAAGCCTATGTTCAATTGGCTAAGCCTTAATTGATCTTTGAGACCAGCTTTCCCAAACCTACTCCAAATAAATCTGCTACCGGAATTTTCAATTGACTAAAATAAATTATCTGATCGTCTCTTAAACTGCATTACAATTTCTTCATTGGCAGTATAAACCTGATTATATTTTATGCCGGGCATTAAGCGGCCAGATCGATTATAACCTTTATCATTATTCCTGAAGAACCAATTACCCCAATTAACATAAAAATAGTATATATCCAACGGCTTTTATCTGCCAAAGTCCAGCTAAGGCTGTTAAAGCAAGCATAGGAAATTGCACCCAACGAAAAGAAGTTAACCAGTGGCGCCCATCCCGAATGAAGTAGAGACCCAACCCCGCTTATCAATAGAAGAAGAGCGGTACCTGCTTCTACTGCAATATGAGGCCATATCAAATGGTCCCCTTCGCGTCTGGTCAGCAAACTTTGTTTAAGATGCGGGGTGATAAGTTCTTTTATCCATATAATTGTCATACCCAATGCCATGGCTATGGAAAAAATCGGAATAATCGTTTTCATGATATTTATTTTGATAACTAAGGTAGTGTATTATTTCTAAGCTATTGTTGACAAAACTCATAAATAACCTTGATTTGAGTTTCCAAGTGCCTCTGTGGGCGGCGCATATATTTTATTTTCACTTTATCGGTTAATACCTTGCAACTTTGCTGCGGCAAAAAACTCTTTTCTTTGCAATACCCCGTCAGCTTGCTGCCGGGTTGTTTATTATAACTTAACGCATGTAGCTGAAAAAAGCGGTTCTGTCGCATTTAGCTCAAACATAAAACAAAGAGAATTTACATTATTTATAAAATTATGAAAATTATGCGACTGATGAGCAAAACGAATTGTAAGTAATAGCTATATGTAATGTCAATCGGTTCTTCTTTATCATCCTGACTATTTCAATTCCTGATAAGGTTCGTCCTGCTGATTCAAAGTTTTTGAAGCCTGACATATTTTGAATTCGCCGCTTGATAAACCGGTGATGGGTGTACGACAAATTTCCCTCTTGATGCTTTTGCATTGTTGTATTTTGCATTTTCCCTCTCTTTTTTTCAAAGAGAGGGATGTCCGTGGGACAGGGTGAGTTTGTATTGGCAAAGTTTGAAGGATGAAAAGGGAAATTTGTCGTACACCCCCGGTGATCCTGTTCAACCCCGTTATTCGTGTATTTGCATTGTCTGATTTTGATTTTTGAATGTTTCCTTTTGTTGTAAACGAGGATAGCTTTTTATTGCCCCCACCCGTGTAAATATTGATGTTACCAAATCACCCAACTACCCCGATAATTCAAACTAAACCGAAACTTAAAATATACCGTCAGAAGAATGACAACTTCCGAAAAACAATATACCCGCCAATACCTGAAGCGGCAAAATTTTTTCCAAAAAACCACATCCGATTTCCGGCACTTTGCAGCTGTTTCGTATATACTTGTTAATTTACAATATCCGTTCGAAGCTTACCTGGACGTGCCTGCCGATTCGCAGTTTTGTAACAAGACAGTGGCCGGTTATATGAAAACCGATACACTAAGAAGCATGCAGATGGGCGACCAACTGCGTAAAGGCTACCGGTCTATCCGCCGGAGCGAAAAATCAGACACTATTGAAATTCGCAACTCTGATGAGTTTGGCGGCGATATAAGGAAGCGGGTTTGGACCATGGACGGTATGGAGGCAATAAAAAATGGGGAAGAACACATTAAGAAAAAAATAAATGAATTTGCAAAGGCTTATAAAAACATGTATGCTGATGATCTGGATAACAAGAACCAGGTTGAAGTGGTGGTAGTTATCCCTGAAAAAAAATTGCTTCCTGATACCGTGCCGGTAAATACTGTTTTGAAAACCATGGAGTATAAACCCTATTCGATGGATCATGAAGGGGGTAAAATATTGTTACTTGATTTTTGGTTTGCCAATTGCCGCCCCTGCATTGAAGCAATGCCTAAACTTGAAACATTGCATAAAACCTATCGCGACAAAGGATTCGCCGTTATAGGAATAAATCCCTGCGATTATGATATGGATATCCTTAAAGGAATTCTTACCAAGGCTGGCGTTGATTATGATATTTGCCTGGATTCCGAAGAGGAAATGGTCAAAGCCCTTGGAGTATTCAGCTTCCCCACCGTGCTGCTGGTTGATGTCAAGTCAAAAAAAATACTTGCTTCGTACTCGGGGCAAAGCGATTTTTCCGGATTAGAGAAGGAAATAGAAAACCTTTTAAAAGAGAAATAAACCATAACTTGTTCGTTCAAAGCAGGTTGGTAAATGAAGCAATTGTCGATACGCATACCTTTAGAAGTAAAAGGCGCAGATTCAATTTATAACCGGTAATAACCAGGGGAGAATTTGGTTTTTATGAAACTTTTTTTCGTCTTAACACTTAGCGCATTATCCTTTATTCGGCCATTATCAGCTCAGCAACTTGATTCAATCCTGCCGGTATTCCGGCTTCAGGGAAGTTTAACAGACAGCACATCCTTTATTTTAACTGCCAGTGATTACAACTTATGGCAGGGCTTGTCTGCAAAATATGCCAGTAGTATTCAGATTATCGACGCTGCCAATCCCTGGCCACCCCGTTGGTTTGCAACAGCACCGATTGACAGCAATATGAAGAGAAATAACCTTCAGAGCATACCGGTTATTAATGCTTCTGAACAAAACGGAAAGATTGTTTTTACCAATGCCATTTTCAGGAAATATCCCGGTGGTCAGGTCAAAGGACAACAGGCCGTTTTGATGTGTAACCGGAACCTTGAATTAACAGACACATTTTACAAGCCCGGTTTAGAGATTGATGTGCATGACTTTGCTGTAAACAACAAAGGCGAAAAGCTTTATTTCCTTGTTTGCGATACTATTGTGGATATACGGGATTTTATGAAGGATGCAGCGGATAGCGAAGTTTCAATATCGTACGAAAAAATTCAGATTGACAATAGCACGAATGAAACGATTTTTAGCTGGAACCCGATTGAGCATCTTGGCTTAAACGCAATGTACCAACCCTATTGCTTTGAAAAATCTGTTATCAATAAAAGTGTAAATTTTGAATGGTCGCATGCAAACTCATTATGCTGGGATAAGGACGGAAACATCTTGTATTCTTTTAAATATATCGGAATAGGTAAAATTTCAAGAGCAGATGGCCACACTATCTGGCGTGTTGACCGAAACAAACAAAAGGCAGGCGCCGGATCTGATTCATTGCCCATATTTCTGCAACATGATTTGAACTTTGTGAAAGATGATAAATTGAAAAGCACCTATACTGTTTTGTCGAATGGCGACAGCCTGAACCCTCATTGCACGGCATACCAGTTTACGGTTTTGGAAGATAAGGAAGACCCGCACCTTAAAATTGTAAGGAGTTTCAATTCACCCGAAATTCCTCAAACAGGTGCCGGGAATTACGATGTTGAGGCTAATGGCAATTATGTTATTAACTATGGCCTTTACAGGGGCGATACCCAATCTATGCATGTGCTATTTGATTACAGGGCAAAGGATGACAAGCTTTGGGGGAGATACGTGGTTTTACCACAGGCTTTTTGCTACAGGATACATAGATTTACAGGTCCGGTTCCATCGCGGCCCGAAATAGTTGAGAAAAAAGGTGTTCTGGTTGCAAAAGACGAAAGCAAAACCGGTGTGTGGTATGAATTATCAGGAAAGGACCTGGAAGCAGTAACAAAGGTTAGTGCAGCCCGCAAATTTAAACCCCTGCACAAAGGCTATTATTCCCTGGTTGTTAAGGATGGAATCGGGTATGTGGTTTCGAAGCCTTTTAAATATGAATGATATTTTAATGCAAGAAGAAAATATTTTGCATGCTGACGGAAGCCTTACAAGGTAAATGTTGACTGTTAGAAGAATCGAAAAAAAATATTGCAAATAGCTGTTTGGGTTTTATGACAACAAATTTTATGTAAATTGTGAGTGTCATTATTTTTTTGCCAATTATATAGTTTATGAAAATTTGTTTAATCAGGCCCCCACGTGTTTTGAAACTGATGGCGCTTTCGCAAAAGCCTGCTGCCCCGTTTGGACTTGCTTACCTGGCGGGTGCTCTTAAAAGGGCGGGGCACACCATTAAAATCATAGATGGGGCTGGTGAAGCGCCTGAGCAATACAATAAATTTATCGATGACTTTGTGGTAAACGGTATTACTTCTGAGGCAATCATAGAACGTATTCCCGCTGATGCAGAGTTAATAGGTTACAGTTGCATGTTTACCGGTAACTGGCTTTTTGACCGTGCTTTAATAGACAAAATAGGCGACTGTTTTCCCAACGCCACAATTATAGCCGGAGGGG
>Ga0224555_1005472_pt1 | contig 10616 bp, 11 predicted proteins | sample 714S23034metaG_FD_180687 | JGI IMG/M metagenome (GOLD analysis project Ga0224555, IMG submission 180687) | Peat soil microbial communities from Stordalen Mire, Sweden - 717 S2 30-34 | ecosystem: Environmental > Terrestrial > Soil > Wetlands > Peat | place: Sweden: Norrbotten County, Stordalen...
TGCGCTGGATGGCCGAGGCGCGGCCGGTTGTTGGATCGCACGTGACCAGCGCGGCACACATTTTGGGGTTTCCTTTGGCGGCTTCGAACTTGCCCGGCATGGCCGTGAGGAATTTGTGCAGCACCAGCTCTGTTTCCACGCCGATGACGCTGTCGTAGGGGCCGCTCATGCCCACGTCGGTCTGGAACGCGGTTCCGTTGTGCAGAATGCGCTCATCGGCGGTGGGGATATGCGTGTGCGTGCCCAGAACCGCTGTCACGCGCCCATCCAGATACCAGCCCATGGCGACCTTCTCGCTGGTGGCCTCGGCGTGAAAATCGACCACGATCACTTTGGCTTTGATGCCGGCCAGCAGCGCATCGGCGGTGCGAAAGGGATCGTCAATCGGCGTCATGAAGACGCGCCCCTGCAATTGAATCACGGCATAATCCACGCCGCTCGCGGTCGTGCCTTCAAAAACGCCGTAGCCCGGCGTTCCCGGCGGGAAATTGGCGGGCCGAATGACGCGCCGCGGGCGGTCGATAATTTGAGTAGGCCTTTGCGCAGAGCCGCCGGCGGGGTTCCCGGCACTTTGGGCAGAACTCGCGGCCGAACTCTGGCCAGAACTCTCCGGCGCGGCAGAGTTCAGGTAGTCGATCAGCTCTTTCTTGTCCCACACGTGGTTGCCCATGGTGAGCACGTCGGCGCCCAGGTCGAAGATGTCCTCGGCGATCTGCGGCGTCAGGCCAAAGCCGCCGGCCGCGTTCTCCGCGTTCACGATGGTGAGCTCGACGTGGTGCGCCTCGCGCACGTGGCCGATATGCTCGCGCACGATCCTGCGGCCCGCGCTGCCGAAGATGTCGCCGACGAAGAGAATGTTCAATTGCAGCTCCTAGCCTCTAGTGTCCTAAGTCAGAAGATCGCATCATAATGATCGGTCATCCTGAGCGAAGTTTGCCGCGTTTTGTGCGGCAAACGGAGTCGAAGGACCTGCATTTGTTCTTCAACTAACTTCAGACTCACTACACTAGCTCCTAGCCCAAACTGGCGGAATGAGCGTTGATCGCGAAGTGAGTGGAGTGAGTAATTCATTTGCTCGCTCTCCCACAAACGCGTGTCATCCCGACCGGAGTCGAAGGACCTGCGGTTGCTTTTCGGTCGCTCTACCACAAACCTCAACCAGCCGGTTCTTCGGTCCCTTGGTCCCTCGTTCCCTCGTTCCCTGTCTTTCTCATCAAGGGGAACAGAATCACATCCCGAATCGACTTCGATCCGGTCAGTAGCATCACGAGGCGGTCGATGCCGATGCCTTCGCCGCCCGTGGGCGGCAGGCCGTAGGCAAGAGCGCGCACGTAATCTTCGTCCATCGCATGCGCCTCTTCGTCTCCGTGAGCGCGTTCGGCGAGTTGCTGCTCGAAGCGCTTGTGCTGCTCTACAGGATCGTTCAGCTCGCTGAAGGCGTTGCCCAATTCGAAGCCGCCGCAGTAGATCTCGAAGCGCTCGACCCAGTCGGGATCGCCGGGTTTCTGTTTGGAGAGCGGAGAAACGGTGGTAGGAAACTCGTAGATGATGGTGGGTTGGATGAGGTGGGGTTCGGCGATGGCTTCGAAGAGTGCTGCGATCACTTTGCCGAGCGGAGCGCCGGATACTAAGTCATGGTATGCCCTTTCAAAGCCGAGCATAGCTTGAACCAATAGCCCAGTTACTTTGGGGATACTGTCCTGGTCATACATGGTCCTCGCGCCTTCGCTGCCCTGAAGTACCCCATCAAGTAGCTTAATAGCTTCAAGAAGGAGCGCACTTAGGATGCTGGCTGAGTTGAGCTGGTCCTGAGTTGGCGATGGACCCGCTTCCTCAGGCCACCACTTAACAAGCGCCTCCCGCATTGTCAGCCGTTCCCACTTGCCCAGATCGATCGTGTTCCCGTTGAACTCCGTCACCGTCGTCCCGTTCACTTCCATCGCGACGAATTTGATCAGCTCTTCGGTTAGGTCCATCAGGTCGTGGTAGTTCGCATAGGCCTGGTAGAACTCGAGCATCGTGAACTCGGGATTGTGCTGCGTGCTCACGCCCTCGTTGCGGAAGTTGCGGTTGATCTCATACACCCGATCGAGCCCGCCCACCACCAACCGCTTCAGGTAGAGCTCCGGCGCGATGCGCAGGAACAAATCCATATCGAGCGCGTTGTGATGCGTCGTGAAGGGCCGCGCCGCCGCGCCGCCGGCGATGGGCTGCATCATGGGCGTTTCCACTTCGAGATAGCCACGGTCATCGAAGAACTTGCGCAGCGCCTTCAGCGCTCTTGCGCGCTTCACAAAGACTTCGCGGCTGTCGAGATTGGCAAACAGATCGACGTAGCGCTGGCGGTAGCGCAGTTCGACGTCCGCTAATCCGTGGTACTTCTCGGGCAGCGCGAGCATGGCCTTCGAGAGGAAGGTGAGCGTCTCCACGTGCACCGTCAGTTCGCCGGTGCGGGTGCGGAAGAGGTAGCCCGAGACGCCGATGTGGTCGCCCAGGTCGAGCAGCTTGTAGAGTGCGAAGGCCTGTTCGCCGACCGCGTCAAGCCGCACATAGATCTGCAGCCGCGCGCCCTCCTGCTGCAGCGTGGCAAAGCCGGCCTTGCCCTGGGCGCGAATAGCCATGATGCGCCCGGCCACGGCCACGGTCACACGATTGGCCTCAAGCTCTTCGCCCGTGGACTTGTCCCACTTGGCCCGCACCTCAGCAAGCGTGATCGCCGCCTCGTCCTGCCGGGCAGGGAAGCGATTGGGATACACAGCCTGCCCCAGCTTTTCGATTTCTATGAGCTTCGCCTGGCGCAGCTCAAAAAGGTTCTTCTCAAATTCCGATTCGAACTCCATGCCTACCCGTCCAGAACCGATCGATTTCCGTCACAGATCGAAGGTCCAACCGCCAGTATAGCGGCTGGCGCGCCGCACATTGGCAGCCTGGCACCGCGTAATCGCTGTCACAATCGCAAGCGACGATCCAGCCAATTGGGAGTGGCGCGAATTCAAGCCGAATTTTGTGGAAATCAGTGAGCCAATACGGCGAATGACCGGTCTATAAAGGTCAGCAGCAGAACAATTCCTGAAGATCGGAGCGAACTATGCGCAACGTGACACGCTTGACCGTCCTGTTGGTCTGCCTCGCTGGCCTCAGCTCTATTACCTGGGCCCAGTGCAATACGAATGGCTGCAATCCAGGCTCGCCAGATCGGCGTACCATCTCGGTGACCGGAACGGCGCAGGTGACTACCGACGCCGACCTCGCCGTAGTACGCGTCGGGTACAGACTCTTTGGCCCCGACGCCAAATCCGCCTACGACCAGGCCGTCGCAACTTCGAACACCATCATGAACGCGCTTACGGCCGCGGGCATTCCCAATGCCTCGATTGAAAGCACCAGCCAGGTGCTGCAGCACACGCCGCCGTACGAGATGCAACAGTTTCCGAATCAGAAGAACGAAGAGCAGTTCAAGGAACGTCAGTTCACAGTGACGCAAAGCTGGACCATCCGCGTAAAGCCAGACCAGGCGGCCACGGCTCTCAACACGGCTGTGGACGCCGGCGCCAACGAGAGCGGATGGATCCAGTGGATCGTCGAAGACCCGAGTGCGATGCATGCGAAAGCCTCCGCAGAGGCCGTTGCTAATGCGCGCAAGATTGCTGAAGAGATCGCGGCAAAATCCGGCGTGGGGCTCGGTCATCTGGTGAGCGTGAATGAGAACCTGGGGCAGATGCCATACAACGTGTTTGCCGCCAACGTGAGCGGCAGCGTCTACGGCATGGGCGATGGGGTGTCTCTGGCAGGGGGCATGCCGATGCCGAACCAGCCGCTTGCCATCAACTCGCGCCGCGTGGAGTTTCACGCCACGGTCTCAGCGGTATTCGCAATTGAAGACGCGGCAACGCCGGCGAAGTAGCAGCGTTCATGACGAGTGAGGTCGCGTCCGCCCGGCCATGGGCGGCGCTGCGCATGCCGGTTCGCACGCGGCCGGCCTCGCCGTGTATAACCACGGTGGTGCCCTACCATAACCCCATCCCGGAAACAAAGCGTCGCGGCAAAGACCCGCCGGCCGTCGGCGGCATGATGAGTGCGTGGATACAGGCCGAAAAGATGATCCAGATCGCGCTCGTACTGCCTTGTGCCGCACTGATTGGCTGGCTGGCGGGAGCGTGGATCGGCAACCGCTTGCATCAATCCTGGATTCCGCTTGCGGGAATCGTCTTCGGCGGCGCTTCCGGGCTGATTTACGCGGTGCGCACGGCGCTCAATGCGAACAAAGATCCCGCATTGCAGGATAAAGACGACGATCAAGACGGGAAGGGAAGCGCGGGCACGCAATCATGAGCGAAGAGAAGTCCTCCCTGGCCGAACTGACCGACGCCGGCCTGCAGGCGCTGCTCAAGCGAGCCATCCGCGTAACGGTCATTGTGGGCTTGCTGGCCGCACTTGTGGTCTGGAAGGCCTCGGGCTGGCGCGATGCCGCCATGCTGGCCACAGGCGCCGCTATTTCCGCCGCCAGCATCCTGGAGTGGCGTCGCCTGGTTCGCTTCATTAATTCCAAAATGGATCGCCAGCAGGTACCCCGTGGCGCAATGGTCTCGGCGGTTTTCTTTGTGCTTAGACTCACCGTCTTCGCCGTGGCCATCTATGTTAGCCTGAAATGTTTCCGGGGTTCCTTGGTGGCGCTTCTTTGCGGTCTTGGGCTGGCGCTTTTGGCCATGCTCTGGGAGGCGATTCGCCTACTTCGCGAATGAGGGCTGGGGCCATTTCCCGCTCCCATCGCTCTGCGCCATGAATGAATCCAAGTTCTTGTGCTGGAGGCACTTGCGTTGACTCATTTTTTGGACCTCGTTTTTGGAGGCATGCTGATTAAGCTCTATGGGGCCATCGGCATCAAATCCGCGGAAGCAGCCAGGGAAGCTGCGCTGGTGAACAGCACGCTGGCGTGGGAAATGCTGATCGCGGGCCTCCTGATTGCGTTCTTTCTCATGGTGCGCCTGACGCTTTCGGTGGAGAAACCCAACCCCGGGCAGCAAGTTGCGGAGATGATCCACGAGCGCATCGGCGATCTAGCCGATCAGATCATCGGCCATGGCTACGAGCGCTTCCAGGCCTTCGTGACCTGCGTGTTTCTCTTCATCCTGTTGAACAACCTGCTGGGGCTGATTCCCGGCATCACCACGCCAACCAGTCGGCCCTGGGTGCCGCTGGGCCTGGCCGTGCTGACGTTCCTCTATTACAACTACTATGGGATTCGCGAGCAGGGGCCGATCGGCTATCTCAAGCACTTTGCGGGTCCGCTTTGGTGGCTGGCGCCCCTCATGTTTCCCATCGAGATCATTTCCCACCTCGCGCGCATGATGTCGCTCACCATCCGTCTTTACGCCAACATGTTCGCCAGCGATTTGCTGACGCTGGTGTGGTTTTCGCTGATTCCGATTGTGTGGCCTGCGGTCTTTCTCGGCCTGCACTTGGCGGTTTCAGTGATTCAGGCTTTCGTTTTCATGCTGCTGTCGATGATTTACCTGTCGATGGCGGTGTCGCATGAGCACTAAAGGCAGCTTCTAGCTGCTAGCCTCTAGCTCCTAGCTTCTACTGCGCCAAGTTGGCACCATCGGTTTTCTGAATGCTGACGTGCCAGGCGCAGCCGGGCTAAGACCAAGAAGCAAGAATAGGCAACGTGCGGGCTAGTAGCTAGTAGCTCAAAAAAGATTCCGGCGGAGAGCGCTTCCGCTCCGCACCACGGAAGACCGCAAGCGTGAGGGGGCCGGCACGGTGAGCCTCAACCACCCACTGGCGGTCAATTTCAAGGGAAGCAGGAGAATTATGCGGAAACTTCAATATGTGTTCATGGCCCTGGCGGCCCTTTGCTTTGCCGTCCCGGTCTTTGCGGATGGCGGAAGCACCCCTGCCAGTCTGATTCCAATCGGCGCCGGCATCGGCATGGGCCTTGCAGCCGGACTCTGCGGCATGGGGCAAGGACGTGCGGTTGGATCGGCCGTGGAGGCGCTGGCTCGCAACCCCGGAACTCGCGCCGGCATTATGCTCTTTCTGGTGCTCGGCCTGGCGTTCATTGAGTCTCTCACCCTTTTCACCATGGTCATCGTCTTCGCCAAGATGTAGAAGACGCGATAAGAAACAAAGGCGGTCCCGTGCGCAGGCACGGGACCGCCTTTATTGATTCGGCAACTAAACAGTGGCACACTTACCCACCCATATCCCTAAAAGAGCGCGGAAAAGGATGGGGCACGGATGCGGTATTTTGTTGCCGAATCAATATTTGCCGGAGAGCAGGCTTTCGATGGCTTTCTGGTAGCTCATTCCCAGGGGCAGCGGCGCGTAATTGGTTTGCACTTCCGTGGTGTCGAACACCCGGTTTTTGAAAACCACCCTGCCGCTCATTTGCATCTGGAGGCGCACTGTCCGCCACTGGCCTCCGGCCACTTCCGCCTGCTCGATCACGATCCAGCCGCCCTTATTCAGCCGGCCCAGGATTCCCCAGCCAAAGTCCACATCCTGTTGCAGGTGGCCCTCCAGCCGCGCCACGCGAAGGCGCACGGGATCGATCCAGATCTCCCCGGCCATGGCGGGCAAGACTTCCGTCTCGAGGTAAAGCGGACTAAAACCCGGATTGGGCCGGAAGGTGAACTTCTCCACCTTGCCCGTGGGCCCTTCGCCGGGGCCGGCGTATTGATACAGAAAGGCGCTGGGCAACGCGCGCAGCACCTTGAGAGCGCGGCCGGCGTCATCGTCCTCGGCCTGCTTGCGACGCCGCTGTTTACCGGGATCGCCGAGCAGTGCATTGAGCCGCGCCTCTTCATTCGCCTCATCGGCGGGGCCGAGCGGCTTATCGTTGATCGCAATCAGCCGCGCCACCTCGCCGTCCCGGGTTTCCAGAATCTCCTTAGTCGTGGTCACGCGCGGACTGGTCTTGCGCAACTGGTAGCGCATGGGATGGCTTGCGTCCTGGTTCGCGTTTTGGGCCGCATTCAACTCGTTGGCGAGCGCGCGTTCCACCAGAGCCTGACCCGCCAGGGGTGGCGCAGCCACGCCATTGCCTGAGGAGGGTTGCCCGCGGACCGGATTCATCCAGAGAACCAGGAGGGGAATCAGGAGGAGGAGGGCAATCAGTCGGTACACAACGAATAGTGTACGGTGCCGGTCGGCGTTGCGAGGTCTTCGACGGTGCGAGGTCTTCTTCAAGGAGCCCGCCGGGTGTATCGTGGAGAAACCCGCGCAGAATCGGCAATCTCGCGCGCAGCCGCGAATTGAACCGACAAATTGAACCGCTGGGGCAGGGTTGATATAGTGCGGGCAGGGCCTCTAAGGCGGCTCGAAAGGGATCAAAACGATGGCAGTCGACAATTCTCCCGCGCGAATCGGAAAGACGATCGTAATTTGCGGTGAAGTGAAGGGCCAAGAAGACCTGATCGTGGACGGCAGGGTGGAAGGAACAGTGAGCCTGGCAGAGAATCGACTGACCATCGGTCCCAATGCCAATGTGGCGGCCGACCTTACTGCCAAGGACGTACTGGTTTTGGGCCGGGTTCAAGGCAACGTGGTAGCCAGTGGACGGGTGGAGCTGCGCGCTGGATGCAACCTCGAAGGCGATATCCGCGCCCTGCGCCTGGCCGTTGAAGACAATGCCGTCTTTCGCGGCAAGGTGGACCTGACTCAATCGGTTTCGAAAGGGACCGAGGGCGTTAATTTGCAGCACAGCGGCGACGGTACTTTCTAGAATTGGAAAACTCGCGCCGGACAACTCCTGATTCCCCCATCCGCATATGCCCGGCCGTTTGAGGAATGCATTGTGCTCGGTCGTTGGTTCGATAAGAAACAAGAGGCCGCCGCATCCCCTGGGCCCGCAGGGCTTACGGGGCCTCGCGTGTCGCGCCATTCCGGGGCATGGGCGGTGTTGCGGAAGCGCTTGCAAGCCGAGCCGGGGCTGCGCATCATCGATACCGGCTACACGTCGCCCGCCAATATCAACTACCTGACCAGCCTGGGCCACAGCGTGTTTCTCGCCGACCTTGACTCCGATGCCTACACGGGAGACTGGCGCTCGGGCACCGACGAGGACGGCAACCCCATCTGGAACGTCGCGGGCTGTCTCGATCACTCGCTCAACCTCTCAGGACGCACCTTTGACGTGGTGTTGTTGTGGACCGTGCTCGACTATCTGCCGCAACCGTTTCTGGCGCCGTTGGTGGAGCGTCTGCGTTCGGCCATGAATCCCGGCGGGCAGGTGCTGGCCTTCTTCCACACCCGGACCCAGGGCGAAGAGGAGGTGCGTTACCGCTATCACGTCACTCCCGGCGATGACGTCGACATGCAGTTGACGCAGCAGTTTCCCATCCAGCGCGCCTTCACCAACCGCAGCATCGAGCGCCTGTTTACGGAGTGGTCCGGACATCGGCAGTTCCTCGCCAAGGACAGCGTGTCCGAGGTCATCATTACGCGGTGAGCGTACCTTATGCCCAATCACCTGTTGGATAAACTCCCGACCCGGATCACAACGTGGTCGACCCTCGCAAGGGTACACGACATCTTTCATCGTGTTGAAGGAGATGTGGAGCAGTCCGAGGAGTGGGTGTTTAGGGGACACGTAGAAAGTGACTGGAGCCTTATAACGACCTTGGACAGGGTGGCCGAGGAATTTGGCATTCCGGGCGACGAAATTCCAGACCTCGAAGTACGGCTGATCCTTGAGTTTATGCGGCGTTACCACCTGTACGGCGCGGAGCCGCCGCCGTCGAAGGGAGACACGGTAGATTGGCTCGCACTGATGAGGCATCACGGGGCTCCGACTCGACTGCTTGACTTTACCTTCTCATTTCTTGTGGCTGCGTGCTTTGCTCTTGAAAGCAAGAGCAAAGGGACAGCCGTCGTATGGGCCATAAACAAAACCTGGCTGACAAATGAAGTTAAGAAGAGCTTCCAAAAACTCGGCAAAGGCGTAGCATCGCAGTTCCGTCGATATCTGGAGCATCGAGATAGCGAACCATTTCGGGACATTTTTATGAAGCGCCGTCCCGTCCTCGTGTCCGCTATCAGCGCGTTTAGGCTCAACCAACGGGTGACAGTTCAGCAAGGACTATTCCTGTGTCCCGGCGATGTTTCAAAGACGTTCGAGGATAATCTGCATGCGATGAGGAATTGGGAAAGGAATATCAAGAGAATTGAGATCCCATCGGGCGCCCGCCCCAGCTTGCTTACTGCAATGCTCAGATCGAACCTCACCACAGCTACGCTGTTTCCCGGACTTGACGGCTTTGCGACTTCATTGTGGACGAGGGTGCCATCATTAAGACATCTACAAAGCATGGAAATCAGAGGGGCGCGCAGTCGCCTCAACCTCGGAATAGACGCGCTCGGAGACCATTGAGCGAGGCCTGCCGAAGCTGGTGAAGCGCTGCGACGGTCTCAGGCTTGAGAAAACGGCAGCCACGGCTGCAATTCCACAACCGGGTTCCCGTCTGCTGCGGCGTCCCGGGCCGCTTCTTCTTTGTTCAAAACCGAACGCGAGGCAAGTGGGCGGCATTCGGTAAGGCAGCCGGTGGAGTCGAGCGGAGCCTCGGCAGCGGAACGAGCCAAACCAGCCAGAGGCTTGGATTCGAGGATGGGGGAAAGGCTCTCTATGTTCGCCACATGTTCGTCATTTTCAAGCCTCCGCTTGCCTTTCCCAGCCGGCAAGTTGTACTTCTCAAACGTGAAGCCAAGGAGGATTGCATGACCCCATCCCAGACCACGCGCATTACCTGGCTCGGGCACGCCACGGTGCTGGTTCAGACGGCCAAGGGAACCAATATCCTGATCGATCCCTTCATTGCACATAACCCCAAATACCCGCAGAATTTTGTGCTTCCTTCGAAGATTGACTACATCCTGCTGACCCACGGGCACGGAGACCATATCTCTGACGCCGTGCCGGTGGTCAAGAAGCACGGATCGCACGTGGTGGCGATCTATGAGCTGGCCGCTTACATTGCCGACCAGGGCGTCGCGGAATATACGGGCATGAACCTGGGCGGGACCGTCGAGCTCGACGACGTGGCTGCCACCATGGTCGATGCCAAGCACTCATCCAGCGCGCAGGATGAGAAGGGCGTTCACTACGTGGGCATTGCCGGCGGGTTCGTGCTGGAAGTGGCGGGCGGTCCCGTGCTTTACCACGCGGGCGACACCTGCGTCTTTGGTGATATGCAGCTCATCCGCGACTTGTACAAGCCCGAGGTGGCCATGCTGCCGATTGGCGGCCATTACACCATGGGACCGAAGGAAGCGGCGCTTGCCTGCCGGCTGCTCGCGCCCAAGGTTGTCCTGCCTATTCACTGGGGCACGTTTCCGCCGCTCAAAGGTACGCCGGAAGAACTGGGCGCTCTGGTTGAGCCGGGCGTGAAGGTGCTGCGCTGGCAGCCGGGAGACGAGTACACGGCGTAACGACAGGTGTCAGGTTTCAGAGAACCTGCTCGCCGGCACCTGCCCCCTGAAACCTGAACCGTGCTTTACTGGTCGCGGGTCTGCTTGACCGCGCGTGGCGATTGCGTGATCCCGGCGGGACCGTATGGATCCTGCGGGCCAAGCCGCATGGAGGCAGACGATCCTGCGCCGCGGCAATTGCGCAGGTC
>Ga0224555_1005474_pt1 | contig 10613 bp, 5 predicted proteins | sample 714S23034metaG_FD_180687 | JGI IMG/M metagenome (GOLD analysis project Ga0224555, IMG submission 180687) | Peat soil microbial communities from Stordalen Mire, Sweden - 717 S2 30-34 | ecosystem: Environmental > Terrestrial > Soil > Wetlands > Peat | place: Sweden: Norrbotten County, Stordalen...
CCGCTCACGTTCCAGGGCATCCTTCCCTTCTAAATGCCCCCGCTCGCGGAACACCTGTAAACCATCTCCCCGGTCTGCTCTGTAAAGTATGTGGCCGGTATGTACCGGCGCGTTTCGGCACGACCGAAGTCGTGCCCTTTCACTTTTCCGTGCCGAAAACAAAAGCCCGCCCGCGAGCGGTTTTTCCGCAGGGTTTTAAGGCACGCCCCTTCACCCTTCCGTGCCGAAAACAAAAGCCGGCTCGCGAGCGGTTTTTTCCGCAAGGTCTTAACGCACGCCCCTTCACGTTTCATGCGTTGCCCTTCAAGATCACGGCGGTTGGAGGTGGGTGTTGGTCGCGACCGGTGAAGCGAAGTTTGCTCAGGGGCTGAAGCCCGGTTTTGTTTTGGCGAGGGTTTCGCCGGGTTGAAACACGGCGCTTCTACCATTGCGCCGCTGCCGGGGCACCCTCAGAGTTGGTGGGCGCGTTGCCAGCCGAACGAGCGGATCACCGGCAATCACGGAGGGCCGGTGCCGGGAATGAAGGAGATGCGGGTTCATTCGCCCGTTCGACTCGCCGAGCACGGCTCGGCATTCGCTCAGGGTGACATTACTCGCGTCTGAGTTGAATTTGCGCGCAAACAACGCGCGCAACGAATTCAGAAGGCTCGCTCCGGATGACTGAGTTTGTGCAACCATCTGCATTTCGTGACGGGCGAGATGTCAGCCATGCAGCAGCGTCTCCAGGCCGGGTTCGTCGATGACTTGCACGCCGAGTTCTTTTGCTTTGTCGAGCTTGGAGCCGGCGTCTTCGCCAGCGACGACGTAATTCGTCTTCTTGCTGACGGAGCCGGAGACGCGGCCTCCGGCGGATTCAATTCTGGCCTTCGCATCTTCGCGCGATAAGTTGGGCAGGGTGCCGGTGAGGACGAAGGTGAGCCCTTCAAGCTGCGAGGTTTTCTTTCGCTTCTCGGCGGTCAGGGTGAGGCCGGCCTTTTCGAGGCGATGGACGAGGTCGCGGTTGCGGGACTCGTCAAAGAATTCGCGGATGGCTTCCGAGACGCGCGGGCCGACTTCGTTGACGCGTTCCAGATCTTCAGCCGACGCGGCCATGAGAGCTTCCATGGAGCCAAACTCTTCGGCGAGGAGTTGCGCGGTGCGTGCTCCCACGAAGCGGATGCCGAGCCCGAAGAGGACGCGGTCGAGCGGGGCTTTCTTTGAGGCTTCAATCTCGGCGAGGAGGTCGGCGCGCTCTTTGGGGCCGAGGAGGGCCTGGTTGCGGGTCTTCTCTTCGCCGGTTTTCTTGTCGTGAGTGACGACTTCGTGCTGGAGCTGGGCGAGTTTTTCGTCGGTGAGCGTGTAGAGGTCGGCGATGCTGGCGACGAGCTTGTGCTCGAGGAGCCCGAGGACGACGGCGTCGCCGAGGCCTTCGATGTTCATAACGCCACGAGAAGCAAAGTGGAGCAGGCTGCCGGCGAGGCGGGCGGGGCAGTCAATGTTGACGCAGCGGTAGTCGGCCTCGCCTTCGGTGCGATGGATCTCGCTGTTGCAGACGGGGCAGTGTTTGGGAAATTGGAAATGGCGTGTTCCGCGCGGGTGCTCGGCGTCTTCCACGACCTCGACGACTTTAGGGATGACGTCGCCACCGCGCTCGACTTTGACGTAATCGCCGATGAGGAGGCCGAGGCTCTCGATCTGGTCGGCATTGTGGAGGGTGGCGCGGGAGACGGTGGTGCCACCGATGGAGACGGGGGTGAGGACCGCGACGGGCGTGAGCTTGCCCGTGCGGCCGACCTGGGTGCGGATGTCTTCGACCTGGGTGATGCCGCCGCGCGCGGTGAATTTAAAGGCGACGGCCCAGCGGGGGGCGCGGCCGGTGTAGCCGAGGCGGCGCTGGAGCTGGGCGGAGTTGACCTTGATGACGACGCCGTCGATTTCGTAACCGAGACTGTTACGAGTTGTTTCAGCTTTCTGGACGAAGTCGAGCACCTTGTCGATGGAGGTCATGGCCTCGCGGTGCGGATTGACGCGGAAGCCGAGGACGGTGAGGGCGTCGAGGGCTTCGGACTGTTCATGGAGGAGGTCTTCACCGGTTTCGGTGAGGAGGAAGTAGGCGTAGAAGTCGAGCCGGCGCTGGGCGACGATGTTGGGCTCGAGGGTGCGGATGGTTCCGGCGGCATAGTTGCGGGGATTGGCGGCGGGCTCGAGGCCCAGGGCGACACGCTCTTCGTTGGCTTTGACGAAGGCGGTGAGCGGCATGACGATTTCGCCACGGACTTCGAAGGTGGCAGGAACGCCGGCTTTTTTGAGCGTGGCCGCGGGGATGGAGAGTGGGACGGAGTGGATGGTGCGGACGTTGGTGGTGACGTCTTCACCGATCGTGCCGTTGCCGCGGGTGAGGCCGCGCGCTAGATGGGCTGAGCCTGGTGTGCCGGATCCGTTGGCGGCGTGGTACTGGAGGGCCATGGAGAGGCCGTCCATTTTGTATTCGCAGACGTAGCTGACGTGACTCGAATCCGGGGCCTTGTCGCCGGCAAGGGAGCGGACGCGGCGGTCCCAGTCGCGGAGTTCCTCCTCGCTGGTGACGTTGTCGATGGAGAGCATCGGGCGCGAGTGGGCGACCTTGGCGAAGCCCTCTTTGGGCTTGCCGCCGACGCGCTGGGTGGGCGAGTCGGGGGTGATGAGGCTGGGGTGCTCTTTTTCGAGACGCTGGAGCTCACGCATGAGGTCGTCGAACTCGGCGTCCGAGATAGCGGGCTTGTCGATGACGTAGTAGAGGTGCTCGTGGTGGCGGATCTTGCCGCGGAGGGCTTCGATTTTGTGCTGGACGTCGGACATGCTTCGACCATGGTAAGACAGCGTAAAAGCGGTCAGCTGTGAAGCGGTCAGCTGAGAAGCGGTCAGCTGAGAACCGGTCAGCGAAGAGCTGTTAGCGCCAGGGTTGGAGTTTGCCGGAGCGGGCCAGGTCAAAGAGGGCGCGGATCGTGTGCAGAATCGGGGCACCCGGCGGTTGAGTTCCGATTCGCACGAGTGCTGACCGAGTGAGCAATGCCGGCATCGGCCTTCCCAAAACGGTTCAGGGTACACCGAAGCGCATTACTTCCGGGAGCAAAGGAGAGAACATTTCTGTTGATTTCGGGACGGAAGAAGCCTTCGCTACTTGCTGTGGGGTGAACCTGGCCGGGGAATCGTTCCGGGGCGGCGCTGGGAGGTGGGCGCGCTGTTTTTGTCCATCAGAGTTGGGGGAGGGCGGGTTGGGGGAATGCCGGCATCGGCCTTCCCAAAACGGTTCAGGGCGCATCGAGTGCATTATTTCCGGGAGCAAAGGAGAGAACATTTCTGTTGATTTCGGGACGGAAGAAGCCTTCGCTACTTGCTGTGGGGTGAACCTGGCCGGGGAATAGTTCCGGGGTGGGTGCTGGGAGGGGGCGTGCGGTTTTTTCCCGATCAGAAGCGTGCGGGGGGCAGTTTGTGGAGCCTGTCACCCGCGGATGCGCGACCTGGGATTGCTGAAGGGGTTCTTTAGCCTGGTTTTTCACGATTTGGGCCGGGAGGGCAGACGGCTGCTTTCTCATGCTGATTTCTCATGCTTGCCGATTGGGCGGGGAGGTGGCACAATCGCTACCACCCCTCCCCCCACGAGGTTGTTCCCGATGTGCTTCTTGTCAGTGCGCCGCATGCTGGTTGTCCTGTTATGCGTGGCGATGCCGGGCTGGTGGACGAACGGGGCTTTGCACGGGCAGACCTCTGGAGACGGGGCGAGCCAAAGCCAGAGCCAAAGCGCCAGCCCGAACCCGAGCGAGGGCCAGGGCCAGGTTCGGAGCCAGAATCCGAGCCCCAGCGCGAGCCCCAGCGACAACCAGAGCCAGAGCCTCACGGTTCCGGCGCAATCGGAGGTTCGATCGCAGTTGTTTCACCTGAAGCCCGGAAGCGGGTTCGAGGTGACGGGGAACTCCGACGACGCTCGATTCTCGGTGGATCTTTTTGTCTACAACTCCGATAAGGATCTGGTGGGAAAGGACGATCCGGATTCGACCGAGGCCTCGTTCAAGTGGCAGCCCGCCGTGGAGGGGGACTACTACGTACTGGCGCGCAATACGAGCGATGGATCGGGAACGATCCATGTTGCGGTGACCGGCTGGCTGGGTGGGGCGCGGGGGCTGACCCCAACGCCGACGGTGACAGCGAACTACGCGGTGATTAAGGTTTTTTACGCGACCGACCGCGCGCAGGCGGCCAGCGACAGCCGCGGGCCAACCTACAGCGGGGAGCCGGACGCGAACGGGCAGCTGCACTACGGCGAGGTGTCGGTCAGCATTCCGCGGGATCACCGAATCGGGGAGCTGGAGGGGCCTAGCATCTGGCGGCTGGAGTTTAAAGCGGATCCTACGAAGTAAGTGACGCTGCAGAGCGTGGAGCCCGAGGACGAGTCTGTTTTCATGAAGGGTGTTTCGGACCGGGTAGGGCACTCGCAGAAGAAAGAAATCCTGGTTTTTGTGCACGGATTCAACACGTCGTTTGAAGATGCGTCGAGGCGCACAGCGCAACTGGCCTATGACATGGCTTTCGATGGGCCGACGATTCTGTACAGCTGGCCTTCGCAGGGGTCGATGAATCCGATTGCCTATAACAAGGACGGCCGGAATGCAGCCCTGACGGCTCCGCATCTGGAGGATTTCCTCAAGCAGCTGGTGGCAAAGTCGGGGGCGACCACCGTGGACATCATTGCGCACAGCATGGGGAATCGGCCGGTGACGCAGGCTCTGCACGATTTCGCGCTCGAGAACCCGGGAATGAAGAAGCCGATGTTCAACCAGGTGGCGCTGATGGCGCCTGACGTCGATGCGGCGCTGTTCCAGCAGATGGCGCAGCAGATGGAACATTCCGCGAGCCGGATCACACTGTATGCGTCGTCACGGGATGCGGCGCTGAAGGTATCGGAAGTCTTCGCCGGGTATCAACGGGCGGGGGAAGGCTTGCCGCGTCTGCTGGTGTTGCCGGGGATGGATACGGTGGATGCCTCGGCGGTGGATACGAGCCTGCTGGGGTTCTACCACTCGTATTTTGCCGACAACACCTCGGTTCTTTCCGATTTGTTTCACGACTTCATGGGGGCTCCGGCGGCGAGCCGTAATGGACTGCAGGCGGTGGTGACGGCGGCGGGGAAGTACTGGAAATTCGTGCCCGGCAAGTGAGGGGACGGGGCGCGACCTCCTGAGTTCTCACATTAGTTCCATTCGCATCGCTCGGGAGTTGGGAGCGGCGCGCAGCGGGCGCGAGTGGGGGGCCCTATTGTTTGGCCAGGGCTGGCTCGGTTCTCGCTTGCGAGAACCGGGGATGAACCTTGGTTTGGCCACGGACGCAACTTCCGCACAGGGGGAGAGTTCGTACTGGAGACGATCTCTGGGATTCCTGTTTGACTGGCCTGAGCGTGAACCCCGATTGGAGCCAAATTCATGAATAACAATGCGTGGGATGAGTCGGTGCATGGGCCGGTGGTGGAGTCGGCGGCGGTAGAGCCTGGGATGCAGCGAGTGGTCACGCCCGTGACGCGGCGCGCCTTTATGCGAGGCGGGGCCATGGCGGTGGTGGGGACGGCGGCGATCCCGACGTTTCTCACGCGCAGCGTGATGGCCCAGGCGACGGAAGCGCAGGCGAGGGGCAAGAAGCTGGTGGTGATCTTCCAGCGGGGCGCGGCGGATGGGCTGAATGTGGTGGTGCCGTATCGGGAGCCGTCTTACTACCAGTACCGCCCGAACATCGGGATTCCGCAGAACGCGGTGATCGATCTGGACGGGTTCTTTGGGCTGCATCCGGCGATGGCGGCGCTCAAGCCGCTGTGGGATCAGAAACACCTGGCGATCGTGCACGCTTCGGGATCGCCGGATCCTTCGCGGTCGCATTTCGATGCGCAGGATTTTATGGAGTCGGGCACGCCGGGGTTCAAGGCGACGCAGGATGGATGGCTGAACCGGGCGCTGCAGGCCGAGGATTTGGCCTGTCCGGAGTGCACGCGAACGCCGTTTCGGGCGGTAGCGCTGGGCTCGGAGGTGCCGCGGACGCTGGAAGGGCGCATCCAGGCGGTGGCGCTAAACAACATTCGGGATTTCGGTGTGCAGTCGTCGCCGGCAGCGGCGGGGTTTGCGGCGATGTACGACGAGAGCACGGATGCAGTGCTGCACGGCACGGGGCAGGAGACGTTTGAGGCGGTGAAGATGCTGAAGGCTGCCGATCCGACGAAGTACACGCCTGCAGCGGGGGCGGAGTATCCGGGCGGGCCGTTTGGGAACAGCCTGAAGCAGATCGCCCAACTGCTGAAAGCGAACCTGGGGGTGGAGGCGGCGTTCGCGGACATCGGCGGATGGGATACGCACCAGAACCAGGGCAATGTCGAAGGCCAACTGGCGGGGCGGCTGCGGGAGTTCAGCGCGGGGCTGGCGGCCTTTTGGAAGGACATAGGGGATCAGGCGGGGGATATCGTGCTGGTGACCATGTCGGAGTTTGGCAGGACGTGCCGGCAGAACGGGACAGGCGGCACGGATCATGGACACGCGAACGTGATGTTCGCGCTGGGCGGCCCGGTCGAGGGCGGGAAGGTTTACGGGCGATGGCCGGGGCTGGCGCCGGAGCAGCTGTACGAGGGGCGGGACCTGGCGATTACGACAGACTTCCGGCAGGTGCTCGCCGAGGCGGCGTACAAGACTTTGGGGGCGCGGAAACTGGAGGTGGTGTTCCCCCAGTCTGGACTACAGAGGAGGAACTTCCTGAGCATTCTTCAAGTATGAGATGAAGGACTCAGGCGAGTTAATATCCTTGTGGAAAACGTGGCCGGGACGAGTTCCCGGCCTTTGCTTTTTCCTGGGCGGCTCGGTTTTTTCGATTCGGGCTCGAAGATGTCGAAAGGCATTACTTTCGGCTGAAGGACCATCCGAAATGCTTTGATCTTTGAACCGCAGGAGCCTTAGCTTCTTGCTGTGGGGTGAACCTGGCGATCCCAACGGTGGGGTGAAGGGGTCTTACGGCTCGGTGGAGAGGGGTCGTGCCGCGAGGGTCTCCTCTCCGCGGGAGAGGCCAGGCGCCGTCCGGTTCAATCGTGCCAGCTGGCCTTTGAGTCAGAGCAAGGGCTCCAGAGCACTCCGATTTCTGTGGCACACCATAGTTTTGGGCGCGGGGGATATTCACATCTGGATGCCCACCCAAAGTGCTATTGTGCCGAAAAATGCCTGGATGAAATGCTTGGGTCACGAGAGTTGCGGCGCGACCTGGCGCGGCACTCCGTAGCGGGAAGCATCTCGGTGAGGTACGGGAAACGTCTCATGAAGCCTGCGTGGTTAGCCGCTGTCGCCCTGCCTCTTTTGTGCACGTCCCTCCTGTACCCGCAAGAGAACCCCTCCACCACCCCTGCAACGAGCAACCCCTCACCTGATGCGAAAGCGGCGGCTGCGCCTGCGGCGCAGGATACCGCTCCGGCTGCCAATGCTGCGGCGCCGGCGCGGAAAGATGCCGAGATTGTGGGGAAAACCTCGGGGAAGGGCGAGGACCTGGGCGAAGCCGAGCTGAAGGCGAGGCTCACCGGGCGGCCGCTGTTTCTGCGTGGGCTGTGGCTGGGAGAGGATCTGCACTTCAACATGAACGGGGACCTGGTGGGGCAGTCACCGAAGGGGTCATTCACGTTGTGCGGCGTTTTTGTCGATAAGGTGCGGGTCACAAAGAAGACCATTGAATTAGAAGGCGTACGTTTTGGAGTTCATTTTGAGGGAGAAGCACCCTGGGAGCAGCAGGCCACTTCGTTCGACCGGATTCAGATCACGCCGAAGAAGAAACATCAACTGATCGTGATCGACCGGCAGCTGGTGATCATTCCAAAGAAGAAAAAAGGTCTGTTTGGGATCGGCGGGAAAGACGACACGGACGCCAAAGATGTGAAGAACGGCTCGTCCGGCAAGAAGGAAGATGGGAGCGCCGGGTCAGCGGGAGATGAGGAAGTCGCCAGTGGAAAGGAACTGCCACCGGGAGCGACCACATCGCCGGAGGAATCTGCCGAGCATTTGCGGAATGCACTGAACAAGATTTTTGCGCCGGATCTGGACGGAAAGATGATCGCGGAGATGCCGGATTACTGGCAATATTTCTACCAGGCGCAGGACTCGCACAAGTGGCTGGAGCCGACGGACGGGACGCTGGTGCATCCGGGGCCGGGCGTGAGCGGTCCGAAAATCCTGAAGAATGTGGTGCCGGCGTCGAACGACTACGCGCAGAAGGGCGAAGTGGCGGGCGTGGCAAGCTACAAGGTAATTCTCGATCCGAAGGGGAAGATTCTGGCCGTGGCGGTGTACCGGCCGATCGGGTTTGGGCTGGATGAGAATGCGGTGGCGGCGATCGAGAAATCGACATTTGCGCCGGCCGTGAAGGATGGGAAGGCGGTTTCGTCGGTGATCGACGTAGCGGTGAACTTCAGGATTTATTCCGGGCGTACGGCCGCCGGAGCGGCGCCGGAAGCGGGTGGGGATCCCGGCGCGTCGCCGGTGACGGGCAAGCCGGCGATGCCAGGGCTGTACTCACAGCAGGCGCAATCCAATACGCAGGCGCCGTCCAATACGCAGGCACAGAACGAACCCCACTAATCGCGACTGTGTTCAGAGAACACGGACATCGCCGTGGATACCGGTCTCTACGGGTCTCCGTACTTTCCGGGATCGACCCAGGAAGCGTTGCGGTTCAGGTGGAATCCGACATTCTTCGTCGGTCTCACCCTGACGAATCTCCGATTGCCGAATTTCGAAAAGGTCCCATTCACGATCAACCGATAGAGGAATGCGACCAGCCCGTTCGCAACGCATTAGCCCATCAGCGGTTGAAGGGGTATTCCTGAATCCAGTGGAAGCCTCGGCTGACGAGGAGGAAGTGGTTGCGGTCCTCCAGGCGGAGCTGGATGTGAGTGGGGTGGCCGTCGATGGGGCCGTCGAGGATGAGCTGATCGGGCGAGGGGCGGGTGAAGGTTAGCGCGATTTTTTGGGTGCTTCCGCGACGGCCGGTGAGGGCAACGGCGCTCTTCTTTGGATCGACGGCGGCGTTGTAGAAGGTTTGCGCGTCGTTCATCTGCTGGACGGCGGCCAGGTCGAAGTGCTCGAAGAGGATGCGGCGCCAGCGGGTGGTATCGGTGAGGAGCGGCGGCCGCTGGTGGCCGTCCACGGTGAACTGCTCGACATTCCAGATGCCGTAAAGGGCGGGCTGCGGCGCGCCGGGGCCGTACTCTTTCCAGCCCTGGCGTACGCCGTAGAAGTTCATGGCGATGAGCCAGACGGCGTAGAGGGCTCCAGCGGCGAGGGCGATGCGGTTGGCGCGTCGTGAGCGGAAGAGAGGCGTCGCCGGCGCGGGTTCCGTGGCGCGGTTGAGGAGGAAGAAATCGGCGAAGCGGCGGAACTGCGGTGCGAGCAGAATGAGCGCGAGCAGGATGAGCTGGAAGGAGAAGAGCTTGACCGGAACGTCGTAGGTCATGTTGAGGATGAAGACGCAGGTCATGTCGGCGAGGGAGATGAGGGCGCCGAGGGTGATGGTGCGAGGAAAGAAAAGAAGGAGACCACCGATGATTTCCACGCAACCGGCGGCGATTTCGTAGGGCTGCGAGGCTCCGACGGAAGACCACAGAACGCCCATCAGGGACATGTTGCCGAAGGGTTCGATCAGGGTGAATAGGCCAGGGAAGGGCATCTGGAGGGGAACGGCTTTATCGAAGCCGTAGACGAGCATCTGGCCGGCGAGCGCAAAGCGGACGAAGAGGAGGAACCATTTGTGCAGGCCACAGTAGCTTGTTCGGCGGCGATCGAGGACGGACCATGCGACGGTGGTGAGGATGGAGAAGAGCAAGAGGCAGAAAGTCAGCACGAAGTCGACGGTTTTGTCGCCGCTGCCGCTGCCGGTGAAGACCAGAGGCGCCTTGTGGTGGAAGATGTGCGTGGCGGTGAAAGTGATGATCGGCTTCCAGGGCGGGATGGAGGAGGGGTCGGGAAAGTCGTACCCGGGATTGGAGAGCAGTGTGGTGAGGATCTGGGTGGAAAGGCAGTAGAGGCCGAAGTAGACGAAGCAGAAACGGAAGGCGATGCGGGTGGCGAGGGTCCACGGAGTGGCGGAGGTGATTTCGATTGGGGTCGGAGCGGGAACGGTTGACGTGGACAGGGCGCACCTCCAGCGCAGGGATTGGAGCGGAGCGGGATTCGAAAATGATGCCGGAAGAGGCGGGGCCGTGTAAATGGCGCGGCTTGCGATGGGAGGAACGGGACCCGAATTCGCGGTTGCGGGCAGGACTTCGCGATTAGGATCGGGGCGGAGTTGGGAGGGTGCTGTTCCAAAACGGAACCAGGTTCTCAAAATGTAGGTACTTTCGGGTCGGAACGGCAGAATGAGTTCTTGATGTTTGGCGAGAAAGTGAGTTCTCTACTTGCTGTGGGGTGAACCTGGCCGGATCCCGTGGGGGTGTTTTTGGCGGAGGGGCGGACGGGCGTTTGTGGTGTGCTTTCGGCAGGCGTGCGCAGATCAGAAGGAGTATCCCTGCGCAACCCAGTAATGCCAGTCTTCGATAGCTTGCCGCGTTGATTCGTCGGGATTGATGGCGGTCAGTTGCGAGAGGGGGACTG
>Ga0224555_1005476_pt1 | contig 10612 bp, 9 predicted proteins | sample 714S23034metaG_FD_180687 | JGI IMG/M metagenome (GOLD analysis project Ga0224555, IMG submission 180687) | Peat soil microbial communities from Stordalen Mire, Sweden - 717 S2 30-34 | ecosystem: Environmental > Terrestrial > Soil > Wetlands > Peat | place: Sweden: Norrbotten County, Stordalen...
TTTTCCTTCGCCGCGATTGCGTTGAGATCGTCAATGACCATTTGAAATCCATCCTTTCACTTGCGCGAGCGCGGTTTCGGGGGTTTGCCGGGGCGTGACCGCGCCGTCATAGACGACCGCCGGGGCGATGCCGCACGCGCCGATGCAGCGCGCGGTCAAAAGGGAAAGCTGATTGTCCGGTGTCGTTTCGCCGGACTTGATTTTCGCCCCGGCTTCGACGGCGGCGAGCACCTTGTCCGCGCCCTTGACGTAACACGCCGTGCCGAGGCAGACGACGCAGGTGTGTTTGCCCTGCGGCTTGAGCTGGAAGAAATGATAAAACGTGGCGACGCAATAAACGCGGCTGGCGGGCAGTTTCAATTTGTAGGCGACGAACAGCAGCAAGTCGTCTTCGAGATAGCCGAACAATTCCTGCGCCTTGTGGAGAACCTCAATCAAAGCATCCTGCCGGAACTGGTGCTTCTTCATGTGCGCCTCAAGGATTTTGAAGCGCTTGTCGCCGCTGGCGTGCTGCATCACGCGCGCGGCATTGTTTTCTTTTTCAATCGTCGGCAACATAAGCTGGATTTGTTGTAACTTTGACAGCGCATAAGGTAGCCGACTGCCAAAGCCGCGCGCTCCACGCTTTTTGGCTTTGACTGAACATTTATTGCTGCCACCGGTTGTTTTCACTTCTTCGTTGCCGGAAAATTCATGTCAAGAAAGGCGAAGAGATTGCCAAGAAATGTGAAGATTGTTTGCGCCGATTACATCAGATTTACGCTGCGGATTGCGTTCCAAAATAATAAATACTAAACGAAATTCATCATATGCACAAAAACACATTACGCTTGCTTGGATACATCACGACGATTCTCTTTGGCGCTGCCGGCAGCCTGCACGCGGGCGAGGCGGACTTGAAAATTCCCGGCCTCGAACAGGTGAGCTTCGACGGGCTGGGCGGCATGAGCGGGCTGACGCTGATGTATCTGGGCATCGTCATGTGTGCCGTCGGCGCGATTTTCGGGCTGGCACAATATCGGCGGACGAAAAATCTGCCGGTGCATAAATCCATGAGCGACGTCTCGCGCATGATTTGGGAAACGTGCAAGACGTATCTGTGGCAGCAAGGAAAATTCCTCGCCGTCCTGTGGGCGTTGATCGCGGGCTGCATCCTTTTCTATTTCAAATTCCTCGAGCATAAAAGTTCCGGCGACATCGCCGTCATTTTGCTCGCGTCAGTCCTGGGCATTCTCGGCAGCTACGGCGTTGCGTGGTTCGGCATCCGCATCAACACGCAGGCCAACAGCCGCACGGCCTTTTCCGCGCTGAAGGGCAATCCTCTTAAAACGCTGTCCATTCCGCTGCAATCAGGAATGAGCATCGGCCTGCTGCTGGTCTCCGTTGAATTATTTTTCATGATCAGCATTTTGATTTTTGTGCCGAGGGAACTTGTCGGCCCGTGCTTCATCGGCTTCGCCATCGGCGAATCGCTCGGCGCGACGGTGCTGCGCATCTGCGGCGGCATCTTCACGAAAATCGCCGACATCGGCAGCGACCTGATGAAAATTGTTTTCAAACTGCCGGAGGACGATCCGAAAAATCCCGGCGTCATCGCCGACTGCACCGGCGACAACGCGGGCGACTCGGTCGGCCCGACGGCGGACGGTTTTGAAACCTACGGCGTGACGGGCGTGGCGTTGATCGCGTTTCTCGCGCTGGCGCTGGCGTCCACGCCGGCGATTTGCGCCACGCTCATCGTCTGGCTGTTCGTGATGCGCGCGCTGATGATTGCGACCTCGCTGGCTTCTTATTTCATCAACGACTCCGTCTGCCGCGCGCGATACGGCAACGTGAAGGATTTTGATTATGAAGCGCCGCTGACCCAGTTGGTCTGGATCACCTCGGTCGTTTCGATATTCGTCACGTTCGTGGCCAGTTACTTTCTGCTGGGCAGGCAGAACGGATTGAATCCCGATTTATGGTGGGTGTTGTCGGCGATCATTTCCTGCGGCACGGCGGCGGGCGCGTTGATCCCCGAATTCTCGAAAATTTTCACCAGCACCAATTCGCAGCACGTCAAGGAAATCACCAACTGCTCCAAGCACGGCGGCGCGTCGCTGAACATTTTGTCGGGCTTTGTGGCCGGCAATTTTTCCGCGTTTTGGACCGGGCTGGTCATCCTGGCGCTGATGTTCACGAGCTGTCTTTTCGCGCTGTATCAAGGCTCGCCGGTCGTGGCGCTGATGCCCGACGCGCTCAAATTCGCCGCGCCGATTTTTGCGTTCGGCCTTGTCGCGTTCGGCTTTCTCGGCATGGGGCCGGTGACGATTGCCGTGGACAGCTACGGCCCGGTCACTGACAACGCGCAATCCATCTATGAATTGAGCCGGATTGAATCGCGCAAAAACATCCGCACCGAAATCGAGGAGCAGTTCGGCTTCGAGCCTGATTTTGAGCACGCCAAGTATCAGCTCGAAAAAGGCGACGGCGTAGGCAACACATTCAAGGCGACCGCGAAACCGGTTTTGATCGGCACGGCCGTGGTCGGCGCGACGACGATGGTTTTCGGCATCATCATCCTGCTCGACAACATCGGCAAGGCCGCCGACCCGTCGTTCAGCATCATTTCCAAATTGAGCCTGGTCATGCCTGAAATCATCCTCGGCCTGCTCATGGGCGGCTCGGTGATTTACTGGTTCACCGGCGCAAGCTGCCAGGCCGTCGTGACCGGCGCATATCGCGCGGTGGTTTATATTCAGGAACACATCAAGCTCGATTCCACCGTCGCGTCGGAAAAAGACAGCAAGGAAGTCGTCCGCATCTGCACCGTTTATGCGCAGAAAGGAATGTGGAACATCTTCATCGTGATTTTCTGCTTCGCGCTGTCACTGGCGTTTTTCAACCCGTATTTCTTCATCGGCTATCTGATTGCGATTGCGTTCTTTGGTTTGTTCCAGGCCATTTTCATGGCGAACGCCGGCGGCGCGTGGGACAACGCCAAAAAAATTGTCGAAGTGGAACTGCGGCAGAAAGGCACCGACCTTCACGCCGCCACCGTCGTTGGCGACACCGTGGGAGATCCGTTCAAGGACACCTCGTCCGTGGCGTTGAATCCGGTGATCAAATTCACCACGCTCTTCGGCCTGCTCGCGGTGGAGATCGCCGTGACGATGCACAGCCAGGATTTAAAGAACGTCATCGGCGGAGTGCTGTTCATCGTCGCGCTGATATTTGTCCACCGTTCGTTTTACGCCATGCGCGTTCCAGAAGCCACCAACGAAGAATCGCCGTCACCGGCCGCCCTCGCAACGGAAGTTGCGAAAGATTACCGCCCGGCTTCGGACAGTGTGAATGGCAAGGATAAAAATTTGACAGCACCGGCAGTTGAAAATTCACGCCGTTGAATACGGTGCCAGGATGATTGAGTTCCTGAAAACGGTTCCAATGCGGTGCCAATAATTGTTATGAAGATACTGCTCATCAGCCCCCGGACGCCGGACACGTTTTGGAGCTTCAAACACGCCATCCGTTTTGTGTCCCGCCGCGCATCCATGGCGCCGCTCGGATTGCTGACGGTGGCCGCGATGCTGCCGCCGGACTGGGAACTCAAGCTGGTGGATTTGAACGTGGAGAAGCTTAAGGATGAAGATCTGCGCTGGGCGGATTACGTCCTGCTGGGCGCGATGATTGTCCACAAGGATTCCGTGCGCGAAATCGTGGCGCGTTGCGCGGCGTTTGAAAAAATTGTCATCGCGGGCGGACCATTATTCACCACCGGCCACGAGGCGTTTCCAGAAATCCCGCACTTTGTCCTCGGCGAGGCCGAGGAAATCATGCCGCAGGTCGTGGCCGATATGCGGAGCGGACGGTTGCAGGCGATTTACCGCGCACCGCACCGACCGGACATCACCCGCACGCCGTCGCCGCGCTGGGACCTCATCAAATTCCGGCACTACGTCACGATGTCCGTGCAATTCTCTCGCGGCTGTCCGTTTGATTGTGAATTCTGCGACATCATCGTGATGAACGGCCGCGTGCCGCGCACAAAAACACCGGCGCAATTGATCGCCGAACTGGACGGACTCAGTGAACGCGGCTGGAAGGACATGGTATTCATCGTGGACGACAATTTCATCGGCAACAAGGCGCGAACCAAAGTGCTTTTGCATTCATTGATCGAGTGGCGAAAACGCACGCGGACAAACATCGGTTTTCTCACCGAGGCGTCGGTCAATCTTGCCGACGACCCGGAAATGTGCGCGCTCATGGTCGAGGCCGGGTTCAGAAAAGTTTTCGTCGGCATCGAAACACCGTCGGTCGAATCGCTGGTGGAATGTCACAAGCTGCAAAACCGGAACCGCGACCTCGTGGCCTCGGTGAAAACATTGCAGCGCGCCGGGCTGGAGGTCATGGGCGGATTCATCGTGGGTTTTGACAGCGATCAGAAAGACATTTTCAAACGGCAGTTTGAATTCATCCAGCGTTCCGGCGTGGCGACGGCGATGGTCGGCCTGCTCACCGCGCTGCCGCAAACGCGCCTGTGGCAGCGGTTGAAAGCCGAGGGCCGGTTGGAAGTTGAAAGCTCCGGCAACAACACCGACGCCGCGCTGAACTTCAAACCGAAATTGAACCGTGACTTCCTGCAATCCGGCTACCGCGATCTGGTGAAAAAACTTTACGAGCCTGGAAATTATTACCGGCGCATTCGCACATTTTTGAAAAGCCACCGTCCAGGCGGTCCGCGCCGCCGACTGTCGCGCGCCGACCTGATCGCCTTTCTGAAAACCTTCTGGGTTCTGGGCGTCTGGCACCGTGGCCGCGTGGGTTATTGGCGGCTGTTTTGGGGCACGCTCATCCGGCGTCCGCGCCAGTTTCCGCAGGCAATCGAACTCGCCATCCTCGGCCACCACTTTCGCCGCGTGGCAAAGGCGGTTTGAATGCTCCGGAGATTCAGCAAGAAAAGTCGAAACCTTGGCAATTTACGGAGAGCAAAAGTCAAATTGGCGTGCAGCTTCCAATTATGAATGCACTGCCAATCACATCTGCGAATCTGGAGTCATTGGCTGACAGTGTGAAACTGTTTCCCGTCGTCGCGGAGAACGACTCTCCACTGGAAGATCATCATGGGCTGGAACCGCATCAGTTTTACACCATCGAAGAAATCCATGTTCGCGCGGAAACGGTGACGCCGCTTCTGAAGGAAATGCTGGATCATCTGCCCGCGCCGCGCTGGGAAATCAACGGGTAAATTCAAAGCCGGATAAAATGCCGGCGAATGTTTTGCCTTTTGATTCGCTTTCGGGCCGGACTGCTTGATTTAGGCGGATTATCACCGGCATTTTCTTGCCGGAACCAGCTGATGACGGATGTTTTCGCGTCATGCGGCAACAAGCAAAGGCCAGCTTTGGCCAATTCAAGGTTGGCGGAAAAATGGTTGCCGCGTTAAATTGCCAGTGTGAAAACAAGCAATAATCTGAATGCCGTCGGCGCGGTTTTGGAATACGCGCTGGAAAAATATCCTGTTGCGTCGAAACTCCGCGACGGCACGCAGGTCGTCCTGCGCCCGTTTTGCCGCCGGGATGAAATCCGGCTGCACAAATTTCTGCTCACCGTGCCCGAGGAGGAGCGCCTCTTCATCAAGAAGCGGATTTCTGAGCGCGCCCGGTTCCGCGAATGGTGCCGTCATCCCGACTTCGCCGAAAATCTGCCGCTGCTGATGCTGCACGGCGTTAAAATCATCGGCGAGGCGACCTTGCGCCAGCGTCCCGGCGGATGGAAACGCCACATCGGAGTTCTCACCATGTTGACGCACCCGGACTATCGCGGGCGGGATGTCGCCAGAATTTTAATCGCGGAGCAGGTCGAGATCGCCCGCGCCCTCGGATTGCGCAGGCTGGAATCCGAACTGAACGGCGAACGCAAAATCGCCATCCGCGCGCTTGAGGATGCCGGCTTTCATCCCTTGATGCGTTTGACGGATTATGTGGTTGATATGAACGCGGTTCCCCACGATTACGTCCTGATGGGACTGGATTTGAAAGTGGACGAAGAATACGCGGGCGTCGGCGAGTAGCAAAAACGAAACCCGGCAAGATTATGAGCCAGATATTGAGATTGATTGAAAAACACATCGCGATGTCGGACATCAGAAATCGCCTGGAAGAAACCGTTCCGCAGCCGGGACGGTATGTGGCGGAGGATGGAGCGGCTTTCGGGCCTTGCCTGCTGGTTTCGCGCGAGTGTGGCAGCGGTGGCGACCTGCTGGCGCAGCAAGCCGGCGGCCGGCTGGGCTGGAATGTTTTTGACAACAAAATGGTTGACGAGATAGCGCAAAGCGCCCGTGTCCATCAACGTCTGGTGCAGAGTGTTGATGAGCATGTTCATTCTTATTGGGAGCGGACGTGGCGGGATTTTTTGCTGGACGATCTCGCGGATGAAAAGTATTTGCGCCACCTCAAACAGGTGGTCACCGCGTTGGGGCATCTCGGCAACGTCGTGCTCGTCGGACGCGGCGCTCAATTCCTGCTTCCTTCACAGTGCGGGCTGCGCGTGCGCCTGGTGGCGCCGTTGGAGGCGAGGACGAAACGACTGGCCGAACTGGAAAAATTGTCCCTGAAACAGGCGCGATTGAAAGTGGAAGGGATTGACAAGGAGCGCGCGGCCTTCATCAGGAAAAATTTCAGGCAGCATGTCGGCCTGCCATCGAACCACGACCTGATCATCAACACCGGCGAAATTAGCATCGAAGACACGACAGAACTTGTGCTGGACGCAATCGAAAGGAAGCTCGGCGTGCCTTTGAAATAACAGCCGGCCTTCTGCGAAAAATCGCAAGGCCAAATTAGCACTTTTCGCATCCATTTCTCCATGGATTATCGTTCCAATCTGCTTCGTATTCAATTCCCATCGTTGACAGCCAGCCACCGGTGATTTTGAAAAAAAACGGAGATATCGAGCCTGGCGACGGTCAAAATGCGCGTTTCCGTCCGACTGCGAATTAACTTGCCATTGACCCGGTCGCACCCAAAAATAATTGTCGTCATATTTGCAACGAATTTCGACATGAAAGCCAGTTTAGCTCAGTGGTAGAGCAACGGTTTTGTAAACCGTCGGTCGTCGGTTCAAATCCGACAACTGGCTCCACTTTTAAGTGCCAGACTTCCAGTTAGTTGCGTGAAATCTGTGGCCGGGTGTCAGTGAAACTGTCAGTGAAAAGGCGTTTGGCATGACCTCCGCCACAATTCGGCAGAACTTCAACACTAACCAAAGGGCCCGGCTTCGTAGCAGGAGACAATGTGCCAGCCCAGGCCGATTTGTTTTTGCACCCACGCCAGAAACTCCTTCGGGGTGAATCGCTGCGGCGGCTTGGGACTGCTGCCGTCGAATTGCATCGCCACGACGTGCTGGAGCAGATGCACGTCCAGCGCCAGCTTGAGCACGCGAGGTGGGGGTGGCGAAGTGTGATTTACCGGTTGCACTGTGGCAACCGCCGGTGTGGAAACAACTGTTTGATAGTTCATATGGGCAGACATTGTGGAACGCATCTGCGCCCCGTGTCTGCCCTCATGTTTTCTTTCTTTTCATCGCCAATATGTCCCAATTTTATTGTTAATTGCTATAGTTGAAGAAATTTATTCCGATTTTGACTGCCCGCAGGAAATCACCGCATTTGTCCGCTATATGCCGATGAAAGGTTCTGATTTGAAAAATCGAGAGCAGAATGAGGCTCGAATGTTCGACTGCTGGAAAAAATATTTAGATCAAGCCGCCAAACAATTTTCAAAATTAACAGCTTAATTCTTGATCGGCGTATTTGTCGAAATTGCGCCCGCCTTGATCAAGCCCGCCTTCACGAAAGGTTCGAGATACTGGCCGTAGCCGTCCTTTTCCATGTCTTCGACCGGAATGAATTTCAGCGACGCAGAGTTGATGCAATATCGCAAGCCGCCCTTGTCAGCCGGGCCGTCGTCGAAAACGTGGCCGAGATGCGAGTCGGCAACCGCCGAGCGGACTTCGGTGCGTTCCATGCCGTAGGAATTGTCGGTGCGCTCGACCACGTCCGTGGCGGCCAGCGGCTGGGTGAAACTCGGCCAGCCGCAGCCGGAATCAAACTTTGCCAGCGAGCTGAACAGCGGCTTGCCCGACACGCTGTCCACATAAATGCCCGGCTTGTGGTTGTCCCAAAATTCGTTGTGGAACGCCGGCTCCGTGGCGGCTTCCTGCGTGACGGCGAACTGCTCCGGCGTCAGTTTCATTTTCAATTCCGCCTCGCTGGGTTTTTTGAAATCGCTCATGTTGGTTGGTTGATAAATTTTGTTGGTTGAAACTTCCGGCGGCGCGGCGCGGCCCGAGTTGTGAAGCGCGGCGAAAATGCCGCCAGCCAGCAGCGCCGCCGCCGTGATTCCCGCAATTTTCATCGGTTGCATGATTGTTTGATGTCTGGCCGCGATCATTATTCCATGACAAGTTGCACCCGCAGGCAAAAATCTTGCAACATAAATCAAGCCCCTGCCATCGCGCGCCCGGCAATCCAGCCGGTCGTCCACGCCGCCTGAAAATTAAACCCGCCGGTGACGCCGTCAATGTCCAAAACTTCGCCCGCAAAAAAAAGTCCGGGGGAAATCTTGCTCTCCATCGTCTTGAAATTCACCTCGCTTAAACGAACGCCGCCGCAGGTCACGAACTCGTCCTTGTTCAAGCTTTTTCCAGTCACTGGAAATTCCGAGCGCAGCAATTGCTGGACAAGTTTGTGCCGCGCCGCGCCTGAAAACGCCGCCCAGCGCGTGTCGCGCGCAACACCCGACGCAATCACAAGCTGCTCCCAAAGCCGCGCCGGCAATTTCGGCAACGGCGTGTTGACGATGAATTTCGCGGGCTGCGATTTTCGGCGCGCTTGAAATTCCGCCGCGATTTTTTCCTCGGTCAAATGCGGCAGCCAGTTTATTTGCAGCGGAAATTGGTAATGTTTCGCGTGCAATTCCCGCGCGCCCCACGCCGACAGAAGCAAAATCGCCGGGCCGCTCAAACCCCAGTGCGTCAGCAGAATCGCGCCGCGCTCGCGGAGTTTTGTTCCGGGAACGGACACATCGGCATTTTCCAGCGAAACGCCGGCCAGTCCGCGCAGCCACGGAATTTCAACGTGAAACGTGAAGAGCGACGGCACGGGCGGTTCCAGCGTGTGGCCGAGCGAGACGGCGAGTTGACCGAGCGCCGTCGTGCGGCAGCCGCCAATTGCGAGAAGCAATTTACCGCACACCAACTTTTCACCGCTGGAAAGTGTGAGTTCAAATCCGCCGCCGTATTTTTTGGATGCGCTTTCAACGCCATAATTGGTTCTTAATTTTATCCCGGCTTTTTCTGCCGCGTTGAGAAGGCAATCCATGACGGTTTGCGAAGAATCGGTTGTCGGAAACATCCGCCCGTCGTTTTCAATTTTTAATTTCACGCCGCGATTTTCAAACCACGCAACGGTGTCACTGGCCTGAAATTTTCCGAAAGCGGAAATGAGCGCGCGTTCGCCGCGCGGAAAGCGTTTGGAAAATTTCCGCACGTCAAAATCGGCATGAGTGACATTGCAGCGTCCGCCGCCGGAAATTTTTACTTTGGACAAAAATTGCGAAGTTTTTTCGAGAATGAAAATTTCCGCGCCGCTTTGTATTTCGGCGCAAGCCAGCGCGGCAAAAAATCCCGCCGCGCCGCCGCCGACAATCACGATGCGCTGCGGATTCATGGCCGTTCAAGGCGTCACCGCCAGCTTGCCCTCGGCGGCTTCCCATTCGGGCGTGGCTTGCGCGAGCCGTTCCTGAACGTGCGCGAGTTCGCGGTTGATTTCCTGGGCGCGTCCCGGCTTGTTGTATGTTTCGGGATTTTCCAGTTCAGCGGTGAGTTCAGCCTGCATGGCTTCGAGTTCCTGGATTTCCTTTTCCAGCTTATGAACCAGTTGCTGCTGCGCTTTTTTTTCTCCGGAACGCGCCTGCCGTTGCTGCGCTTCGAGACGTTTTTGTTCCTTGCGGTCAACTTTTGCGGCTGGCGCGGAATTCTTGGTTTGCGGCGTAACAGCTCCATTGGTTCCGATGGAAGTCAACGCGGCGCGCGCGGAAAGCGCCTTGGTCTTGTCGAGATAGTATTGATAGCCGCCGGGATAATGCGTGAGCTTGCCCGCGTTGACGTGGACGACATGGCCGGAAAGCGCGCGGATGAAATAAACGTCGTGGCTGATGAAAACCAGCGTGCCTTTGAACTGCTTCAGCGCGCCGACCAGCGCGTCAATGCTCGCCATGTCGAGGTGCGTCGTCGGTTCGTCCATCAGCAAAAGATTCGGCGGATCGAGCAGCAGCTTCACGAGAGCTAGGCGGCTTTTTTCACCGCCGCTCAACACGCTGACCTTTTTGAAAACGTCGCCGCCGCGAAACAGAAAACTGCCGAGCAGCGTGCGGATGAATTGTTCCGTCACGCGCTGCGTCGTGTCCATCGCTTCCTCGAACACCGTGCGCTCCAGGTTCAGCATCTCGACGCGATACTGCGAATAGTAGCCGGCCTTCGTATTGTGGCCGAGCGTGCGCGTGCCGGATTGAGGCACGAGAACGCCCGCGAGAATTTTAAGCAACGTGGATTTGCCCGCGCCGTTCGG
>Ga0224555_1005478_pt1 | contig 10610 bp, 11 predicted proteins | sample 714S23034metaG_FD_180687 | JGI IMG/M metagenome (GOLD analysis project Ga0224555, IMG submission 180687) | Peat soil microbial communities from Stordalen Mire, Sweden - 717 S2 30-34 | ecosystem: Environmental > Terrestrial > Soil > Wetlands > Peat | place: Sweden: Norrbotten County, Stordalen...
CAATGCTGTGATCGCCGCCACTGGTTATACGGGGATTGTGCTTCTGATGGCGATTGAATCGGCGTGCGTTCCGCTGCCGTCAGAATTGATCATGCCCTTTGCCGGCTATCTGGTTTTTGCTGGTACCTTCAAACTTCTTTGGGTGGCGACGGCTGGCGCCATCGGCTGCAACCTGGGCTCTTTGGTTGCATATGAAATTGGATGTTATGGCGGGCGTCCGTTGGTTGAGCGCTACGGCCGCTGGATTCTCATGGGTCACCGTGAACTGGACTGGGCTGACCGCTTTTTCGCGCGCTGGGGATATCTCGCTGTATTCTTCGGCCGGCTGCTGCCCGTAATTCGTACGTTCATTGCTCTGCCTGCTGGCATTGCGCGCATGCCCCGCGGACGCTTCCATCTCTACACGTTTCTGGGATCGTGGCCCTGGTGTCTCGGCCTCGCCTACTTCGGCATGAAACTGGGGCAGAATTGGCGCGAGCTCGGAAAATATTTCCACAAGTTCGACGCCGTGATTGGGGTAGTTCTATTGGCGGCGATGGCTTGGTTTGTATGGACGCATTGGCAGAACCGGATGCGTACCGCGGAGTAGAGCGATTCGCCATGCCTGGCTGATGTGTGGCCCGTCAAATCAATTCGAGCCATGCGCGCACAGAGCCAAGCAATGAAAACAGCGCGGCGATTTGGCTTTCGCATTGATCCCAAGCGCGGTCGAATTTTTCCGGTGCGAAACTAGGCCGAGGCGGCCTGCGGCTTCGCTAGTTGCGATCCCACGATCTGCCATTTGCCGTTGCGCTTTACAACGACATCCATGTAGATGTAGTGAACAGAAAAGCGCTGACCAGCTTGCTGGACTTCATCTTCTTCCGACCCATGCACGATGGCCACGTCATCTCGCAGCAGGCGGATGCGGCGGCCGGTCGAAGTCATCGACAGGTAACGAATCCTGCCGCTTTGTAGATTTTCGATCACATCCCGCCTGGTGAAAGCTTTGCCCCATTCGTCATATTGCATGTAATCGTCGGCAAAGATACGCGAGAGTTCGGCGACGTCAGCCGCGATCAAGGCGCGATCGCCATCCTCGAACAGTTTCAGTATCTGCTGCTCATCTTGCGATTGCATCGTCGCTTTACCGGGGCTTTCTTTTGCTCATTATTTAGTGTACAAGCTGGTATTTGCCAGGAGGTTCTCCGTGATTCGAATATCGCGTCTATTCACTACTCTCATGTTTTTCGCTGTTGCGTTCCCCATGGTTGCTCGTGCGCAAACTACGCCCGCCAACTCTGACCGGCCATTTGTGATTGAGTATTACTACAAAGCCAAATGGGGGCATGCAGACGAATTTCTCAAGCTCTTCAAGAAAAATCATTATCCGGTGCTGAAAAAAGAAATGGAGATGGGGCGGATCGCCAAAGTGTGGATGGATCAGCCACGCTATCACACCACGGAAGACGGTCGCTGGGATTTCCGCGTGACCATTGTCTTCAAGAACGCGACCGTAGCCAACGACCCATTCGACGAAGCCGCGCTCCAAAAGCAGATGTATCCCGATCAGGAGACGTTCCAGCGCGAAGAACAGCATCGATTTGAGATTCTCGACGCGCATTGGGATTTGCCGGTGAAGCTAGTGGAATTGGAAAAGTAGGATCAGCTGGTATTAGCACTTGGCGGTTAGTCGACCTTCAAGAAACTTGCCACAATCTTTTCATTCCACTTCCAGGGCAGAATGCGTTTGAGCGCGAGCTGTATTTTCGCATCGCGTCCGATCACATATCTCAGCTTCGGATCAGGATTTTGCGCGATCGCTACAATTTTCCTCACCACTTCCATGGGATCGCGCTTGGGCAAGGTTCGGATGCGATCGCGCATGCGCAGGCTGCGCTGAATGTTGGGAGAAGTTTCTCTGGTCGCGTTCTCTCCCATCACGGCGCTCGTCCAGATCCCGGTTTGAAAAGCACCCGGCTCGACGAGCACCACTTTGATTCCAAGTGAATTCACTTCCAGCCGCAGCGATTCGCTCCATCCCTCCAGTGCGTGTTTCGAAGCGGAATAGCTGCTCACGGTGAACGATCCCAGCAGCCCGGCAATCGAAGAAATCATGATGATGTGTCCCGAGTGCTGCCGTCGCATCGCCGGCAGCACAGCTTTCGTCATCGCCACAGCGCCAAAGAAGTTTGTATCAAACTGGCGGCGCAGTTCTTCCAGCTTGATGTCTTCCGCAAAACCACCGACCGCGAATCCCGCGTTGTTGATCAATACATCGATCGTTCCATAGTCGCGAATGATTTCGTCAACTAAAGCGGGGAGACTCTCGAACTTCGTCACATCGAGCGCGCGAACATCAAGTGCAGCCCCGGTGCTGCTTGCAGCCTGATCGAGACGCTGGCGGCGACTCAGGTCGCGCATCGTTGCAACCACGCGGAATCCCACCTTCGCCATTGCAATCGAGCTCAGCAGGCCGAAGCCGCTGGAGCAACCGGTGAGCAGAGCAACTTTTTCAGGCATAAGAGCAACTCCGTTCAAAAGCATGCGATGCACTCCGAGACTTTCCAGCTCGAAGCGCGATGCGTCCGGTCCTCAAAATGTATTAAAAAGATGTAAAAATCTTACGGCAAATCATTTATAGCACTCATTGAAATTTGGAATTAGACAGTGCGTGAGAATCGCTCATACTCTTATGCATGGAAAACTTAATAGCGGTTGAGGACTCACATGTAGATTTGCTGCACGAGATTGGCATCCAGCTGGCCACTACGGCGGATGGCTTTCAGGAAACTCTCAATCGTGTGGTCAATTTTGCTTCCGCATTAGTGAAGTGCGACTCCTGCCTGATCTATGTACTCGAGGGCGAAAATCTCGTCCTACGGGCTTCCAGGAATTCTCATCCGGAAATTGTTGGGCGCTTGAAACTGCGCGTGGGGCAAGGCATTACCGGATGGGTCGCCGAGCATCGCGAGCCGGTTGCAGTGGCCAAGAGCGCGGCGCTCGATTCGCGCTTCCAATTTTTCCACGAGCTCCCGGAAGATACTTACGAAGCCTTCTTGTCGGTTCCGTTAATGTGCCGCGGGCAGGTGATGGGAGTAATCAATGTGCAGCATCGTCAGCCTCATGTTTACCGCTCGCGGGAGATTCGCTTGATTTCCACCATTGGCTTTTTAGTGGGAGCGGAAATCGAAATGGCGCGACTGGAAGACGCGAACTCAAATCTGTCTGAGCAATTACAAGCTCGCAAAGTGGTGGAACGCGCTAAAGGAATTTTGCAGCGCGATCTAGGCCTGAGCGAAGAGCAGGCCTACCTGACATTGCAACGTCAAAGCCGGCAGAAGCGCAAACCCATGAAGGAAATCGCGGAAGCGATTGTGCTCAGCGACGAGGTGAAAGGGAACGTACCTGCAAATAAGCTTACCTGAGCCAGCTTTAACGATTCCGCGAGCTGCAAGAAGGTAAATTAATGCGCCGGCTGAGGCCGTGTGTGAAGGGCGTCTTAACGCAGGGCTGAAACGCTACTTTGCCGAAAAACACGATATAAGACTTCTTAAAAAGGGCTGGTAAAAAATCCCGGGGGACATCGTGCAGTTCGCCCCCCGGGATTGCAGCACTAGCGAGCGTCGGAAAGGATTGTGGTAGCAACCGATTTGGCCATCTCGCGAGTTTCGGCGGGCACGGCAAAGTGCAGAGTCAATCCGAAGTCTGGAAGTTGCATCGCACTTACAAACTCCTCACGCGATCTCGACACCAAAAGCAGCCGTGCTGCGTCGCCGGGCCGTGATGCGTCGTGATCCTCTACAAAGAGCATGAAGCTCGCTGCATCGCCGTTCATTTTGCGCAGCGTGAGCAACTCCAGCGGACCATTCGCTGCAATGCTGAAGCGGTATTTGCCTGCCGGCACAATTGTGTTCTGCCAGTGGACGCCCCGGGTCAGCGTGAAGCTTCCCGCCGCCTCCTGCGCTGATGCCAGGCTCGGCGTGAAGCTCAGAGCGCTTACGGTCAATGCTGCGAGGTAAACGTAGTTGCGAATTGATTTCATGGAATCTCCTGTTCTCTTCATTTCGAAGAGCATGTCGGAAGAGCACACTACCGGCGCAGGGCCGAATCGCGGGGCTCAGATGTCGTGGAGAACAACGGGGTCAGGAGATTGCAATACCAACATCAGGGCTGGCCTGCAAACATCAGCTTCGCGAGACCGGCTACGGAGCCGGATTGCGAAGTAATTCCACTATGCAGGATGCCGCAGCTAGAGTCCAACACAAATTATTAATCCGGATGATCAAGGAGTCATGGAGCGACCGCTGCCTCGGCTGTCCCACGCCGGTGAAGCCCAGCAGTCACGAACTACATTCCCCGCTAAATGTTGCGCTGCTGCCATTGAAGCGTTTTTCTGCGCATTTGACCGCTCTCGTTTGCATAAATCCCTCCCCATACGAGAACATACTAGGTTTGCATATCCCGGAATATTCTCACTAAGGAAGCGGCCAAAATATGGCGACACGCAATAAGTCTGCAAAGACGGCATCGAAGACTAGCATCGAAGTGAACGAAGCAAGGTTCGAAGGGAAGGCGCGCAGCAACTCGAAAAATAACGGCACCATCGAGCCCGCTAAGGGCAAGCTCGGGGTGATGATTCCCGGCATGGGCGCGGTGGCGACCACTTTTGTAGCTGGTGTGGAGGCCATTCGCAAAGGGCTGGCTAAGCCTATCGGATCGCTCACGCAAATGGGCACGGTTCGCCTCGGCAAGCGCACTGACGGACGGTCGCCGAAGATCAAGGAGTTTGTTCCATTGGCTGGCCTTGACGATCTGGTTTTCACCGGATGGGACATCTTCGAAGACAACATGTACGACGCGGCCTCGAATGCCGGCGTGCTCGATCAGCGACTGCTCGATCAATTGAAACCTTTTCTGTCATCAGTAACGCCGCGGGCTGCGGTCTTCGATCACAACTACGTGAAGAAGATTGATGGACCCAACGTGAAGAAGGGCAAAACCAAGATGGATCTCGCCGAGCAGTTGCGCGACGATATCCGCGATTTCAAGAAAACCAGCGGAGCGAGCCGCCTGATCACTATGTGGTGCGGCTCGACCGAGTCTTTTATCGAAGCGGGCGAAGCGCACCAATCGGTAAGGTCATTCGAGAAAGCGCTGCGCGAGAACGATGAGATGATCGCGCCGTCGATGGTTTATGCCTATGCATCGCTAATGGAGGGCGTGCCTTTTGCCAACGGCGCGCCGAACCTGACTGTCGACCTGCCGGTTATGCTCGAACTGTCGCGAAAAAATGAAGCGCCCATCTGCGGAAAAGATTTCAAAACCGGCCAAACTTTAATGAAGACCATCCTCGCCCCCGGTTTCAAGGCGCGCATGTTAGGGCTGAACGGATGGTTCTCCACCAACATCCTGGGCAATCGCGACGGGGAAGTGCTTGACGATCCGGGCTCGTTCAAGACCAAGGAAGAGTCGAAGCTGTCGGTACTCGAGCACATTCTTCAGCCCGATCTTTATCCGGAACTCTACGGCGACATGTACCACAAAGTTCGGATCAACTATTATCCGCCGCGGGGCGATAACAAAGAAGGCTGGGACAACATCGACATTTTCGGATGGCTTGGCTATCCCATGCAGATTAAGGTCGACTTCCTCTGCCGTGATTCGATTCTGGCCGCTCCGATCGTTTTGGATCTCGTCCTGCTCGTTGATCTGGCGAAGCGCTGTTCAGAATTGCGCGGCCGGGGAATCCAGGAGTGGCTCAGTTTTTACTTCAAGTCTCCCATGACGGTTCCGGGGCTTTATCCGGAGCACGATCTGTTCATCCAGTTGATGAAGCTGAAAAATACGCTGCGGCACTTGAAGGGCGAGGAACTGATCACGCATTTGGGGCTGGAGTATTACGACTGATTATTTGGCACGTAGGAAGGCTCGCAAGACGGCCCCGACCAAGCCTCCGATGGCGCTGGACGCGAGCGGTATCCAACACCTGCGTGCATGCTCAGATTCAAGGGCTCTCGAATGCAGGAGCCCCCAAAGATCGTACTCATGTGTAACCTCTATAATGGGTTTCGGAGACCTTACCACACCGTTCTCAGCAGCGGGCTTCTGCGGATTTTCTCGTCATGCGTGATCAGAGTCAGGCCTTCAGAGCGGGCCGTGCCGCCGATAATACGGTCGGCAGGGTCGCCAGAATATTCGCGGGGGAACTGGGCTGCCAAGGTGGCGATCTCCGGGGTGATCGGCAGCACGGTGACGCCCTCGATCAGCAAGTTGAGTGAGGATTCAAGCGTACCGTAACGGCGAAGGCGTCCGCGCGCCAGCATGGAGGCGAGTTCCCAGACGCTGATTGCAGAAATTGCGATCCCGCCTTGCCGCCGGGCGCGGCGAATGGCGGAGGCGGCTGGGCGCGAAAGAAACTTCGAGTTATCTACCGCCCAAAACAGGACATGCGTGTCCAGCAGAATCAAAACGCGGACTCCCACTCCTCGGGCGGATCGGCATCGAGGTCGCCCACCACTTCAAACACACCCTTTAGCCTGCCAATGAAGTCATCCTTCGGTTCATCGATGGGTACCAATTTCGCGACCGGTTTGCCACGTTTCGTAATCACGAGCGGGCGCCTGGTGGAGCGTACGTCCTCCATTAGACTGAGGCATTGGGCTTTGAAGGCTGCCGCTGAAATTTCCTTCATGGACACATTATAACAGACATGGTCAAAGTGAGATGACCAGCATGGAGATTACGCTAGTTTCTTCTCCCGCTTGTAGTCGTCAAACTTTTCCAGAAAACGGTCAATGTCTTTCTTCTGCAAGTAGTAGGGAGTCGACAGACGCAGCTTGTTCGGGTCGCCTCCCCGAATGCGGATCTTGTGCTTCGTCCAGAGCCAGTTTTCGAGATCGGTACGCGGCACTGGGGGCACGTTTACGGTCACGATGGCGCAGCGGAGGGCGGGGTCGGGCGAGGTCCACGAAATGGCGCCGCGTTTCATCATCTGATCCAGCATGTAATCAGCGAGGGCGCGATGGCGGCGTTCGATAGGTTCGAGGCCGATGTCATTGGCGAGCTTGATCGAGGCGCGCAATCCCCATAATGCGGGAACGTTCGAGCTGCCGATGCGCTGAAAGCGTTCGGCCCGAATGGAGGTCTCATCCCAACCTTCAGTGGCGATGGTGTTCCACAGGCGGTCGATGACCTCGTCGCGCACGTAGAGGAAGCCGGTTCCCTTGGTGGCTTGCAGCCATTTGTGGGGGCTCGAGGAGTACATGTCGCAGCCCATGTCGTGCAGGTTGAGGCGCATCATGCCGGTCACGTGCGCGCCGTCGACGGCGGAGAGAATTCCTTTCGATCGCGCCAGCGCGCACAACTCTTTCGCGGGAAGAACTACTCCGGAAACGGTGGTGATGTGGCTGAAGAAAATCATGCGCGTGCGCGGCGTGATGGCGTCGTTGAAAAGATCTAGAACTTGCGCGGCGTCTTTAACCGGGAGTGGAAGCGTGACTTTTTTAACGACAATGCCGTAGCGCTTGGCTTTGAGGTCCCAGGGATGTATGCCGCCGGGATGCTCCTGGTCGGTGGTCAGGACTTCGTCGCCGGGCTTCATGTCGACGCCATTGGCGATATAGCTGTTGGCCTCGGTGGCATTGCGCAGCAGGGCGAGTTCATCGCGCTTGCATCCGAGGAAGGCGGCGAGCGGATCGCGGAATTCGTTCCAGGAGGAGTATCCCCAGATCGGGTAGTCTTCGGGATCCTGCTGGTCCATGCGCTCGGTCGTGCTGTAGCCATCGAAAATCGCGCGCAGAACCGGTGCCGGACTCGATCCCACAGTTCCGTTGTTCAGATAGATTTCATCGGCGGGGATCAGGAACTGCTTGCGCATCTCAGCCCAGTAGGCATCTTCGTTCTTGTCGAGGAGGGAATGGTCGGGCAGGGGGGGGATCTTTTCCAGTTGCGCGAAAAGGTTTCCTCGGAGGGCTAGGGAAGCGGCGAGTCCGGTACCGGCGGTGGATAGGAAATGTCGGCGGTCGATCATGGGCCTCCTGGAAGGAACGCGCTATGGTACGACGGCGGCCTGAAAGCAGCAAGATGTCCGTTGGTGAGCTATGAGCTGTGGCCGGCGCAGTGCAAGACGCCCAGGTACGCGGCCCAGGGGCCGACGGCATTGCGGTACTGGTGGGCCATCGTCCTCGAGATTTGGTGGAGGTGGGTTAAGTCGCGGACTGCCCAGGTCGCGAGAAGCTGAGAAAGAGTTACTACTCCCAGAGCTGGGTGGCGTCCTCGCAGGTTAAGGTGATCCGGGGTGAGATTTAGGGCGCGTAGTTCGCCCAGATTTTCAAAGCGGAGGGCGGAGAATTCATCCAACAACTGGTCGACTGACTTGGCTTGGCTCTCGCGCTCTTGCGCCCAACGATCAAATGGCGCAAACGGCTGGGCCTCGCCGTGTTGCAGGATCGTTCTAACGCGTGGCATCCAGTCGGTGCGCTCGCCGTGAATCAAATGGCCCACTACGTCGAAGGGACTCCAGGTTTTGTCGCCTTCGTTGCGCAGTGTCCAGGCATCCGGCAGATCGCGCAGTAAGACATTGAGAGCACTGGGAGTGCGGGTGAGCAGGGAGATGGTTTGGGGCAAACTGTGTTCCATGACGTGCCTCGGCTTCAGAGTTTAATTGATCGGCCGCATAAAGCATATTTCCCACACATGCTAAGCCTGGAGCGGTTGCCGCTTCCCCTTCTCGCAAAGGAAGCGAGAAGTGGGACATCCGACCAGTCCTATCGGGCATTTACTCGTGGTTACGGGCGTAACTGACGGTACAAGCGGTTGATTGATCGGGAGTTGTGCGCGGGCTTGGAGTTAAGAGGACGATTGAGGCGGTACGATGAATTTAAAGTCGCTACTGTTGTGTTCGGACGAGAAGATTGCGCGGGTGTTGCGGCGGACGTTGGGCGATCTCGACATCGGGGTGGAGGTTTGCGCGGAGGCGGGTGCGGCTTTGCGAAAGCTGACCCGGGAGCGGTTTGAGGCGATCATCGTAGATTGTGGCGGTCCAGGAGCGGCGGCGGTGTTGCGCAGTACGAGGACGGCGCCATGCAACAAGCGGGCGATCGCAGTGGCGATTCTCGATCCGGAGATGGGCTTGCGGTCGGCATTCGATCTGGGAGCGCACTTTATTTTGTACAAGCCGGTGTCGGTGGAGAAATCAAAATCGAGTTTTCGCGCGGCGCGGGCGTTGATGAAAAAAGAACGGCGTCGCAACCAGCGCTTACCGATCAATATTGCGGTGGAGATGTCGAGCCGGGATTCGGGTGTTCGCATCAAGGCCAATACAATCGATCTGGGGGAAGGTGGGCTGGCGCTGAATATGCCGCGGCGAAGCAAACCGCAGGGGCGTTGGACCGTGACGTTCACGCTGCCCGGCGCCGAAACCCCCGTAGAGACGGAAGCGCAGTTCGCGTGGGAAGGGACGGGAACGCAGGTTGGGCTGCGTTTCGAGAACCAGTCGCCGGAGATGGCGCGACAGTTGAGAGAATGGTTGGCGAAGAGTGCTCCGGACGTGGAGAAGGACGATCCTCCCGCAGTTTGCCAGCTCACGCATTTGAGTTTGGGCGGATGCTACCTCGAATTGCCTGCTCCGTTCCCGGCGTCGACGCGGGTGACCCTGTCGATGCGGGCGGCGGACGTGGAGCTGAAAACCGAGGGCGTGGTTCGAGTGATGCACGCGGATAAAGGGATGGGAGTGGAATTCACGCGGACAACTCCAGAGCATCGAACGCTGCTGGAAAATTTCCTGGCGCTGCTGGGGGAGAACCGCGACTTGCAGCCCGAGTTGCTGGTGGAGCCGGAAGGGCTGGAGATCGAGACGTGGACTACCGCGCCGGTGGTTGACGATCAGGATATTTTGCTGGCGCTGTTTCGAAATCAGGCCGGGCTGCCGGCGGATGCGTTCTTGGAGAAACTGGGGAAACAGTGGAAGGATTCGGCTACGGTGGGAGCTTCGGCTTAATCAACTCAGCGGCTGAGGCCGCTTAACTTTGTCTCCATTTGCGGCGCGGCTCAAGCCGGCCCCTTCAAAGCTAGAAGCCTTTGACACAAAATCCTCAAAACAGGATCCGCAAACGAAAATCCTTCAAGACAAGAACTGTCATTGGGGTGCGAGTGGCGCGCCTTGCGCCGGGCCTCCTGGTACCAAGTCGGTCTTAACCGTGGATTTCTGATTGGCTACCAGGTCGATATCGGTTTCAAACGATTGATATCCGGGAAGAGTGATGGTGATTTTGCGCCTGCTCTGCAGGCGAAGGCGGGTAGAGCATCACGTGCTTATCTAGGAAAGTGTCCGCGGTACTTAGAACGTTTTGCGGAAAATCCAGAACAAGGTGCCGGAGAGCAGCATCGCTACTGGCAACGTGAGAACCCACGCCATAGCCAGATTGCGAACCGTGGACCACTGAATACCGGAATGATTCGCGGCCATGGTGCCGGCAATTCCGGACGAAAGAACGTGCGTGGTGCTGACCGGGAGACCGAAGCCGTCGGCGGCGCCGATCGTGGCTATAGCGGTGATTTCGGCGACTGCTCCTTGAGCGTAGGTGAGATGGCTTTTGCCGATTTTTTCTCCAACGGTGACTACGATGCGC
>Ga0224555_1005479_pt1 | contig 10609 bp, 10 predicted proteins | sample 714S23034metaG_FD_180687 | JGI IMG/M metagenome (GOLD analysis project Ga0224555, IMG submission 180687) | Peat soil microbial communities from Stordalen Mire, Sweden - 717 S2 30-34 | ecosystem: Environmental > Terrestrial > Soil > Wetlands > Peat | place: Sweden: Norrbotten County, Stordalen...
GGAAATGGTGAGTAGCTGATTGTCGGCAACCTATACTCCAGTCCGATTCATGTTTGGCGCGCGGCGCGGACGCGGCTCCGGGTTGCGCGTGCTTCTGTTCGCACTGGAGTGTGCGCTGGGAATCGTGGCCATTTTTCTGACGGCTGCGGTGACGCATTGGCTGGGGTGGCTGCTCCCGGTTTCCGTGCTGCTTTACCTGCTGATCGTGATTCCGATTGCGCAGGTTTACGGATTCTGGCAGGCGGTTATTGTGTCGCTGTCGGCGGTGTTGGCGCAGAGCTACTTCACCACGCGGGATTTTCATGCCAACCTGGCGGCAGACCCGGCCAACACGGTCATCCTGGTGGTATTTGTTCTCGTGGCGCTCACGGTGAGCCGGCTGTCCGCGCGGGTGACGGAACACGCGCGGGAGGCCGAGTCGCGCGGCGAGCAGATGAACGACTTGTACGAGTTCACGCGGCGGACGCTGCAGATGAACCTGCACGTGGAACCGGGACCGCAACTGGCGGAGCTGGTGCACGAGATCTTCCAACTGGAAGCGGTTGTGGTGTTCGATGCGGACCTGCACGAGGTGTACCAGGCCGGGATGTGGCATGAGGACCCGCAGGAGCTGGCGCAAAACGTCTACTACTTTGGAACTTCGGACGACAACCCTGAAACGGGGCTGGGGAAGCGTGTTGTCCGGCTGGGGACGGTGCCCGTTGGAAGCCTGGTGGTGCGCGGCGAAACGACTCCGTTGACGAACAACGCGATCGCCTCGCTGATTGCGATCACCTTTGACCGGTACCGAGCATTTGCCAACGAGAGCCGTATCGAGACGGAGCGGCGGACCGAGCAGTTGCGCTCGACGGTGCTGGACAGCCTGGCGCACGCCTACAAGACGCCGCTGACGGCGATTCGCGCGGCATCTACGGGCCTGGGTGAGATGGGCCACCTGTCGGCGGGGCAGGCGGAACTGGTGGCGCTGATTGACGAGCAGGCCGGGCTGTTGGGCGATCTGACCACGCGGCTGCTGACCACGGCGCGCCTGGATGCAGGCGAGGTGAAGATTCATGCGACGCCCGTGGGTGTGGGTCCGATGATCGACGAGGTATTGGCCAGCCTGAAGGATCGGCTGGCAAGCATGAAGGTATCGTTTCAGATGCACGATGAGAACCTGGTGATCTGTTGCGACCGGCAGTTGATGGTGATGCTGCTGACGCAGTACATCGACAACGCATGCAAGTATTCGGTATTCGGCACCGCCATCACGATCCGCGTGGCCCATGTGAATGCGGAGGCGATTTTTTCAGTGCACAGCTACGGCCCGGTGATTCCGATGGCTGACAGGGAGCGCATTTTCGACCGGTATTATCGATCCACCACCTACTCCAACCGTGCCGCGGGCACCGGGATCGGTCTTTCGGTGGCCAAGCGTGTGGCGCTGATTCATGGCGGCTATGTCTGGGTCACGAGCGATGAGATGGAGGGGACAACCTTCTTTGCGGCAATTCCAGCCCCCATGCAGAAGAGGAGCACGTGATGATTCAGCCTTCCATTCGCATTCTTGTGGTCGACGACGAAGCGGCTATTCGCCGGGCGCTGAAGCCTCCGCTGGCCGAGCTGGGCTTTCAGGTAGCCGAGGCCTCGCGCGGCGAAGAGGCGCTGCAGATGCTGCGTGGCGGCGTATACGACGCTGTGTTGCTGGATGTGAACATGCCGGGCATTGGCGGCATTGAGACGCTGCGCCGGATTCGCACGTTTGCTTCGCGGCTGCCGATTCTGATGCTGACGGTACGCGACCAGGAAAACGAAAAGGTGGAGGCGCTGGACCTGGGTGCGGACGATTATGTCACCAAGCCGTTCAGCACGCGGGAGCTGATTGCGCGCATACGGGCGGCAGTGCGGCGCGTGAAAGCGCCGATCCGCGCCGAGGACGCGCCGATTGAGATTGGAGAAATTCGCCTTGAACCGGTACGCCGCACCGTGACCAAGCGCGGCCAGGCGGTGCACGTGACCCGCAAGGAGTTTGACATATTGCATTGCCTGATGAGCCGCGCGGGGCGCGTGGTGACCTATTCGAAGCTGCTGACGGCGGTGTGGGGGGCGGATTGCCGCGAAGAAGTGGAATACCTGCGCACGTTCGTCCGGCAGTTGCGCAAGAAGATTGAAGACGATGCTTCGAATCCGGTGTACCTGCTGACGGATGTTTACGTGGGATACCGGTTTGCGGATGCGCAGATGTTTCAGGAGGCTGCGGCGGGCGAGGGGCAGGCGGAGCTGGCGGAAGTGGCGCCGGAAGAGAGGTTGTAAGGGCGTTTGCACGGTGTTGATTCGGCTTAAAATATGAACTTGACGGAATATCACTTAGGATACATAATGGGTCCATAGGAGTACTTGCATTTTATGGATATTTATAAGCGGTGGGAGATTGAAACCAGCGATGAGTTCGTCGCCTGGTATCGGGGCCTGGACGAGAACGAGGTCGAGAGTGTCAATTTTTCGGTTGATTTGCTTGAGAGGGTAGGACCAGCTCTTGGGAGGCCGCATGCAGATACGCTTAAGGGGTCCAGAATCAAGAATCTCAAGGAGTTACGCGTTCAACATGAGGGTAAACCGCTGCGAATCCTATTTGTATTTGATCCGCAGCGAGTAGGCTATTTGATTTTAGGCGGAGACAAGACCGGTGATGCCGATTGGTACACCACGTTCATTCCGCTCGCAGAGAAGATTTACGAGAAGCATTTGGCAGAGATTGGGGGTTGACCATGGCTAACAAGTGGAAGGATATCCGGCGCACTTTGTCGCCCGCGCACGAAGCGCGGATCGAGAGCAAGGTTGATAAAGAGATTGGCAGACTACCGCTGGCAGAAGTGCGGAAAGCGCGGCTCATGACTCAGAATCGCCTCGCGGAATTGCTTCAGGTGAACCAGGGAGCGATCTCAAAGATGGAGAAGCGCTCGGATATGTACTTAAGTACATTGCGCAGTTACGTGGAGGCGATGGGTGGGTCCCTGGATATTCGAGCGGTGTTTCCCGATGGAGAAGTTGTGCTCGAACGCTTTAGCGACGTCAAGGAAGAGCATGGGGAGACTGTCTGCGCCTGAACTCTTCTTCTGTTTTCGAGGCGCGAATGGAATTCAATTCCGATGTATACGGAGGCTGCACTTCAATGTGCAGGCGCAGCCTCTGAGGTTTCATTATTCGTCGTAGTGAAGCAGGCTGAAGATGTCGTATTCGGGGAAGCGTTCGCGGCCTTTGAGGAAATCGAGCTCGATGGCAAAGGCCAGGCCGGCGATCTCTCCGCCCAACTGCTTCACCAGCTTGACGGTGGCTTCCATGGTGCCGCCGGTGGCGAGTAGGTCGTCCACCAGCACCACGCGCTGGCCGGGCTGAATGGCATCCAGGTGAATTTCTAAGGTGTCAGTTCCGTATTCGAGGTCATAGGTCACGCGGGCCACGGGAGCGGGCAATTTGCGCGGCTTGCGCACCGGGACGAATCCGGCGTTGAGGCGATAGGCCAGTGCAGGGCCAAAGATGAATCCGCGGGCCTCGATGCCGAGGACGAGATCGATTTTGAGGGCGATGTAGTGCGCCGCCAGCGCGTCAATCAGTTGCGCAAAGCCGGTTTTGTCTTTGAGCACGGTGGTGATGTCGTAAAACAGGATTCCGGGTTTGGGAAAGTCGGGCACCGTGCGCACCAACTCCTTCAATGCTTCAACGTTGATTGGCTTGCTTGCTTCGGGCATACGTCAATTATAGAAGCAGGGATCAGGGAACAAGGGAACAAGGGACTAAGGGACTAAGGGACTGAGGGACTCGGAATAGGGCGGACGCCCTCCCGTCAGAATCCGATGAACTCAAGGCTACCGTGGGTTGTTTCTGATCCGTGTTCCCTGCTTTTACCACGCTCCTTCGATTCGGAACGAGCTGAGGCCTTCGGCTTCTTTTTCGTCGAGGTAGTGCTCGATCAGGCGGTCGACGCGGCTGCCGCGGGGGCCTTGGCGGAGGCTGGCGCGGAGCTCGGCGAGGTCGGCCTCCTCGCCGTGGGCCACCACTTCGACGTCGCCGTCTTCGGTGTTGCGGACCCAGCCGCGCAGATCGAGCTCGCTGGCCTCGCGGTGGACATACCAGCGGAAGCCTACGCCTTGCACCCGGCCTTGAATCAGAAAGTGAAGGACCATTGTTTTTTGACCAAGGCCAGTTTTGCAGATTGGGGCGGGGCGTGCAACACGGGCGGCATGTGGCCGGCCCTGAAGGCCGGTCGATTGGGGAGCATGTTTTAAGGGCATGAATGCCACTGCTCCCTCGGTTGAGGCCCGCACTGCGCACTCCGTGAGAATTCATCTACACTGGAGAGCATGGTCTTTGTCCTCGACAACTACGATTCGTTTACCTACAACCTGGTCCAGTACCTGGGGGAGCTGGGGGCGAAGGTCGAGGTGTATCGCAATGACGAGCTGACGGTGGAGGAGGTGGAGACGCTGAAGCCGGAGCGCATTCTGCTGTCGCCGGGGCCGTGTACGCCGGGCGAGGCGGGGATTCTGGTTCCGCTGATTCGGCACATGGCTGGGAAGACGCCGATTCTGGGCGTTTGCCTTGGGCACCAGGCCATCGGCGAGGCGTTTGGCGGCGATGTGGTGCGTGCCGACCACCTGATGCACGGCAAGACGAGCCGCGTGGAGCACGACGGCAAGGGAATCTTTGCAGGGCTGCCGACGCCGCTGACCTGCACACGCTACCACTCGCTAATTGTTCAGGAGAAATCGCTGCCCGGAGAATTGATGGTCACGGCGCGGACCTCGGAGAACGGGGCTGGGGGCAAGATTGGCTCCGTGATTATGGGGCTGCGCCACCGCACGCTGCCCGTCGAGGGCGTGCAGTTTCACCCTGAGAGCGTGCTGACCGAGGGTGGCCGGCAGATGATTCGCAATTTTTTGGAAATGTAGCCGCAATGCAAGAGCTGGCAGGAATGCGAAGACGAGTCGGACGGCGGGTCGGGAGACAGGCGCGGCAAACCGCCCTCAGAGGATTGCTGCTTTTGTTTGTGGCTTTCTGTGAGGCGTCGGCACTTTGCGCACAGGCGGCTTCGGCGGCCCAAGCGTCGCCTGGGGCGCAGTCTCCGGCTGCTCCAGCGGCACAGACACTCACCTCCGAATCCGGTCCGATTGCGGTTGTCCCCTTGAACAACAAGAATCCAGATGCCGCGGCCAAGGTGACGGGCTCGATGGAGGTTACGAACGGGAAGGCTATCATCGCCGCCAGCGGGTCGGTGACGTCGGGAACGGAAACCACTCAGGTCACGCTGCCGCATCGGGGCATGCTGCGCGTGTGCGCTTCGACTACGGTCAAGCTGGCGTCGGACTCCAGCGTGCCCACCGGCGAAGTGCCCGGCCTGCTGATGGCCATGGATCATGGCGCCGTTGAGATGAGCTTCGCGTCGGTGCACAATTCAGACATCCTGCTCACGCCGGATTTTCGCATCCTCATCGGCGGTCCCGGCGCGGCGGAGGTGAAGGTGCGTCTGGGCGCGCAGGGCGATACCTGCGTGGATAACGCAGGCGTGAACGTGTCGTATGTACTGGTTTCAAGCGTGTTTGAGGGTGGTGCGTACCGCGTGCAGCCGGGGCAGCGGGTGATGTTTCAGCACGGCAGCCTGGAGGCGGTGGTGGACCAGGAGAAAGAGCCGTGCGGCTGTCCGCCGCCGGTGCCTGCGCAGAGCAATGAGTTTCCGTTGGCACAGAGCGAGGGGCTGGCGCCGCTGCCTGCTCCGGCTGCCAGCGCTTCCGGTGTGCGCGGCACTCCTGCGCAGACAACAGAGACGCTGACTTACAACAGTGCGGAGCGTGCGCCGCAGACTGCTGAGGCTGCGAAGACAGATGTCCCGGCGGCTGCCACCACGGCTGCGAATCCGCAGGCTACTCCGCCCGCGGTGAAGAAGAAACCCGGATTTTTCAGCAAGATTGGCAGCTTCTTCCGCAAGATATTTGGCGCGGAATGAAAATCAAGGAACTGTGAAGCAGACTCTCCCGTATTGAGTTCAACTGGCAGCCGATCCTTCTGGCATGCTGGCGGAGGTCCGTAATGTCAGAATGGAACGGCGCAAGGGACCCAATTGCGACACCGGTTGCCCGTACAAATCAATCCATCGCCTGGTGGCTGCGCGTCGTTGTGATTCTTGGCGCTGGTCTCACCGCCATGGGTGCAGTTGTCGCACTGGTGCAACCGGCCATGCTTGTTTCACCCCACGATGAGATCAACGGCGCTGTGCATATTTATGCGGGATACCTGGTCGCTCGCAACCTGGCGATCGCATTCATGCTTGTGGCGCTCCTGCTGATTGGAGCCAGGCGCGCCCTCGGAAACATGATGGTTCTCGTCGGACTCATTCAATTGCTTGATGTATGCATGGATGTGGCAGAGGGCCGATGGCCGGTCGCGGCAGGAGTTTTTGTGTTTGGCGTGATCTTCCTCGCCGGAGCAGCGCGGCTATCCGGTTCTCCTTTTTGGAGAATTGAGGCATGGACGCGCTAGCGATACGGCCAGCCGAATAGCCTCCAACTTTGGCAGCGAATAGGCGGCTACGGCCTACAGCCATCTGCAATCTCTCATCTGCGTCTTACAGTTCGCGGGCGCGCTGGATGGCGCGGATTACGGCTTGGGCTTTGTTGATGGACTCCTGGTATTCGAGCTCGGGGACCGAGTCGGCTACGATGCCTGCGCCGGCTTGCACGTAACCTTTGCCGCCGGTGGCGAGCATGGAGCGGATGGCGATGCAGGAGTCGAGATTGCCGGAGAAGTCGGCGTAGAGAACTGCTCCGCCGTAAGTGCCGCGGCGCGCCGGCTCGAGCTCCTCGATGATCTCCATGGCGCGGACTTTGGGGGCACCGCTCAGCGTGCCGGCAGGGAAGCAGGCGCGGAGCGCGTCGACGGCGGTAAGTTCCGGCTTGAGGCGGCCTTCGATAGTGCTGACGATGTGCATGACGTGCGAGTAGCGCTCGACGAACATGAGGCGGTCGACTTTCACGCTGCCGAACTCGCTGACGCGGCCGACGTCGTTGCGGCCCAGGTCGACGAGCATGACGTGCTCTGCGCGCTCTTTCTCGTCGTTTAGCATTTCGTCGGCCAGCGCCTGGTCTTCTTTTTCGGTTGCGCCGCGGGGACGCGTGCCGGCGATGGGACGGTACTCGACCTTGCCCGCGTGAACGCGCACTAACAGTTCCGGCGAAGAGCCGGCCAGCTCCACCACCGTGGGTGGTTTTAACCTTTTTGGCGAGTTTTTTGGCAGTCCGCTTAGCGGGCCGTCAGGGGCGAAGCGCAGGAAGAACATATACGGGCTGGGGTTCACGGTGCGCAGGGCGCGATAGACCTGGAAGCTGTCCGCGCCTGGTTCGACATCGAAGCGCTGCGACAGGACGGCTTGAAAGACGTCGCCCGCGGCGATGTACTCCTTGGTACGGGCAACGGCGGAGATGAAGTTCTTCTTGCTGGTGCGGTGCTTTACCTGGAGCTTGCCGCTGGCGTTGCGGCGGGCCAGTGTGGGGAGCGGGCGGCCGAGACGCATTTCAAGTTTGTCGAGGCGCTTGACGGCATTCAAATAGGCGTCGGCGGGCTTTCCGCGGGTGACGTCGGCGGTGACCACCAGCCAGATCTGCTTGCGTACGTGGTCGAAGGCCAGTACCTCGTCGAAGAAGAGCAGGCAAGCGTCGGGAACGCCGAGTTCGTCCTTGGCGAGGGAGGGCAGGCGCTCGATCTGGCGGACCGCGTCGTAGGAGAAGAAGCCAACGGCGCCGGCGGTAAAGGGAGGCAGGCCTGGGAGACGGGCCGGTTTGTGACCGCCGAGTGCATTGCGCAGCACGGCGAAGATGTCGTCCTCGGTGTGAGTGACTTTTTTGCCTTCAGTGATGGTGATGGCGCGTCCGCGGGACACGATGCGCTTGAACGGTGCCAGCCCGATGAAGGTGTAGCGGCCCACCTGCTCGCCGTTCTCGACAGACTCCAGCAGGAAACACTCGCGCTCAGGCCAGGCCGCGCGCAGGAAAGCGGAGACCGGCGTTTCGAGGTCGGCGGTCAGGGTGCGGCAAACGGGGACGAGGGTGTGCTCTTTGGCGAGCGCCAGGAACTCCTTGCGGCTGGGCTGGACGGGATGGATACGAGCCTTCACAGACCCAAGTGTAATTGGTGCGGAGCGGCAGGCAGGAGTTGGGCGCTGCTTCCCGAAGTCAATTAGAGCGGTTCCAGGATAGCTGTGCCCTTTCAGGTCTTGCGCCGGGTCGCCCCCTTCTTCCACCCAGGCGACGAAGACCTGTCGCCAGGGCCAGGTCCCTGGGGTCGGGTCGGACTTGGCCGGACCCTGGGGGGTGGATTGGCGCCGGGGATATTGCAATCCTGGAACCGCTCACGTTGGCGGTGGCAGGGCTGACAGCTTGTGTTCCCGGGCCGCAACGGGGTACCCCCCCATCCCCCCCGGTGTGTTTGGGGGAAATTGCCTGTTTTCAATGCGCTGGAAGCAGGGTTCTACCGTAAGTACCTTTGTTTCCAGGAACCTGGAAGGCAGATTCCTGAAAACAGAGAACTTGTGCGGAGGCGTGCGCGATCCCTGCCTGGCATTGCGCGCGGCACTCTCGGAGCCTGGTGGGCATTCTGAATTCATTGTGCGCCAAGCAAGGGAAATTATCGGCAAAACGACGGAACTTTTTTGGGGAAATCATCACGGGATTGGGGCACCCGCGGTGCGGCAGACGCTCGCGGGAGGCTCGCACTGGTTTGGTCGTCTCTTCCTGGAGTGGACTCGACCTGGGTCGATCGCCTTTGGGGTATAGCGATTCTGGAACCGCTCAAGTACTACAGTTGCATTTGGCTCAATTCAAGGAAAACCCGCAAATGCCCGGGCCTAAAGGCCGCGTTAGTTTGCTCTCTTTCAGGGAGTTAAAACCCCCTGCTCCCTCCGGAATCTCCGAACCACAACTGTAGTAGTGGAGCATTTTCGGTCTAACTGCTTGCCCATTCTCCCAGGCCTCTGTGCGTTCCCACCCATTGTGCAAAGGGCGCACAATGGATGGGGCGCGGTGGATTTTGTTAACACTTGAGTTGAAAATGCTCTAGTGGGCCTGCTGCAAATAGGGTCATTTACCGACGCCCGTGAATAGGTTGAATTTGTAGAAGAGGCTTCCCTCAGGGGCTAAAGAGGCAGCGGAAAAAGGCAGGTTTAGGTTTGAATTCTTGGAAGATGGCGCAGGGGCTGAAGCCCCTCTCTCTCATTTTCAACAACTTGCGGCCCGACTGAAGTCAGGCCCTGATACAAAGCGTATGAGAATTACCGTTTGGGCGAGTTTTTCCGCAGCCTGTAAAGCCCAACTCATTTTGGGCCGTTTACGGCACGACTGAAGTCGTGCCCTTTCAAAACATAAATGACCATCTGTGTGGCGGACACCACTAGTGGGCCGGCTGCAGCTCCAGCCGGGCGCGATAGTCGTGCAGCCAGGTGACCATCTCGTTGGCCGGGAGCGGGCGGCTGAAGAAATAGCCTTGCGCACTGTCGCAGCCTTTCCGATGCAGAAAGTCCAGTTGGTTCTTGGTTTCAACTCCCTCGGCGATGATGTGCATCCCGAGTTCATGGCCCATTTCAATGGTCTTCTGGACAATGACGCGGTCTCGCTCATTCTTGTCCATGTCGAGGATGAAGGACCGGTCGATCTTCAACTCGGTTGCCGGAATCACCTTCAATTGCTGCATCATGGCGTAGCCGGTACCGAAATCGTCGATCGACAATTTGAACCCCTTCATGCGCAGCCTGGTCAAGATGTCCAACGTATCCGCAAGTTCCTTGATCAAACCGCTTTCCGTGATTTCAATGGTGATGTTGGCCGGCGCGATCCCATACTTCTCGGCGAGCGAGAGAAGAATGTCGGGGAATTTCAGGTCGTGAAGGGAATACACCGACTCATTCACCGACAACATGGGGGCTATCCCGTCGCCGTTGACAAACTGGGCCACTTCACTCATTCCGCGATTCACGGCTAGCCAGCCGAGTTCGTCGATGAGCCCGGTCTTCTCCATGCGGCCAATGAAGCTGTCAGGGAAGATGAGACCGCGGTCGGGATGCTGCCAGCGAACCAGTGCTTCAAGCCCGATCACTTGGCCGGTCGCGATTTCAATCTGCGGTTGATAATGAAGCACAAACTCATCGCGAACGATGGCGCGCCGAATCTCCTCCTTGCGGAGTACGATCCGGCCATCTTGCCGCGCGGCTTCTACTGTTGCAGACTCCGCGTGCTGGTCGAGCACCTTTTCCAATTCCGATAGCCGGAAGGGTTTTTGCAAATGTCCCACGATAGAAAGGCCGAGAGCCTGCGCCAATTGTCCGGCTGACTCGATGATGCGCTTGCCCGTGCCGCTCATGAGAATGATGCCCGCCTGGCACTTCTGCTCGGCGAGTAGCCTGAGCAGTTCAATTCCGTCCATTCCCGGCATGACCAGATCGAGCAGGATGAGAGTCGTACCGGGCGTGAGCATTTTGAGGAATGTCGCGGCATTCGTCGCGGCCAGGCAATCGAATCCCATAGCGTGAGCCGCTGCACAAACGATTTCGCAAACGTCGCTTTCATCGTCGATGATCAGGATTCTTTTG
>Ga0224555_1005480_pt1 | contig 10607 bp, 9 predicted proteins | sample 714S23034metaG_FD_180687 | JGI IMG/M metagenome (GOLD analysis project Ga0224555, IMG submission 180687) | Peat soil microbial communities from Stordalen Mire, Sweden - 717 S2 30-34 | ecosystem: Environmental > Terrestrial > Soil > Wetlands > Peat | place: Sweden: Norrbotten County, Stordalen...
CAAGGCCGAAGTGGCCGCCGCTTTCGGGACCTCCTCAGCGGCCACCACGTCGACCACCGAGGCCATGCCCAACCCATCGACCGTCGTCGACGTGATCAACGCCAGCAGCCTCGGCGGCCTCGCCAGTCGGGTGGCGCGCACGCTGAAGCACGACGGCTACACCACCGGCGCCATACGCGACCGGGTTCGCGGTGAACCCACCGCCACCACGATCGAATACGCACCCGGCGCCGACACCGACGCACGTGAAGTGGCGAGCCTGCTGGGCATCGACGCACCCGACAAACCGAATCGCACGCTGCAGTTCGGGCACATCGAGGTCATCGTCGACGACAACTTCTCCGCGCCGTCGCAGGACGAATCCACAACGGCCTCAACCGCTTCCGACAGCTACGGCTATCAATCGAGCACGAGCACGGATACCACTGAACCGACCCCCGATCGCGGCGCACCGATCGACGGCGGTGGCGTTCCCTGCGTCAACTGATCTCGCTGCCGTCCTTACGCAGCAAGAACGCCAGCACAGCGCTCTCGAAAGCCTCTTTCGCCTCGATCATCGTCCAGTGGCCGCAATTGGGAAACACATGCAATTCGGCGTTGGGGATGGTGCGCATCGGGATCAATGCCATATCCAGCGGACTGACTCGGTCGTCGCGACCCCAGGTGATCAGCGTCGGCGCCTTCACCCGGTGCATCGCCGCCCAGGGCTGCGGACCCTTGGACGACTCCATGGCCTTGGTCAGCTGCGCGAACGCTTCTTTGCCGTACATCCGCCGCGCGCCTGCCAACGTCTCCGGATCGGTGGCGTGAGTCCAGCGCTCCTCGATGAGTTCCTCGGTCACCGTCGCCGGGTCGTAGACCATCGAATGCAACCAGCGGACCAATCGCTCCCGGGTGGGTTCTTCGGTGAACTCTTGCAGTAGCCGAATGCCTTCCGCCGGGCCCGGAGTCAGGATGTTGCGGCCGATGCCGCCGATCGTCACCAACCGGTGCACCCGTTCGGGGTGAGCGATCGCGAAGTTGAGGGCAACACCGCCGCCCATCGAATTGCCGACGATGTCGACGGTGTCCAGACCGAGAGCGTCCACGAAACGCACCACCGCATCCAGTGCGGTGATCATCGGGTGGCCGCCGAAATCATCACTGACACCGAATCCGGGAAACTCCAGGATCAAACAGCGGAAGAATTCGGCGAACGTGCCGAGCACGCCGCGAAAGTTACGCCATCCCGTCACACCCGGACCGGACCCGTGCAGCAATAGCAGGGGTGGCCCGGAGGCGACCAGACCCGCTTCGTGATAGCGCAGAACACCTGCGTCGGTGACGATTTCGCGCAACGTGCCCTCATAGCTGATATCAGCTGTCACGCGTGCGTCCCGCCGTCGACGCGGATTTCGGTGCCGGTGATGAATGCGCCGTCCTCGGATACCAGCATGGCGATGACGCCGGCGACCGCCGACGGATCACCCATCCCGGCGCCGCTGGATTCCAGCGTGGTCGGCATGATGGGCATCAGCCGGGTGAAAAGCGTCCAGTCCGCGTCCTGAGGAATGTATCCGGCTGTGGCATCGGTGATTCCGGACTTGATGCTTCCAGGTGCCACGCACACCGCACGCAATCCTTTACTCGCATACTCCAGCGCCAGCGCGTGGGTAAAGGACTGGACCCCGCCTTTGCTCGCCGCGTAAGCCGCCATGTAGGGGTGCGCGAACGAGGCCGAGGTCGAGCTGAAGTTCACGATCGCGCTACGCGGGTTCTGCAACAGGCTCGGCAGCGCCTCCCGGACCACCAGAAAGGTCCCGGTCAGGTTGACCCCGATGATCTGATTCCACTGATCCAGCCCCATCTGATCGGTGTGCGCGGCGCGCAGAATCCCAGCGGCGTTCACCAGAGAATCCAGCCCACCCAACGTGTCCACTGCCGAGCGCACACCGTCGATGACAGACTTCTCGTCGCCGATGTTCATCTCCAACGTGGTCAGACGCTGGCCACCGCCGGCTTCTTCGGCCTTGGCGCGGGTCTTGTCCAGTCCGTCAGCGGCGACGTCGGCGGCGACGACAGTGGCACCCTCGTCCAGCAGTCGCAGCGCGGACGCCTGCCCGATGCCCGAGGCGGCGCCGGTCACCAGGATCCGGTAGTGTGCGAGTCGCTTCATGTGTGCTCCTGTCTGGTGTCACTGGCCCATAACGTATTTCATTGTCGGCCCGGCGGTCCACCCGCCGTCAACGGCAATCTCCGCGCCGGTGACGTAGGCGGCGTCGCCCGACAGCAGATAGCCGACGGCGCCGGCGATTTCCTCGGGCACAGCGATCCGCCCCATCGGGGTGTTGGGATAGTTGCCCTCGCCGACCTGGATCCCGACGTTCACGGTCATCGGGGTGTAGGTCATACCCGGGTGCACCGAGTTCACCCGGATACGATCAGGGCCCAGTTCGACGGCGGCGATCTTGGAAAGTCCCCGCACTCCCCACTTCGAGGCGCCGTAGCCTGAGGTGAACGCCAAGCCGAACAGGCCGGCGGCAGAAGAGATGTTGACGATCGACCCGCCGCCTGCCGAGCGCATCGGCCCGATCACCGCCTGCAGACCGTTGAACACCCCGATCAGGTTCACCTCCACGACCATCCGGAAGTGCGCGAGGGGTTCGTGTTCGAGGTACTGCCCGGTCGATACGCCGGCGTTGTTCACCAGGCCGGTGAGCGAGCCGAACTCGTCGAGTGTGAACTGCACTGCCGCCGACCACTGCTCCGGATCGGTGACGTCCAGATGCGTGTAACGGGCCTGCGCGCCGAGTTCGTCGGCCAGTTGCTTGCCCTCACCGTCGAGCAGGTCAGCGACCACGACGCTGCCGCCCCGCCCGACGATGTGGCGCGCGAACGCCGCGCCCAGACCACCGGCGCCACCGGTGATCACGACGACCTTCCCCGCGAGCTGACCTGAATTACTCTGCATCGGAATCACTTTCTGCTGCATGTCGGGCGCCGATGAATCCGAACACCATTGCAGGTCCGATCGTGGCGCCCGCGCCGGCGTAGTCGTTGCCCATCACCGCGGCCGAGGTGTTGCCGGTGGCGTAGAGCCCGGCGATGACCGTGCCGTCGGCGCGCAGTACCTGCCCGTTGGCGTTGCACACCAGACCGCCTTTGGTGCCCAGGTCACCGGCCTGGATACGCGCAGCGTAGTAGGGCGCGCTGTCGATGACGTCCATCGTCGGGTGTGGCAGCGTCGGGTCGCCGTAGTAGTTGTCATAGGCGCTGTCTCCCCGACCGAAATCGCGGTCTTTGCCGTCGCGCGCGAATCCGTTGAATTGGCAGACGGTTTCGCGCAGTGCCGGAGCGGGCACGCCGATCGCCGAGGCCAGGACGTCGAGGGTGTCCGCGCGATGCATCAGACCCGAGGTGAACCAATCGCCGGGGAACTTCTGGCCCGGCATCACGCCGCCGAACTGATAGCGGTTCTTGGCTTTCCGGTCGAAGACGAACCAGATCGGATCATGCCCACCGGCAAGCTGCTGGTGCACGAACGTGACATACGGTGCGGCCTCGTTGACGAAGCGCCGGCCCGCCTGGTTCACGATGATCGACCGGGGAATCGACCGTTCCGAGACCAGCACGCTCATCACCCCGTCGGGCCGCCTGAACGCCGGCATCCACCAGGCGTCATCCATCAAATCGATTGCGCCGCAAACGACCTGGCCCGCGGTGATCCCGTCGCCGGTATTCTCGGGCGAGCCGGCGCTGTAGTTGTCTTTGCCGCCGTCGCGAAGGAAACGCTTACGCATCTCATTGTTGTGCTCGAAACCCCCGGTGGCCAGCAGCACGCCCCTGCGCGCCCGGATGCGGACAACGGAGCCTGCGCGCCGGACGCAAACTCCGAGGACGGCGCCGGACCCGTCGGTGATCAGCGATCGCAGGGGTGTGTCAAGCCACAGCGGGATGCCCGCGTCCTTCGCGGCGAGCCGCAGGCGGCCGATCAGCGCTCGACCGAGAGTGTCCATATGACGGCGCAGCACAATGCCTTTGACGGCCCGCCCCACGGTCTGCAGGGCGGCACGGCGGCCCGACCAAGTTCGCATCACCATGTTCAGTCGAGCGAATTCTTTTGAGGTGACGAATAATCCGCCCGGGGTAGCCAGCGCGGCGGCTCGTAGCCGCTCCTCGTCGTCGCCCAGCTTCTTCAGGTCGAAGGGCAGTGGCTCGATTGTGCGTCCCCGGGCGCGTCCGCCGGGTAGCTCAGGGTGGTAGTCCGAATACCCGGTGCACCATTGGAATCGCAGATGCGGGCTGGTGTGCTCGAGAAACTCCATGGCCCGCGGACCGTTGTCGATGAACGCGTCGATGTTGGCCGCCGCAACCCGATCGCCGACGACGGCTTCGAGATAGCTGCGGACGTCGTCTCGGGAGTCCGCCTGGCCGACACGGCGGAGCGTCGGGTTGTCGGGCACCCAGATGTTTCCACCGGAAAGCGCGGTGCTGCCGCCGTAGACACCGGCCTTTTCGATGATCAGGGTGTTGAGTCCATGGCCGCGGGCGGTCAGCGCTGCGGTGAAACCTCCGCAGCCGCTGCCAACAACCAGAAAGTCGACCTGGTGATCCCAGGCTTCGCCCTGGTCTGCGGCCGGCATGCGTCCAGGCAACCACACCGGGTGTTGGTGCGGACCGGCAATTCCCGCACAGCGGGACGATCGGCGCCCTAAGCCGCCGTTGACCCCGTACCGTCGGCGGTATGACGCGGGACGTCGATGTGGTGGTGGTGGGCGCGGGCTTCGCCGGGCTTTACGCGCTACACCGGCTGCGCAGCGACGGCATGACCGTGCGGGTGTTGGAGGCCGCGGACGGGGTCGGCGGGGTCTGGTACTGGAACCGCTACCAGGGCGCGCGATGCGATGTCGAAAGCGTGGACTACTCGTACTCCTTCGACGAGAGGCTGCAGCAGGAGTGGGACTGGAGCGAGAAGTACGCCACCCAACCGGAGATCCTTCGGTACCTGAACCACGTCACTGACCGATTCAACCTGCGACCAGATATCACCTTCGGCGTCCGTGTCACCGACGCCGTGCTCGACGAGGACACGCTGCGATGGGAAATCTACACCGACACAGGCGAAGTGGTGTCCGCTCGGTTTCTCGTTCTCGCGGTAGGCCCGTTGTCGAATGCGAATATCCCGGCGATCGACGGGATGGAGTCGTTCGGTGGCAACATCTATCACACGGCGCACTGGCCGCATCAGGGCGTCGACTTCACCGGTCAGCGGGTCGGTGTGGTCGGCACGGGATCGTCAGGCATTCAGGCGATTCCGTGTATCGCCGGGCAAGCGCGTCAGCTCTATGTGTTCCAGCGCAGCCCAAACTACAGTATTCCCGCCGGCAACGTTCCGCTCGACGACGACACGCGCCGGGCGCAGAAGGCCGGCTACCCGGAGCGCCGCCGGTTGTCGATGGCCAGCGGGGGTGGTTCGCCGCATCAGCCGCATCCGGTGTCGGCGCTGGACGTGTCTGAGCAAGAACGCCGGGCTACTTACGAAAAGCGTTGGCAGCTCGGCGGTGTGCTGTTCAGCAAGACCTTTCCCGACCAGATGCTCGACCTGGGCGCCAACGACACCGCCCGAACCTTCTGGGAGGAGAAACTCCGGGCCGTCGTCGACGATCCACAGACCGCGGAATGGCTGATCCCGACCGACCATCCGATCGGCACCAAGCGGATCTGCACCGATGACCACTACTACCAGACGTTCAACCGCGACAACGTGACGCTGGTCAACCTGCGTGTGACGCCGATCCTGCGGATGGATGCCGCAGGCGTGGCGACCTCGGCCGCCCGCTACGATCTGGACGCGCTGGTGCTGGCGACCGGATTCGACGCGATGACCGGCTCGGTGGACAAGCTGAACATCGTGGGACGCGGCGGTGAAACGCTGAACACCGCGTGGGCGTCCGGCCCGATCACGTACCTCGGGCTCGGCGTTCCCGGCTTTCCGAATTTGTTCAACATCAGCGGCCCGGGCAGCCCGTCGGTATTGGCCAACATGGCTTTGCATTCCGAACTGCACGTCAACTGGATCGCCGACGCGATCGGCTACCTCCGCGCACACGGAGCCACGGCAATGCAGGCCACCCACGCGGCGGCCGCCGACTGGAGCGATGAGTGCACCCAACGAGCGGCGGAGGGCCTTATGCTGCGGGCGAATTCGTGGTACCTGGGAGCTAACGTTCCCGACAAACCGCGGGTTTTCATGCCGTTCGTCGGCGGCTTCGGCGTGTACGGTCAGATCATCGCGGACGTTGCTGCTGCAGGCTACAAAGGATTCGAGCTCGTCGGCGCCGATCGCTCGGTCGCACCGTCCCGCTGAGTGGTCAGTGGCCGTTCCGACTGCTCGCTGATTGCTACCCTTTGAAAGTGGGGTCCAGCGAACTACCGAACCTGCCGCCCACGAGTTGGGCGGTATTGGGCATGCTCGCATTCGGCGAAGAGGTTTCCGGCTATGACATCAAGAAGTGGGCGGATTGGAGCGTCGGCTACTTCTACTGGAGTCCCTCGTTCAGCCAGGTCTATTCGGAACTCAAGCGGCTCGAATCCCATGGCTACGCGACATCGCGGGTTCAGCACGACGGCGGACTGCGCGGCCGAAGGACCTACAAGATCACCGAATCGGGCCAGGAAGCAGTCAGCAAGTGGGCCACCGAAGCTCCTATTGATCCGCCCATGCTCAAACATGGCGTCCTGCTGAGAGTTTGGCTCGGGCACCTCAACGATCCGGACAGGCTCAAGGAGATCTTGCACGAGCACATCGCCTACGTCGACGATATGCGGCAACGGGTGTCGACCGACTCGCAGGCCGCCGCGCTGGAACCGGCATGGGCCTATCCGCGGATCGCCATGCAGTGGTCGGAGCGCTACTACGCGACGGAGCGGGAACTCGCGTTACAGCTGATCAAAGACATCGACGAGGCCGACGCGGTGCTCAAGCAGGGCAAAAGCGAGGCCCAGGGAACGTTCCCCACGCCTCGGCCCGGCCGCTGGCGAGAAGTCGAGAAGCGCGTCCAGGCAGACGATCCCAGCTAGTCACTAGCTTCGGGCCGGCGCCAGGCGCTTGAGTGCCAGCCCTCCCTCGAACGGTCGGTAGCCGAACGCCGCAGGGGCCCGATAACCGGTGTCCTCGAGCGGTGTGTGCACCTCGGCGACGGTAGGTCCGATCTTGGCAGCGACAGGCGCCAGCGCGTCAAGGTCGAACCGGTACAAGCGACCTGCATTGCCGCCCAGTATCTTTCGGCAAGCATCTTCCGACTTGTCGTGTAGCGCCCAGCGGATGGCCAGCTTGGAGTGCGGTGTGAAGCCTTCCTCGTGCGGATAGTCGCTGCCCCACATGATGTGCTCGGGGCCCATGAAATCGATCATCGCGGAGTCGAACGGCGCCAGCTCGCTGGCCAAATAGCAGTTCCGCTTGACGTATTCGCTCGGTGTCAGGGTCAGCTCGTCGACGGAGGACCCACCGAACATCCCGTAGGTGCGGTTGCCGGCCTCGGACTTCATCGTGGGCACCATGGCGTCGAGTATTCCCAGTTGCGCCGGCACCCACAGCGTGCCTTGTTCGGTCGGCACGAACCGCAGCGTCGGGTACCGCTCGAACACCCCGGCGAGGATCAGGTGACCGAGGGTGCGCTGCGCCCAGATTGCCATCTCGGTGACCAATACCGCGTTGGACGCCGGCTGGTCCATCGGCATCTCGGGGCTGCCGGCACCCGCGTGCTGTACCACGGTCAGGTCCAGCTCAGCGCAGAGCGCCCAGATCGGTTCGTAACGGGTGTGGAACAGCGGGGCGACGTGCGGGTCGCCCGGCGAGACCGGCGGGACGAGTACCCCACCGAAGCAAGCTTTCTCGGCGCCCCAGCGGATCTCGTCCAGCGCCAGATCGACATCGTTGGGGAAGATCTGGATCAGCCCGCGGCGGCGGGCCGGGGCCAGCGAACAGAAGTCGACCTGCCAGCGATTGTGGGCCTGCACGCCCGCCCAACGCTTCTCGAATTCCTCGCGGGTGCGGGGCAGGCTGATGGTGATGTTGGGGGTAGTCGGAAAGAACGGCGGAACGGTGTTGGGCAGCAGCACCTCGGCGGCCACCCCGTCGGCGTCCATGTCAGCGATCCGGAGCTCGTGGTCCCAGTTCCTGTCTGCGGTCGCGATGATCAGGTCATCGAACGGGCTGACGTAGGTCTTGGCCCACGCGTCGAACTCGTCGTGCAGCCGCGCGGGCAGATACGGTTTGTAGTCACCGATATCAGCCCCGGCGTGGGTGTCCGTCGAGATGACGACATATCGATCGATCGTGTCCCAGCTTGCGGCCATCGTGTCCTCCGGCGTCGTTGCGTATGAAAGTCAGCGTCCCCCTTGACCAGAGGCGCAGCAATACCTCATTCCAATGAGCGGGACAGCAGACCCGAGATGTCGGCCCAGGCCTGCTTTCGTGCACGGCTGCAGACGCCGAGCACCGCCATCGTCATGAAGCCGTGGATCGCGCCCTCGTAGTCGCGATGAACGGTCGGAACCCGCTCAGCAGCAAGCGCTTTGGCGTAGGCGCCACCCTCCGAGCACAACGGGTCGCACCCTGCGGTGATCACCACCGCGGGCGGCAGGTCGGTCAGCCGGGCTTGCAGCGGCGACGCGTACGGATGGCTGCGATCCGCGACATTTGGCACGTATTGATCCCAGTACCAGGCCATCGCGGCGGCCGTGTTGTAGTAGCCGGTTCCGAAGCGCCGGTAGGAAGCCGTGCCGAAGTCTGCCGCGATCACCGGATACAGCAGCAGCTGGCCGGCGATCGCGGGTCCGCCGCGTTCGCGAGCCAGCAGCGCGGTCACAGCAGCCAGGTTGCCGCCCGCGCTGTCACCGGCGACGAGCACGCGGGTCGGGTCGCCGCCGAGTTCTTCGGCCTGCCGCGCTGCCCAGCGGGCGACCGCATAGACGTCCTCGGCCGCCGCCGGCCACGGCGATTCCGGTGCCAGTCGGTAGTCCACAGACACCACGACCGCGCCGATACCGTTGGCCATCGCGCGGCACAGCTCGTCGTGGGAATCGAGATCGCAGAACACGAAGCCCCCGCCGTGCGCGAAGACGACGACAGGTAGAGGACCGGATGTCGTTGTTGGCCAATAGATCCGGACGCCGATATCGCCCGGACCTGGCACCGCCCGCTCGATCACCCTGCCGACCGGTTCGGGATTGAGCGGGCGCTGAATGCGCTGGCGGATCACGACGCGCAGCTGCGGCGCGGTCATGGTCTCGACGCGCGGAAACCCGCCGTTGAGCGCGGGCAGTAGATCGGCGATCTCCGGGTCGAGACTCACGCGTACTGCAGCGCGCGAACCGGTGTCGCGGCCACCGGCTGACACAGCGGCTGACGGCCAGGCAGCGGACGGGTCCGCTGCAGGATCGGCTGCACGCGCATCGGCCCGCCGTCGTCGAAGTTGCGCCAGATACCCAGTGCGGTCGTCCGCACCGGCCCGGCCAGCCGGTGGTCGAAGGCCATCCGATCCAGCGGGCCGCACACCGAGACTGCGGCTATCGGCTCACCGGCATTCCCGACGTCACCGATCGGTACAGCGACACAACCGAATCCAGCGACCGACTCCGCCCGTTCGTACGCGACACCGCGGGTTCGGATCGCGGTCAGCTCCTCAGTCAGCTGACGGCGGGTGGAAATCGAGTACCGGGTCTTGCGGGTCAACAGGTCGATGTCGAAGTCATCCAGCCGATGGGGATCCATGAACGCCAGCAGGGCCTTACCGACCGCGGTGCAGTGCGCGGGCTGGCGGCCCCCGACGCGGGTGGGAATCGCGGCGCCGAACCCGCCGGAAATTTTTTCCAGGTACACCACGTCAGGCCCGTCGAGAACGGCCAGGTGCACCACAAGGCCGGTCGCCCGGTGCAACTCGTGCAGGAAAGGTTGCGCGGCACGGTGTAACCGGTCCTGATGCACCGCAAGGGATCCCAGCTCGACCAACCGCATACCGAGCTCGTAGTCGCGGCCGTGGCGACGCAGCCAGCGCAGTTGAACCAGCCGTTCGAGCATCCGATGCGCCGACGAGCGTGGCAGCCCGGTGCGGCGCACGACCTGAGCCAGCGAGAGCCGGCCCGGCCCGTCGAAGGCGTCCAGGACCAGCGAGATGCGATCGATGACGGCGCTCGGGGTACAGGCGTCGGCCTGAGCTGTCATGATTCCTCCTGCGCCGATATTCCTAATAGGTATATGCCTATTGATACCATATTGTGGCGCCGGTCACAAGAATGCAGAACGAGGGCCACCCGGCCGTCGCTCTCGACGACTAGCCGCTGTACCCGGGCATCCACGACGGTGTGGACACTAAGAGCGGTCGCGGTTTCCACCAGCGGCTTCATCAGCATGTAGCCACCGCCCTTTTCTCCGGTCCGCTTGTCCTGCATCTGCGGCACATGCCCGCGCGGCGCGGGGGTGGCGATCTCGTTGTACGGGAACGCATTCTCGCCACCCGTGTACATCAGCCCATCGTCATCGGGTGGTTCCCAGCCTGGCTCACCCCAGAAACTCGACTTGAAGGGCACACCGCAGCGCACCAGCCAGTCGAAATGCTCTAGAGTGT
>Ga0224555_1005481_pt1 | contig 10607 bp, 6 predicted proteins | sample 714S23034metaG_FD_180687 | JGI IMG/M metagenome (GOLD analysis project Ga0224555, IMG submission 180687) | Peat soil microbial communities from Stordalen Mire, Sweden - 717 S2 30-34 | ecosystem: Environmental > Terrestrial > Soil > Wetlands > Peat | place: Sweden: Norrbotten County, Stordalen...
ATCGGATCGTGTTGGACGGCAAGCCGGTGCAGGCCGAGCAGAAGACGTACCTGCTGCTGTATAAACCCAAAGGCTACCTGACCACGCGCACGGACCCCGACGGGCGCCCGACGGTATACGACCTACTCGGCAGCACCGAACAATGGGTTTTCCCGGTGGGACGGCTGGACCTCGATACGTCGGGACTGCTGCTGCTGACCAACGACAGCGAGTTCGCCGAGCACGTCACGAATCCCGAGAGCCACGTCGCCAAAACGTACCTGGTGAAGGCCTCGACGCGGCTCGACGACGAGCAACTGGAGCGCCTGCGGGTGGGCGTCGAACTGAAGGATGGCGTGACGCGTCCGGCGCGCGTGCGGCGCATCCGCGACTCCGAGAAGTACACATTTTTTGAAATCACGATCAGCGAGGGCCGCAACCGGCAGGTGCGGCGGATGGTGGAGGCGCTGGGAGCACAAGCGCTGAAACTGGTGCGCACGGCGATCGGGCCGCTGCGGTTGGGCGCGCTGCAAATCGGCCGCTGGCGCGCGCTGACGGGCGAAGAGGTGCGGCTGGTGAAGCGCGCCGGAGGACCAGCCCGACGCAAATAGCAGGCGCGGGCATGCTGGCAGCAACCGGGACCAGCGCGCCCGCTCTTCAGGCGATACTGAATAGACCAGACCACACAGCGCATGTCCACCACCCTGATCATCGGTTCCCGCGGCTCGCAGTTGGCGCTCTGGCAGGCCCGCCACATCGCCAACCGTCTGCAGGATCTCGGCCTCCAGACGCGCCTCGAAATCATCCGCACTACGGGCGACAAGATCACCGACGCGCCGCTCGCCCAGGTGGGCGGCAAGGGCCTGTTTACGAAGGAGATCGAGGAGGCGCTGCTGGACCGGCGGATCGACCTGGCGGTGCACAGCCTGAAGGACCTGCCCACGCTCCTGCCGGCCGGCCTGGCCGTGGCGGCGATTCCCGAACGCGAGCTGGCCTTCGACGCCCTGGTGGGCTGCAAATTGGTCGATCTCAAAGCCGGCGCGCGCGTCGGCACCAGCTCTCTGCGGCGCGCGGCGCAGTTGCGGCGGCTGCGGCCGGATCTCGTGATCGAGAACATTCGCGGGAACCTGGACACGCGGCTGCGCAAGCTCGACGAGGGTCTGTATGACGCCATCGTGCTGGCCGCGGCCGGCTTGCGGCGGCTGGGCTGGGCCCACCGGATTGCGGAACTGCTCACGCCGGAGCAGGTTTGCCCGGCCGTCGGGCAAGGCGCGCTAGCGATTGAAACTCGTTCCGAGTCAGAGGCTTACGCCATCTGCCTGCAACTAAACCATGAACCTACCCGAATCGCCGTAACGGCCGAGCGCGCGCTGCTCGAGGCCCTCGGCGGCGGCTGCCAGGTGCCCATCGGCGCCTACGCCGAGGTCGACGGGGGACGCGTCCGCCTGCGAGCCATCGTGGTCCATCCCGACGGCAGCGCAGCCACGCTGGAAACCGCGGAAACGAGCGTGGAGAACGCGGCGCGGTGCGGCAAAAACACCGCGAGAATGTTGCTGGAACACGGTGGCCGCGCGATTCTCCGCGCGGTGTACGGCGCGACGCTGCCGCTCGCCGGACGGAGCGTGGTGGTCACGCGGGCTGCGGAACAATCCGCCGGCCTGGCCGAACCATTGCGGCGGATGGGCGCGGAAGTGATTGACCTGCCGACGATTGCCTTCGTCCCGCCGGAGAACTGGGACGCCCTGGACGCCGCTCTGACCGGGTTGGAGTGCTATGACTGGCTGATATTCACATCGGGAAACGGCGTGAAGATTTTCTTCCAACGTATTGATGAAACAGGAGTTGTTCTCTCGAAACTGCGCGCAAAAGTATGCGCCGTGGGGCCCGCGACGGCCGGCGAGGCCGCCCAACGTGGGCTGAAAGTGGACCTCATGCCGCCGGATTTCTCGGGCGAAGGGTTGGCAGAAGCCTTGTCGCGACAAGACCTGGCAGGCAAACGCGTATTGTTAGCCCAAGCCGAGGCGGCGCGCGACACGGTGCGCGACGCGCTGCGGCAAGCCGGCGCCAGCGTGGACGCCATCACGGTCTACCGCACGGTAGTTCCCGACGGGCTCGCCGCACAGGCGCGCGCGCTCTTCGCCGAGGGCTCGCCGGACTGGGTCACGTTCACCAGCGGTTCGACCGTGCGCAACCTGCTGGCGGCGGCCGGCGCCGAGGCGCTCGCCCATGTGCGCTGCGCATCGATTGGACCGGCGACTACGGCCGTGGCGCTCGAATGCGGTCTGAAGATCGATGCCGAAGCCGAGCCGTCGACCGCCGACGGCCTGGCCGATGCGATCGCGCGCGCGGAGCTGCGCTGAACACGTCCGGGATGCCCGGCAACCGGGCTTCAATAGAGCAATTCAGGCCGGTGTGCTCTTATGACCCGGCGTCTTCAGCCTCCCCCTAATGAGCGAAGTTCCGGTCATCAGTCGGGGCTTGCACCATCTGGGAATCGTCCCGCACCCCCGCCTGCCGTGGCACTGTTACCAGGTTCGTTGCAACCCGCTTTCATCAGAATGCAATCCCGCCGATTGCTCCAGCATGGACACTGGACGGCGTCATGCCGGCTCTCGCCGACGCGCGCGAGTACCCGTTCCAGACGCTGAATCGACCCTGGAGAAAGGCATGCCGGGCAATTTTCTGTCGGGCCGGTCGCGCATCATCTGTTCGGCTGCGGGCGCAACGAAGCGGCTCGGAAGGATTATCACAGGAGTTTCAGATATTTCTATCTTATGCTCTTGACATCTCTTTCTATCAAGAGAATAATGACCCATGTTGAGCCAAGAGATAGCGGGTGGAGAAGACTCTATCCTGGCCGGCATCGATCCGTTCTGAATGCCATCTACTGGCTGCTCCCGTTGCGGCGGGGGAGTTTGAGGCGAAGCTTTGACGATTGACAGATGAAGCGCCGGAACGGCTATTCCGGCGAGAGGAGATGTGTATGTGTATTGAGAACAGTGCGTGGAAACGCCTGTCCAAACGTGCTGCGTGCAGACCGGAGTTTACATCCATGCGCGCGCTGTGCATGCTTTGTTCTTTATCGTTGCTTGCGGCTGTCAATTTAACGGTCGCGCAGGCTCAAACCGCGGTGCCCCAGATCGCGCTGCCCAGCGCAACTATCAGTCTGCCTACGGCTCCCATCGCCAACAGTAAACTCCTGGCAAAGGCTCCGGCAGACGCCTGTTACTATGGCATCGGCAATAATCTGGTACCTGACGACGGGTTCATGGGAGTGCCGGTGCAGGCGAAACACTGCATCCGGACCACGAACGGCCAGCCCAAGGTGAACCAGTCCTACGTCTGGGGACTCACCTCGGCGGGTAGCGGAGGCAGCGACATCTGGTTCGGCACGATGTCTAATACCTTGTGCACGGCGCAGGGCTCGCTTCTGGGCATGTCGGGATCAGGATACACCACGCCCGACAACGCCTGGGCATGCGAATTCGGATCGAGCGCCTGGGATCCCCTTTACGGCGGCCTCCCGGCGGCTGGTGATCTCCGTCCGGCCAGGATCTATTGGTATAACTCCTCCTCCGGGTTGCATGATGCGACACCGGGAGTGCCGCCCCCGCCTGCAACTCCGGCACCAGCGGGCTGGCTGCCAAACACCGTTGACCCACGTCTGTTCGCCACAGCCGGCCTGCGATCCGCGGCCACCCTGCCCGGAGGGCTGAGTGGGAACCCCAAAGGCACGCCGGACATGGTCGTGCTGGCGGGGCCGGCGCTGCAATCGGCCCTGGGCATTAATCTGTTCGTCTTCAACGCAACCACCCACGCCTACATCGGCAGCTTCAGCCTGCCCCTGTACTCCGACATCCGCCAGTTCATCACCTATCAAGGGAGCTCGGGGAACGGTATCTATACGGCCGTAGGCAATAGCGCCAACAACCCCAACAGCAGCAAAGCCGGCGGAAGCGTTTTGCTCTACTCGGGCGTTCAGGACTACAAGACACCGGTCAATGGGAATGCGGTCACTACGTGCCACAACTGCCCTACGTTCACGTTGGTGGGCTTGCTACCCAGCGAAGGGGCCTACATTACTGCGCATCAGGGCCGGCTGTACGCCACGACCTGGCCGGGCAAAGTGGGCGGCGCGTACCAATACGCATCGCTGGTCATGGGTCCGGTACTCCCCAATAGCGGGAGGCTCCCCGCGATCACTTCCGCTGCTGCTCTATGGACGACGTTGTGGAAGGCAACCGACTACGAGCCGGACCCCGTGATCGCGTCCACGTACGGAGGCGGCGCGATGCAGTCCTACGAAGGCCACCTGTACTGGGGTACGATGCACGTGCCGTTTGAGGCCACCGTAGCTGCCGCGCAAGCCTACGGCACTCCCAGTTCCTCCACGGGGATGGCTACCCTGCTCGCGGCCACCCAACGGGCAGCGGTGATATTCAGCGGATCGAACCTCGATGTGAAACGCCAAGCCCACATCGACCTGCTTTACGGACAACCGCTGCTGACCCAGTATCAGGTGGCGAGCCAGACCTGGACGATCGTGCCTAACAACATGAACGCGACGCCGCTATATGGCACGAGCGGGATGGACAACCCGTTCAACAATTACATCTGGTCGATGGCCGTCTGGAATAACAGGCTGTGGGTTGGAACCATGAACTGGGCTTATGTCTTTAACGAAGTCGCTCCCAGCGTCGAGACAATTATGGGGCTGACGCCAGGATCGATCGATCTCGCCTCGCTAGGCCTCGGCACAGTCATTCCCTTTGGCGCCAACCTCGCGTACTTCAACAGCGCCTCCGGCCCGGCCTTTTTCGACGACGACCAGGGCTTGGGGAATTATCTGAATTACGGCGTCCGCAACCTGCTTCCCGTAAACAACCTCCTGTATGTCGGAACTGCGAATCCGATGAACCTGAAGACGGATCCGACAAAGGACAAGCTGGGAGGGTGGGAGTTGATTCAGCTCAAGCTCAAGCCGGGCTACTAACTACTCCGCTGGGCCGCGGCCCGCGTATCGATTCACTCCGCGCCCAGCCTGATTCGGCGCGGCAGGCGGCCGGCGCACGCCGGCGTGCTTGCTGACAGCAGTATGAAGACGTCTGGCCCAGGCATGGTATGTGACATGGGCCAGGACGTCTCATTAGTGTTTACTGTTTTGGGCCTTGAATCCCTTAATTTCGAATGGCAAGCAGCGTAACATCCGCGCAGGAGTGAGCCGCTGCCACGCGACAGTGACGTTTCTGCCGCCCAAGGTATAGGACGAAATCGCGAAGCAGATTACCCTCCGCATCGGTCCGGTGAAATGACGCCGGCCGTCTCGGGGCGGCTATAAATCAGATCGGATGTTGCGAGGATCCGCACTCTAAGTGTGGCTGGCGTCGTTGTGTTTTCAGGCGCGGCGCTGGCGCGCGGACAGTTTCACCCGCGGGAGGAACAAGGCGGCGGAGTGGCGGCGTGCTCCGCGCAGCGGACACACGAACGGGGCCGGAGTTGTGATCACGCTCCTGACGACCGGAATTACTTCTTTTCCGCGGACTTCTTCGACGCGGCGTTCTTCGTCGTGCCGGTATCCTTGAGCAGCGCCTCGATCTGGTTGCGCATGTTCGTCTCTTCGGCTTCCTTGAAGAAGTTGTCGTCGCCCGGGTACTGGGCGCGGACAATGCCCTTGCGGTCGATGAAGACGAGTTGCGGCATGAGCAACGGACCGGAGGTGGGATCGTTGGGGTTGAAGCCCAGGAAATCGTAAGCCATTTCGCGCGGCGTGACGCCGACCGGGTAGGTCAGGCCGAGTTTGATGATGAACTCGGGCACCAGCGCCTGGGCGTTGTCGTTGATCGCCGCACCGATGGGCTGGAATCCCTGCGGCCCAAACTCCTTATACATTTTCTCGACGATGCCCGAGCAGCGCTGGCAATGCGGGCAAGTCGTGAGTAAAAACTCGAGCGCGACCAGCTTGCCGCGGTACGTGCTCAGCAGGAGTTGCTCCTTGCTGTTCATCATCACGGATAGCTCCGGCGCCTTGCGCGGCACCCGCGCGGCGGCTTCCAGGTCCAGACCCACGGCTGCCGTGCCGAGGGCCACTCCCATCCATTGACGTCTGGTGATCATAGATTCAATTTGTATAGACGGTCCGGTTCTGCAAACGGCTTTTACTCAGAGTAACGCGATCGGCCGTTTATGGTAAACCCTCCAGCCCCTCCATCCGCGCTCCTTCCCATCGGATGCGCAAGCCGCCCCACTGGTTGCTGCCTTCCGCCAGCGCCTCTGTGCGCTGTTTCCAAATCAGACCCTGGCTCTTGCCTTCCACGACTTTCAGGTACAGCGCGAACGCCTGGCGCGCCGACTCGGGCGAGTCCCACAGAATGGCCCAGCGCAGCAGCGGCTTCTTCGTGGCCCGGTTTTCCACCAACTCGAAGCGGCCCGCGCGCCACGCCGGCGCCAGCTTGTCGGCTTCCTCTTTCGACCCGTATTGCTCGAACCACACGTGGACATCCATCTCGCCGATGTCGCCATCGGTCAGTTTCTTCGTTTTGTCCCGCGGCTCGGCCTCCGGCGGCTCGACCGTAGCCGGCACCTCGTGCGCCAGGTATAGCTCCGGATGGATGATCTGGTGCGTATTGCGAGGCGGATCCCGCAGCACCGCGGCGAAGGCTTCGCGGTCCATCTTTTCCACCACCGCCTGCTGGAACTTCAGCCCCGCCGAATAGGGAAACAGCAGGCTCTCCTTCAGGTACAGCGGCGATTTGCCGAAGACCGGATACTGCGCCGCGGCCATGTCGCGCATCGCCGGCAGCATCAGTTCCAGTACCGCCGAGTTCGTCTTCAGCGACTGGCCGCTGTGGTTCAGCGTCGCCTCCAGCATGATCCACATCGCCTGCCCTTCGACCACCGCCAGCCGCGCCGCCTCGCTCTCGTCCGAGCGCGGCCCTTTGTCCAGGAACCGGTGCATGTCGAAATGCTGGTCGGCCAGCGCATGCGACAGCTCGTGCACCAGCACCGCCTCCTGCATCTCATCCGGCGCCGCGCCCTGCACGATGATCATGCGCTTGGTTTTGTGATCGTAGACCGCCGCCGCCTGCTCCGTCATCAAGTCCACCGTCGCCGCGCGCAAATCGAAATCCGCCGGCACGAAGCCGAACATCTTCATGGCCGTCTCTTCGATCCGCAGTTCCTCCGGCTTCACGCTCTCGCGCATGCGGTCGGCCACCCACTGTCCCCATTCCTCCTTGCTCATCACCGCGATCGGCACCGGGCGCTTCAGCGCCATGCCGGTGATCTCCGAGATTTGCGTGAGAATCTTGCGCACCTGCTCGGCCGAGGGAATGGCCTGCGCGGCGGGCGTGGCGGCAGGTTGCGCGGACACAGGTGGCGCGGTGGGCGCGGATCCGGTTTGCGCGGCCGCGCAGGCGCAGGCGGCTACGACCACAGCCACAAGCCACAGCGCGCTGACGCGGCCGGCCAAAAGTTTTCGCAGTGGGATTTTCACGCTTCTCTCCGCCCGTTGCCAAGTGTGCGCCGCATCGCGCCGCGCTCTCTTCAGAGTACAGAACTGCGCCACCCGCCCCGCTTGCGCTAGACTGGTTGTTTACCTAGACTCGTCGGAGGTTCCTCTTCCCCGTGGCCGAAAAGATCAACGCCAATCTCTACCAGGCCGAATACATCGGCTCCGGCACGTTCATCATCCACAAGCCCAAGCGCAAGAAGGCCAAGAAGCGCCAGCAGCAGTTGAAGAGCCCCAACCGCGGCATGCGCAAGTAGCCCGCTCCCTCGTTTCCTGGAATCGTTCCCGTCCGCTCGCGCGCCGCCGCCAAGGGTGTGCTGCGCGTGCCGTGTGTCCGGTCATATTGGGGGAATTCATCCGAAGGGGAGTCCGGCTCGGAGGAAGGTACGCTCGGATTTGAGCGGGTGGGTCGAACGAGGATAAGACTGTGGATACTCGGCAGGGTATTTAGAAAGCCGGACCCCTTCGGACGCTCGGACAATAATGCTGGCGCAAGGTCCGCCGCGGCTGCTTCTCCCCAACCCTTTCAAAAACAAGCAAATATTTTTCCCGAATGCTCGTCATGCCCGTTCGCCGACCCGCGCAATCCCGCGCCGAGCGGCCGCCGCGCGCTAAAATCGTCTCAGCCGAAGCTGCCAATGCAAGTCCTGGGGCCGCCTGTTCACGCGCGCAATGCGCTGCTGCTCGTCTGCATCGCGGCCGCGGTCTGCCTGGCGCAGCCGGCCGCCGGGCCGGGGAGTGAGCCGCCACCGCCGGTCATCCTGATTTCAATCGACACGCTCCGCGCCGACCACGTGGGCGCTTACGGCTACACCCGCATTCACACGCCGAATATCGACTCCTACGCCCAGCCAGGTACGCTGTTCACAGCCGTGGCTGCGCAGGTTCCGCTGACACTGCCTTCGCACGCCGCGCTTTTCACTTCGACTTATCCGTTCGAAAACCGGATCGAGGAGAACGCCCAGCCGGTGCCGCCGGGCGCCGTGACCTTGGCCTCCGTGCTGCACTCGCAGGGTTACAAAACCGCCGCGTTTATCGGCAGCGTTTTCCTCGAACGCCAGATGGGCCTGGACCAGGGCTTCGACCTCTACGACAGCCCCTTCAGCTTCGACGCCTTCTCGCCGCTGTCGGGCTCGATGTTTTTCATCGGCGACGCCGCGAACCGCTACGCCGTGCGCGACCGCCGTCCCGCGGCGCTGGTGGTGCGCGCCGCCGAGCGCTGGCTGAGCGCGCAGCGCGGCCAGCCCGTATTCGTCTTCGTCCACCTTTTCGACCTGCATACGCCCTACGCCATCCCGCCCGGCGCGCGGCCCGGCGGCGTGTCGGGCTACGATGCGGAGTTGGAATACGTGGACCTGGAATTGGCCTGGTTCAAACGCGCGCTGGTCCAGAGCGGCTGGTGGGACCGGTCGCTGGTGGTGCTCTTGTCGGACCACGGCGAAGGACTCGACCAGCACGGCGAAGCGACCCACGGCTACTTCCTCTACCAATCCACGCTGGCGGTGCCACTGCTGGTGCACTGGCCTGCACCCGCGCCCGCGCGCAGCCGCCCGCCGCGCGTTGCCCTGAACGCCGGTTTGATCGACGTCGCGCCGACGATTCTGGATCTCCTGCACGTGCCCGCGCCGCCTACGTTTGAAGGCCGGAGTCTGTTAGGAGAGATCGACTCCGCGGCGCCCGCCCCGCACGCCGTCTACAGCCAGACGCTCTACACGCACGATGCTTTCGGATGGGCTCCGCTGCGCAGTTTGCGCCTCGGTGCGTTTAAGTACATCGATGCGCCGAGGCCGGAACTTTACAACCTGCAGAGCGACCCGCGCGAGTTGAACAACCTGCTCGGCAGCGCGCCGGTCCACGCCGCCGCGGAGACCAAACTGCTGCGCGGCGAACTCGCGAAACTGCTGGCGCGGAAGCCGCCCGCCGAGCCAACGCCGACGCCCGGCATTGCGCCGGCGACGCGCGCCCTGCTGACATCGCTGGGTTACCTCGCGGCTGCGCCGCGGCCTGACGCGGGCTATGCGGGCAGCGCGGGCAATGCGGGCCGTGCGAGCCATGTGGACCATGCCGGCGCCGATCCCAAGGATCGCCTACCCGAAATCCACCTCTATGAAAACGCCAACCTGCTGCTCGCCGAGCGACGTTTTGACGCCGCCGCCTCCATCCTGCGCGCTCTGTTGGTCCGCGACCCGCATAACACGCTGGCCCGCCGCGACCTCGGCCTGTGCCACCTGGCGCGCGGCAACTACTCCGCGGCCCGGACCTGCTTTCAACAGGCGCTCGCCGCCGCACCGCGCGATTTCCTCACGCGCTTCCAATTGGGGATCGCCGAAGAACATCTCGGTCTCTACAAAGCGGCCCTGGAAGACATTTCCGAAGCCTGCAAAATCGCTCCCCAGGCCGCGGCTTGCCGCACCAAGATCGAGCAGTTGAAATTGAAGACAAACTAGAAGATGAAGCTCAAGCCGCCGCGCAGCGAGCGTGGGAATGGCACCAGCAGCATGTTCCGCCCATCGCTGGACGGCACCGGCACGTAGCCCTGCGCCAGCAGGTTGCGCACCTCGGCCGTTACTTCGAACCGTCCGCCCATTCCGTTGATGGCCGGCAGCGGCTGCCGCAGTTGGAAGTTGAGGCCCATGCTCGGCTGCCACTCCTGCGTGAGGAACGTGTGGGTCGGAATCACCTGCCCGGTCGGCGTCCAGATGTAGGCCACCGACAGGTGCGTGCCGCTGCCCGGCAGCGTCCCGTTGAGCCGCGTCGAATACCATTTCGTCGGGCTCATCCGAACCCCGCTGCGCAAGGACTCGAAATCCGTCAGGCCCAGCGATTGGTCCGTGTGCAGCGCGCCGCCCTGGCCGAAGCTGGCCCCAAAATTCCAGTGGTCGCTCAACGGGTGCGTGGCCGACACCAGGTAGCCCGACGTGGCGAAATTGCCGAAATTGTAAATCGAGGAATTCGACCCCAGGTCCGGCAACAGGTCGGTCGAGGGCAGCTTCGATGTGTCCCCGGCCACCATGAACGCCTCGTTTGAGAGGAACTCCCGATAAACCGTGGCGCGCAACATCGTCTTGCCCAGCCCATACCGGTACCCGCCTTCGTAATTCCGCGCCCGCTGCACCCGCGC
>Ga0224555_1005482_pt1 | contig 10605 bp, 7 predicted proteins | sample 714S23034metaG_FD_180687 | JGI IMG/M metagenome (GOLD analysis project Ga0224555, IMG submission 180687) | Peat soil microbial communities from Stordalen Mire, Sweden - 717 S2 30-34 | ecosystem: Environmental > Terrestrial > Soil > Wetlands > Peat | place: Sweden: Norrbotten County, Stordalen...
CCCTTTCCTGTTTGCAGCGCAGTGTGCTCGCGCCGGATTGATGAATACAGACCCACAATGCCTGAACACACTGTAGCCCGCATGTACTGCAGCGTCTTGTCCCCCGCTTGACTGAGGGAACAAACGCGCAGTGAAGGAAACCCCAAAAGCAGAAAGTGAACGCATTGAAACCAAAGCGCCTACAACCATTTGGGCATTGCCGCCGGTTGGGGCAGATGCGATAATCAGCCCATTCCAGGGCCCGAAGCAAGTGAATGATCAGGACTGATGGGGACAGTTTGTGACATCAGCCCTGGAATTGAGGCAACTTCATGGCGCTGCCCTCGACAAACGGGCCAAGTGCAGAAAATGCCAAGCTGGGAACGCGCCTGGACTGCTGGAAGGAAATTGCTGACTATCTAGGCAAGGTGGAAAGAACCGTCAAGCGCTGGGATGTGGATCGAGGACTGCCCATCCATCGCGTGCCGGGCGGAGGGCGTGCGTCGGTATACGCCTACACGGCTGAGCTGGATGAATGGCTGAAGTCGATCAAGGTCCGGGAACTGGAAGCTACACTGCACGCATCCGCGGAAGATGCCGCGCCGGGGGAGTCTTCCGACACAGTGTTCGACCTGACAAACGCATCTGCGACGGCAAACTTCCGCATCCCGAAAAACCCCGTCCCGCGATCGGTCCTGAGACGCAATTGGTTGCTGGCGTTTTGTGGACTGCTGCTTGCCGGCGTTGTTGGCATTGCCGTCTACTCCGTGGGTCTTCGGACAACCGGCCAACGGTTATCCCAGGCGTTTCACGGCCTGTTCGCCAATAACCGTTCGCAATCCGAACCAGCGGCTTCGATTGCTATTTCCGACTCCGAGAAGAGTCAGGCGCGCGATCTTTACATGAAAGGCCGCTACGAGTGGAACCAGAGGACTCCAGATAGCTTGAATCGCGCCTTGGATGACTTCACCCAGGCAATTGTGCATGATCCCGGCTATGCGCAAGCCTATGTGGGCATGGCGGACACTTACGACCTGCTTCGAGAATACTCGACCATGCCGGACAGCGAGGCCTACGCGCGCGCGATTGCCGCGGCAAGAAAGGCCGTCGAATTGGACGATTCGCTTGCCGATGCGCATCGCGCCCTGGCCTTTGCCGAATGGTGGGGCAATTGGGATTTTGTAGACGGCGAAAAGGAGTTTCGCCGCGCCATCGAGTTGAATCCAAAAGACCCTGTGGCTCGCAAATGGTATGCCAATGTGCTTGCGATCCAGGGGCGGTTTCCCGAGAGCCTGGAGGAGAACGCCAAGGCTCAGGAACTCGATCCTACTTCGCATTCGATCCTTGCCGACCGGGGTTTGATGTTGTTCGATGCGGGGAGAAAGGACGAGGCAATCGCACTTCTCAAGGAAGTGGAGCGCTCCGCCCCGGAGTTTCTCTCGCCCCACTACTACCTCATGATCATCAGCCTCGAGCTTAGGGACTATCCATCCTACCTGGAGGAAGGTAAGAAGACAGCGGAGGCTGAGAATGATCCGGTGCTGAAGGACATCATCGCAGCGGCGCGGGCGGGATACGAGCGGGATGGCGAGCGCGGACTGTTGAACGATCTGTACGCCAGGCAAAGAGAGTATTACGGGGCGGGGAAACTATTGGGAACCATGGTGGCGGAAACCTGCATCCTGATGGGAAAGAAACAGGAAGCATTGCAACTGCTGGAAGAGGCCTATAACCGCCATGAATCGTATGTCCTCGCGTGCTTGTCGCAACCGGATCTGCTCACGCTGAGGGATGAGCCAAAGTACAAAGCGTTGGTGAAGAAGATCAATTTTCCCCACGAACCGCCAGCGCAGCCGGCACTTTATCAGTCGAGAATCAGTAGCCTTTACGGGCCGCGTCCGATCCGCACTGATCCACAGCCAGCAGTACAAGACCGTGACCATCGCTACGGTCGCGAAGGCAGTGTAGAGCTTTGACCAAGCGCGCGAAATCAGCGCGATCTCCGCGCGTTCCTGCGCGGTGCCCAAGCACTTCCCCGCCAGCGAGTCTCCTCCTCCTCGCCTCTCCTCCTTACCTCGGACAGGATTGTGGTTAAGAACTCTGGATGGACTCCGACCGGGTACAGGCTGAACCACGGATACTTGTCCAGCAGTTTGAGAGCATCCGGTAAAGACCTACCCCAACGTTGGCGAACCTGCAAACGTACGAAAGCCCCTCGGTCATCGAGAGGCTTCGTGAACAGTTGGGAGGGGAAGCGATGGCTGTGAACCTACGTCGCAGCGCCGAACCGTCAAATTGCGTTTGAGGTCACTCGCGGACTCAGCCTATGGCGCGTAGCGCCAGCATTTGGGCAAGTTAGCAGCACTTGCGGAGACAACACCACCACATACAAAGTGGCCGGCCAAGTACCCTCCAGAGAACTGCGTCCCATCCGAATTTTTCATCTCTACGCGGGTATTTTCTTTGGGATGAGTCTTTGGATCTCTGGGACTGTACTTGTTCCATTCGCTCTGCATAACATCATTATAACAGTTGGCGAGATTTATTTCTCTGTCGGGTCACCCGCTGTGTTTTCGCACCGCCCACATGCTCACCGAGGGGGGATAGGTCCTCGAAAGTCGGCTAGTGTTGGCTAGGATTTCTTGCGCCGTACGACTGGTTGCACAAATTCTTTGAGCGGACTGGAATGCGTGCCTGAGGGGCTAAAGCCCTCGCTTTTTTGCGGCGATTACGGCGCGACTGAAGCCGCGCCCTGATACGAAATATTCTTCGACATCGTTGCTCGGAATGCTTGGTCGAGCGTGTGGCCATATCGCATCGAAGAAAAGCAACCGCAGGTCCTTCGACTCGGTCGCCGCGGCGACCTCGTTCAGGATGACATCCGACTTTTATCGCTCTGGATGACAACCGATTTTTATCGCTCTGGATGACGGACTTATGCTCTGACCGCGCGATCTCGTATTGGTCTTTGAACAGGCGCGGGCGAGGACGCCCGCGCTACAGCCGGCCGGGAGGCCGGCGCTACAACGGGACGATGCCTGACCACGCGGATTGCGCACTTATTTTTGGTGCGAGCTTGAGGGGAGGGGCGCTACGCGACTTTGCCGAGGAAGGGATAGACGAGCTCGACGAGCGGGATGAGGACCAGGACGACTTCAAGAAAGAAGGCGCGCGGCGAGAAACTGCTCGATGCGGCCGTCGGGGTGTCGAAGAGTATTAAAGTGTCATCCTGAACGGCTGCGATACATCCGCGCTCGCTTACTGCATCGCTGTCATACGAATCCAGTGGTCGAAGAACGGATCTTCAAAGCAGTATTGAATCTGGCGCCCGGTTTGATCTTCACGCAATATCTCGGAGTTGACCATCGAGTTAAGGGCTTGTCTGATTGTGCTTGCCCCATGACCTACTTCGCGCACTCCACTTGAGGATGTGAGGGCTTTGCCGTTCTTGGCAACCACCTGCATCAGCGTGCGCTGCTGGATTGCAGTCAGTTGGCTCCAGATTCTTGCATACGTTGGGTCTTGCTGCCGCACAACCAGGTTGAGAGTTTCATCTACGAACTCAGGGGTAAAACTGGATTCGCCCGGTGTCTCCTCGTCCATCAGTCGATACCAGCAATGAGAAGCGAGAGCCTGTACGTTGTATGGCACGTCCTGGGCCAGATCGAGGATGCGCGACACAACAACATGGTTCGCAATATGGCCAGCGTCTGCAAATTTTTCCTTGAGGAACAGGGAGAAATCCATTCGCGGAATGGGGCCGATGTAGGTGGTATCGCCGAGGCGGTAGAACGGTCGAGCATGATTGCCGACCATATCCCGCAGCATGCGCGTTTTGGAGCCGGCGAAGACATAACCAACCCGTGAATGCTGTTGGATTGAGGCACGTATCTGATACTCGATCGCCTCGCCTCCCAACTCAATGACGCGCTGGAATTCGTCGATGATAAGCCCCACGGGACGGTTGACTGGCTGGGCGGTTGCCAGCTTTTCAAATCCATCGAGAGCATCAATGAAGAACATGGGGTTTTCGCGTTTCTCCCGCTCGATGCCGAATTGCACAGTCCATTCACCATCCGCCGGGCTGAACTTCACGTCCGGGCGAACCATTGAAAAGAAGCTGGCAAGTTGCTCTCCCACCCATTTAACCTCGCCATGAAGAGCCTTCGCCGCATGGCTGACAATGCGGGAAACCAGGAGTTCGAGAGTGGGGGATGCGGTAGCGTCGAACCGCAGCACGATGGCATTTTGGTCCTTGAGCCGGTCTTGTGCCGCCTTCAGAATCGAGGTCTTGCCGAAGCGGCGCGGACCAATCAGAAAGAGTTTGTTGCCGTCACGGATGGTGCGTTCGACTTGCGCGAGTTCGCTTTTGCGATCCACGAGCTGGCTTACGCCGAGCTCTCTGCCGTAATTGAATGGATTTTTCATGGCATAAAACACTGTAACACAAAATAGTGTTACACATAACAGTGTAACAGTAAATTGTGTATCTTCTGCCGGGTTGATCGGGACGATTCCATTTTCCCAGGCGGCGTTCTGCTGATTAGAAATAAACGGGTTAACTACACGTCAGTATGCCACCCTGCTGAGGAATAGATAGGCGAGCTCGACGTGCAGGATGAGGACCAGGGCGACCTCTAAGCTTTTTTCGGACGTTTGTAGAAGGGCAGCGGCACCTGTTTGGCGCGGACGCGGTTGCCGCGGACATCGACGAGAACATCTTTGCCTGACTCGGCAACTGCTGTGGGCACGAGGGCCATGGCGATGTTGGTTTTCAAGAACGGCGCGGGCGAGCCGGAGGTGATTGTTCCGATGGGTTCGCCGGTGAGCGAGAGGACCGGATACGAATCGCGGGCGATGCCGCGCTCGAGCATTTCGAGGCCGACGATTTTGCGTTTGGGTCCGCCTTCGGCTTGAATTGCAAGCAGGGCGTCGCGGCCGATGAAGTCGCCTTTGTCGAGCTTGAGCCAGCGCGTGAGGCCGGCTTCGAAGACGTTGATGTCTTCAGAGATTTCGTGGCCGTAGAGGCTCATGCCGGCCTCGAGGCGGAGGGTGTTGCGCGCGCCCAGACCGCAGGGGCGGATGCCGAACTCCGAGCCCGCGTCGAGCAGCGCGTTCCACGCGTTGGCGATGGTGGGCTCGTCGGCAGAAATGTAGAGCTCGAAGCCGTCTTCGCCGGAGTAGCCGGTGCGGGCGACTATCACATTCGGGATGCCAGCGACCGTGCCCCAGGTGAACCAGTAATTTTTGATGGCGGCGAGATCGACCTTGGTCAGTTTGGCGAGGGTCTCAAGCGAGCGCGGACCCTGCAGGGCGAGTTGCGAGTAGAAGCCGGAGTAATCGCCCAAATGAATGCCCGGCCAACGGCCAACCTGGCGGTACATCCAGGCAAAGTCTTTATCCTTGGTGCCGGCGTTGACGACCAGGAGATAGTCGTTGGGGCCGAGGCGGTGCACGAGGATGTCGTCGACGAAGGCGCCCGAGGGCGTGAGCAGGGCGGAGTAATGCGCCTGGCCATTCTGCAGTTTGGCGGCATCGTTCATGGTGATGTGCTGGACGGCGGCCAGGGAGCCGGGGCCGCGGAACTGGATCTGGCCCATGTGGCTCACGTCGAAGAGGCCGACGCCGGTGCGCACGGCCATGTGCTCCGCAATGAGGCCGCCGCCGGGGCATGGATATTCGACCGGCATGTCCCAGCCGCCGAAGTCGACCATTTTCGCTTTGAGGGCGCGGTGCGTGGCGTTGAGTGCGGTCTTCTTGAGTGGCGTGGCGACGGAGGAAACGAGATCAGACATGGGAGGTCCTTGTGGGAGCGGGGGCTTCACCTCTTTCAACATAGGCACTGCGGGGGGCGGGGGTCAATCGGGGGCGGTTGAGGATTGGATGACTAGAGCGGAACCAGAGATGCTTTACCCAGCGATGGTGGTCTCCCACCCTTTCCGCGATGAAGCTGCGGAAAGGATGGGGCACGGAGTTCTGGGGTACAGCAATCATGGAACCGCCCTAGAATGGATGCGTCCTTCGCAGCTCGGAAGAAACTGGCAGGAAAGGCGCAAGCATGAACCGCATTCGAGGCATTGTGATGTTGATCGCCGCAGTTCTGGCGATTGGGAAGGGCTGGCAGATTCATCGCGGCGAGATGGCGGTGCTGGCGTATGGGCTGGGCGCAATGGCCCTGGCTGTGGGCGTGTGGCACCTGACGCGCAAGGCGCCGGCGCCGCGGCCCCAGCCCCGGCCGAAAGCCTGAGCGATTGTTTCCGCCTTTTGCCGCGGGGCGCCGAAAACGGGGCTATAATTCCGGCAACTTAAGCCTATGGGATTCACCGTCTTTGTAATTCTCGCGGTGTTGGCCGCGACGATCGTCCTGCCGATCGTTGCGATCGTGCGGTCGAATGCGTTCGCGAGAGATTTGCGCGAAGAGATGGCCGGAATCATGGATCGCATCCGCGATCTGGAGGGGCAACTGCGCAAGCTGGCTACGGAGCGAAGCGCGGCGGTTGCAGCGCCAGCGGCCCAGGCCGGTCAAGTAACTTCGGCTCCGGCTCCTGCAACTCCAGCCGCGCCGCCCGCGGCGAAGGTTGAGGCGCCGGAACACGAGCCGGCTCCGATTCCGGATGCGTGGAAGACGCCGGCCGCGACGCTGCGTGCACCGGTTGGCGTTTCGTTCCTCCCCGCAGTGCCGCAAGCCGCACCCCCTCCCACACCGGTGCCACCTACGCCTACGCCGGCGCCACCGTCGCCTGCTCCGGCTTCACCACCCCCTGCACCACTACGGCCTGCTCCTCCACTACCGCCTGCTCCGCCAGCGCCTCTCTTTCAACAACACGCCCTCTCCGCAGCGGACGAGCGCGCCCGCGCGGAGCGCGCGCTCATCCTTGAAGAGCGCCTGGGCACGAACTGGCTGAACAAAATAGGCATCGCTCTGCTGGTGCTGGGCGTGGCCTTCTTTCTGGCGTGGAAATTGCAGACCTGGGGCCCGGCGGGCAAAGTGCTGTGCGGCTTTGCCGTAAGCGTGACGCTGCTCGGGGGCAGCGTGTGGCTGGAACGCAAGGCCATGTACCGCATCTTTGCGCGCGCCGGCATCGGCGGCGGCTGGGCGCTCGGGTTTTTCACCACCTTTGCCATGCATCACATTCCGGCGGCGCGCGTGCTGCACTCGCTGGTCGCCGATCTGGTGCTGATGCTGCTGGTGGCGGCGGGCATGGTGGCGCATTCTCTGCGCTATCGCTCGCAGACCGTGACGGGACTCGCGTTCCTGCTGGGATTTGCCACACTGCTCACGAGTCACTTGCAGTCGTCGGACGGAACCGTGATCTTCAGCCTCGCGGGCAGCGCGGTGCTGGCCGTGGGGCTGGTAGTCGTGACGTACGTGCGCCACTGGGCGGCGCTGGAAGCGGTGGGAGTGGTGGCCGTGTACGGAAGCCACTTTGTGTGGCTGACGCGGGTTTTGCCGGAGAACCACGCAAACTTCGCCGAGTTCTGGCCGTCGGTGATTTTGATTCTTCTCTACTGGCTCATCTTCCGGCTGGCTTACGTGCTGCGCACGCCGCTCAACCAGAGCGAGGAAAACATTTCGAGCCTGGCCGCGGTGATGAATGCCGGCGGCGTGCTGGCCCTGCTGAAGTACCAGGCGGCTCATCCGGAGTGGGCATGGTGGGCGCTGGCGGCGCTGGGCGCATGCGAAATGGCGCTGGCCTTCGTGGTGCGCGCGCGGCGACGCCAGGCCTTCGTGGTTCTCTCGACGGTGGGCACGGTGTTGCTCGTGGCCGCCGTGCCGTTCAAGTTTCATGGAGTCAGCTGGCCCGTGCTCTGGCTGGTGGAAGCGCAGGTTCTGGCGCTGTGCGGGTTGCGCATGGGCGAGCCGGTCTTTCGGCGGCTGGGCCTGCTGGCGGGCCTGGCCACGGGAGCGGTGCTGGCGGTGCACGATGTAACGCCGCTGATGCTTTTGCGGCGCGACTTCCCCGACCCCGGTCATCACATGCAGTTGACGGTGGCGCTGGCGTTGGCCGCGGTTCTTTATTGGATTCACGCCGAGGTCTACCCGCGCCGCTGGCCGAAGATTCTGGAAAGCGAATTCGAGGCCGGCGCGATGACGGTGACGAGCTACATGGCTGCCGTTGCCGCAGCGACTGCTCTGTGGGTGGCATTGCCCGACGAGTGGCTGCCGGTCGGTTGGCTGGCAATATGTCTCCTGCTCGCGGTTCTTGCGCTGCGTTTTCGGGCATCCTCGCTCCTGTTCCAGGGCGACCTTCTTTCGCTTACCGCCGCTGGCGTCCTGATTTTCTATCATGTTTTGCCGCTGGTCTCGTTGCGGCTGAGTTCTCCGGACCCCAGCCGTCATCCGATAGAGACAACCGTTCTTGGACTCGCTGCCGTTGCCTTTTGGGCCCGAGGCGAATTGCTCCCGCGTGCGTTCCCGAAATCCGGGACCGATTCTGAAGCGAATCCCAACCTCGCAACGTGGCAGGGGTTCATGTTGCCCGTGGCCAGTTGCCTGGGCGCTGCATCGGCCGCCGCTGCGCTGTGGACCGTGCTGCCGACGCCCTGGATCGTGGTGGGCTGGCTTGTTCTGGCCGTATTGCTCGGATTCCTGGCCGATGGAGCCAAGTCCGCGGTGCTCGCTTTCGAGGCCGATCTTCTGGCTTTGGCTGCAGTGATCGGCTGGTTTCCCTGGGTTCTGTGGAGCGGCGATCCGGGCTGGTGGGCACGCAAGGTGCCAGAACTCGCCACGATTGCGCTGCTTTACGGCGGAATGGTGCGCAAGACGGCCCCGGAAGGATTGCGCGCTCCGGGAGCGGGCGCTTATTCGTGGGTCGCGTCGGCGCTGTTGGCGATTGCTGCCTGGGATCTGTCACCGAGCTTGTATCTCGCGGTGATTTGGGTTGCGCTGGGTGTAGCGCTGTTTGAAGTGGGCCGGCTGACGGCAAGAGCTGCGCTGCGCTGGCAGGGATTCGTATTCGCGGGTCTTGCATTTGGCCTGTGCATCTTCTTCGATATTGATTCCGCCGGACCGGCTGCGGCGGTCAGCAATCCTGCATTCAGCTTCGTGAACTCCGCGTTGCTCGAGGTGTTGGTGTTGGCTGCCGCCGGTTACTGGTTGTTTGAGCGAACGATGAACCGGGAACGCATCGGCAAAGGCGAGCACATTGCCGGCACGATCGCCGATGGACTGGGGACGCTCGCGCTTGCGTTGTGGTTTGCATTCCGCTTTCCGTCCACATGGGTTCCCGTGCCGGATGGCGCCGTGTGGGTGACGGTTGTGTGGGCGGGAATGGCCGCGCTGCTGATGGCTCTGGCGTGGTTGATGCGCCGCCGCGCCTTCGTGGTCTGGGCGATCTTGCTGGCCGTGGCCGTGGCGATTCGCGGCCTCTTTTTCGATCTTGCCGACACGACGCCGGTGGACTTTTGGCAGGGGCCTCTGTTCCATGTCGCGGTCGCCGCATCGATTCTGTTCGCCGCGCTTGCCTTCGCATTTCAGTTGCGCAAGACGGCGTTCTGGGAGGGTGGATCCATCCAATTGCCGGCTGAAGTTGTCACTGCGTTGCGCCGCTCCGATCAGTGGTTCTTCTTCGTTCCCTTTTGCCTGATGGTTGCGGCTCTGGCTTTCAAGCTCAGCTCCGGGCACATCACGATCGCGTGGAGTCTTATGGGCTTCGCGGCGTTTCTGTTTGCGCTTGCCGTAGGCGAGCGCAGCTACCGGCTCGCGGGGTTGGCGCTGCTGCTTTTGAGCGTGGCAAAAATTCTTTTGATGGACGTTTGGGCGCTCACGCCCCCCGACCGCTACATGACGTTGATCGTGATGGGACTGGCGCTTTTGGCGGTCTCGTTCCTCTATACGCGCTTCGGTACGGTGATTCGCAGGTATCTCTAAAAAGAACCACGATTCGCCCATGCCCGCTCTCTACAGCCGATCTTCTTCCCCTGCCCCGCGCCAATGGAGTTCGTGCTGTCCCATCCTTTCCGCGATGAAACTGCGGAAAGGATGGGGCACGGAAGGTTCTTCTTCAAACGGTGAATGGCCTAGCTCCGCATGGAACGGCGGTGCGCCCGCCAGAAAGAGCTGACGCCGAGATAGAGAAACACCGCCACCACACCCGCCGTGACCCAGAGCGTTCTGTGGTCGCCGGTATGCGGGTAGGCTTGGATTTCGCGCCATAGCGAAGGGGCGAAGACAACGACGGGAAGGAGAAAAAAGACGCCGGTAACCTCGAGCCAGAGAATGCCGCCCACGCGGCGGAAGGGACGCAAAAAACCACCCACGCCGCGGCTCACGGATCGACTGGCGTGGCCCGCAGATTGCCCAGCCTGAATCGTCGCGCGGGCTGCCGCCTGGCGGGCGGCGCGATTCTGGTCGTTGGAACTCTGGGCTTGGCGGCCGGCAACTGGAGCGGCTTGATGCACCTGGGGAGCGGCGGCCGCAGGTTGCGCTTGAGGCGCCAGGAGCTGCCCGGCCATGCGCCCGGCGACGCGCACTCCGATGCCCAGGGCGCGGCCAATCATGCGAGGTCTCATTCCGTTTATGATGGTAGCAGCGGCCTGTGGCGCCTTGTGCCATGGTAGCGGTTCCCGGGTTGCTCTGAAATGGGATTGGCAGTAAGGTAGAGAGATTCCACGCCGCAACCTGCA
>Ga0224555_1005483_pt1 | contig 10605 bp, 8 predicted proteins | sample 714S23034metaG_FD_180687 | JGI IMG/M metagenome (GOLD analysis project Ga0224555, IMG submission 180687) | Peat soil microbial communities from Stordalen Mire, Sweden - 717 S2 30-34 | ecosystem: Environmental > Terrestrial > Soil > Wetlands > Peat | place: Sweden: Norrbotten County, Stordalen...
TCAGTTGCGCCGCGCACAACCTGCTGCGCCTGCCCAGACTGATGGCCCAGCCGCCGGGAAGGCTCCGGGAGCAGTGCGCCTGAACCCTGGTTGCGGGCATCGGCATCCTCTCTCCGATACCCGCAAATCCCTATGAACACTGAACAAACGCACCATTCAGACCGATTTCAACTCGGCAGGAAAGCAAATCCCCAGTCAATCCGCCGCGCCGCAGTGAATTTCAACAAGCTCCTAGGCAGCCATGCGCTTCTGCGACTTTTCGATGAAGCTGCGGTTCTTCTTGTGCTCGATCATCGGCAGGAGAGCGCGGAGTACGGTGGCGCAATCGCCGATGAGACCCACGTCCACAGGATGCCGCAGACCAATCCGCGTCGGATCGCGATCGATCTGAATTGTCTTCGCCTGTCCCGGCTTCGGCAGAAACTCCATGTAAGGAAAACTGCTGCCGATGATCAGAAACCTATCGCACTCCTTCAGCGCATCCTGCGACGGCGCCGTGCCCAGTAGCCCGATGCCTCCCAGCGCATAGGGATTCCTGTCCGGGATGGCAGCCTTCCCGAGCAACGCCTTGATCACCGGCGCACCTGCCGCTTCGGCCAGAGCCAGAACCTCTTCCCGGGCGTTCAGGCAACCGCGGCCGACGAGCATTGCCACCTTCGATCCGCTGTTGATCAGGTCTGCCGCCTGTTTCAGAAGCTGTTCGGAAGGATTGGAATGCGGCGCGGCAAACAGGTCGCCGCTGTGCGCCGCGATGTTCGCTGAGGAACGCTCGTTCTCCGACTTCGTCCACTCCTGAATGTCCTTGGGTATGGTGATATGAGAGACAGTTCTGCGGGCCAACGCAGTCTTGATCGCCTCATCGACCACGTTGACGAGGTGGGCCGGACCCATCACGCGCTGGTTGTAGGCGGCGACATCCATGAACAGTTTGTCGAGATCGACGTCCTGCTGATAATGCGTGCCGATCAGGTCATGAAAGGTATGACCGGTAATGGCCAGGACGGGCTGCAGATCGCATTTCGCGTCATAAAGACCGTTCAACAGATGAATGCCTCCGGGACCGGAGGTTGCAAGGCACACCCCGAGACGGCCGGTAAACTTGGCATAGCCGCAGGCGGCGAAGGCGGCTGCTTCTTCGTGCCGCACCTGGATGAACCGCAGTTTGTCCTGATGCGTGCGCAAAGCCTCGAAAATGCCGTTGATGCCGTCTCCCGGGAAGCCAAAAATGGTATCGACTCCCCACTCGATGAGCCGCTCTATCAGGTGATCGGCTACTGTTGCTTTAGACATCGATATTCTCCTCTGGAAAGCTCCTAAGGATGGCTCATTTGTGTCGCTCATTCCTGCATCGTGAATCGACGTTCCGCCGGTCACGCCGCACGCGTTTGCGATACTTCCATGAGCACTCTCCGAACTCGAGAGCCCTGTCGATCGAACCCGAGCCTCAGGAACCCTGGCTCAAGGGCAGGTCTCCCATTCTCGTCGCATGCAATCTGAAATGTGCAAGAGCAGGTCGGGCAAAGCCAGAAGAATTCCACGTGAATTTCGTGAGCGCCTCCACTTTCCCACGCATAGACCGACCCGTTCCTGAGATAGCGCAATTCCTCGCCGCACTCTGGGTTGAAGCAACGTCCTATCATGAAGAATCTTTCGCGACGTTCTCTGCATGTCACGTCCGGGCGCACTTCTGCACGAGCGCCCGCATGACCGCTGTGCCTATGTCCCGCGAGACAACTTCCAGAAAGTCCCGAGCTGAGAATCAATAGTCCCCAACAAGCTTTGGTTGCCCGCCGGAGGCCACAAAGCAAAGCCACCGCCCTCCGGAGACGAACTCGTTATCACCGAATCGTAAACAGCAGTCCAGGGCTGAACCGGTCAAAATTGCTCACATCTTTTGATATTTCTCCGGATCGCGACGTTCAGTCTAAAAGCCTGTCATTGGTCGGCGAGGAGGCCCTGGGGTCCACAATGCGTGCGCGGGAAAGGAGAACCAACTGCAATCAGGCGCATGGCAAGCAGGGTTCGCCAGCTGCGTAGAACGCGCCAATTGTTGGAAGCCCATCCGGTGAGGTCACGCCAATCGGGCGGAAACCTACCTCGAGATCGTTGCAGGCGCTCACGGGTCAGTTGCGCGAAGCGCTCGGTCAGCGCCTGTGTTCGCAACAAAACCCTGGGGGGGGAAAAGCGCCATCGTACGGGCTGACGCAACGACAGACTTTCGATCCGGAAGCAAAGCAGTCAACTTCGGGAATGCGGTGTAGCCGTGCTTCACAGACCATCGCTGGCCCTCCGAGGCCGCCTTCGACACCTGACCTCCGTTTCAATCGCGACGCTCCACAGAGGTGCCGGCAAGTCATTGTAGTGCAATCGCTTAGGATGCGACGGCAGGTCCTCAAGAGGGCGGAAGCGATCACTCAGCACGGATGGAGCGCGACCGAATGATCTGCCCACAAGCGCCATAAGTGGTTCTTTGGGACCCTCCGCAGACGAACCGGGCCAGCCGCGGGTGGATCTTCAAAGGTGAGCAATATTGACCGGATGAGAGATTGCCACAATGAAATATTCCTGAAATGAGGGAGGCTCCCGTAACCGGATCGATCCTCCCCGATGCAGAGCGATGAAGCAGAAGGAGCGCCGGTCTTGAATTGCTGGGCGGATACTGTTCGATCATCCGGCCTGACACGCCTGCTCATCCAATCACTACACGATCACGTACTCAGCCCCATGCTGAGCGAAGTACCACGCGGAGCCATCTCGAGTCTATTCGATCGGTTGTTCACTTCTCCTAACAGCATCTTCTCTCCACAATCCGCTCCTGCACACGAGATCTTCCGCCTTTCCATTTTTACGCTGATCGTCACTGGCGCAATCTTTGTGACTGTTTCCAGTTTGCTGCTATACGCGATCATCCGCTTTCGCCAGCGGCCCGGAGAGGCCGACGCCGATCGTGAGCCGCCACAGATCTACGGAAGCAACCAGATTGAACTGGCATGGACCGTCATCCCGATACTGATTATTGTTGTGCTCTTTCTATCGACGGTTCGGGTGATCTTCGGCATTCAGCAGGCGCCGGAGCCAAAGCAGGCGCTCAATGTAGAGGTAGTCGGGCATCAGTTTTGGTGGGAGTTCCTTTACCCCAGGTATGGCGTGGTCACTGCGAATGAGCTTCATGTGCCGGTCAGCAATGACCCGACGCACCCAATGCCCACCTACCTGAAACTCACGACGGCAGACGTGGATCACAGCTTCTGGGTGCCTCGACTGGCTGGCAAGACTGACATTTTTGGAGGCCAGGTGAACACGACCTGGATCCAGCCGGAGGTCACCGGCATCTACCTCGGCCAGTGCGCCCAGTTCTGTGGCGTGGAGCATGCGCGGATGCTGATACGCGTCTATGCGCAGACCCCGGCAGATTTTCAGAAGTGGATTGCCAATCAACAAAAGACCGCCGTTGAAGATCCGAATGTGGCGGAAGGACGGGCTGTCTTCGAGCACAATGCCTGCATCAATTGCCATTCGATTGCCGGAACGGTAGCGAATGGCCGCTTTGGCCCTGACCTCACACACCTCATGAGCCGCGACACCATTGGTGCAGGAACACTACCGAATACGCGGGCCGATCTCGAGAAATGGATCAAGGATCCCGACGCATACAAGCCAGGCTGTCTGATGCCTGCTATGAAGTTGAGCGACCAGGACGTAAACCAGGTCGTGTCCTATCTGGTAACGCTGCACTGACCAGTTTGAAGCAGGGGAATTCATTTATGGCCGATTCGATCCCTCTTTCAGGAATAGTCGATCTGACCCCTGACGATAAGCATCCCCGCTTATGGCTGCAAGTGATGCACGACTGGATCGTTACGGTCGATCACAAGAAGATCGGTCTCATGTATATCGCCGCCTCCCTGATGTTCTTCGCAGTCGGCGGTGTCGAAGTGCTCCTGATGCGCATTCAGCTCGCCGTGCCGGAATCGAAGTTCCTCTCCCCCGAACAATACAATCAGCTGTTCACGCTGCACGGCACCACGATGATCTTCTTCGTGGCCATGCCGATTCTCTTCGGCTTCGGAAACTACCTGGTGCCGTTAATGATCGGCGCCCGGGATATGGCGTTCCCCCGATTGAATGCCTACAGTTTCTGGGTCTATTTGTTCGGCGCGTCTCTTCTGTATTACAGCATTCTTGGCGGGAAGGGAGTCTTTGGCGGTTCGGGCATTCCAGACGTCGGCTGGTTTGCCTATGCACCCCTGACCGAAAACGGATTCTCGCAGGGGAACGGCAGTGACTATTGGGCCCTGGGAATCTTCATCACCGGAATCGGAACCATTGGGACGGCCCTCAACATAACCGCAACGACGATCTGCATGCGCTGCAAGGGCATGAAGCTGAGTCGCATGCCGTTATTCGCATGGCTCATGCTGGTCACGTCGGTCATGGCCCTTGCGGCGATTCCGCCTTTATCCGCCGCGCAGATCATGCTCGTCCTCGATCGTCACCTGGGAGCGCACTTCTTTGACACGCAGGCGGGAGGTTCGGCGGTTATCTGGGCCCATTTCTTCTGGATCTTCGGGCACCCTGAAGTCTATATCCTCGTGATGCCCGCATTCGCCTTTGCGAATGAAATCATCCCGGTCTTTTCTCGCAAAGCGATATTCGGCTACCCGGCCATGGTGGCGGCGTCGGTCGGTATCGCGTTCATCAGTTTCACCGTCTGGGCGCATCACATGTTTACGGTTGGCATGGGGGCCGTCGCCAACACCGCTTTTGTGCTCTCCACCATGGTTATCGCTGTTCCCACGGGAATCAAAATCTTCAACTGGCTGGCGACCATCTGGGGCGGCAAGGTGCGTCTTACCGTTCCGATGCTGTTCTGCATCGGCTTCCTGTTTCAGTTCACCGTAGCCGGGCTTACCGGCATTATGCTGGGCGTCGCGCCCTTCAACTGGCAGCTGCACAATTCCTACTTTGTGGTCGCGCACTTCCACTATGTCATTCTCGGTGGAATCTTCTTCTGTCTCTTTGGTGCGTTCTATTACTGGTTCCCGAAGATGACCGGCCGCATGATGGATGAAACTCTGGGCAGATGGCACTTCTGGATGTTTGTGCTCGGCTTCCACCTTACCTTCGACTTCATGCATATACCCGGATTGCTCGGAATGCCGCGCGAGATCTATACCTACGAGCCGGGACACCACTGGGCGATATGGAACATGATCGTGACTATCGGCGCCTTCGTGCAGGCGATCGCCGTCCTGATCTTCGTTTTCAACCTGGTTCGCTCATGCTTCAAAGGCAAACTGGCCGGCAACGATCCGTGGGATGCCTGGACCCTGGAATGGACTACGACCTCTCCGCCGCCGAGCTACAACTTTGCAACCGAACCTACGGTCCGCAGCCGGCGGCCGCTATGGGACCTCAAGCATCCGGAAGAGCCTGACTGGGAATACGAGTTAAGAACCGAAAATGAGATGGCGGCCAAGTGACGACGATTCCTTTCACCTACGCTGTCAAGGACGATCCATGGGTTCTGCCCAACCGGGGCACCGTCGGGATGCTGTGTTTGATCCTGGCAGAGTCGGCCATGTTCCTGATCTTTATCGTGGCCTACATTTTCTATCTTGGAAAGAGCCTGAGTGGACCTACGCCGAAAGAGGTTCTCGAACTCCCGATCTTCGACACCGTCTGTCTGCTTTCGAGCAGCCTCACGATTCACCTCTCCGTCAAGCGGTTTCAAAAACGCAGCCGACTGGGCTTTATCGGCTGGCTGGCGATCACAGTGCTTCTGGGAATCGTCTTTCTCCTTGGCACTGCGAAGGAATGGTACGACCTGATCTTCAGGCACGATTTCACGATCCACACCAGCCTGTTCGGCGCCACGTTTTATTCTCTCGTCGGACTGCATGCCACCCATGTCGCGATCGGATTGTTGATGCTGAGCATCGTTCTGGTTCTCGGGCTCCTGGGTAAGGTCGGCGAAGAGCAGACGCAGCGCTTCCACGCGTTGTCGATGTATTGGCATTTCGTCGATGCCGTGTGGGCAGTTGTTTTTCTCGTTGTGTACGTAATTGGAAGATGACAGAAGACAGATAGAGATTATGAGCATCGCTCCACAGACCGCTTACCCATCGAGACACACAGTGCATCTGCCGGCGCCGACCGCGTGGCCGATTGTGCTGGCGCTGGGAACCACTTTCCTGTTCGCAGGGATCGTGATGACCTGGGCAGTCAGCCTGCTGGGAGTGATTCTGATGGTGTGCGCGGCGATCGGCTGGTTCCACGACGTCATGCCTCGCGAGCGAAACGAGAACGTAGAGGTGATTACCGGGATTATCGAGATCAAGAGCTCGCGCACGCAGGTGGAGCGCCTCCCGGTTGCGGACTCGCACAGGAAGGTCCTTCCGATCGAGAGATATACGCTGGGCGCCGGAGTGCGGGGTGGAATCGCCGGTGGAATCGCGATGATCGTCCCCGCCACGCTCTACGGACTCATCTGCTATCGAAGTATCTGGTACGCGCCGAATCTTATGGCCGCGATCGCGATTCCAGGCTGGTCCGAGAAGAATACTGCGTTTCTGGCTTCCTTTCATCTGGAGGGATTGTTGGTGGCCACCGGGGTCCATGCTCTTGCCTCGGTCCTGGTCGGACTCCTTTATGGAGCCATACTTCCGATGTTTCCCCGGAAGCCAATTCTCACTGCGGGCTTTCTGGCGCCCATATTCTGGACAGGCCTGCTGTACGGCACATTGGAGGCGGTGAGCCCGGGCATGAACCAGAGGATCGATTGGCTATGGTTCGTTCTTTCGCAGATAGCCTTCGGCCTGGTAGCGGGCTTCGTTGTGAATCTGCACGTTCGGGTTCGCACCCATCAGTTCCAGTCGCTTCCATTTTCGATGCGGGCAGGGATTCTGTCGCAGGGAATCGAACAGGAAGCGCACGATAAGGACCGCCCGCAATGAAGACGGGGTTTGTAGGAGCGATAAAGGCTGTTGCCCTGTTGACGTTGGGCTCTGTGGGGTGCAGCCGCCTGCCGGGAAAGCCCGGGTTCCGTCCTGAAACTCTGCGCCCCGATCAGAAGCTTGGTTTCACGGTTCTTTATAAGAGCAATTGCTCCGGGTGTCATGGAGACAACGGCCTGAACGGCGCGGCGCTGCCTCTCGATAATCCTGTGTATCTGGGTTGGGCAGGCCGGGAGCACCTGATCCAGATCGTTGCTAACGGGGTGCCCCAGAGTGCCATGCTGGCGTTCGGACGGAGCGGCGGCGGTCTGCTGACTGATGAGCAGGTGGAACACGTCGTGGATGGAATGATGGCGCACTGGGGAAAACCAGGCGTTCTGAACAACGCAGATCCTCCCGGCTACAGGTCCATGTCCAGGGGCGACGCCACCCAGGGAAAAGCTGCATTCCAGATCTATTGTGCCCGGTGTCACGGAGTCGACGGAACAGGTATCTCGCCGGGCGGCCAACAATGCGACGCGATAGGCTCGATCGTCGATCCTACCTATCTTGCGCTTATCACCGACCAGGGATTGCGTGACATCGTCGTCTCGGGTTTGCCAGGCGAGGGCATGCCGGATTGGCGCGAAGACGTGACGGGAAATCCCATGACGGACCAGAATGTCACCGACATTGTGGCGTGGCTGGCATCGCAGAGGATCCCGTTTCCAGGCCAGCCATTCTCAAAGTCTCGGTAGTAGAGGGTAGAGGTCCAACGGAAAGAACCCGGTCGCAGAAATCCGCAGCCGCAGTGATTTTGGAGAATCCCATGAATGACCCAGGCGAATATTCGAGACGAAAATTCCTTTTCAAGATATCTCTGCTCGTCAATGGCGCGGTAGGTGCGGTTCTGGCTGTGCCTGTTCTCGGTTACGTCCTTGGCCCGCTTCTCAAGAAAAATGAGAGTTACAACTACTGGGTTCCCGTAGGAAATCTCGAGCAATTCCCCGCTGGAGAAACCAGGATGGGGCAGTATCGCAATCCGGACGGAACTCCCGCCGATGGCCAAACCCGCAATCTCCCCTGCTGGGTGCGGCATATCGCGAACGATCAATTCCAGGTCTTTGCCATCAATTGCGCGCACATGGAATGCCCGGTCCACTGGTTCCCGGCATCCAGGCTGTTTATGTGCCCATGCCACGGCGGTGTTTACTACGAAAATGGCGCAGTCGCCGCGGGCCCTCCTCCGCGAGGACTGTACGAATACAAATATAAGGTCGTCGCCAATCAGCTCATGATCTGGGCCGGCGAGTTGCCGACCCTGTCCACGGAGGCAAGCATTGCCAGGCCGGGAAGGTCGCCATGCCAGGGCTAAAACAAACCGGTCTCAATCTCTATCGCTGGTTCGACCGTCGCCTTGGTTTGGCAAAACCCATCACCGAGGCAGCCGAGCATCCAATCCCGAAGAGCAGCTCGAGTTGGTGGTACGTCTTCGGCAGCGCTGCGACTGTGATTCTGGCGCTGCAGGTGATGACCGGCATTCTGCTGGCGCTGGTCTACACGCCCACCGCGCGAGACGCATGGAACAGCCTGAACTTCCTGAATCATGGCTTGACGCTGGGCTGGTTTCTCCGCGCACTGCACGGCTGGGGATCGGATTTTATGATCGCCATCGTGCTCATCCACATGGCCCAGGTCTTCATGTTCGGGGCCTATAAGTTTCCCCGCGAACTTACCTGGATGGTTGGCGTCTTTTTGTTGTTGATGACGCTAGCCATGGCGTTTACCGGACAGGTGCTCCGCTTCGATCAGGACGCTTATTGGGGCTTGGGCATTGGTGCATCCATTATGGGCCGGGTCCCGTGGATTGGATCGAAGTTAGTCCATTTCATGTTAGGTGGCCCGATCATCGGTGCCACCACCGTTTCGCGCTTTTTCACGCTGCACGTGTTTATCATTCCCGGTATCCTGATTGCCCTGGCGGGCGTGCATGTGTGGATGGTATTGCGCCTCGGCATTAACGAATGGCCGATGCCCGGCCGTCTGGTGCGCAGGAGCACGTATGTGCAGGAATACGAGGCGGAAATCCATAAAGACGGTATCCCCTTCGTTCCGGACGCGGCCTGGAAGGACGCTTTGTTCGCAGCTGCCATTCTCCTGGGAATCATGGCGTGTGCGTTGTTCTTCGGACCCATCGGGCCAACCGGTCCTCCCGATCCCACTATCATCCAAACCGTTCCTAAGCCGGATTTTCCGTTCCTGTGGATCTATGCGCTTTTCGCGCTGATGCCGCCTAAGCTCGAAACGCCGATTCTCCTGATTGCGCCCATTGTCGTGATCTGCATCATGCTTGCGCTGCCGCTGTACGCGGGAGAAGGGGAAAAACACTGGTCACGCAGGCCCGTGGCCGTGTTGATGGTCACGGTGATCGCCGTTTCTCTCGCAATCTTTACCCGGCTCGCCAGCAAGGCTCCATGGAGCCCGGTCATGAATGCATGGAGCGCGGACGCGGTCCAGCCAAAGTTTTTGAAAGGGAGAACCCCGCTCGAGCGGCACGGCGCGATCGTTTTTCAGCAGATGCAATGCCGCAATTGCCACTCGCTGGATGGCGTGGGCGGCCATCGCGGGCCGGAACTGGATCGCATCGCCACGCGGATGACGGAGAGCCAGATGATACGCCAAGTGCTACAGGGAGGCGGAAATATGCCCGCCTATGGCAGCGCTCTGAGTCCGCAGCAGACCACGGCGCTCGTGCGCTTTCTCGAAACCATGCACGGCAGTGAACGACCGGCAGAGGAAAATTCACGACAGTTGATGCATAAGCAGTCGGGGCAGATGTCCGGAGGACTCGGACAACCCGAAGAGCTGCATTTTTCAAACAAGGCTCAAGGAAATATCTCGGTACGGAGGAATGTCATGAATCACGAAATGATGATGGTGTTGATCTGGCTGGCTGCGGCTATATCGCTGCTCGTCCTGATTCAGGTCGCCGTTCTGGGAGCGTTGTTCTTAATGCTGCGCGCTGTGCGCTCGAAGGGGAAACAGATCGAAAGAGATCTCCGCACAAACGGTGTCGACCTTTATGATCTGGCGGGAAAATTCCAGCGGATGCTGGGATCGCTTGAAACTGCTGCCAGGAAAACGGCAGAGATCGTGGAGTCGCTCAAACAAGCGCTGGCCGAAGTCCGGCCGCGGCTCGCACGAATAGATCGCTCGATGAAAAACCTGCTTAAACGCATCGAGCGAGTGAGCGAGACCGTCAGGCATGCGCTGTCCGATCCTGTCATTCGGCTCCGGGCCATTGCTGCGGCGATCCAGGCTGGGCTCGGAAGCCTTGGCCGGGGGCGCCAGGAAGGCCCCAAAGTCCCCAACTGAGGAGGAAGCGAAAATCACGGCTGCCATGTCTACTGAAACTCAGGCAATTTTCTCAGCGTGGTCGTTACCTCTCGGGTTGACGATCACCATTGTCTGCGCTTCGGCGGTGTATGTCCGCGGTTGGTATGTCATTCGCAAAACGTGGCCTGCCCGATGTTTTGTACCAGTGAGATTGTTAGAGTGTAGCGCAACGGATGAGTTAGTAAGTCCGTCGCCGTCGGGGGTGTGGAGAAGTGGGAAGCGCGCAGCGGTTTCCACTTCTCCATGCCCCGTGTTGGTTCCTGCCTTCCACGCC
>Ga0224555_1005484_pt1 | contig 10604 bp, 7 predicted proteins | sample 714S23034metaG_FD_180687 | JGI IMG/M metagenome (GOLD analysis project Ga0224555, IMG submission 180687) | Peat soil microbial communities from Stordalen Mire, Sweden - 717 S2 30-34 | ecosystem: Environmental > Terrestrial > Soil > Wetlands > Peat | place: Sweden: Norrbotten County, Stordalen...
GGTTTTGCGGGTCGAGGTTCAAAGCCTGTTCGGACTTCTGCAGCGCGGCTTCCAGGGTCCCTTGCTGAAGCTCCACTCGCGCCTCGCTCAACAGCCGCGCGGCTCTACGGACTCTCTCGATGCCGAGCTTTAACTCCTCCAGACGGGCCCGGAGCGAGGGATCGGACTTATCCAGTGCACACGCGTCCTCAAAACACTGCACGGCCTCGTTCCATCGGCGGGCGGCAAAGTGAGCTTCGCCATCGCGCGCTAGCGCCTCTGTCCGCGTGCGAATCGCCTTATGGCGCTTTTCCTCTAGGAGTTGGTCGCGCAACTGCCGGGCCACGCTGTTGAACGGGTCCAACTCCAATACCTGACGAATCGCCTCTTGCGCCTGATCCAGCTCTCCGGCTTCCATCAGCGCGGGGATTGCGGAGACCAAGGTCGCCGCCCGGTCCTGCCGCAACCGTTGCAGGATGGGCTGCGTATCGAATATGACCTCTTCCAGCTTGTCTGGTCGGATCTCGCGATCCTTTGACATCAGCCGCTGGATCATCGCCTCCAATGCCGCCGGACATTCCGGGAGAATTTGACGAATGGGCTGTGGATCATGAGCCGTAATCCGGTACACCACGGTACCCGGGTCTTCGGCGTAAAACGGGTGCTCTCCGGCTAGCAGCTCGTAATAGACGTCCGAGTAGGAGAAAATGTCCGTACGTCTGTCGGCGTCCCAGCCTTTGAACTGTTCGGGCGCCAAGTAAAGAAGCGACCCTGCAATGTCACCTTGCCGCGTGCGGCGGACCCCGTCTTTATCCATCACCCGGGCGATCCCGAAGTCCAGTACTTTAACGATGCCGTTCGGGAGCAACATGATGTTGGTAGGCTTGATATCGCGGTGAATGACGTTCCGGGCATGCGCATATTGCAGGCCCTTGGCGACCTGGAACATGATTTCCACCGTATCCAACACTTGGATGGGGCGCCCAAAAACCATCCTCGACTTGATCACGTTTTCGAGAGTGTCGCCCTCCAGAAGTTCCATGACCAGGTAAGGCATCCCCTCATGGAGGGCGAAATCGTATATTTTAACGATGTTCTCGTGCTCTAGTTTGCCGGCGGTACTGCATTCGTCTCGAAAACGGAGGAGCATGTCCGGACTGGACTCTGACAGAAGGACCTTGACGGCAACATGTCGGTTTACGTTCGGATCGAACGCTCGGTAGACGCGGGCGAATCCCCCTCGGCCCAATTCGTCCGCGACTTCGTCGGAAATGACGTACCTGCCGAATTGCCTCTTCATGCTCCACCCGAAGAGCCACTCTCGGGCTGCGACATGGGCCCGACCGGGAGTCGCCCCCGTCCCGACTTAGGATTACGTCTCTGCGCGCTTGGGCGAGAGGCAGTCTCCTATTTTTGGTCAATTCATGATAGCTCGATTCCACGCAAACAACGCTGCTCTTAGCGCTGTGAGCCGATCCAGATCGCTTGCGCAAAACGTATGCTCCAGGGAGCGGCGGTCCGATAGGTCCGCTGGCTTTCCGCGACCGAATCGTGGAAACCGCGAAAATGCGGAAAACGGGCGAAGAATCGACAGGAGGATAAGATGATTTACACAGCGGGAGTTTTGTGCTAGTTTTGGCGGGTGGGCTTGCCTTCCTGGCGGCAAGCAGGCCCAACAGGCGGCGAAGGAATTGGAGCGCGCACGCTGAGCTGACAGCTTGGGAGGTTAAGCGTTAGTCCCATGATGCTCGAAGCTTACGGAAAGAGCGACCGAGGCTGCACTCGAGCCGAGAACGAGGACCGAATCCTGTTCGATGCGTCGTTGGGCCTGTTCGTCGTGTGCGACGGAATGGGTGGGCCGCAGCGGGGAGGCGTCGCAGCCGAACTGGCGGTAGCTGCTATCCGTTATTACATTGATGCGACCAGTGACCGCTACGACGTAAGCTGGCCTTTCGGATACAAATTCGAGATTTCGCTTGACGCAAACAGGTTGGCGACCGGCGTCCGGCTCGCGAACCGGCAGGTCTGGAGGCGCGCTGAGCAGAGCCTCGAATGCGCCGGGATGGGCTCAACCGTCGCCGCGGTGCTGCTCGGTGAAGGGCGGATCGTCACGGCCAATATCGGAGATAGCCGTGTTTACCGGTCTCGCCAAGGCCGTTTGGTACAGGTTTCGGTGGACGATACGATCATAGCGAGCATGTTGAAGCAAGGTTTCCTTTCAAGCGAGGAGGCGGCGACTCACCTGCTTCGCAACGTGGTCACGCAAGCCGCGGGATCGCAGGAGAGCGTCGATGTTCATGTCGTCGAGGACGCTATCGAGAGCGGCGATGCGATCCTGCTCTGTAGTGACGGCCTATACAATGTTGTGCCGGAGGCCGACATCGAAGCTCTATTGGGAAGCGGCGCGACGGCGGAGGCGTGCGTGGACCAACTTGTTTCGGCTGCAAATGCCGCTGGGGGGCCGGATGATGTTTCGGCGGTGGTATTGCGCTACAGTTAGCTCCTGTGGAACAGAATGACTACCCTCGGACGATACGAAATTCTCGACAAGCTCGGGACCGGTTCTATGGGAACGGTCTACCGGGCTCGCGATACCGTTCTGGACCGCGAAGTTGCCCTGAAAACCATTCGCACAGGCGTGGATGTGGAACCCGAACTCCGCGAGCGGTTTTACCGCGAAGCGCGCGCCTGCGCGCGACTGCAGCATCCTTCCATCGTGGTGGTTCACGACCTCGGGGAAGTCGACCGCACCGCCTATATCGCGATGGAGCTTCTGAACGGGTTCGATTTTCGAAAGATCATTGACTCCCGGACGGACGTCCCCCTGCCGGTCAAGATTGAAGCGATGGCGCAGGTATGCGAAGCGCTGGCGCACGCGCATCGCCATGGCATCATCCACCGGGATGTCAAACCGAGCAACCTGTTTCTGGTTGACAGCAAGATCACCAAAGTTCTGGATTTCGGCATCGCGCACCTCCCCAGCTCCAAGCTGACGGTGGCTGGCAAGATTCTCGGGACTCCCAACTACATGGCGCCCGAGCAAATACTGGTGAAGCCAACGGACGCGCGTTCGGACCTATTCTCCGCGGCGATGGTCTTCTTCGAGTTCCTTGTCCTCGCTCATCCGTTCAAGGGCGACGTGATTCCGCGGCGCATCGTCGAGAGCGATCCGGATTCCCTGTTCGACTACGATTCCAAGCTTCCGGTCCTGATGGAGAAGATTCTGGAGCGCGCCCTTGCGAAAGACCCTGACCGGCGCTATCAGACCGGCGACGAAATGGCGGCCGATTTGCGAGCGGTGCTGGATGCCGTGCTCCAAAATGCTTCGCCTACTTTCTCGCGGGTGCAGTTGCCATCGGATCGGGAAGTTCGGGCTGCCGTATCCATGCAGGCTCCATCCCAAGTGGACGCATCCCTCCTCAGACCCCCTCCGCCTGGCGAAGATCCGCACGAATGGCGCCTATCCGAATTGATGCGGCTCATTCCGGAATTCGAGGCGGCGGCAGGCAGGCACGACCTGTTGTTGGCCGGGCAGTCATTCCGCCAACTCGAAGCGATTGGGGCGGTTGATTCCCGCTTTGTGGACGCCGTGCAGTTGTGCCGCGTAAGGCTCGACGAACTCGCATCGGACCCCGGAGCAGCCGGGACGGACATCCCTCCGTCTGGACGGGCGGATTCGAATGTTGGGCGGCCTTTCGCAGGGGGACGTATTGAAAACGCCGGGGGCGGGGACCAGGGAACTACGCCGAAGACCTGCGGCTACTGCGGAGCAGCCAATCGCCGCGCGGCTGCCTACTGCATCCGGTGCGGCGGCCGGATGCCGGCCGCCACCCCTGCGCCGCCGACGATTCAACCCGAACCGCGCGCGGCGGCTCCGGAACCCGTCCCGATTGAAGCAGGCGGCGCCGCCATCAGCCAGGAGACGCCGATGCCGGCGGCTGCGGCGCCGGATTCGCGAGTCAATGAACCAGCCTCCGGACAGCATAGGTCCGTTCCGAATCCTCTTCCCCCCAGCGCCTTGGCGCTCTGGACGCAAACGCGAGACTGGATAGCTGCCACGAAGAAGGAGTTTCTCCAATGGCCGTTGCGGCAGCGCTGGCTGGCGGGCGGCGTGGCCGGGACTATGCTCTGCCTCGTCCTCGCCTGGATCCTGGTTTCTTTGTTGCGCACGTCGCCAATCATCCAGCCGACAGCCGGTACGGCGAGGGTTGCGCCGGAACGCGCCGCCTTGTACAAGGAGGCGAGTCTGGATTCGACCATTGCCACGCTGGTGCGGGACGATCAGGTAAACGTCCTCACTATTCCGAACACGGGAGACCGGGTTCTCGTGCAGTTTATCGGCCGTAAGGTATTGCGCCCCGGTTACATGCGGAAATCCGACCTGAGAGACTGGGACAGCCGCGATCCGGATACCAGTCTGTCGCTCATCCTCATGTTTGCGAGTGATAATGACAAGTTCGCGAAGCTCCTGCAACTCACAGGTCGGTACCCCGGGACGAGCACCGCGCACAAGGCACAGTTCGAAATGGCCAAAATCGACCTCAACGCCGTCCAGCAGTTGAAGGGCGGCGGTCAACCCGAGACCGCGTGGCACGACCGGCTCGAATCCGCGCGTACTAACCTGGAAGCCGCCAAGGTTCAGCCGTCGTTAAGTGGGAGTGTGGAAAACTTGCAGCGGCAGATCGATGGTTTGGTTGCTGACGCGTCGCCTGACCTCAAGCCAGCCGGTACGGCGCCGGCTGTTTCTGCGAATACGCCTCCCAATCCGTCAAAGAAGACTTCAAAGAAACCAACGATCGAAGAACTCTTAAAGGAGGCGCATGACGACTTTCAGGCTGATAGACTTGACGACGCCGAGAATAAGGCCAGGGGGGTTATAGAGCAGCAAAATGACAACAAGGAAGCCCAGCAGTTGCTCGATAGAATCGAGAAACGAAGAGAGTGGTTGCAACAGATCAACAAGGAGGCGGGAAAAGGCCTTTAATAGCGCTCTCTTTTGTGTCGGCTTGCTCCTCGTAGGGATCGCTCCGCCGATCAGGTCGGAGCCGGCGTCTGCTCCTGACGCACAGGTCGGAACCGCGGCCGCCGAGAAGAGCCAAAATGCGAAAACCGGGAAGTTGACCGTCCAAGGCTTGAAGGACATAATCGATAAAGTCAAGGACGGAGTGGCGCGCCCGGACGAGGCTGTCAGGCGTATCCAGGAGCTCGGCGTCGACTTCCAGGCCGACGAGCAAACGCTGAAAGGGCTGCGGGATTACGGTGCCAAAGAGGATTTGATTGCCGCGGTCAGACAGGCAGCTCCGCCGCCTCCCCAACAACTTGGTACGCTTACGGTGCGCTGCGCACCCGTCGACTGCACAATCAAGGTGAAGGATGGAGTCCTCGGGGGGACCAAGAACGGGCTATATGAAGCGTCCCAGCTCGCCCAGGGGGAAGCAACCCTCACGTTCGAAAGTGAGGGATACGAATCCCAAACGAAGGCCCTTCAGATTACGGCGCAGCCGGGCCAGCTTACGGTCACGCTACAACCCACCAATGAGACCAAGGCCAAGAACGGTAAACGGTTGCTCGCCCTCATGCTGGGCGCCCTGGGTCTGAATTCCGAAACAGCTAAGGACTTTCCCCCGCTGACCGGTAGCGGCGCGATCACATCCTACGCGGAGGGCAAGCAGAGCAAGTGGAACTTTAAACTTGAGATTGGGTCGCCTTCCTCCCTGGTCCGAATGACAGCCTACACTTCCGCGGATGGCAGCTTAGTTTATGAGTGCCACGGCCAGCAGTGCAACGAAGTAAAGAAGGGGCATGTCCCTCTGCTTGGATCCAAGACTATGCAGCCGGCGGTAGCGAAGGTGCTTGAAGCGAATCTCGCGGCCCTGGCACAGTATCAGCTTGGCCCTGTTCTCCAAAGCCTTTTGTCGCCTGACGCACTGCTGTCGGCCCCCACTGCCGAGGACAAACCCGACCGCGACCAGCAACTCCGGGCTGAGTTCTCCGATTTTGTATACGATGTGACGATTGACCGCGATCTCCGGCCGGCTGGTGTGGTTTATGAGTCAAAGTCCGGCCTTGGATCGGGCCGTAAGATCACATTCGGCGAGTATGTGGACCTCGCGGGCGGCGACAAACTGAAAGACGGCGGCGTCCTTCGTTACCCCAAGCATACCTCCATCAGCCTCGCTGACGCCGAGCAGCATGGGATCGAAGTGGGGCTCGATAAGGTCGAATTATGGACCACGTTTCGGGCGAGCGATTTCGGGAAATAGCCCTCGCGAGGAATGGACGCGATGAAGATGCTGCGGTCTGACGCTTGCAAGCGCGCCGTACGAATCATGTGGCTGCCTTTGCTGTTGCTCGCCGCGCTCGCGGCGCAGGACCGCGAAACCGTACTGCCGGCCGGGGCGAAGTGGCGGGTCCGCCTGTTGGCGCCGCTCTCGACCGCCTTTAACCGCAAGGGAGATATGGTCTCGGCCCGTGTGCTCGAACCGGCGGCCTTCGAAGGAGCAATTCTCGAAGGCGTGATCCGCGATCTGAAGGGCGGTGCAGATTCGTCCAGAGTGTCGAATATCCAGTTCGATTTTGTGACCTTGCACATCGGAGACAAGGCTATGCCCGTGAATGCCGTAATGGTGGAAGCCCTGAACAGCCGGCGTGAACCGGGGGTAGACGACGGCGGGGCGGCCCTGGAATCCGGCGGACCGGGCATGGGGGCCAAACTCGTAGGCGTCTTCGCCCGCGGCGAGTCCGGATCTCTGCGTCTTACGAGCAGATCCGCTCATCTGTCGTTTGCACCCGGCAGCGAGTTCGTGCTGCAACTGCAGCCGCGGAAAGCCACCGGACACACGCCGGTGGAATGACGAAAAGGGCGGCCTGAGTTTCGGCCGTTAGGCCGGGAAAAGACTACGGATCCGTGCTTTTTGATCGCACTTTTTTGTTTAAGCTCCATACAGAAACGGTGGTATAATCTCTCGTCAGTCTCAGGCGTGCTTTGGCTGCCGTCGGCGCAACGGCGAGGACGAAATGAGTCTTTCCGAAGGGTACCAGTTGGTTCAACGCATCGGCTCCGGCGTGGCCGGTGCGTTATATCTGGCGGAATCGGGTGCCGGTCAGGTGGCAATCCGGCAGTTTGAGGCTCAAACCGAGCCGGACAAAGAACTTTGGCAGCGCAATAGGCAGGCTTTCCTCGACGCCGGCCGCCAGGCACTCGGGTTGAAGCACCCTCGCATCGTCCAGGTGCTCGATGTGATAGACGAGGGCGGCGAGGCCTTTGTCGTTTCTGAGTTCGTTAGCGCCGAGACGCTGGAAAAGGCGTTGGCCAGCCGGCGATTCACGCCGGAAGAAACTGGAGCGCTCTTACGAGAGATGGCTCTAGCGCTGGATTTCGCCCATTCCCGCGGCATAGTTCACGGTGACTTGAAGCCTTCGGGTGTTTTCCTGCCTGGCACACAGGCGAAGGTTGCCGATTTCGCGATTTCTCCGAGGGCCCGCGTAGACCGTTGGCAACCGATACCGCCGCACTTCTTTCACCGTTATTTATCGCCGGAGCACCTCCACAAACCGCAGTCGATCGGTGCACGGTCGGATCAGTATTCCCTCGCGGTTATCGCCTATGAGATGTATACAGGCCAATCTCCGTATGGCAATCCTTCGAATTTGCAGGCGGCCATTTTGACGGCGGAGATCCCACCGCCCTCCCGCGTCAACCCGGCACTTCCTCCGACCCTGGACGAACCGATCATGCGGGCGCTCGACCGCGACCCGGCCCGGCGCTTTGCATCGTGCATGGAGTTTATGGCGGTTCTGGGCGCCGGCTGGATTACCCAACTCGATGCCCAGTCCGGCCCAAGCCGCGCGAAGATCTTTGGCGGAATCGCTGCGGCGTTGGTGTTGGCGCTTGGGTTGACCTATTACTACCACAGGAAGCCTGTCCGGCCGGCCGTTTCTCCGGCCTCGCAGTCCAGCGTCGTGGAACCGGCCAGTGTACCCGTCGCGGCGGACTCCAAGAAGCCGTCACCGCTTACGGACTTGAAGTCTGCCAGGCCTATGAGGAAAAATCCGGCGCGCGAGGACCCGCCGCCCGGAGCGGTTCCGGCCGGCAAGGCGGTCGCTTACGGGGGTTCGCGCACTCCATCTCTGCCATTCGTGGAGCCCTTGGCGGCGGATTTTGACATCGCGGTCTTCTCGCGGGAACATCCTATCCAGGAGGGATCCAGCTTCGCTTACGGCGACCAGGTGCTCGGGGAATTGGCCCATGGCGATATTCTGGCCTCCGTGTCCTTCAACGGGCCACAGCAGCCACGCGGGCGGCTGACATTGGAATGGGTCGTGGATGGAGTGGTTATGTCATCGAGGGCCCCGGTTACCCTCGGCCGTAAGACGGAATACGGCAACGAGCCGACTGCCGGGACGTACGTCGTGACGCTCTACGATGACGCGCGGGTTCTTAAGAGGTTCACGTTCCGAATCACTCCGTAGAATCGGAAGATAAGGATGAGGTAATGAAAGTTCCTATCTCGGCCGTTATTGCTTTCATATTGTCGATTGGCATGTCTCTCCGGGGACAGCCGCCCGCGCCAGTTCCTGCTCAGGAGACGAAGCAGGCCGTGGGCGCGACACCCGCGGCGACACCCACCGAGCAGGACTCAGGGCTGGAAGGCGACCTTTTTGCCCCGTTGAGGGAAAGCGCCGATCAATTCAAAGCGGAATACGAAGATCTCAGGGACAGCAGCATGAAAGAGATCGACCGTGTGTTGCTCACCAAGCGCTGCGTGAACCTCCGCGTCGATGGGCTTCTGGATCGTCTGATTATCGTCGAGGACAAGTACTATCTCGCAGAAAAGCGCTATTGGCAGGACTGGAACGAGAAAGAGACTAAGCGCGTAGACAGTCAGACGAAGGAAATCACCAGCATGGAGGAGTTTCAGGCGCGTGTAGCCGACCAGATTGAGGACGAGAAGAAAAATCAGGAGGTTCTAGCTCAGGACAAAGCTACCCTTGAGAATAGTAAGCGCACGGAAGAGATCAAGGCGCAGATAGACGGACTGATCAAGGATGTTCAAGACAGCCAGGCGCGCCTCACCGCTGCGCAAAGCAAGTTTAATGAACTGACCGTTTCGATCACGAATATGAGAGCCTCCCTGACTGCGCGCCTCGTAAGTATCCGGCAGAATCTGCTGGCAGTGGAGGCGTGGCATGCGGATACGGTGGCTAACTTTGACAGCAAGCGCACCGCCGCGCAAGAGATCTGCATGATGAAGCAGCCGAGCTCTTCTACGCCGCTCCCGAAAAGCGGGGGCAAATGAGGATTCCGCTGAGAACACGAATCAGCGCCGGGCCGGCTGTTCTCGCTTTCCTGGTGGCATTCGCCCCTTTGTGCCGCAGCCAGAAGGTGGAACTCGTGCGGGATATCGCGCTCGCTGAATCCGACTACCGCGATGCCAACGAGGCTTGGTTGAAGAACGATCCGGGGCTCGCTGGAGATCTGTTCAAAGGCGATCCGGAAGACGTTCGGCGGCGCATCCACAAGGCCGCTGCCCTCCGCGATGATGCCATGGCCAAGCAGCAGACGTACTTGCAGCTTGTCATAGAGCGGCTTCAGGACACCCGGCGGCGGCTCACGCAGGCTAGCCAAGGCGCTATCCCTACTGCGGCTTTTAAGAAGGACTTGGAATCACAGCAGTCCCGAGTTCTGGACGAACAGGAGCGGGTTGAGGGCCTGCTTCGCGACCTCCCGGAGGGCGATGAGTACTTGTTGGTAAGGCGCGCTCTAAACGAGGATCGGTCGAATCTTGTCGCTCTGCAGAACGATGTTGCAGTCCGCATCCGTTTCCTGGAAAGCACCGGCAAAGCGCAGGAAGCCATCCAGGCAGCCGCCCCCGCCGATTCACTGGCCCAGAAATTCGACGACCTTTTGAAAATCTGGGACGAGGAGAGTGCCGGCGCGGTACGCCAGCGGTCCAAGTGGGCGGATCTTTACAAGGCTATGGAAACGTCCTTGGACCAGAAGGAGCCTGCGAAAAAGGGATCCCCGAATAAAGGCGGTGGCGCTAACACGCCAAAGGGGGGCAAAGAAGAAGACGAAAACCCCAACGCGCCCGTCGTTCCTCTCGCTGTCGTGAAAGCGAGCGCACCACTCGTCATACGGGCGGGCATGGCGGGGACCTGGACCTATCGCAGCCAGCTTGGCGCCTGGACGGGATACGGTGAACCGGAAGCCGTAACCCTCGAGCTTGATCGGAAAGGCGGCGAGTGGATCGGCGTTTACACGGCGCGCCTGCCGGGGCGAAGCGGGGTCCGCGGTGTTCGACTTGCGCTGGCCGGCGCACCGCAGTCCGAGGGGTCGGTGCGGCTGCGCTGGAAATCCCAGACGCCCGCGGCGGAAGGCGAAATGGAAATCCGGTTGAGCGGAGACGGGCGCCTGTTGGTCGAGCGCGCCCTCTCGGACGATAGCTACATCCCGCGGGGCATGGAGGTGTTGCTAAGACAGTAACGTGGCTGCAAACCCGCCCCATGAGCAACCCCTTGCCCGCTCGCGAAACTTCGGCCGATGAGGTGTCTCTTCTTCAACTGTGGCGGGCCCTTGAATGGGAGGACACCGGGCAACTGCCCGGCAAGCGATTGCTGGTCGG
>Ga0224555_1005485_pt1 | contig 10596 bp, 12 predicted proteins | sample 714S23034metaG_FD_180687 | JGI IMG/M metagenome (GOLD analysis project Ga0224555, IMG submission 180687) | Peat soil microbial communities from Stordalen Mire, Sweden - 717 S2 30-34 | ecosystem: Environmental > Terrestrial > Soil > Wetlands > Peat | place: Sweden: Norrbotten County, Stordalen...
GGCGCGCATTCTGACCAGTCTCGGCTATGCGGGCAGGTGGCCCCGACCCAGAGGGTTCCCCGGTACCTCGCCGTGCCTTTTCACAGCTTGCTTTTGGGAAAGCTTCTAGGAACCTGCCGGCACGGCTCTCTCCGTGATCAGGATCGGAATGCCATCGACAATCGGGTAGACGCGGGCGCAGGCCTGGCAGACAAGACTTCCTTCAACGAGGGCAAGGCCGCCGTGGCAGGCAGGGCAGGCCAAACTCGCGAGTACCGATGGATCGAATGAGACGGCATGGCGGGATCTGGCAGGCATCGCGGGCGATCCTCGCAATTCCTTAGTGGATGGTTGCATCGGGTTCCGCGGGCGAATCGGCGGAAAGCTCGACCTTGGCGCGTGCCGGTGCGGCTGGTTTGGCGAGGCCCGCAAATTCCCGCTCGATGCTGGCGTTGGTGCCCGCCTTGGCAAATTCATAAGCCACGCGAATGCCGTTGTAGATGGCGCGGTCGTTGGACGAGCCATGGCCGATGATGCAGACGCCGCGCACGCCGAGCAGGGGCGCGCCGCCGTACTCGCGATAGTCGAGGCGGTGGCGAAACTCGTTGAAGGCTTTGCGCGAGAGCAGCGCGCCGACTTGCGCGGTGACGGTGCGGGTGAGCGATTCGCGGAGCACGTCGCGGACGAAGCGGCCCACGCCCTCGCTGGTCTTGAGGGCCACGTTGCCGACAAAGCCGTCGCACACAATCACGTCGGCCAGGCCGCTGAAGATGTCGCGGCCCTCGACGTTGCCGATGAATTTGATGGGCAGGGCCTTGAGCAGCGGAAAGGCTTCATGGGTAAGATCGTTGCCCTTGGTCTCTTCCTCGCCGATGGAGAGCAGGCCCACGCGCGGCTCGTCGATCTTGAGGACGGTGCGGGCATAAATCTCGCCCATCACCGCAAACTGCTGGAGGTTGTGCGGCTTGCAGTCCACGTTGGCGCCTACGTCGAGCAGGACGCAGGGATTGCCGGTGGAGCTTGGCATGGGAGTGGCGAGGGCAGGGCGGTCGACGCCCGGCATGGTGCCCAGCACCATTTTGGCGGTGACCATGGCGGCGCCGGTGTTGCCCGCGGTGACAAAGCCGGCGGCCTTGCCTTCGCGCACCAGTTTCAGCCCGACGCGCATGGAGCTGTTCTTCTTTTTGAGCGCCGCATGCGCGGCCTTTTCCTCCATGCCGATGCGCTCAGCCGCATGATGAATGACGATGGGCAGGTCTTCGTTCTCGAGATGCTCGTCGAGCAGGTCGCGCAGCTCCGCCTCCGGCCCGATGAGATGGACACGCACAGGCAAAGCGCGGCAGGCGAGAATCGCCCCGCGGATCTCAGGCTCAGGAGCTTTGTCGGAACCGAAGGCGTCGAGCGCAATGTCGATGAGCATGGAGGCTCCGACTACTTGGCTGTTTCCTTGATGTCGAGCACCAACCGCTTTTTGTAGATGCCGCACTTGGGGCATGCCTGATGGGGCAGCTTCTTTTCGTGACAGTTGGGGCAGTCGGAGAGGCCGGTGGCAGTCAGAAAGTCGTGAGAGCGGCGTAGTGCGGTGCGGCGCGTTGAATGGCGCCTTTTCGGATTAGGCATGACAAGAATTCCTTTCGTCTCTCCACCGGCTGGCGAAGCCGGGCAGGCTTAGCAGGGCTGGCGGAATGCCCCCAAAATCTGGGGAGCGGCTGATATCTCAGGACTTAATCCGGTCGCGGAGCCCAGACAGCGCTTCCCAGCGGGGGTCGCTCGGACCCTCATCGCAGTGGCACGGCTGGGTGTTGCGGTTCTGGCCGCAACGCGGGCAAAGTCCCTTGCAGTCCGGCTTGCACAAGGTTCTGACCGGCAGGGACAAAAGCACCTGCTCGCGCAGCACATCTTCAAGCAAAAGACCGTCCCCTTGATAATACCCGATTTCCGTTTCCGGCGCAGTAATCGATCGTTCTAGGGGCTCGGAATCGGCTTCCGCCGGACGGAAGATCAGGTCGTAATCGGCGGCCAGGGGAATCTCGACCGGCTCGACGCAGCGGGCGCAGGGGACCTGAAACCTGCCCGAAAAGCTGCCCTTGAGCCGGATGTCGGCCACAATGTCCTTTGGTCCGCGGTGCTCGTGGAGCACCTCGGCCTGCCCTTCGGCAGCCAGTTGGCCAACCTGCTCGGCTTCTTCGCCCAGTTCAACCGCTCCGGGAGCCATTTCCAGGTCGAAATCGATCGGCTCCCGCTCCAGCTCGCTTACCTTGAATTCCATGCTATGAGCCTACGGCGCGGACCGCGGCGCGTCAATGCGTTCCGGCACCTTGGGACCACGAAGGACCCTCCCGCGGGCGGCACTAAAATGGGGGACTGAGGGACAACAAGCGGTTCATTTGCCGTGCGGGAAAATATGACTGCAAATACAGAATCAAGTTTTCGCTCTACGGCCCAGATCCGCGTGGCGGCGGAAAACGATGCGCCGCGCATGATTCCGCTGATCAATGCGGCGTATTCCGTGGAGACCTTTATAGATGGCACGCGCACGGATGAAGACCGCCTGGCGGCCATGATGAACAAGGGCACCATCCTTTTGGCCGAAGACCGCTCCGGCCAGCTTCTTGGCTGCGTGTACACAGAGGTGCGCGGCACGCGGGGCTATCTGGGCCAGCTTGCCGTCGATCCCGCGCGTCAGGGTGAGGGGCTGGGGCGGCGGATGGTTGAAGCGGCGGAAGAGCACCTGCGCCGGCGGGGATGCGAGGTTTTGGACATCACGGTGCTGAGCCTGCGGCCGGAGCTGCCGCCGCTCTATCGCCGCCTGGGGTTTGTGGAAACCGGCACGGAGGAGTTCGTCCATCCCATCCCGCTTAAGCCGGGATTTGAATGCCATTGCATTGTGATGTCGAAGAAGTTATAGATTTGTACCGCCGTTGTTGCAGGAAATGAGACGCGACAGAAGGATGGGGTGGAGAATGTCTGCGAGGTGCGATCTCGCATCTTCAAAAGGCATGGATGGCCTCGCGCACGGCCCGCGTGCGCACAGCCTCTTTCATCGAGTTCACCAGAGATAGATCGACTCTCACTCCGAGCAGGTCGCTTAGCCGATTCTCCAACCGCGCCATGCCGACGAGCGAAAGGCGCTTGGACCGATCGAGGTCGGCCATGAGGTCAACATCGGACTGAGCGGATGCCTCGCCGCGCGCCACCGAGCCGAACAGGCGCAGATGAACGATGCCAGCAGCCTTCAGCTCCGGCTCGTGTTTACGCAGCGTCTCGATCACATAACCCTTGTCCATACTGGAACTTTGACACAATCGGCAATCCAAATTCAATAGGCCGCCTTGAGGAAAGATCGACCGGAACATTTTCAACACCTCTGCAATCGGTGGTCGAATCCCCGGCAAAGCCGACGGACGCGTGCGCAGAGCGGCTGGCGAGGGTGATGGACAGCGGCCAGTTCCGGACTGGCGAGTTGGTGCGGCCGGTGGTGGATTCGTGGCGGCCATGCGGCCCAAAGCCCGGTGAGCGAATCCCCCAGTCGCCTTCAATTTCCAAACCAACGCACTCAAGTTGCACCCCGCTCTGCCGATGAGGACTGGAGAATCGCTTGAGAAGAGGCTGCTCGCATGTCAATGGTTCGCAATCTTCCTATTGCCCGCAAATTCGCGTTTGCTTTCGGCATTGTTTGCTGCCTCTGCATCGTGCTGGGAATCTACACGTTCTTCACATTTCGGGACATCGCCCAAAAGAACTCGGATGTGAGCGAAACCAGCTTCCCTGCCCTTGTGCAAGCGTCCAGCATGAGCAGCGCCATGCTCCAGGTACGGCGCGAAGAACTGAATGTGCTGCTTTGCCCTACGCCGGCCTGTTTGGCGGTACACGCTGCGAAGCGCCAAAAGCAGCTCAACCTCTTCAAACAGGCTGCCGCAGCCTACGAACCGCTGATCCGCACCCCGCAGGACCGTGCTTCCTTTCAAGAACTGTCGGAGTCGTTCTCAAAGTATGAGGAGGACAATGACCGGGCCATGGGAATGCTCGCCGCGGGCAAGAAAAACGATGCGGTCGATCTTATGCAATCCGATCATAACGGGGCCAAGATCAACGCGGCGACCACGGCCGCGAATCAAGCCACGGAAGAGTACGCAACGAACGGCAGTGCGGATGCAAGAGATGCCACGAGTGCCAGCAACCGCGCCGCTTGGATCAGCGCCGGAATTACCCTGCTCATCGTTCTGCTCTCGGCAATTGTCGGCGTGATGCTGACCCGTGAAATCGCGCCTCGGTTAGCCCACCTGAAGGACGCTATGGAAGCGATGGCAGCCAAGGACCTGACGACGAGCATCAGAATTACCGGCACGGATGAGATTGGGCGCTTCGGCGAGGCTATTAACGCCACGGTTGCTGAAATGCGCTCTGTGCTGCGATCGGTGGCCCAGGGTGCGGATACGCTCTCCGCCGCGAGCGCCGAGATCAGCGCCGCATCTGTCCAGAGCGCCGGCAACGCGCACACCCAATCCGCCAAGACGAACCAGATTGCCGCAGCGGCGCAGGAGATGACGGCCACCATCGGCGAGATCAGTCACAACGCGGAAAGCGCGGCTGCCGCCAGCCGCGTCTCGGCTGAAACCGCCAACCAGGGCGGGGCCGTGATGCACGCCGCCGCCGCCACCATGGAGAAGATCGCCGCCGCCACCAGTTCTGTCTCGGAGAAAATGAACTCACTTGCGCGCAGTTCCGAGGAGATCGGCAAGGTGGTCAACGTGATTCAGGAGATCAGCGAGCAGACCAACCTGCTGGCCTTGAATGCGGCGATTGAAGCTGCGCGCGCCGGCGAACATGGCCGCGGCTTTGCAGTCGTTGCCGGCGAGGTTCGCCGCCTTGCTGAGCGCACAAAGGGCGCGACCGAGGAGATCGCCGGCACGATTCGCAGCATTCAGGAGGAGACAAAGGCCACGCTCGAATTGATGCGGAGCAGCCGGACAGCCGTTGAAACCGGCATGGGTGAGACTGCCCGCGCCAGCACCAGCCTTGAAGCCATCATCGAGTCTTCAAGAGAGGTGGAGCAACAGATTCATCTCATCGCTACGGCCGCCACCGAGCAGACCGCTGCTTCCAGCGAAATCTCCGAGTCCGCCGGCCATATCTCGCAGCTATCGGTTGATAACGCGCAGGGCGCCGAAGAGGCGGTAGCAGCGCTCAAGAATCTTTCCGCGCTGGCTGGCGAACTCGACGGCATGATCCGGCAATTCCGCCTGGAAGAAGACAAGCAGTCCGGCGGAACGTTGTCCGGCAAGGCGCAGCCAGCCTTTACAAAGGGCCTGCGCCCCGCGCACAGTTGAGAGCGAAACAGCATGGAAGGCCCGAGGGCCGACGGTTGGCATTTGTGGTCTCCCACCCATCGAGCAAAAAACGCTCGATGGATGGGGCACCCGCAGTTTCATGCCCCGAGGTGGTCATCGCCGGGGATCAAAGATGGCGGCAGGCCTGAACCTCCCTGGGTCTGCGCCCCAGCTTCCTCGAATGGAAGCTGGGACCTGGCCTGCCGCCGCCTTCTTCACTTGCGCAGAGAATTCCTGCGCTATCCCCGTATCATCCTCACAATTCACACAAACTGCCTTTCTCCGGCAGCCCCGCGCTATGGTAGCCTCCGGTTGAGGACTTGTTGCCGCATCCCGTGGAAGCTGCAAGCCGACCTCTCCGCATCGAACCCTGGAGTGACCTCGCATGAGCGCCGTGAAATATGACCTGATCGTGATCGGTTCCGGGCCTTCCGGGCAACGGGCCGCCGTCGCCGCCTCCAAAATGAAGAAGCGGGTTGCCGTGGTCGAGGCTCGCTCCGTGGTCGGCGGGGTCTGCGTGAACACCGGCACCATCCCCTCGAAGACTATGCGGGAAGCCGTGATGCATCTTTCGGGCTACAACTACAAGTCGGTCTACGGCATGAACTACCGGGTGAAAGAAAAGATCACCATGGCCGACCTCGCCTTCCGCGTGCAGGCAGTGATCAAGACCGAGGTCGACGTGACCGAGGCTCAGCTTTCGCGCAACGGCATCGACGTTGTTCACGGCATCGCCCGCTTCGCCGGCCCAAACCAGGTTCGCGTCGAGGGCATTCAGACCGACACCACCCTCGACGCCGACCGAATTATTGTGGCTGTCGGCACCAAACCCGCGTCCTCGGCCAAGGTCCCAATCAACGGCCGCACCATTATTAACAGCGACCAGGTGCTCGATTTGCCGGTACTGCCTCGGACCCTCATTGTGGTGGGCGGCGGCGTGATCGGTGTTGAATACGCCTGCATGTTCGCCGTACTCGGCGTTCGCGTCACGCTGATTGAAAAGCGCGATCGGTTGCTGGAGTTTGCCGACCGCGAGATCGTCGAGGCGCTCAGTTACCACCTTCGCGATGCGCGAGTCACGCTGCGACTCGGCGAAGAGGTGGAGAGTGTCGAGGAGTTGCCGGACGGCACCGTCGTGGCTAACCTGCAGAGCAAGAAAAAAGTTTCGGGCGACGCCCTGCTTTACGCCATTGGGCGCCAGGGCGCAGTTGACGACCTCAACCTGGCCGCCGCCGGATTGCAGGCCGACAATCGCGGCCGCATTCCCGTCGACGAGCATTACCAGACCAGCGTTCCGAACATCTTTGCTGTCGGCGACGTGGTCGGCTTCCCCTCGCTCGCCTCAGTCTCGATGGAGCAGGGGCGGATCGCCGCCGCACGGGCCTTTGACGACCATGCCACCAGCTCCAATCCAAGTTTTTATCCTTACGGGATCTACACCATCCCCGAGATTAGTTTCATCGGCAAGACGGAGGAGCAGTTGACCGATGAAGACGTTCCTTACGAAGTGGGCATGGCTTACTACCGCGAGACCGCCCGAGGACAGATTCGCGGAGACGCCACGGGAAGATTGAAGCTGGTCTTTCACCGCGACACGCGCAAGGTGCTCGGCGTGCACATTATCGGCGAAGGCGCCGCCGAACTGGTTCACATCGGGCAGGCCGTGATGGTCTTTGGCGGCACAGTGGATTACTTCATCGAGACCGTCTTCAACTACCCTACGCTCGCCGAGTGTTACAAGGTGGCGGCCTTCAACGGAATCGGCAGGCTCAACCGCTATCAGGCGGGGTGATTGACATGGCGGATAAACGCATCCAAACAAGAAGGATTCAAGGCAGTGTCAATCTACCTGCCGATTGCATTGAACGAGCTGAAAGCTGGAGGCTGGAAGCTGACAGCCAGCCCGGAGGGCCAGCATGACCACCGCCATCGGCGTCGTAATGACGGAACACATCGTGGCCGGAAGGCTTGAAGACCAGCGGCTCAAGGGCGCGCTGTTGCGCTATCCCAGTGAAACCGACGAAGTGGATGCCTTGATCGCACTTCCTACCAGTGAGTTGGTCGAGTTGCTTGCCATCCAGGTGTCCACGCTCGCGGCGCAGGGCGCTGTGGACGCGGTCGGTGTTGCTGTTCCCGGCATAGTGCGCTCGGGGGTTATCGAGGATTCGCCGAACCTGACCCAGCTCAAGGGAATGCACCTTTCAGAGGAGCTGACCAAGGCGCTGGTTGCGCGCGGCATCATGGCCCCTGTCCACATTGCCAACGATGCCGACGCCATCGCCGCGGGCGTGGCCGCCACACGCGGCCAACTGAACAAGCTGACACGCGTCTGGACCCTGGGCAACGGCATCGGCTACGGCCGCTGGCCTTACGTTGAAGGTGTCTGGGAGGGCGGCCACGTGACGGTAAGCCTCGATCCCAAAGAAAAATATTGCGGCTGCGGCGGCGTCGGCCATCTTGAAGGAATCATGGGGTACCGCGCCATGCGCATGCGCTTCCTCGACCTCGAACCTGAAGAGGTTTTCGCTCACGCCAAAGATGGCGACCAACGCTGCCGCGAGTTTGTCGATCTATGGCACCGCGCCCTGGCCGCAGCGACTGCTTCCTTCATTCACCTCGCCGGGCCGGGGCGCTTCTACTTCACAGGCCACAACGCGCACTTTCTCGATTTGCCAGTGCTTCGCGCTCACCTGGAGTCCATGGTCAAGATGAGCACGCTGCAGAATTTCTCACTGGAAGTGCTTCCTCCCGACGACAGCACCGCACTGCTGGGCGCGGGAGTGTCGGCGGTTCGCGCGCTGGCGTCCTGAGCGATGGAGCCCATCAACCGATGAGCTCGGCGATTATGCGCGGTCGATCTTTTGCAGTTTCGCTGGCGCTCATCGGCGTGACCATGGTTGCGGGCGTTGCGATTCGATTTGTTCCGCTTGGCCTGCCGCATGTCGTCGTCAAATACGGCGGCTCGATGCTTTGGGCAGTCATGATCTACTGGATCGTCTCGGCGCTTCTTCCCACGCGGACTCCGTTTGCCGTCTCCTTTCTCGCGGCAGGTGTTGCGACAGCCGTCGAGTTCCTCAAGCTCTTCCACACACCCGCGTTCGATGCCTTTCGCCTCACTCTTCCAGGCATCCTGGTGCTCGGCCGCTTCTTCTCTGTCTGGGATATCGTTGCGTACTGGCTGGCCATCGCCGTTGCAGCCGTCATTGACTTTCGCATTCGCGACCTCCCGGTTGAAGAACCGGGCCACGCATCTCTATAAGCCGCATCCGCTCATTGAATGATTGTCAGCGCCGGCTCTTGCGCTTCGCGTCAACTTTTGGCCAGTAGGGAAACTCATCCGCGTACAGTTCCCCGCTGAGATCGGCTACGCGTTGCTGCAAACGCGCCTGTGCATCGGCGATGGCATGGTTGTAGATGGCAGGGCCGATCTCCTCCACAAAAAAATTCAGCAACAGTCCGGCCGGCAGGTCGCCGATGGGTTCAGACATGTTCTCTTCGAAATAGCGTTGCAGCGAGGCGATTGCGTCGGTACGTGTCCGCTTGGAGAGTTCAAAAGTTTTCATCTGCGCAATACTCCAGGATCGTGCGCTCTTGCACGGGTAAATCCTCCACGCCTTCCATGAACTGCTCGGAGGCAGTCGGGGCAGAGTCCAGGTAGACAGTCCAGTCGCCGGGCCACGCCGCTGGGGTCACGTCGTCACCTTGCTTGCGGATCAAGACCTCGGCGGTCGAGGATTGGAAACTGTTGGGCAACCGAACGGCGGAGCTCCGGTCTTTCATGAACATTTTGGCTGTGCGGCGCATCTGGCCCTCCTCGAGAATTCGTCTGGTCTATACAGAGGTATATGCCAAGAAGCAGCACGAGACAACCGGGCGAGCGTTTCCCACCCTATCGGCAAAAACAAAGACGCCGTGCCCCGACCCAGAGGGTACCCCGGCGCCCAGGTGGGTCACCCAGCTTTGTTGGAGTGTTGAGAGCGGGATGGTCGAGCTTTGTGGCTTCCCACCCTTCGCCAGGAAAAAGGCGAAGGATGGGGCACCCAGCTTGATATGCCGGTCAGGTTCGCCCATGGGCGACTGATCTCTGACCCCTGATCTCTGGCTTTCAGTACCGCCGCAGATAGGTTCCGGAGAGGCGGTCGTGCCAGGTGAGATGATCTTCGTCGAAGATGGCCCAGGCGAGGCCGAGTCCTACCGGCAACAGCGACAACAGCAGGGCCACCAGCCGTTTGTGTCTCTGCTCCGCGGACGGATCTTCATCGCTGAAGGTGCACAGGGCGATGTGCGCGTACTTCATTCCCGGTGTACCCTCCGCCAGCGTGAGAAAGAGCGCGTGGTAGAGTGCGCCGATGGCTACAAGTGCCAGCGCAGAACCTATTTCGATTCCTTTCAACGCGGGCAACTGGTTCACATGGGTGGCCGCAACCATGGCGGCTGCCAGGAAGGCTCCAGTAATCAGCGCGCCATCGACCACGGCGGCCATCACCCGCAACGCGAAGGGCGCCAGTTCCAGCACGGGAGGCGCCGGCGCCGCATCCTCTTCCAATTCAGTGTCGGCCCGCGGTTGCGCCAGGGGCTGTTCGCCCAATCGAATGTCGGACCACTCGGCGCCTTGCCATGACGGCGCGGCTGCTTCAGACCCTCCATCGGCTGCTTCCGGCTCGATTGAAATGGTTCCGGGATCGACCTCGAAGATGCTCAACTGCGCATCGCGCGTCCCCGCTCCACAGGGCCCCTCGGCACGCCGCGGGCGCATTTTGCGCGTGGCTACCAGTTCGCGGGGAAACTCGATCAGGTTGGCGTGCATCGGCTGCAACGGCTCGACCGACTCAATCGCATCCCCTTCCATGCTGCTTGGCGGCTGCAACCCAGGCTCCCACCAGCCCTCGGCAGCCTGGTCAAAGTCCGCCGGTCCGTGGAACGCGCGGGCAATCACTGGCTGCACAGGCCGCGGCGGCAGGTCCGCATCCCAACGGATTCCGTAGCTCCGCGGTTGCTGCGGCTCAAACTGTGCAGGGGCGGGCGGTAAAGGTGTGGGCGGCAAAGGCGCGGCAGGGCGCGCAGGCTCGACTTGTGCCTCCCATGAGTTTTCAAAGGCAAGCTCGGAAGACAGAATGTGAAAGGTCTCGGGGGCGCGGGCGTGCTCGGAGGCGGATGCAGCTTCAAGGCCTGCCAGGACCGATTCAGCCGCCGCCTGCAGGTCCAGCGCGGCCCGGGACGCGGCCTCCGCGGCGCGCACCGCGCTGCGTGCCTCTTCGGCCAGCATCTGGCTGTAGCTGGGGGCGTT